>Ga0209203_1000257_pt1 | contig 46987 bp, 40 predicted proteins | sample AD_UKC109_MetaG_FD_184423 | JGI IMG/M metagenome (GOLD analysis project Ga0209203, IMG submission 184423) | Active sludge microbial communities of municipal wastewater-treating anaerobic digesters from Hong Kong - AD_UKC109_MetaG (SPAdes)... | ecosystem: Engineered > Bioreactor > Anaerobic >... | reverse complement strand
TGACCCTGATCCACGCCCTCAAGAAGCGCGGCAAGACCCTGGGGCTCGCCACCCTGTGCGGCGGCGGCGGCGTGTCCATGGCCACGGCCATCGAGATCCTGTAACAAAGAAGGGGTCCGAGACGATTCTTTCCGTGAGTGAATCGGAACGGGGTCAGAGGAAAACCCGCCTCTGACCCCGTTATTCTTTACTTCGAATATTCGTATACGCCCTTGCCGGTCTTTCTCCCGAATCGACCCGCACGGACCAGCTGGACAAGCGCGGGGGCGGGGCGGTACTTATCGCCCAGTTCCTCGTGAAGACCCTCGATGACGTGGAGGAGCGTTTCCAGGCCCACCAGGTCCGCCAGTGCCAGCGGCCCGATGGGGTGGTTGCACCCCAGGGCCATGCCCTTGTCGATGTCCTCCGCGCTGGCCAGGCCTTCTCCCAGGGCGAAGAACGCCTCGTTGATCATGGTGCACAGGATCCTGTTCACCACGAAGGCCGGGGCTTCATTGACGACGATGCAGTCCTTGCCGATCTTCCTGCCCCAGTCGAGAGCCGCCTGCAGGGTCTCGTCCGAGGTCTCGTACGCCTTGATGACCTCGAGGAGCTTCATCACCGGCACCGGGTTGAAGAAATGCGTGCCGATGACCTTGTCCGGCCTCTTCGTGAACGACGCCATCTCGGTGAGGCTCAGGCCCGAGGTGTTGCTGAAGAACAGGCAGTGGGCGGGGACGATCTCCTCGAGCTCCTTGAAGACCTTCTTCTTGACGTCCATGACCTCGATGACCACCTCCACGACCACGTCAGCGTCGCCCGCGGCCTCCTTCAGGTCCAGGGTGGGGGTGATGCGCGAGAGGATCGCGTCCATCTCTTCGGCCGTTTTCTTGCCCTTCTTCACGTCATTGGCGAGGTTCTTCCTGATGGTGTTCATGCCGTTATCGATGAAGCGCTGCTCGATGTCCCTCATGGCGACACGGTAACCCGCCTGCGCGCATACCTGCGTGATCCCGTTTCCCATCAATCCCGCACCCAGAACACATATCTTCCTGATTTCCATGCGAAACTCTCCTTTATATGAAGTCGTTTACTATGACCGTTTCCTGCTGCCGGAAGACAATCCTGCCGGACTAGCTCTCGATCCCCTCCCTGGCATCGATACCCTTGGCGTAGTAGTGCTTCCCCTCGCGCATCTCGGTGACCAGGTCGGCGAGCTCGATCATGCGGTCCGAGGCGCCCCTGCCCGTGAGGACGAGCTCCATGCCCTCGGGTCTTTCCTGCATGGCCCCCAGCACATCCTCCTCGGTGACGAGTCTGAACAGGCATGCCGTTATCATCTCGTCGGCGACGAGAAGGTCACAGGTCCGGGCTCCCATGAGGTCACGGATGCGCTTCAGTGCTGAGCCGGCCCGCTCCACGTCCCCCGGGTCGGGGTCCTTCCCGAAGCGGCAGAAAGAGGGGTGCCCGAACTGCTCGATGGTGATGAGTCCGCCGGTCATCCGTACGGCGTCGAGCTCGCCGTAGTGCCGACCCTTCATGAACTGGACGACAACGGTCCTCAGGCCGTTGCCGGCCGCACGGAGCGCAAGGCCGAGGGCGGCCGTGGTCTTGCCTTTGCCGTTACCGGTATAGATGTGGACATAGCCTCTGCCGATGGGTGTCATGGGATCGCCGCCTACATGTTTCTCCGGTACTTGCCGCCCACCTCGTACAGGGCATGGGAGATCTGTCCCAGGCTCGCCACCCTAACCGCATCCATGAGCTCGGCGAAGATGTTGCCCCCGGAGAGCGCCGTCTCCTTGAGCCGCCTGAGCGCAGCCTTACCCTCCCTGGCATGCTGTTTCTGGAACTTGCGGCAGTTGTTCAGCTGGGAGAGCTTCTCCTCGTTGGATGCCCGGGTCAGTGCGATACAGCTCCCTGCGGGCTTGTAGTCCGAACCCTCCGCCTCAGGGTTCTCGAAGGTGTTCACCCCGATGATGGGGAGCTTGCCCGAGTGTTTGAGGTGTTCGTAGTGGAGCGACTCGTCCTGTATCTTGGCGCGCTGGTACTGGGTCTCCATGGCGCCCAGCACGCCCCGGCGGTCGCTGATGCGCTCGAACTCACCGAGCACGGCATCTTCCACCGCGTCGGTGAGCCAGTCCATGAAGAACGATCCCTGGAGCTGGTTCTCGTTCATGGACAGGCCGAACTCCCGGTTGATGATCATCTGGATGGCCATGGCGCGGCGCACCGACTCCTCGGTGGGCGTGGTGATGGCCTCGTCGTAGGCATTGGTATGGAGCGAGTTGCAGTTGTCGTTCAGCGCGGTGAGTGCCTGCAGGGTGGTACGGATGTCGTTGAACTGGATCTCCATGGAGTGCAGCGACCTGCCCGAGGTCTGGATATGGTACTTCAGTCGCTGGGACGACTCGTCGGCCCCGTAGAGGTCCCTCATGGCAACGGCCCAGATCCGGCGTGCGACCCTGCCGAGCACGCTGTACTCCGGGTCCATGCCGCTGCTGAAGAAGAACGAGAAGTTCTTGGCGAAGTCGTCGATCTTCATGCCGCGGGACAGGTAGTACTCGACGTAGGTGAACCCGTTGGCCAGGGTGAAGGCGAGCTGGCTGACCGGATTGGCCCCGGCCTCGGCGATGTGGTAGCCGCTGATGCTCACCGAGTAGAAGTTCTCCACCCCCTTGTCTATGAAGTATTCCTGAATGTCGCCCATCATCTTGAGCGCGAACTCGGTGGAGAATATGCAGGTGTTCTGGCCCTGGTCCTCCTTCAGGATATCCGCCTGCACGGTGCCGCGGACCGTACTGAGGACCCGCTCCCGTATGGCCTCGCGCTCGGAGGCCGCGGGCCCCCTTCCCTTTTCCTTCCTGAAGGCCTCCACCTGCTGGTCGAGAGCCGTGTTGAAGAACATGGCCGTCATGATGGGGGCCGGGCCGTTGATGGTCATGGACACGCTCGTGTTCGGCGAGCAGAGATCGAAGCCCGCGTAGAGCTTCTTCATGTCGTCCAGGGTGCAGATGCTCACCCCGCTCTCGCCGATCTTGCCGAAGATGTCCGGCTTCTCGTGGGGATCCTCGCCGTAGAGCGTCACGCTGTCGAAGGCGGTGCTGAGCCGCTTGGCCTCGTCGTGACGGCACAGGTAGTGGAACCGTCTGTTGGTGCGCTCCGGGCCGCCCTCGCCCGCGAACTGCCGCTTCGGGTCCTCCCAGTCGCGCTTGAAGGGGAACACGCCTGCGGTGAAGGGGAAAGACCCCGGCAGGTTTTCCTTCCTGAGCCATACATAGAGGTCGCCTTTATCCGTGAAGAACGGCAGCGCGATCTTGGGGACCTGCAGCCCTGCCAGGGATTCCCTGGTAAGGGAAACCTGGATCTTCTTGTCGCGCACCGTGTACGAGAAGCTCTTTGACCTGTATCGCTGGGCCTGTTTGTCCCAGGAATCGATGAGTTCCAGATCAGCCTTCGCAATGCCCTTCTTCACTTCGGACAGCTTCCTGCGCAGCGGTGCAGCGGGCTGGCCGTCGCCGTCCACAGCCAGAAGGTCTTCCAATGCGTGATACTTCCGGATCCTGTCGGCCACCTCAAGGGCCCGTGCATGGTATGCCCGAACCGCCCTGGCAATCTCGCCCAGATAGTGCTGCCTGCCGGACGGTACGATACCCTCATGGGCCTTCTCCTGGTCGACTGCGGGCTCGGGGATGCGTTTCCATTTGATAAGGCCTTTGTCGACGAGGGCATCCACCAGGTGTGCAAAGGCCCTGTCCATGCCCGGGTCGTCGTACCTGCTCGCCACGGTGCCGTAGATGGGCAGATCCGCCGGAGCCCTGTCGAAAAGCTCGTGGTTGCGCATGTACTGCTTGCGCACATGCTTGAGGGCATCCAGCGACTTCTCCTGCTCGAACTTGTTGATGAGCACCATGTCCGCGAAGTCGAGCATGTCGATCTTTTCGAGCTGGGTGGGGGCGCCGTACTCGGCGGTCATGACATAGAGCGAGAAGTCGCTCACGCCGGTGACGGCCGTGTCGCCCTGGCCGATGCCGCTCGTCTCCACGACGATGAGGTCATACCCCGCGGCCTTTACGATATCGAGGGCGTCGCCGATGGCCTCCGACAGCTCGTCCCTGGATGCGCGGGTGGCCATGGAGCGCATGTAGACCCTCTCGTCATCGATCTGGTTCATGCGGATCCTGTCGCCCAGCAGTGCCCCGCCGCTCCTCGAGCGTGTGGGGTCGACGGAGATCACGGCCACGGTCTTGTCCGGGTAATGGGTGAGGACCCTTCTCAGCAGCTCGTCGATGATGGAGCTCTTGCCGGAGCCGCCCGTTCCCGTGATGCCGATGATAGGGCTGCTCGAATCGATACCCTTGAGGAATGACCGCATGGGCTCAAAGGCACTGTCCTTGAAGGATCGCGACCGTTCGGCCGCGCTGATGAGCCTGCCCGTGATGACCGGGTCCCGGGAGCGGATGGCCTTGGCGTCCATCTTCACGCCGGGGACGACCACCTGCGAGGCGATTCCCATCATGTGGGAGATCATGCCCTTGAGCCCCATGGCCTTTCCGTCCTCGGGCGAGTAGATCTTGGAGACCCCGTATTCCTCGAGCTCCCTTATCTCATCGGGCACAATGACCCCGCCGCCGCCGCCGAAGACCTTTACGTAACCGCATCCCCGCTCGCCCAGCAGATCGATGAGGTACTTGAAGAATTCCATGTGGCCGCCCTGGTAGGAGCTCACGGCCACGCCGTGGGCGCCCTCCTGGACTGCGGCGTTCACGATCTCGGCGACACTCCTGTTGTGCCCCAGGTGAATGACCTCGGCCCCGCTGTCCTGCAGAATGCGGCGCATGATATTGATGGATGCGTCATGACCGTCAAAGAGCGATGTCGCGGTGACGAACCGAAGCGGTTCTCCGGCTGTATGCCTTTTTTTCATGTGATACCCCCCCCGTGCCGTTCATCTCCGGAGCATGCAATAACGCATTACAGTATGACAGAACTAGATAGCAGAAAAAAAAGGAATTTACCAATACCAGGCACCCGGGAAGAACATGGTTGCCGGAAAGGCTGGGAAAGGAGGGCGGTCATGTGTCCTGATGGTTCAGGCATGTTCCTATGGAAAGACTGATGGAAGAAAAACCGAAATACGTGTATCCCGGTAGGGAGGGGAGGAGATGCCCCGTCAGGGGGAGCAGTGGTGAGCAAGGCGAGTGAACTCTTTCTCGAAGGCAACCGTCACCTGTCCGAGGGTGACAACCCCAAGGCGGAGGCATGCTTCCGGGAGGCCCTCAGGCTTATGCCGGATTTTGCCGAGGCCCATACCAACCTCGGCATGCTGCTCGACCAGCGGGGAATGCCGGAAGAGGCGGAGCACCATTACCTCCGTTCTCTCGCCCTCGACCCCGCACACGGGGAGACCCACATGAACCTGGGAGCGCTGCTTGCCGGCCGGAAACGGTTCGACGAGGCCGAGGCCGCCTATCGGAAGGCCCTCGAGCTGATGCCGGACTCCCCGGCGGCATGGTCGAACCTGGGGGCACTCCAGGCCTTCAGGAAGCAGGAGCATGAGGCCGAGCGGAGCTACCGCAGGGCAATCGAACTGGACCCGGGGAACGCTTCGGCACATTTCAATCTCAGCTACCTGCTTCTGCGCCAGGGTCGATTCGATGAGGGGTGGTACTGCCTCGAGAAACGCAGGTGGTATGTCCGGCTGGAGGAGAAACTCCCCTGCCCCCGCTGGGGAGGGGAACCGCTGGAAGGCCGGACCCTGCTGATAGGCCTCGAGGCGGGGCATGGCGACATGATCCAGTTCTGCCGGTATGCATCGGTGCTGAAAGCCGGGGGGGCTTCCCGGATCGAGATGATCTGCCATCCGGCGCTGAAAACCCTTTTCACCACCCTCAAAGGCGTGGATGCCGTCTTTGCGGCAGACGAGGACTTCGTGACCCAGGGGTGGGATTTCTGGACGCCGCCCCTGAGCATGCCATATCATTGCCAAACCCGGCTCGACTCGATCCCTGCCGATATACCCTATCTCCGGGCCGACAGGGAGCTCTCGGAAAGATGGTCCTCGCTGCTCTCCGGAAAGTGCAGACCGTCCGATGTCCGTGTCGGGCTGGTGTGGAAGGGCAACTCACGTTTCGAGAACGATGCCGACCGGTCCCTTCCCGGCCTGAGCACCCTGGAACCTCTGGGCACCGTCCCGGGAGTGCGCTTCTTCAGCCTGCAGAAAGGAGCAGGAGAGGATGAGGCTGCAAGCCCACCGTCAGGACTCCCCCTCGTAAACCTGGGTGTGAAGATCTCGGACTTTGCCGACACAGCCGCCATCGTGGCGAACCTCGACCTGATCATCTCCGTCGACACCGCCGTCGCCCACCTCGCAGGGGCGATGGGCAGGGACTGCTGGGTGCTCCTGCCCGACTACATGACCGATTGGCGCTGGATGGCGGGACGCACAGATTCCCCCTGGTATCCCTCAGTGATGCGCCTCTTCCGGCAGCCCCGCATGGGGGACTGGGCTACGGTCGCCGCCGATGTGCGCGAGGCGCTCATGAAGCTTGCCTCAGCGCCCAGGCGCGACAGGACCCTGGAGGTGTGCACGGTTCCGTGAGGCTGTTCACGTCCCGCTCAGTTCGTCGAGTCCTTCGCGGATGTTGTCCCTGATGAGGTTGAGGACCTCCATGGTGTTCAGGGGAACCTCGCCGAGACCTTCCCGGAGCTCCCGCGTGTCCAGGACATAGGAGCTGCCGTTCCTCTTATGGGTGTACACGATGTCGATGTCCGGATTTCCCAGGATGAGCATGGTGATGACCCCTGCAATGTCGCCCAGAGGCTGCCGGTCGATATGGGAGTGTCTGAACTCAGCATGCACCACCGTCCCCTTGCCGACCTCCGATCGAAGGAAGAACGTGCCTTCTGCCGTATGGGTCGCCTGCTTGAGCATGGGCAGCCCGAGCCCGATACGCCTGACCTTCTTGGTGGTGAAGAAGGGATCCAGGGCCTTTTCCATGGCATCACGGTCCATGCCGTGGCCGTTGTCCCGGATCTCGAGGGAAAAGATGTCCTTTTCCAGGTCCTCGATGATGGTGATCTCGATGAGGCTCGCCTCGGCCCTTGAGGAATTCTCAGCAATGTCCAGCACGTGAAGGGCAAGTTCCAGCATGGGTCACTCCAGGACATATCTTCCCGACAGTCGTCCAAGGGCGAGCCTGATCTCGGCGAATGACGGGCTCTCCAGGTACATGCGGGTGGAGGCCCGGCCGATGTCTCCCACGAAATGGGCATCCGACGAGGTGACGAACGCATAGCCCCTGAGCTCGGGGTAACGCTGCCTTGCCTGGGAGATGCCGAGGCCTGCCGAGACCTCGAGGGCGTCGAAGGGGACATCGGGGGGCACGAACCCGAGCTGGCCGATGAGACCGAACGCGGTCCTGTCGATATGGGAAGCGATGACGAGCCCGCCGAGGGAGTGTACGAGGTCCACCGCCCTGTTCAGGGAGATGCCCGTCGCCCCTATGAGGAGGTGCTCGTTGAAGCCTTCCACCTCTCCCGCCTCGTTGACCACGGCCTGGATGCCGAAGGCATCCTCATCGTTCGTGCCGTCGAGCTGGTCATACACTGCCTCCTGCAAAGAGGCGAGTCCTTCCAGGTTCTCGAAGATCGCAACGAGGTGGACCTCCTCCCGGGTGCAGAGTTCCATGCCGGGTATGACGACGAGCCCGGTGCCCGAGGCGGCCTTGATCACGTACTGTACGTTTTCGGATGAGTTGTGATCGCAGATGGCGATGACATCGAGCCCCTGGACGACGGACTCCTTCACGATGGATGAGGGGTACATATCGAGCTCGGCGCACGGTGAAAGGCAGGTGTGCATGTGGAGGTTGCAGCGATATACCCTTCCCATGGCGGGATCCCGGGATGCAGTCCCGAGTTTCAGCCCTGGTCGGGATACAGGAGCCGATGGAGCCTGCCGACCACCTCGAATTCACCCATATCCGCCACGAGGATGGGAATGCCCTCCTTTGTCGCCTTGTCGAGGGTCTCCTTCTCGGGTGTCGCTCCCTGTACGATGACGATGGCCGCATGCTCCTTCAGCGCGGCGACGGCGACGATGTTCTGATGTACCTGCCGGGTCACCCAGATGTTGCCGGCCGAACTGTTGGCCATGACGTCGCTCAGGAGATCACCTGCATACCCGCCGGTGACTTCCCTCTTGAGGTTTTCCCAGCAGCACTTGCACTTCAGCGAAAGTCTCTCAGAAACGGTTTCCAGCATCATATCATTCGCAGTCCTTGCAGTTTTATTCTTTTCCATTGAGCATGATGATGCTCTTGACGCAGGTTCCCCTGCCGATCTCCGAGGTGATCTCGAAGACATCGGATGATTTCTTGATGTTCGACAGCCCCATGCCGGCACCGAACCCCATCTCGCGTATGGAGTCATCCGCGGTGGAGAAGCCCTCCTCGAGAGCCTGTTCGATGTCGTCGATGCCCTGTCCCTCATCAATGGCCTCAAAGACGATGGAGTCCGGCAGGAGGTAATAGCTGATGGTCCCGAACGTGGCATACGAGATGATGTTCACCTCCGCCTCGAATGCTATGATCGCGATCCTCCGGATGATGTCCTCGTGGATCCCTTTGTCCTTCAGGCTTTTCTTGATCTGGCTCGACACAAGCCCGGCATCGACGAAATCCCGGCCGTGGACCTCATATCTCCCCTGAAGGTATCTGCTATACTCATATCTTGGCACGTGTCTTTTCCTCGATGAGTATCTCTCTGACGCACCCCGTTATACCGGCCTGGTACAATCTCCCACAGGACTCGAACATGATCAGGGGGGTCCACAGGATCGGTATGCCCAGCTCTTTGGCGGTCTCCAGGAAGCTGTCCGCCAGTGCCTTGCCCCTGCATATCACGATGGCGGCGATATCGAGGGCATAGGCGGTCCGCACCGACTGGAGGTTGGCCAGCCCCGTGATGAGAAGACATCCTGAGCGGGCGAATGCCAGCACATCGCTCATCAGGTCGGCACCGAAGGCGGTATGGACCTCCTGATCAAGCTTCTCCCCTCCTATCACCACATCCGCTTCAAGGAGATCCCTCACCTCGGAAAGTGTCACGGCGCTCCCCGTTGTCCCCGGAAGATTGCAGTACAATAATGAATCGCCAGTCCCTTATACACCAAGGCACATGTCCGGGTCCAGCCCCTGAAGCTCCGGCATGTCTTTGAGCCTGTCCCTTCCCGTGATGTCGTTCACGCTGATGATGACCAGCCGGCCGAATCCCTTGCCCAGGGCATTGGTGAAGTCGTACACTGCACCGACCACGGTGAGCCTCCCCTCGTCGATCAGCGTGCGGTACCGCTTGAGCGCGGAGGCCACCTGGCTCAAGACATTGGCCCGGATGTTTCTCATGAGCTCTTCCTCGAACGTGCCCCCGCCCGGTGCAGGCAGTGAGGACCTGAGGTTGTCGAGCTCGCCCCTGATGGCGTCGTTCTCCTTTTCGTATCCCTTCATGAAGGCCTTGATTGCCCCGCAGTCGGTATGGCCCATGATGAGCAGAACCGGCGTATGGAGGTGCAGGACCCCGTAATCCACCGAACCCTGGGCGGAAGCCATCTGGTTCCCTATGGTCTCGATGGTGAAGACCCTGTCGATGGGGTCGGGCTCGATGGTTATGGGCTGGACCCGGGAATCACAGCAGGCGACCAGGGTGATCTTCGGATGCTGGGCACTCGTGTGCGGCCTGAAATATGCCTCATCATGGGCGGAAACGAAGGCGCCGTTGTTCTCTACGATGCCCTTGATGATGTCTTTGACCACGGTTCCTCCTCCATGAACGGTCGGAATTCATCATCTATGGGTGAAAACTTCCGGATTGTAAAGGAACAATCTGGAATCAACCAGATTTGTTGAATGTATTCCCGCCGGGTTGACATATGTACCGTTGCCGGTTACAATAAAAAAATATCCTTTCCCATCAATAAGATAATTGATCATCTCAAGCCATGAGGAATGATGCGCAGAAAAAAGGGCCGAGACGGCTCCTTGTTTTTACCGACCTGGACGGGTCGTTGCTGAACCACGGCGACTACTCCTGGGAGGCCGCCCGGCCCGCGCTCGGCAGGATACGGGACCTGGGGATACCCCTGGTGATCTGCACGAGCAAGACGAGGCCTGAGGTGGAGCTTATCCGGAAAGATATCGGTCTCACAGGACCCTTCATCGTGGAGAACGGCGGCGGGATCTTCTTCCCCAGGGAATACGAAGAGTTCTCCATCGGCGGATCCGTCGTCATGGATGCCTACCGGTGCATCCCCCTGGGGATTCCCTATGCCAGGATCAGATCCTTCGTGGAAGAGGCCGCCAAGGAGTTCCCCGTCAGGGGCTTCGGCGACATGAGCGTGGAGGAGGTCTCCCGGCGCACCGGGCTCACGCCGGACCAGGCGGCCCTGGCAAAGGCGCGCGAGTTTACCGAGCCCTTCGTGATGGAGCACGCGGAGGACCTGCCGGCCCTCGAAAGGACCGCCCACCTCAAAGGGCTCATCATCACCCGTGGGGGCAGGTTCTTCCACTGCATGGGCTTCGGCAACGACAAGGGCGGCGCCGTTGCCAGGGTCACCGAGATCTTCTCACGGCACTGGCAGGAAGGCGTCCTGTCCATGGGATTCGGAGACAGCCCCAACGACTTCCCCCTGCTCAAAGCCGTGGATATGCCGGTGCTCATACCCCACGATGACGGCGGCTACGAGGACCTAGACCTGCCGGGGCTCACCCGGGCCCCGCATCCAGGCAGCAGGGGGTGGAACGAGGCGGCGGAGGCGATCATCAAGGACATGCATGCCGGGAAGCGCCGCAAGAAGACAACGTGATGACCTGAAAGGAGGAACTGCTATGACGGCATCCAGAAGATTTTCCACAGCGCTGCGGGATTATGCACGGGAAAAGATCGAGCGGCTGGGGAATGCCGACCTGCTGGTCGGGATCCCGTCGTACCTGTGCGACAACTCCATCGTGCATGTGATCAAGACCATCCGCAAGGGGCTTGATTCCCATTACAGAGGGGCCAAGGCCCTCATCATGATCTCGGACGGTGGGTCCACGGACGACACCCGGGACACGGCCAACGCCTACGACGTGAAGTCATTCAACATAGAAAAGATCATCACCATCTACCGCGGGCTTCCCGGCAAGGGGTCCGCCCTGCGGGCCATCTTCGAGGTGGCCAACTTCCTCAAGCCCAAGGCGGTGGCGGTCTTCGACTCGGACCTGGTCTCCATATCGCCGCTGTGGATCAAGAACCTCATCGATCCGGTCCTGAACGGCTATGACTTCGTTGCCCCGGACTACCGGAGATACAAGTTCGATGCCACCATCACCAACTCCATCGCCTACAATCTCACGCGGGCGCTCTACGGGTGCCGCATCCGCCAGCCCATCGGCGGGGACTTCGGGGTATCCCCCCGGCTCGCCAAGCACTACCTCGACCAGGAGGATGTCTGGGAGACCGACGTGGCGAGGTTCGGCATCGACATCTGGATGACCACCACGGCCATCGTGGGCGGGTTCAACATCTGCCAGGCAAAGCTCGGCGTCAAGATCCACGGGGAGAAGGACCCGGCCGGAGACCTCGGCCCCATGTACCGTCAGGTGGTCGGTACCAGTTTCCAGCTCATGGAGATGTACCAGGACCACTGGAAGAAGGTGCGGGGTTCCCTCGACATCCCCACCCTGGGCGAATACCCCCATGAAGAGCCCGCGCCCTTCGAGATCAACCAGGACGACCTCATCGAATACTTCCAGACAGGGTACTTCAACTTCGGAAGTGTCTGGCAGCAGATCATCGAAGAAAAGGACATGGAAGTCATCAGGACTCTGGCGAACGATGGGTCGAAGGACATGCACCTCCCCGTCGAGTCCTGGGTGCGCATCGTCTACCGTTTCGCCAATGCCTTCCATTCGACCCCACGGCAGCGCATGAAGCTCCTGAACACCATGATCCCGCTCTATTACTCCCGGGTGGCCTCCCTGGTGAACGAGCTCAAGGACAAGGATGCGGAGCAGGCCGAGACCCTGTTCCAGGCAAACGCGCAGGCCTTCGAGGATCAGAAGGATTATCTCATTCAACTCTGGAAATAAGGAGGGCTTTATGGCCGACTTCTATCAGCACACCATGATCGCGACCCTGCAGAAACTCAAGGAACGGCCCGTGGAGGAGATCGAGGACGAGCTCCGCCTCATAAGCCTCAAACGCAGGATGATCCTGCTGCTCCCGGCGCTGGTCACCGAGTTCGATACACCTGCCATGCCCAGGATCATCGATGAGCTCACCGGGGTGGCGTACCTCAACAAGATCGTGCTCTCCCTGGACAGGGCCAACTGGGACCAGTTCGAGGAGGTCAAGAAGAAGATGTCCGTGCTGCCCACCGAGGTGAAGGTGGTCTGGCATGACGGGCCGCGGATGCAGAGGCTTTACGACGAGCTCAGGACGAACGACTTCCAGCTCGAGGTCCCTGGCAAGGGCAGGTCCGTATGGATGACCATCGGGTACATCCTCGCCGACCGCGACGTGGATGCCATCGCCCTGCACGACTGCGACATCGTGAACTACAAACGGGAGATCCTGGCCAGGCTCTTCTACCCGGTGGTGCACCCGGCTCTGGACTTCGAGTTCAGCAAGGGCTACTACTCCCGGGTGACGGACAGGATGTACGGCAGGGTGACGAGACTCTTCTACCTGCCGCTCGTCAGCACCCTGAAGCGGATCCTGGGGTGCAATCCCTTCCTCGAGTATCTCGGCTCCTTCCGGTATGCACTCTCCGGTGAGTTTGCCATGATCAACACCCTTGCCCGGGGCATCAGGATATCCCCCACCTGGGGTCTCGAGGTGTCGCTCCTGAACGAGGTGTATCACAACACCTCCCCCCGACGGATCTGCCAGGTAGAGCTCATCGATACCTATGAGCACAAGCACCAGAACCTGGAAAAAGGGAAGCCCGACACGGGCCTCATCCGCATGGCCACCGACATCGCCGAGGCGCTCATGAGGGTGTTGAGCCAGGACGGTGCCGTGCTGAGCGAGCCGTTCTTCAAGACCCTGTTCACCGCCTACATCGAGGAATCCAGGATCATCATCGAGAAGTTCCACGCCCTGGCGCTCCTGAACGGGCTCACCTATGACCGGCACAGCGAGATCGAGGCCACCGAGGCCTTTGTGGACTGCCTGAAGCAGGCGGCCCAGAACTTCACCTCCGACCCGGTGGGCATCCCCATGATGAGCGCCTGGGCAAGGATCAGGGCCGCCATCCCCGACTTCCAGGACCGGCTGAACGAGGCTGTGGAGGAGGACAACAAGCACTGAACGGGCCGGACCGCAGGGGAGGTCTTCGGCTCCTGGAAAAGACTCCATCGGGAGGATGGTGTCACACGAGGGTCCACGTCTGAGATATACACCTTCCCGGACGATATGGTACTCTCTTTTCATGAACGAATACCTCATGGTATCCGCCGCAGGTATCGTGGTCCTCGGCATCACGGCCCAGTGGCTGGCATGGCGGCTGCACCTCCCGGCCATACTTTTGCTCCTGCTCACGGGGCTCGTCGCCGGCCCCCTGACCGGTTTTCTCGACCCGGACATCCTCTTCGGCCCCTTCCTGCATCCCGCCATATCGCTGTCGGTCGCCGTCATCCTCTTCGAAGGGGGGCTGAGCCTCAACCTGCATGAACTGAAGGAGATCGGGCGGGTCCTGTACCTGCTGACATCCGTGGGCACGGCCGTCTCCTGGGTACTGACCACCGGAGCGGCCTATGCTGTTCTGGGCCTCCCGTTCCCTGTGGCCACCCTGCTCGGTGCGATCCTGGTGGTGACCGGCCCCACGGTCATCGGCCCCCTGCTGCGCCACATACGGCCCACCAGGAACGTGGCGTCGCTGCTGAAATGGGAGGGAATCGTCATCGACCCCATAGGGGCCGTGCTGGCGGTTCTCGTCTTCGAGGTGATCCAGGCCAGGCACCTCGGCGAGGCCCTGACCACCATCGGGGCGTCCCTGTTCAGAACCGTGTCGGTCGGGGTCATCGCGGGCATGGCGTGTGCGTGGATCCTATCCCTGATGATCCGGCGCCACTGGATACCCGAGTTCCTCCAGAGCCCGGTGACCCTCATGGCCGCGCTGGGTGCCTTCGTTGTCTCCAACGGGTACCAGAGCGAATCCGGCCTCCTGACGGTGACCGTCATGGGCATCGCCCTTGCGAACCGGCTGGGGATGCCCATCCGACAGATCCGGGAGTTCAAGGAGAACCTCAGGGTGCTCCTCATCTCGAGCGTCTTCATCGTCCTGGCCGCCAGGTTCAAGGTAGAGGACATGAAGGTCATCGGTCCGGAGCACCTCGTATTCATCGCGGTGCTCGTCCTCCTGGTACGGCCGGTGTCCGTATACTTTTCCACCCTGAGGTCCGGCATGACATTCAACGAACGGGCCTACCTGGCCATGCTCGCCCCGCGCGGGATCGTGGCCGCTGCGGTCTCCACCATCTTCGCCTCCCGCATGGAGACGGGGGGGTTCCCCGAGGCCGCGGTGATAGCACCCATCACGTTTTTCGTCATCATCGCCACGGTGGCGTTCTACAGCATCATTGCCCATCCCCTGGCCATCAGGCTCAAGGTGGCGAGGTCGGACCCCCAGGGAGTGCTCGTCGCAGGAGCCCAGGACTGGGCCCGGGCCATGGCCAAGGCACTGAAGGACCAGGGCATCCTCGTGAGGCTCATCGACACGAACTGGAAGAACGTGACCGCCGCACGGCAGCAAGGCCTTTCATCCGATCTCGGAAACGTCCTCTCCGAGGACATCAAGGACGAGGCGGATCTTGAAGGCATCGGCCGGCTCCTCGCCCTGACCTCCAACGACCAGGTGAACACCCTGGCCGCCCTCAACTTCATGGAGCTCTTCGGCAAGACCGAGGTCTACCAGCTCGATCTCTTCGGAGACGAGAAGAGCTACAGGGAGTCGATCTCGGAGAGCCTCCGGGGAAGGATTCTGTTCAGGCGGGGGATGAACCACGCCCTCATCAGCCAGAGGTATGCATCGGGGTGGCGCATACGGACGACGAAACTGACCAGCCAGTTCGGGTACCAGGATTTCCTGAACCGCCACGGGGAGTCCGCCCTTCCCCTCCTGCTCATCACCGAACCCGGCAAGGTCGCCGTCTTCACCACGGACGGCAGGCCCGCGCCGAGACCGGGGCAGACGCTCATCAGCCTGACCGACCCGTCGCAGGACAAGCCCGCGGCCGTGGGGTGAACGGGGAGGCGGTCCACGGACAATGCGATGGTGGTGACAGGCAATTTACTTCTCATGGGCGCATCTTATAATATATCCATGATGTTCAACAGCTTGAGAAAACTCGGTTCCCTATCCCTGTTCTCATGGATCATCGTCTCCATGGCCCTTCCGTCCTTCGCGGCTGAAAGGGCACTTCCTGACCCGGCAGACCACTCCGTGGCGTCTCCGACAGCTTCCGCCGCACATGCCGATGACCCGGCCGCACAGCTCGATTCACACCTGCGGGAGATCCTGGTCATGCGTGCGGCCCTTGCGGGACAGGCCCTGGACGGAACCCGGGTATCCGACATCCTTGCCGTCGATTACCTTGATCCGGTTGCCGTGGATGCCAGGAAAGCCTCTCTCAAGGACGTTATTGCTGAAAAAGAGAAAGCCTTGAAGAAGGCGAACTGGTCAGGGAGACCCCCGTTCCCCGACCTTCAGCCCCGGTTCCATATAAGTGTCTCAGGGGAGATTACCCTCCCGGATATTCAGCCCACGGCCTTCAACAGCCTGCTGGCCGGCTATGAGTCCCTCAGCCTCCAGCTCCGTTTCCTTGGACTGCCGCTGGCCGATCGTGCAGCCTTCCGCGAGAAGGAGACCGAAGCGGTCCGCATGGCCGAGGCGCGCGCCAGGGAGGAGGAACAGAGAAGACTCGCAGAGGAGGAAGCTGCCAGGATAGCAGAAGCGCGCCGGGCGGCGGAGGAAAAGACGAGGGCGGCCCGGATGGATACGGACCGGGCCATAGCAAGAGAACGTACGGCCCTTGATGTCGTGAAGTCCGAGATCACCGCGTACCGGAACAATCTTGCCTTTACCCGCGAACAGCTCTCTCTGACCGGCCAGGAGCGACTGGCCCAATTGGTCGTGCTGAGGAACAGGTCCAGTGATACCCCCGTCGGCAGCCCGGGAATGGATGCCCTCTACGACGACATGGTGCAGGTCATGCAGGAGGCAAGGGGATACGTTGCATCCTCTCTCGATTCATATACATCGATCCCCCCCGCACCCCGTTACCGGGGAGACCTTTCCTCCCTCTCTCCCATCGATGAGGAGCAGAAGGCATCCATAGCAGCGCTGAAGAAACTCGCGGGAGAAACGGCATCCCTGGCCGATGGGGCTGAAGCCCTTGCCGCCGAACTGTCATGGTCGCGCCTGAAGGCCTCCGTTGCCTGGGCCGAGGAGATCAACAAGCTCCGCCTGGATGTACTCACGAAGGTGAGCAGGATGAAGCGCGCACGCCTTCTGGGCATCACCCGTGAAGGCATAGCCCAGCTCAAGCGGGAAATCACGGACATCACGCTCTTCATCAGGTGGTCGAAAGCCGGGGGAAAAAAGATCCTGTTCGAGGAAATCTCCACGCTGAAGGATCCCTTTGTCGCAGGGGGTCTCGCATCCAAGGTGTTCTGGTTCGCCTTCCTCATAGCCGTTTATGTGTACGTGATCCGCCATGGACGGGGCTTTCTCGAGAGGCTCCGGGGGTTTCTGGCCAATGTCCTCCGAAGCTCCAAGCTCATCCGCCGCATGCAGCAGACCGTCCTGATTGCAGATGATATGTTCAATGAGCTGATTCTGCTCGGCGCGGTGCTCTTATCACCGTATATCGCCGGGTTCGATCCCGCACATACATACTGGCATGTGGTGTTTGCCGTAGCGGTCTGGTATGCGGCCTACCGCCTCGTCATCAAGATCAGCCTTCACACCATAGACTGGCTCGTCCCCGGGGACCAGATCGGAAACAGGCTTCTCCTGCAGTCCATCCTGCTCGTGGGCAGATACATCCTCATCATCAACGTGATACTCATCGTTGCCGAGGCCATTCTCGGCCGGGGATACCTGTACCATATCGTGACGAGAATCGCCTGGATAGGCATCTTCATCATCTTCGCCCTCCTGATACGATGGTGGAGGGATGGAATTTCAGAGGCCTACCTGAAAGTCAAACCATCCGGAACCTTGGCCGGTTTCGTGCTGGCTACCAGAACCCGATGGTTCGGCTTCTTCGTGGCTATCGCCGCATTCGGCGTGCTCCTGATCGACACGCTGGCCCATGCATTCCGCCGCTTCGTATACAGCTTCGAACAGTCCCAGCGCATGCTTGCGTATCTGTTCAGGCGGAGGCTCGAGAGAAAGGCCCTTCTTTCCAGTGAGGCCGTTGAGGTCCACCGGGCCCTGCCCCCTGAGGCCGCAGTATTCTTCGATGAGGGCCCGGTGGTGGAACCATCCATGCAAATCGACTTCTTCCCCCATATGGACCTGTTCACGAAGGCCGTTCAGGAATGGAAGTCCGGCGGCCACATCGGCGCCTTTGCCGTTGTGGGCGATTTCGGCTTCGGCAAGACGACGTGGCTGAACGAAGCCCGACGCAGGGCTGATATCGGCAACACCGCTTTTCTGGCCCTGAGCGAGCGCGCCACGACCCGGCAGGAGGCATTACAGCACCTCGCTTCGGGCCTCAGCGCTCCGCCTGAGACGGGAGCGGACGTCGAATCACTGTCCTCTTGGCTGCACAACGGGGAGAAGAGGCTGATCGTCGTGGATGACCTGCACTTATGGTTCCTGCGTTCCATCAACGCCCTCGAGGCGTTGCGCACGTTCAACTCGCTGGTCGAGCTTACCGGAGACCGGGTCTTCTGGCTCTGTTCGTTCTCGAACTATCCCTACCGGTACTATTCCTGGGCATCCAGGGACAATGCCGTCTTCCGCACCGTCGTGCGGCTGTCAGCCTGGCCTGAGAACACCATCGAAACCCTGCTCAAGAAAAGGACTGATCTCACGGGATGGCGACTGAGCTTTGACGACCTGCTGCTCGAGGAGGCCGAAAACTACCCTGCCAAGGCAAACCCCGTCGACACGGCAAAGGACTATAACCGCCTCGTTTGGGACCTGTCACTGGGATCTCCCCGGGCCGCCATCCAGTACTGGGTCAGCTCTCTGTCGGTGGATGAGGGCGGGGTAGCCCACGTACAATTCTTCAAGCGTCCTGATGGTTCGCTCCTGGACAGACTGAACGAACGGGACAGGTTCATCCTTGCCTGCATCGTATGGCACGAGCAGGTGACCGTTCCAGAGATCACCTCCATGCTGCGTTTTCCCTCGGTGACATGCAGGGATGCCGTCCTGAGGCTCAAGGAAACGGGGATCCTGCGCAGCAGGGGCGACTATGAGCGGGTAACGGCCCAGTGGTGGCCCGAGGTGGTCCGCTATCTCAAGCGGAAGCACCTCGTACCTCCCGAAGCATAAGGACGGCGGCCTATGGAAACTCCGGGCACCAGTATCATCGCATTCATCCGGGTCGGCGGGATCGTCACCGGCCTCTTCATCCTGCTGGCCACTTGGATTGCTGCGCGCATCCTGGAGGCCACCCTTGCAAAGCTGAGCGAACGCTTCACCCACAAGCGCCTCCTGATCAATCAGGTATCCACCCTGGTGCGGTTCGCGATCTACATAACGGGCATCATCCTTGCGGTTATGGCGTCCTTCAGACTTTCCCGGGAGGTCATCCTCGCCATCACGGGGACGGCTGCGGTGGCGCTGGGCTTTGCCCTCAAGGATCTCGCCGCATCGGTCCTTGCCGGCCTCATCATCATCATCGACCGGCCGTTCCAGGTGGGTGACCGCGTGAACTTCAACGGCACCTACGGGGATATCCTTTCCATAGGCCTGCGGTCGGTGAGGCTCTTCACCCTGGACCACAACGTGGTGACCATCCCCAACAACAAGTTCCTGACGGACATCGTCTCCTCCGGCAACTGGGGGGACCTGGAGATGCTCGTCCAGATGGACTTCCACATCGGCCTGGATCAGGATCTCGTCCTGGCGAAACGACTGGTCGGCGAATGCCTCACCAATTCTCCGTACGTTTTTACCGGGAAACCCTGGGAGGTCCTCGTGAGCCAGACGGTCATCGGAGACTATATCACCCTGCGGCTGCGGGCAAAGGCCTATGTCATGGACGTGCAGTACGAGAAGACATTCGAGACCGATGTCACGGAACGGGTCATGGAAGCCTTCAACCGGTACGGCATACGGCCCCCGACCATCCTGCACAGGCAGCTTCCCGACCAGGCTTCCCCGGAATCATGATGCGCCCTCACGCCGGAGAACCGGCCACGAACCTTCCGGGAAAATTCATTCGACCCTCCGGCGTTGTCTGCCGGACAGGTCCTTCGCCTTGCCGTTCCCGTGACCGAACATGCCTTCATAGAGCCCTTCAAAGAAGTGCCTGGCATTGTTCCCGATGGACCTCGTGTTGTACCCCCCCTCCTGGACGACCAGGAGCGGCAGCCTGGTCTTCCCGATGAGCCTGCCCACCTCCCCGAAGTCCCTGGCCATGAGACTCCAGGTGCCGGTCGGGTCACCCTTCGCGGTGTCCAAGCCGAAACACACGATGAGATATGCCGGATCGAACCCGGCGATAAACTTCAGTGCATGTGAACATGTCCGGATATAGCGACGCGGCGTGATTGTTTCGGGCAGAGGATAATTGCGGTTGAAACCCTTCCCGTCGCCCCTGCCCTGCTCGTCATTGAATCCGCTGAAATACGGGTAGGCGAAACGCGGGTGACCATGGATGGATACGGTCAGCACATCGCCGCGTTCATAGAAAATCTGCTGCTGGCCGTTCCCATGGTGATGATCGATGTCGAGGATGGCGATTCTCCCATACCGGCTCAGGTAATGTGCCGTCACTGCGGCGTTGTTGAAGTAGCAGAACCCGCCGAATGACCGATGCTCGGCATGGTGTCCGGGGGGACGCACAAGGGCATACGACAGACGATATCCTTCCAGGAGAGCCTGTGCTGCGGTCAACGCGCAGTCAACACCCCTGCGTGCAGCCAGAAAGGCGTTTCTGTTCAGGGGGGTGAACGTATCGATGCAGTAATAACCTGCTCGGACTGCCAGCACTTCCGGGGGACGGGCAATGTTCCTGATGGGGAACACATAGGGGTATATGGAGACACCGGCTTCCAGGGCGAGACTCATCTTCTTGAAGTATTTCACAAAGGCTTTGTCATGTACTTCCGTAATCACGCCTTGGGAAAACCGTTTGGGAGCGATTCTGACGAAGAGATCCGTCCGGTCGAGCTCCTTGAGGATCGCGCTTATCCTTACGGGAGACTCCACATAACCGCGTTCTCTGACATGATGTATCTCGTGCCTGTCATTCACCACAAGTGCGATCCTGCCCGTTCTCTTTCGCCCCGGGAGAGGCTGATCATCCGGACGGATGACATACACCGGTTCCCGGAGTTGTATCGGATCATCCCTGAAGGACCCGACCACCATGTCCACATACCCGGGTGGACACCTGTCCCCGTATTTACGTTCCAGGATGGCCCTGACGATCCTTTGTGCGTTTCTGATGCCGAGAGATCTTCCCCGGTCGAGATCGTCGAATACCAGATAGGGTGGACAGTCATCATCGGGCGTCAATGGTGTTTCATACGCCGTATTGATGATGGGACGGGCGCCGTAACGCTCATAGAACTTCAATCTCTGCCTGTTCTGCCTGATCCATGTCCTGTCCCGGCACAACTTCGGGTCATCGGGCAGGCATTCATACAACATGCCCACCACATCGAGGTCCTTTGCCTCTGTGCGTATCCATTCGTAAAGCACCCCGCCGATCCCGCTCCCCTCGAGCTGCACGGACGCCGATATGTAATCCAGAAAGCAGAACTTCAGATCCGGTTCATAGGAAAGAAGGGCAAATCCCTTCACCTGCCCCCTGCCGTCCTCGGCAACGTACAGGATCGATCTGAACCGATGCTTCAGGGGATTCGAGAGCATATCCGGTATCTTGTCCACGTCGATGCTCCGCAGGTCGGGGAACTGCTGCTGGAGAATCAGCCTCACCTGTCGCAGGGCCTTCTTGTTGACCGGCAGGATATCATCATGGATCCGGCGGATCACGAACATCGGAATCATTCCCCTTCAAGGTATTTTTCCACCGTACTACCCGTAAGAATAGTAAAGAGATCACCCATCATCCAGTGCCATATACAAAGACGCCGGCCGGTGATCTCCCGGACAGCCTCATCCGAGAACGGCCGACCGCACAACGACATATACGCAGTATCCGGCGAGCAGGGTGATGCCCTCGGTCCGCGTTATCGTCCTCCTGGACGTAATGGAGATGGGCAGCAGGATCAGGGAGAACATCAGCATTGCAGCCAGGTCGAACCACCCGCCCGGAGGGACGTTCACCGGAGAGATCACGCTGACCAGCCCGAGGATCAGTGACAGGTTGAGGATATTGGATCCCACGATATTCCCCACGGCCAGCTCGGACTCGTCTTTCCAGACCGCGACCAGGGAGGTGGCAAGCTCGGGCAGGGAGGTCCCGACGGCTATGACGGTGAGGCCGATGAGGGCGTCGGAAACACCCAGCGCAGCCGCCACGCTCACCGCACCCGTCACGGTGAGCTTGCCTCCGGCAATGAGCAGACCCAATCCCGCAACGGTCATGACCGTGCCGGCAAGGATCGTCCCGAGCGAACGGGACGGGACGTGTTCCTGCACCAGGGAGAGATACCGGTCGGACCGCCTCTCCTTCACGGCATCATAGGTGTTGTAATAGAGGAACACCGCGAGCAGGAGCAGGAGGATCAGGCCGTCGGGCCGGGTGAAGGAGTCGGCTGCACCCGTCATTGCCCCGTCGAGCCCTATGATGACCGCCACCACCGCAACGAGGATCATCATGGGAATCTCGCGGACGATCACCACACCCTTCACCGCGAGCGGCCGGAGGATCGCCGTCAGGCCGAGAATGAGGCCTATGTTCGAGATATTCGATCCGATCACGTTCCCGAAGGCAATGCCCTGGCTGCCCTTGAACACGGCGGTCAGGTTCACTACCAGTTCCGGGGCGCTCGTGCCGAAGGCGACAACGGTAAGCCCGATAACCAGAGGCGATACGTGCATGGCGCGGGCTATCCCCGAGGCCCCACGCACCAGGAGATTTCCCCCCCCGAGCAGCATTGCCAGGCCGGCAATCAACGTAATAATCATCAGCATGGGGATGAGTTTCTCATATTGGCTCTGGAAATCAATCGGGAAATGGATATATATGACCATGCAAACGGCAATCTCCCCTGAGAAGTACAGATGACGAAGACTGGCGACCTCTTCCGAAGATTCATCACCCTGGTTCGCGGGTTACCCGAGAACACCCGTGATCTTCTCCAGACGATCCTCCTGAGCGTTCTTGCGGCGCTCTCCGCAGTCTGTTTCCTGCTCCTGACCAATTACGTCTTCAAGGCGACCTTCCTCGTCTTCGTCCGGCATTCTCCGACCTTCTTTCTTGTCTCGAGCTTTTTCATGATCATGGGCACATCGCTGATCGTCGGATTGCTGCTGAAAAAACTGAGTCCGAATGCAGCAGGCAGCGGCATCCCAGAGCTCAAGGCGGCGTACTGGAAAGAGGTGGGGTATGTCCCCTGGCGACCGGTGGTCATCAAGTTCATCGCAGGCGTGCTCAGCCTCGGCGGCGGGACGAGCCTTGGCCGCGAAGGGCCGACCGTCTTTATCGGCGGAGGCATCACGTCGATACTCTCGGGCTTTCTCGGCTACCCCAAAAGGCTCAGGCGCGGGGTCACGGTCATCGGGGCCTCGGCCGGACTGGCGGCCGCATTCAATACCCCCCTGGCGGCCATCACCTTTGTCCTTGAGGAGATCATCAGTGACATCAACAGCCGCATCATCGGCCGGGTGGTCCTCTCATCGGTGCTGGGCGCCTTCGTGGTCTATGCCATCGTGGGCAGGCAGCCCGCCTTCACCCTGCCTGCCATTGACTCGGTCTCCTGGAAGATCTACCTGGTCTATCCTCTCGTGGCCTTTACCGCCTCGCTGGCGGGCGTCATCTTTCATCGTGCCACACTGGCATGGAGAGGCCGACTGAAAACCCAGACCGCAGTGCCCGCATGGTTCCTGCCCTGCTGCGGCGGATTCATAACCTGGCTCATCGGGGCCGCCTGCTTCATCGCCACAGGCAAGATCGGCATCTTCGGCCTCGGGTATCACGACCTCTCGGACGCTCTGGGCCACGGTTTCATCTGGTGGATAGCGGGGATACTCGTGGCGGGCAAGCTCCTGGCAACCATTGCATCCTACAGCTTCGGCGGATGCGGGGGCATCTTCTCCCCCACGCTCTTCATCGGGGGCATGAGCGGGTTCTTCCTCTCGGGCCTGGCCGGGTTCTGGCTGCCGCTCACGCCTTCCGACCACATCGCCGCCGCGGCCGTGGGCATGACGGCGTGCATGGCAAGCGTAATCAGGGCACCGTTGACATCGCTGCTCATCGTGTTCGAGATGACGCACCAGTTCGCGCTGGTACCCGGTCTGATGATCGGGATCGTCATCAGCAAGATCGTCTCGCGCATCGCAGGCGACCTGAACTTCTACGACGCCCTGCTCGTCCAGGACGGGCATGAGCTCATCAAGATCCGGCCGCCCGTGGACATCAGGGCGTGGCAGAACCTGCCCGTCTCGGCCATCGCAAACCACAGGCCCATCGTTGTCGGCAGTCTCGACAAGGCTTCTCTCAAAGAGGTCATTGAAAAGCATCCGTATAACGGGTTCCCCGTGGTCATGGATGGGATTCTCCGGGGACTGGTAACACGCAGGCAGATAGAAGGGACCCTCAGGTCGGAGGACTCCATCGAGCCAGAGGACGCCGTCACCTGCTACTTCGACCAGCCGGTACGCGATGTGGCGGACAAGTTCATCGAGTCCCCCGCAGGGGTCATGGTCGTCCTGGACAGGACCACGGGCCGGGTGGCCGGAATCATCACGCTGCATGACCTCCTCAGGGCGCAGGCATCCATGATGGATTGATGCGGGGCCTACGATCCCCCGAGCTGCCGGCAGAACTCACCGAGGCGCACGAGCGCCTGCTCGAGGTTTTTCCGGGCCTTTCGCGAGAGACCCTCTCCATGGTCGAAGTCGTACCCCCTCATCGAAAGGAGGTATGCCTCGGGGGCTCTGTGATAGAGTGCCTCGGTCAGGGCGAGTATGCCCTCGCACGTGACGTGGTGGGACAGGGGGAGGTTCGTGTCCCCGGGCCGGACCCGGCCCAGCTCCACCGGCTCGCCGTCCACGGACGCATCCATGAACACGACCATGTCGTATTCGCACAGGGTCTCCGCCAGATCCGGGGTGATCCCCGGAACGGCCACGACATCGAACCCTTCGGGGCGGGCAAGACCCGCGAGCACGATCCCGAGCCCGTCGTCCCGGCGGTACTCGTTGCCGATGCCGACGGCGAGCCTCCGCTCAGGCCCTTTTCCGGACGTCGACGAGGTTCCCGGCATGGTCGAAGATCTCGAGTACCATGGGCATCTTGCCCACGGCATGGGTGGAGCAGGACAGGCACGGGTCGTAGCACCGGATGGCGCCCTCGATCCTGTTCAGGACCCCTTCGGGCACCTCGCTGCCGGTGATGTAGCCCCGGGCGATGCAGTCCACCGCCTTGCTCATGGCCCAGTTGTTGTGTCCCGAAGCGACGATGAGGTTCGCCCCGGTGATCACCCCGTCGCCGTTGACCCAGTAGTGGTGGAAGAGTGTCCCCCTGGGGGCCTCGAGGACTCCCACCCCTTCCCCGCACCGGACGGGCCCCTCTCGGAGGAGGTCCGAAGAGAGGATATCCGGGTCTTCAAGGATCTGCCGTGCGCGTTCCACGGCGTAGACGGCCTCGATGAGCCGGGCGTAGTGGTAGTAGAAGGAGCTCTCCACTGGTCTGCCGTTGTTCATGGCCTTGAAGCGGAGGAACTCTTCCTGGGCCCTGGGAGTGCTGATCCTGTCGGCCACGTTCAGCCTGCCCAGGGGTCCTACGCGGTAGAAGCCCTCTTCGCCCAGGGGCTTGAAGAAGGGGAACTTGAGGTAGTTCCAGTCTTCCACCTTCTCACCGATGTGGCTGAGGTAGTATTTCGCCGGGAACTCGTCGATAACCTTCCCTTCGCTGTCCGCGACCCTGACCGCCCCGTCGTAGAGCTCCAGCGCCCCGTCCTCACCCACGAGCCCCATGTAGGCCGACGGGAAGGATGCGAAATTGTCGCTCTCCTCCTTGTGGGCCGAGATGAAGTCGCGGATGATGGCCACGCCTTCCATGAGGTGCGCGATAAAGTCGTCCACGCCCGTGAGGAGGCCGTCCCTCTTCTCGGCCGTGAGTCCCGTGTTGACACCGCCCGGTATGGCGAACGTCGGGTGGATCCTCCTCCCCGCGACCGTCTCGATGATGGTCTGGCCGTATTTTCTCAGTCTCACCGCCTTGAGGGCCAGCTCGGGGTTCGCCTTCACCAGACCGACGACATTGCGCAGCTTCGGATCCGAATCCCAGCCCAGGATGATGTCGGGGCCGGCCAGCTCGAAGAAGTGCATGGCATGCGACTGGATGACCTGTCCCATGTGGATGAGCTCGCGGAGGAGCCTGGCGGGCCCGGGTATCCTTACTCCCAGGATCTCGTCGCATGCCTTGGCCGCCGCGAGGTGGTGGCTCACGGGACAGATCCCGCAGATGCGGGGTGTGATGACGGGCATCTCCGCAAAGAACCGCCCTTCGGAGAATTTCTCGTACCCCCGGAACTGGTCCACGTGGAAGTAGGTACGGTCCACCCGGCCGTCGTCGTCCAGGAATATCGTGACCTTGGCGTGTCCCTCTATCCTGGTGACCGGAGAAATGGTTATCTTTTTCGACATGGTCTCACCTCTAGTCGTAATGCAGGAGATCTTCGGTAAGCTTCGGCACGCGTCCTTCAACCAGCTCGTTCAGGACGTGGTAGATCACGTCCGCGCTCGGAGGGCAGCCGGGTATGAAGAAGTCCACCTTGACCGCCTCGTTCACGGATATCACCTTGGGCAGCAGCTTGCCCAGCTCGCCGGACGTGGGCGGGGTGCCGTTCACGGTGCTCTCGGTGGTGACGTAGCCCCGGTGGAGGAGCTCCTCCACCGTAAAGTAGTTCCTCATCGTATGGATGCCGCCGAACACGGCGCAGTCACCCAGGGCCACGATCATCCTGCAGCGGTGCCTGAGCTCCCTGACCTCTTCGAGATGATGGTCGGTGGCCACGGCACCTTCGATGATGCCGACGTCCGTTCCCATGGGGGGTATCTTCAGGTCGGTGATGGGGGTCGCGGTGAGCACGAGGCCCTTGCCGATGAGTTCGACGAGCCTCTCGTCCATATCCAGAAACGACATGTGGCAGCCGGAACACCCTTCACACCAGGTGGATGCGATGGATAACGTCTTCATGGTTCACCTCTCTTCCTGGATGTCCGCAAGCAGCTCTTCCAGATCAAATCCGTCCGGACCGGGCGAGAGCGCCGGCACCCTGGAGAGGACCTCCCCTTCGAGGTTGTAGAAGCTCCCCCGCCTCTGAAATGGCTCCCTGACGGGCACCACGAGATCCGCCCGCTGGGTGAGACGGTTCTCGTGGGGGGTGAAACAGGCGACGAAAGTCCCGTCGTCCAGGGCGACGTCGGGGGTGCTCCTGCCGAAGAAGAAGACGGCATCGCCCCCGGGCTCCCTGTGTTCTATCCCGAGCCTGGCCAGGCCGATCGTGTTGGTCTCGGGAGGCAGCCAGAGGCGCTTCGCGGACAGCCCGGATACGGCGTCCCTCTCGTGCGCCTCGAGGTCGCGGTAGACGAAAACATTCTCGGGTCCTGCGAACTCCCGGATGCGGGCAAGGAGCTCCGATGAGCCGAGCCGTACGACAGGAAGCTTCGAGAAGGTTCCCGGCGGCGCATCCACCAGGACGATCGTCGCCTGATTGAGGGCGGCCCTGCGCTTCATGAGTGACCCGAGGGCGCCGTAGGCCTCATCGAGATCGAGCCTGAACACCACGATGACCGCGGCGCTGTTCAGGTCTTCGATCCGCCCCGTGGATGCGGCGGGCGGAGTCACGGGTCCCAGGGAGTGCACCCTGCCGTCAAAGACCGTCCTGATGAGTGCAAGCTCCTCGTTGTACAGGGTCCCGTCCACCCATGCCGAGGCGCCTCGAATCCGTTCCCTGAGTATGCCCTTGAGGTCGGCCGGGGATAGGTCCTTCACCGAAGCCCCGGTGCGCAGACGGGCCGACGGTATCTTTCTGTTCTCTTCATACAGGCTCAGGTATCTGCCGACCCTGCACAGGACGCCTCCCGTGGGCCCGGCGCTCCAGTCGCCGTGTATCTTGATGACGGCGTTCGCTCCGGGGTTCCTGTACGCCTCGATGCCGCAGCCCACCGGACACCTTTCGCAGACGGTCGTCACCTTCTCCATGCCGTCCCTGCTCTTCTGGTATGCAGCCCTCTTTTCAATCAGGGCGCCGGTGGGGCAGACCTGAACGCAGGCTCCGCACGAGACACAGCTCGACTTCCCCAATGGCGCATCCAGGTCGGCCACGATCAACGACTTCACTCCCCTGTTCCGCTCCGTGAGCACGTAATGCCCCGTCAGGTCAGTGCAGGCCCGGAGGCACCTGCCGCAGAGGATGCACCGGTTGTGGTCGAACATGATGTAGGGGTGCGAGATGTCGACCGGGTAGCGGTTCTCGTAGGTCGAGAAACTGAAATGGTCGATGCCCAGCCTGTAGCCGAGATCCTGGAGCTCGCAGGCCCCGCTCGCCTCGCAGTACATGCAGTAATGGTTCCTGCTCGTGAAGATCATCTGGAGCACGGTCTCCCGGACATGGCGTATGCGGGGTGAATCAGTGGTGATGTCCATGCCGTTTTCCACGGGCATGGTGCAGGAGGGCTTCAGTTTCCCCCTGTCGTCCACGATGCACATGCGGCATGCCCCCCTCGGTATGAGCGCCTCGTGGTGGCAGAGGGTGGGGATATAAATCCCGAGGTCCCGGGCTGCATCCAGGATGGTCGTCCCCTGGTCGACCTCGGTGTCCGTTCCGTTGATACGCACCTTCACCTTGTTCATGGAACGCTCCTCTTGCGAGATGTCGGAAACCACGTCAAGCCATGCAGTACGTGATGCGCCGTATCTGTCATAGTAGGTTCCGGATCGATGCAGTCAAGGCAGCGCAGCCTGATAAATATACCACAACAGGCGAAGGCCGAGAAGGCAATTGATAATCATTCCTGACTGACCACGTCCGTGACGTTCGGACGTGATCAACCCGCATCAGGGCGCTTCATCGCCGGATGCGTCTATCTTGGCGTTCTCTCGGGAGGAAAGCAGTGAGTCAGACACCGCACGGGCCCCGGTATCGAGACGTTCGATACCCTGCCCGTGCGGTGTCCGTGTCAGGCCTTTTCGTGATGAAAGTGGTTCTTCTTATTTCTTGTCGCCGAGAGGCAGGACCACCCTCCCGTAGTTCTCGTTGAGCACCTGGGCCATGGCGCAGTAGATCGCGGAGGCCCCGCAGAAGATGCCCTCATACCCGGTGAGGACGGCCCAGGCACCCTTCCATCCGAAGCCGTCCCGTGCTGCCAGCATCCAGAAGAGGATGGTCAGGGTCAGGAACACGACCTGAAGACCCCTGTTGGCCTTCCACGTTCCGATCCACATGAAGAAGGTGAAGAGCCCCCACATGAAGAGGTACCAGGCCATGAAGACCTCGCTGTTCGCGGGTATGCCGAGCTGGTTGTTGAAATAGATCAGGAACACGAGCGTGAGCCAGAAGAGGCCGTAGGACGTGAACGCCGTCGTCCCGAAGGTATTGCCCTTCTTGAATTCCATGGTCCCCGCTATCACCTGGGCCAAGCCGCCGTAGAATATCCCCATGGCCAGGATCCCGGCGCACATGGGAAATATCCCTGCATTATGGATATTGAGGAGTACCGTCGTCATACCAAAGCCCATCAGGCCAAGAGGTGCAGGATTTGCAAGATTGTCCGCCATTGTTTTCCTCCTAAAAGATTTTTATAGTATGGGAGTGATTGCCCTATCTTTGTGGATTTATGCCATTCTATACTTACTCATCTCATGAAGCATACAGGCCTGTACGTCATCGTTTCCCCGATACACATATACACAGAAAAGGATGGCCATAACAAGAAGAATGAATCACTATTCAATTGACAGACAGCATTGATCTCAGTATATACGCCTGCTATTGCACCTAAATTACTTACGAATGGGAGGGGGTTTCCATGTCCGACAGCTCTAAGCTCTTTGGTGTGAATGCCGAATCGGGGAGATGGCTTTTCGTCATCCTGGGTCTGATCATCAACCTCTGCCTCGGCAGTGTGTATTCGTACAGTGTGTTCAAGAATCCCGTGGAATTCAGCTTCAACAAGGTCACGGCCCAGCAGTCGGTGCCCGAGATCAAGGATATCAGTGACGATGCCCTGGGCAAGGTCTTTGCCCTCAAGGCAGAAGGGGCCGACGAGCTCAAGGCGAACTTTGCAAACCTCGATTCCTCGCTTCTGATCAAGCTCTTCAAGCTCGACCCGGCGAAGGATGCCGACAAGGCGGCCGGCTATGTAACCCAGCTGAAGGTGCTCACCCCGGAGCAGCTTGAAGCGCTCCTGTCGATAGAGAAGGTGTCATCCTTCCAGAGCAACCTCCCGTTCATGACATTCCTGGCCTTCTTCGCCGTCATGGTCTTCCTGGGCGGCATGATACTGGACAAGGTCGGTCCCAGAAACCTGGCGGTGTTCGGAGGGATCATCGTCGGGGCGGGGTGGTTCTTTTCGAGCTTCGCAACGAACATCAACATGCTGACCCTGACCTACGGCGTGATAGCCGGCAGCGGCGTGGGATTCGCCTACGGCTGTCCCATCGCGACCGCGGCACGCTGGTTCCCGGACAAGAAGGGTCTTGCCGTCGGCCTGGCCCTGGCGGGATTCGGCGGGTCCGCACTCCTGACCGCAAAGATCGCCGACGTGCTCATTACCTCCGCTGGCCTTGCAGCCACGTTCAAGTACTTCGGCATCGCATTCCTGTTCATCATCATCCTCCTGTCCCTGCCTCTCAAATTCCCGGCAACAGGATGGAAGCCGGCAGGCTGGTCGCCCGCGGCAGGGACGGCAACGTCAGCAGACCTCACCACCGGGCAGATGGTGAAGACCGGCGCCTTCTGGGGGCTCTTCTTCTGCTACATCATCGGGTGCCTGGCAGGACTCATGGCCATCGGCATCTCGAAACCCGTGGGCACCGAGATCATCAACATCGACAAGGCCGTGGCCACGACCCTGGTCAGCGTCTTTGCCATCTTCAACGCGGTGGGCCGGCCCATCTTCGGCACGCTCACCGACAAGATCACCCCCCGCAATGCCGCTATCCTGAATCTCCTCATCGTCCTCGTCGTATCCGTGATGATGCTCATCGCCAAGGAAGGCAGCGTTACGCTCTATACCATTGCCTTCATGGGCTTCTGGCTCTGCCTCGGCGGATGGCTCGCCATCGCCCCCACGGCGACGGCCACGTTCTTCGGCATCAGGAACTATGCGAAGAACTACGGCCTCGTGTACCTCGCCTACGGCATCGGCGCCATCCTGGGCGGGCTCATCTCCGGCAAGGCCAAGGACCTGTTCGGCTCCTTCACCGTGGCCTTCTACCCCACGGCAGGCCTGGCGATCCTGGGCATCGTCATCGCCTGGCTCCTCATCAAGCCGCCCAAGGCTGCATAGCGAAAACAGCATGGAGCGAAAAGAAAGGCCGCATCCCTCATCGGGTGCGGCCTTTTTCGCTATGGATCGATGGGATGGGAGCCGTTCCCGTATTATCCCTTGCAGCTGTTCAGCTGCTTCACGTAGACCATGAAGTAGGCAAGTCCGACGAACACGGCCCCGCCCACGATGTTGCCCAGGGTTACCGGGATGAGATTGTTCACGAAGAACCCGCCCCAGGTGAGGAGGTCCGCCTTGGCGCCGAGCTCCGCAACGGCGGCAGCCATGGCCGCATCGCCCTTGAGCAGGATGCCCATGGGGATGAAGTACATGTTCGCCACACAGTGCTCGAAGCCGGAGGCGACGAACGCCATGATGGGGAAGAAGATGCCGAAGATCTTTCCCACCACGTCCTGGGATGCCATAGCCAGCCACACGGCGAGGCAGACGAGCCAGTTACAGCCTATCCCCCGATAGAATGCCTCGGAAAAGGAAAGGTTCACCTTGCCCGCCGCTATGCCCAGCGCCGTCGTGCCGACTGCGTTGCCGCCCGTCTGCCAGAGATTCGTCTCGAACATGATGTACACGAGCAGCACGGATCCGATGAGGTTTGCGACGTACACGAAGAACCAGTTGTAGAGGAGCCCTTTGATGCCGAACTGCTTCTGGGAGAGCCCTATGGTCATGAGGTTGTTCCCGGTGAAGAGCTCCGCTCCTCCTATGACCACCAGCATCAGGCCTGTGGAGAACACTGCCCCTCCGATGAACTTGGTCATGCCCATCCCCAGCTTATCGGCCGTACCCGTCATGACCATGGTTGCGAGCTCAGCCCCGAAGCCGATGTATGCCCCCGCGAAGATGCCGAGGATGATCATCTGCAGGATCGGCAGGCATGCCTTTGTCTTGCCCGCGTTTGATACTGCCTCTGCTACCTGTAGCGGCGTATTAAAACCCATATACTACCTCCATCTCTGTAGTGTTTGATCTCTTTGAATCCCGTTCCCGATCATCCGGATAACTCTCAGGCCACCTTTGCGATCTTCACCGCACAGACCTTGTATTCAGGTATGTTGGCAACCGGGTCGATGGCCTTGTTGGTGAGCCTGTTGACCGCAGCCTCGCTGAAGTGGAACGGGATGAAGACGATGCCTTCACCGCACCTGCGCGTAACCTGGGCAACGACCTCGATCTTCCCCCTGCGGCTTGCCACCTCGACCCTGTCGCCCTGTGCGACGCCCAGCCTCCGCGCGTCGGCCGGGTTCATCTCCACGAACGCATCCGGCGTCCGTGACACCAGCCCCCTGGAGCGGCGGCTCATGGTGGCGGTGTGGTACTGGTAGAGGATGCGGCCTGTGGTGAGGGTGAGGGGATACTCCGCATCGGGCAGTTCCGCGGGGGGGATATGCTCGCACACGGTGAAGAGGCCCTTGCCCCTCGTGAAGGCGGCGGAATGGAGTATGGCCGTACCCGGGTGCTCCGTGGTGGGGCATGGCCACTGAAGGCCCTTCCACTCGATGCGGTCGTAGGTGATGCCTGCGTACGACGCCGTGACTCGTGCGACCTCCTCGAATACGGCCCGGGCGCTCTCGTACTTCCAGCCCGCCCCCATCCTGTTGGCGATGCCGGTGATGATCTCCCAGTCGTCCCTCGCCTCGCCCGGCGCCTCGACCGCCTTGCGCACCCGCTGGACCCGGCGCTCGGTGTTGGTGAAGGTGCCTTCCTTCTCCGCCCAGGCGGAGCTCGGCAGGACCACGTGCGCCAGGTCGGCCGTCTCGTTGCGGAAGATGTCCTGAACAATGAACAGATCGAGGTTCTTCAGGGCCTTTTCCACATGGGCGGTGTCCGGGTCGGACATCATGGGGTTCTCGCCCATGACGTACAGGGCCTTGATGGTCCCTTCGGCGGCACCGTCGATGATCTTGGGTATGGTGAGGCCCGGCTTGGCCGGCAGCTTCACGCCCCAGGCATCCTCGAACGGCTTGCGTTCCGCATCCTCTGCAACCCGTTTGTAGGCGGGCAGGTTGCCCGGCAGGCACGCCATGTCGCAGGCGCCCTGGACGTTGTTCTGGCCCCGCAGCGGGTTTACCCCGGTGCCCGGCCTGCCGACGTTGCCCGTGAGCATGGCCAGGTTGGCACAGGACTTGACGTTGTCCGTGCCCGTGATGTGCTGGGTGATGCCCATGGCATACACGATGGCGGACGTCCCCGACGTGGCATAGAGGCGTGCGGCCTTCCTGAGCTCCCCGGCAGGGATGCCGGTGACCGACTCGACATGCTCGGGGGTGTACTTCTTCACGGTCTCCCTGAGCGCCTCGAAGTTCTCGGTGCGCCCGTCGATGAAGGCCTGGTCGTGGAGCCCTTCGCTGATGATGACGTTCATCATGCCGTTGATCCAGGCGATGTCCGTGCCCGGTTTCTGCCGGAGCCATACGGTGGCGAACTTCGCAAGGTCGATGTTCCTCGGGTCCACGAGGATGAGCTTCGCGCCCCTCTGGGTTACGGCCCTCTTGATGAAGGTGGAGATGACGGGGTGGTTCTCTGTGGTGTTGGTGCCGGTGATGAGGAAGCACTTCGATTCCTCGAGGTCGGCGATGGAGTTGGTCATGGCGCCCGAACCGAACGCAGTGGCCAGACCGGCCACGGTGGAGCTGTGTCAGAGCCGGGCGCAGTGGTCCACGTTGTTGGTGCCTATCACCGCGCGGAGGAATTTCTGGAAGAGATAGTTCTCCTCGTTCGTGCACCGTGCCGAGGCCAGACCTGCGATGCTGTCGGGCCCGTGCTTCTCCCTGATGGATGAGAGCTTGTCGGCGATATACGCGACGGCCTCGTCCCAGCTCGCCTCCTTCAGCTCGCCGTCCACCCTGATCATGGGCCTGGTGAGCCGGTCCGGGTGGTCGAGGAAGTCGTACCCGAAGCGGCCCTTGATGCAGAGGCTCCCGTGGTTGGGGGGCAGCGCGTTCCACCGCGGAGTGGTCACCTTGACGACCTTGCCGTCCTTCACGTTGAGCTCCATCTGACAGCCCACGCCGCAGTACTCGCAGGTGGTCCGCACCTTGCGCGCTTCACCGGCCCTGCTCCTGAACCGGCCCTGCTTCTCGAACAGGGCTCCCACGGGGCACAGCCGCACGCACTCGCCGCAGAACACACAGGAGGAGTTCTCGTAGGTCTGCCCGAAGGCAGGCCCGACGCCGGCCGTGGGTCCGCGTCCGGAGAAGTCGAGGACCTGGTTCACCTGTATCTCGTTGCAGGCCCGCACGCACAGTCCGCACAGGATGCACTTGTTCATGTCCCGCACGATCATCTCGTTGCCCTGCTCCAGGGGTTTGCGGGTTTCCGGCTCCGGGAAGCGGGGGGCATCGATGCCCAGGGAATAGGCCAGCGCCTGGAGCACGCAGTCGCCGCTGCTCTCGCAGACCAGGCAGTTGTGATGCCCCTGGGTGAGCAGGAGCTCCACCGTGAGCCTGCGTGCCTTGAGCACCCGTTCGGAATTGGTGGTCACCACCATGCCCTTTTCCGCAGGCATGGCACAGGATGCCACCAGTGATCGTGCATTCTGGACCTCCACCACGCAGACCCTGCATGCACCTACGGGCTTGAGCTGCTCCTGATGGCAGAGCACCGGGATGGAGATCCCGTTTGCCCTGGCCACCTCATAGACCGTCTGGCCGGGGGTGAAGGTACAATCCTTGCCGTCAATCGTAATCGTCATGCGTGTCCTCCTGGTGACTGTGAATCGGCGTCATATGACTGCTGTAGGAAGAGATATGAGAGGATTCACGGAGCTCGTAATGGTGGGAATAAAACATCATCCGTCAGTATGCTCTTTTCAGCACATTTTTAATTCATTATTATTCTTCGTTAATTTTGGTTATCTACCACAATAGGATCATGTTACGGAACGTCATATCATTCCTCTTCAGGAAAATCCAGATAAATTTTCCTAGAGAAAAAGATTTCAGGAAGATTTTTATGACGGTCCGGCAGTGTCTTACGGAGAGTATTTACAGGGTTGGTGCCCCTCCCGGACTATCTTCGAGGAGGCTCAGTTCATACGGAAAAGGAGACAATGCGCGTCGCAACACACCGTGCACATGGGATATGGCGAGCCCGTAGTTGGTCATGGGCACCCCCTTCTCCTCGGTGACCCTGATCCTGCCGAGCATCTCGGCGCGGTTGATCATGCAGCCCCCGCAGTGGATGATGAGCTTGTAGTCAGAGATGTCCCTGTCCAGGATGGGACCTGCATGGACGTCGAAGGTGATGTCCTTGCCGGTGTAGAGCTTGACCCACCTCGGGATCTTCACCCTGCCGATGTCGTCCGGCAGCGGGTGGTGGGTGCACGCCTCGCAGATGAGCACCTTGTCCCTGTCCTTCAGGGTGTCGATGGCTTTCACGCCTTCGATGAGCTTGGCGAGGTCCCCCTTGAGGCGCGAGAACAGGATGGAAAAGGTGGTGAGCTTCACGCCCGGCGGCAGGTCGCCCGATACCTTGAGCACCACCTGGGAGTCGCAGATGACGAGGCCCGGCGGGGTCTTGAGGCCGCTCAGGACGTACTCGATCTCGCGTTCCTTGACCACGACGGCGGCAGCGTCGTTGTCCAGGATGTCCCGTATGACCTGGACCTGCGGCAGGATGAGCCTGCCCTTGGGTGCACCGAGGTCGATGGGCACCACCAGGAGCACGAGCTCGCCGTGGCCGACGATGTCGCCCACGATGGTGGAGCGTTCCGCCTCGAGGGTCTTCGCGATCCCGGTCATGCGCTCCCGGGCGGCATCGATGTTCTCGCCCGTGAGACAGCTGACGGGCACGAAGGGTATGCCGTCCTGATCGAGTCCGGATGCGACCCGTCCGTCGAGGGGGTGCAGGTCGATCTTGTTGAACACGAGGATGGCCTTTGCCCCCCGCGTCTTGAGCTCTTCCATGAGGGCACGGTCCCGCTCGTCGAAATCCGCTGCGGTGGTGACCACCACGGCCAGGTTGATCTTGCCCATGACGGCCTTTGTCCTGGTCACCCGCATCTCGCCGAGGTCCCCGGTGTCGTCGATGCCGGCGGTGTCGTAGATGTACACGGGTCCTATGCCGTGGATCTCCATGGCCTTGCCCACCGGGTCGGTGGTGGTGCCCGCCACCGGGGAGACGATGGACACGCTCTGGCCGGTCAGGGCGTTGATGAACGATGACTTGCCCGCGTTGCGCTTGCCGAAGATGCCGATGTGCAGCCTGTTGGCCACGGGTGTGGTGTTCATTTCCTGTACCCCATCATGCGGATCCTCTCGGGTGAGACGAGCTCGTCGAATTGCTGCCCGGTGAGGATCTTCTCGTCAAGGATGATCTGCCTGAGGGCCCGCGTATCCTGCTTCATCATCCGGTAAATCCGTGCGGCCGCATCGTGGCCGATGTACTGGGAGAGGTAGGTGAGGATCGCCACCGACTCCGTGAGGTTGGCGTCGATCCTGTCCCGGTTGAGGTCCAGGCCCCTCACCAACTTTTCCTCGAATCTTCCCAGGGCGAGCCTGAGCAGGGCCATCTCCTTCAGGACGAGGGTGGCCACGAGGGGGAAGAACTGGTTCAGCTCGAGATTTCCCAGGGCCGCGGCCTGGGAAACGACATTGTCGAAGCCCATGACGAGCAGGCCCGTCTGGCTGGCGAACTCGCACATGACCGGGTTCACCTTGCCGGGCATGATGGATGAGCCCTCCTGCACGGGAGGCAGTACCACCTCGCCGATCCCCCCGGTCGGACCGGATGAGAGCATACGCAGGTCCTCGGAGATCTTCATGAGGTTGACCGCACAGGTCCTGACCAGGCCCGATACCTCCACGATGGCGTCCAGGTTCTGGGTGGCGTCCACCATGTTCTCTGCCCGGGTGATGGCGAGACCCGTGAGGAGCTTCAGCTTCTCGATGACCAGGAAGATGTACTTCTGGGGCGCGTTGAACCCGGTACCCACGGCCGTGCCGCCGATGTTGAGCACCTTGATGCGCTCCCTGGCCTTGAAGATCCTCCAGCGGTCGCGGGCCACGGCCTCGGCGTACGCTGCGAACTGCATGCCCGCGGTGATGGGCAGGGCGTCCATGAGCTCGGTGCGTCCCAGCTTGAGGACGCCTGCAAAGGCCTTCTCCTTTTCCTGCAGCGACTCCTGGAGCTTTATGAGGACATCCTCCAGGGCGTCCAGGTGCATGAGCATGGCGACCTTGAGCGCGCTCGGGTACGTGTCGTTGGTTGACTGGTGCATGTTCACGTGGTCGAGGGGGTGGATGTAAGCGTAATCCCCCTTCTCCCTGCCGGAAAGCACGAGCGCCCGGTTGGCGATGACCTCGTTCACGTTCATGTTCAGCGAGGTGCCCGCCCCCCCGCTCATGGGGTTGACCACGATATCGTCGAACCGTCCGCGGGCGAGCATCGCATCGATTGCCCCGGAAATGGCGTCAGCCCTTGCCTTGTCGAGGAACCCCAGCTCGGCGTTGGCCTGGGCCGCCGCCTTCTTCACGAGGAGGTAGGCCTTCACGAAGATGGGGTCGTGCCGCTGACCGATGTCGCCGAAGTTCTCCAGGGCCCGGGCGGTGTGTATCCCGTACATGCTCTCATCGGGCAGCTCAAGGCCGCCCAGGGAATCGTGCTCTTTCCTCATCGCGTTCTCCGTCTCCCCCCCGGTCCTTTTCCGATGGGCCTCCCGATGGAATCGAAGAAACCCTTGAAATCAAGGATCGCCCCGTCGGCCTTCTCCACATCACCTTTGCCCGGGTAGATCTCGTAGCGCTCGGCATAGTCCTGAGGCGTGAACACCGGCATGAAGACGTTGGCTCCGGCCTCGAAGGCCTTCTTCCTGCCCGGTCCGTCCAGCACCCCCAGGGCCGTGGTGGAAGGTATGTTGGTGTCTCTCGTGACCAGCCGGATCACGGAAAGCATCTTGAGCACGAGGGTCGTATGCCCGGGCAAACAGTCCTTCAGGGGCGTATGCTCGTGGGGGATGAAGGGTCCGATGCCGACCATGTCCGCGTCGAGCCCCCTGATGAGCAGGACGTCGTCGGCCAGGTCTCCGACGGTCTGGCCCGGCAGGCCCACCATGCATCCCATGCCCGTCTCATAGTCGAGCTCCTTGATCCATTTCAGGCACTGGATGCGGTCTTCGAGGGACCTGCCCGGACACAGCCTCGCAAAGAGGTCGGCACTGGCCGTCTCGTGCCGGAGCAGGTAGCGATCCGCACCCGCCTCCCGGAAGGCCTTGTAGTCCTCATACGGTCTCTGACCGATGGACAGGGTGACGGCGAGATCGGTCCCGGTCTTTATCCTTCTGATGAGCCCACACATCCTCTCGACGGTATAGCATGGGTCCTCGCCCGACTGAAGCACCACGGTGGTACATCCGCGCGCCTGGATGTCTCGGGCCAGACCCAGGATCCTTTCATCCTCCATGCGGTACCGCTGCGCATCGCGGTTGTCCCTGCGCAGACCGCAATAGAGGCAGTTGTTCCTGCAGTGATTGGAAAACTCGATGATACCCCTCAGGAAGATCTCATCACCTACCTGGGCCTTGCGCACCCTGTCGGCAGCCTGGAACAGTCGTTCGACCTCTGAAGGTTCGCGCAGAGAAAGTAGGGCTGCTATCTCCTCCCGGCTCAGAGCTCCTCCGTCCTCGGCCTTTGCGATCGTGTCGCAGGGGGCGCTAGATGTACAGGTCATGCTCCCCCTCTTCGATCTTCTTCAGGCGGCTCTCGAGCAGCTGCTTCGTCTCCTCGCTCCCGGTCTCCCGGAGGAGCCGTTCGATGAGCTCCCCGCCGGCGGCCTTGGTGGCGGGGCTCGCATAGTCCTCCAGGTATTCCTTGAAGGTCAGGATGGCGTTCGTGCGGCAGAACTTCTGGATGAGACCCGGCTTGGCCAGGTCCATGAAGTCCCCACCCACCCTGCCGAGCCGGTAGCAGGCCGTGCAGAAGCTCGGGATATGGCCGTGGGTGGTGATGTCGTAGATGACCTCGTCCAGGGTCCTCGTGTCCCCCAGGTTGAACTGAGCCGCCCGGAATGCATTGCTGTCTCCCTGCTTGTACCCGCCGGGATTTGTCCTTGAGCCGGCGCTGATCTGGGAGATGCCCAGGTCGAAGACCTCGCTCCTCAGCTCGACCGGTTCACGGGTGGACAGGATCATGCCCGTATACGGTACTGCCAGGCGGATGACGGCCACGAGCTTCCTGAACTCATCGTCGCTCACCGGATGCGGCGGCTTGATGGCGGCCGGGGCATTGAGCGCCGGTTCCAGCCTCGGCACCGAAATGGTGTGCGGCCCCACGCCGTAGACGGCATCCAGGTGCATGGCATGCAGCAGCAGGCCGAGGACCTCGTATTTATAGTCATAGAGACCGAACAGCGCCCCGATGCCCACGTCGTCGATGCCGCCCTCCATGGCCCGGTCCTGGGCGGTGACCCGCCACAGGAAGTCGGCCTTGGGGCCGCTCGGGTGCATCTCCTTGTAGGTGGCGTGGTGATATGTCTCCTGAAAGAGTACATAGGTGCCGATCTTGGCCGCCTTGAGCCTCCTGAAGTCCTCCACGCTCTGGGGCGCGATCTCCACGTTGATGCGCCGGATCTCACCGCCGTGCTCCGTCGTGGTGGCATATGCCGTCTCGATGGCCTCGATGAAGTAGTCCAGTGAGCTCTTCCTGTGGTTCTCCCCGCAGAGCATGAGAAGCCGCTTGTGCCCTTCCCGCTCCAGGGTCCGAACCTCGTCGGCGACCTCCTCCATGGTCAGGGCCCTGCGCTCGAGCTCCTTGTTGTCCCTGCGGAACCCGCAGTAGAGGCAGTTGTTGGAGCAGTAGTTGGAGATGTACAGCGGCGCGAAGAGCACGAGCCGGTTGCCGTAGATCTCACGCTTGATCATGCGGGCCGTGGCGAGGATCTCCGCGATGATCTCCCTGTCCTCGGTCTGGAGGAGGACCGCCGCCTCGTCCGGGGAAAGCCCCTTGAGCTCCTTGGATTTCTCTATGATCTCCCGTACCCTGCCCTTGTCGGGGTTTTGTGCACGGTCCAGCGTCTCCAGAATACTCGTATCGTTGATGAAATCCTGCATGATGTCCTCCTCATGCCCTGGTCAGGACCGACTTCACGTCAACATCCGGCAGCGACCCGACCTTCCCGGTCAGGGCGCCTATGTCGTCGGTGGTGCCGTGTATGATGAGCGCGATGACATGGACGCCCTTCTGCTCGAATGGCATGCCCATGCGGCCGATGATGCAGTCCCCGTACTGGCAGAGGATCTCGTTCACCTTCATCGCCGACTCTCTTCTCTTATGGATGATGATGCTCACCACTCCGATTCTTTTCGACTTTTCTTCCATCGCGTCCTCTCCGCAAAAAAAGACCCTTACCCGCGTGCAGGGGTAAGGGTCTCCGGTTCGATCCTTCTCGTCACCCTCTGGGTCAGTCCTTACGACCTCCCCCGCAGGCTCAATCGCTGATGCATCCGTTCTCTTACTTGCTGTTCACCTTCTTGTGGGGTACGTCGGTTCCCCGTTTCGTATATTTGGTGTGGAGCAGCTTGTGGGACTTGTGGCCCAGGGGCTTCTCCAGGAAGATCTCGTAGATCCTCTTGACCGAGGGGTTCTCGTGGGACTGGCGGAACTTCTGCACCGCGCCGTCGTCCTTGTACAGGGCCGCCGCACGGGTGATCCTCTTCTCGTTGCTCGGTGCGATGGGCTGACCGCCGCCGGACACGCAGCCGCCGGGGCAGCACATGACCTCGATGAAGGCGTAGTCGGCCGTGCCTTCCCGGATCTTGTCCATGAGCTTGCGGGCGTTGCCGAGACCGTGGGCGACCGCCACCTTGACCTTGCCCAGGGGACCCACTTCCACCGCCGCCTCCTTGACGCCTTCAAGGCCGCGTACCGGGGTCACGTCGAGGCTCTCGAGGTTGGTGCCCGTGACGATGGCGTACACGGTTCTCAGCGCCGCCTCCATGACGCCGCCCGTGGCGCCGAAGATGGTGGCTGCGCCGGTGTACTCGCCCAGCGGATTGTCGTAGTCGCTGTCGGGCAGGCTGGCGAAGTCGATGCCCGCCTGCTTGATCATGCGGGAGAGCTCACGGGTGGTGAGCACTATGTCCACATCCTGATACCCGCTGTCGTTCATCTCGTCACGCTGGCACTCGTACTTCTTAGCCGTGCAGGGCATGATGGAGACCGACACGATGTCCTTGGGGTCGATCCCGGCCTGCTCGGCGTAGTAGGACTTGATGAGGGCGCCCATCATCTGCTGGGGCGACTTGCAGGTGGAGAGATGATCCACCAGGTCCGGGTAGAAGTGCTCGCAGAACTTGATCCAGCCCGGGGAGCACGAGGTGATCATGGGCAGCTTGCCGCCCTCCTTCACCCTCTGGAGCAGCTCGCTGCCTTCCTCCATGATGGTGAGGTCCGCGGTGAAGTTGGTGTCGAACACCTTGTCGAAGCCCAGGCGCTTCAGCGCGGTGAGCATCTTGCCGGTGACCAGGGAGCCCACGGGCATGCCGAGGTCCTCGCCGAGGGCGGCGCGGATGGCCGGCGCCTCCTGGACCACCACGTGCTTGGTGGGGTCCTGCAGGGCGGCCCAGACCGCTTCGGTGTCATCCTTCTCGTAGAGCGCCCCCACCGGGCAGGCCAGCACGCACTGGCCGCACATGGTGCAGTTGGTCTCGATGAGCGGCATGTCGAAGGGAGGCCCGATGAAGACCTTGTCGCCCCGGTAGGAGGGCTGCAGCACGCAGGCGGTCTGGATGTTCTCGCACACGGTCACGCAGCGGTAGCACTTGATGCATTTGGCTGAGTCACGCACGATGGACGGGCTGCTCGTGTCGAGCTTCTTTTCCTTGTTCTGCGGGTACTCAAAGCGTACGGTGCGCAGTCCCACCGCCTCGGCCACCTTCTGAAGCTCGCAGTTGCCGTTGCGGATACAGACGTTGCAGTCCGTGGGGTGGTTCGAAAGGAGCAGCTCCACGTTGAGCTTCCTGGCCCTGCGGACACGCTCGGTGGTGGTCTTCACGATCATACCTTCCGAGACCGGGAACACGCACGAGGCCACAAGGTTCCTCTGTCCTTCCACCTCGCATACGCAGACCCTACAGGCACCCGGGGTATGATGTATCTCCGGCCAGGCGCACAGGGTGGGTATGTTGATGCCGGCGGATTTGGACGCTTCGAGTATCGTGCTGCCCTCTGCCACGCTCACCTTAATGTTGTCTATTGTCAGATTCACCATTGTTGTCTCTCCTGTCACTCTCAACCTAGAGCTCCGCGTCGCAGCGCAGGCATCTGCAGGCCTCTTTGTAGGCGGTCTTCTTGGAATACCCCAGCTCCACCTCCTTGAAGGTGATCCTCCGTTCGGACTTCTTGAGCTCGGGCATCTTGCCCTTGGGTGTCTCGATGACTTCCTCGTCCACCTCGAAGGGGATCTCTATCTCTTCCTCGGGCGGCACCCGGTATGCGGGCTCATTGTTCCTGGCACGGATGAAGTCGTCCACATCGGCAGCGGTCTTGTGACCCATGGCGATGGCCTCCACCACGGTGGCCGGACCGCTGGCCGCGTCGCCTGCGATGAACACGTTGTCTGCCGTGGTCTTGTTCTTGGCCTTGCCCGTGGTCTTGATGCCGCCCCACTTGTCGATGGTCACGTCGGATCCGGCCGGGATGAACGATGCATCGGTGTTCTGGGAGATGGCCGGGACGATGGTGTCGATGGCAAGGGTGAACTCGCTGCCCGGGATCGAAACGGGCTTGCGCCTGCCGGACCGGTCGAATTCGCCGAGCCTCATGCGCTGGCACTCCACGCCCACGAGCTTGCCGTTCTTGCCGATGAGCTTGGTCGGTGCCACCAGGTACTCGATCTTGACGCCTTCATGCTCGGCCGCCTGGATCTCGTTCTCCCAGGCGGGCATGTCCTTGCGCTCGCGGCGGTAGAGGATGGTGACGTCCTTGGCGCCGAGCCGCACCGCCGTGCGGGCCGCGTCGATGGCGGAGTTGCCGCCGCCCACGATGGCCACCTTGGAGCCGACATTGACCTTCTTGCCGAGGTTGACTTCCCGGAGGAACTCCACCGCGCCCCAGACACCGGCGAGGTCTTCACCCTCGATGTCCAGCTTCCAGCTCTTGTGGGCACCGACCGCGATGACGATCACGTCATAGTCCTTGCGGAGCGCATCGAAGCTGATGTCTTTGCCGATCCTGGTTCCGGTCTTGATCTCGACCCCGAGCGCCCTGATGTCGGACACTTCCTGCTCCACGATGTCCCTGGGCATGCGGTACTCGGGGATGGCATAGCGCATCATGCCGCCCGCATAGGGCAGCTCCTCGAACACCGTGACCTTGTAGCCCCTCATGCACAGGTCCTGAGCCGCAGTGAGTCCTGCGGGGCCGCCGCCGATGACCGCGACCTTCTCCTTGCGGGTGACCGGAGCCTGGTCGATCTTGGGCCTCTTGGCATTGTCGGAGATGTAGCGCTTGAGCCATGCAATGGCCATGGGCTCGTCGAGCTGTCCCCTGCGGCACTTGTTGGCGCAGAACTGCGGGCAGACCCTGCCGCACACGCCGGGGAACGGGTTGGTCTTCTTCATGATCTTGAAGGCATCGGCCAGCCTGTTCGCCCTGATGAGCGCAATGTAGGCCGGGATGTCCATCTCGATGGGGCATGCATGCTGGCAGGGGGACTTGAACAGCTTCGAGCAGACCGCTGCCGGGCACTTCTTGTCGTAGATGTGCGCCTCGTACTCATGCCTGAAGTAGCGGATCGTTGACAGCACCGGGTTGGGGGCCGTCTGGCCGAGCCCGCACAGCGCCGAATCCTTGATGATACCTGCAAGATCCTCCAAGAGCTCGATGTCCCCGTCCCTGCCCTCGCCGTGGCAGATCCTCTTGAGGATCTCGAGCATGCGCTTGGTGCCTTCACGGCACGGGGTGCACTTGCCGCAGGACTCTTCCTGGCAGAACTCCATGAAGAACTTGGCCGTGTCCACCATGCAGGTGTCCTCGTCCATGACGATGAGACCGCCGGAACCCATGATGGCGCCCAGCTTGATGATCTCTTCATAGTCGGTGGGGGTGTTCAGGGCCTCGGCCGGGATACAGCCGCCGGACGGTCCGCCCAGCTGGGCCGCCTTGTACTGCTTGCCGTTGCGGATGCCTCCGCCGATATCGAAGATGATATCGCCGATGGAGGTTCCCATGGGGACTTCCACCAGACCCACGTTGTTCACCGCGCCGGTGAGCGCGAACACCTTGGTGCCTTTGGAACGCTCGGTGCCCATGGAAGCATACCACTCGCCTCCGTTGAGGATGATCTGCGAGATGTTCGCATAGGTCTCGACGTTATTAAGCACCGAGGGCTTCTGCCACAAACCCTTGCTGGCCGGGAACGGCGGGCGGGGACGAGGCATGCCGCGCTTGCCCTCGATGGAGTTCATCAGGGCCGTCTCCTCGCCGCACACGAATGCGCCGGCGCCCTGGTAGACATGGATATCCAGGCTGTAATCGGTGCCCAGGATGTTCTTGCCCAGCAGGCCGTATTCCCTGGCCTGCTCGATGGCGATATTGAGCCGTTTGATGGCCAGCGGATACTCGGCCCTGCAGTAGATGTAGCCCTCGTTCGCTCCGATGGAATAGCCGCCGATGATCATGCCTTCGAGCACGGCATGAGGGTCGGCCTCCAGGATGGAGCGGTCCATGAATGCGCCGGGGTCGCCCTCGTCGGCGTTGCAAAGGATGTACTTTACGTCGCCGGCTGACTTGCGGGCGAAGGACCACTTCATGCCGGTGGGGAACCCTCCGCCCCCACGTCCGCGGAGACCCGACTTCTTAACCTCTTCGATGACCTCGTCCTGGCTCATCTGGGTCAGCGCCTTGGCTGCGGCCATGTAGCCTTCACGGGCGATGTACTCGTCTATCTTCTCCGCATCGATGAGTCCCCTGTTCTTGAGCGCGACGAGCTTCTGCTTGCCGAAGAACGGGATGTCGAGCATGTGGGGAATGGGCTGGTCGGAGGTGGGCTCTTTGTACATGAGCCTCTTGACGGGACGACCCTTGATGATGTGCTCTTCGATGATCTCCGGGACGTCCTCGGCCTTCACGTACTGGTAGAAGGTGCCTTCCGGATAGATGACCATGATGGGTCCGGCCGCACAGAAACCGTTACAGCCGGTCTCCACCACGGAGACTTCGTCGGTGAGATTCTTGGTGATGAGTTCCTGAACCACTGCCCTGTGGACGGCCTCGCTGCCGGAGGCATTGCAGCCGGTTCCACCGCAGGTGAGTATGTGTGCGCGAAAAACCTTCATTTACCAACCCCCTTCTTGTCGTGTTCCGTGCCCCTGGCCATGACGAAATCCATCTGCACCTCGCCGTTCATGACGTGGCGCTTGAAGATCTGCCTGGCCTTGTTCGGGTTCAGATATTCGTAGACGATGGGCTCCTTGCCCTGCTCCTCGATGGTCGCCAGCGGCTCCCTGCTGCAGATGCCGATGCAGCCCGAGGTGGTGATGAGTACGTCGTTCACGTTGTTCTCGCTGACCTCGCCCATGAAGGTGTCCAGTATCTCCTTGGCGCCGGAGGCTATGCCGCAGGTGCCCATGTGCACGGTGAGCTTGATGCGCTTGGTGCCGGCCCTGAACTGGTCTTCTTTTTCCACCCTGTCCTTGATCTTCTTCAGATCATCAATCGTCAGTTTCGCCATCGCACCCCTCCTAGTTGTACTTCGCGAGCACCTGCTCGAGTTTGGCCGGTTTCACCTGCCCGTGGGTATCGGCGTCGATGACCACCACCGGGGCGAGACCGCATGCACCGAGGCAGCGAACCGTCTCGAGGGAGAAGTTCCTGTCCGCCGTACATTCGCCGGGCTCGATCCCCAGTATCTGGCTCATCCTGTCCAGGATATTCTGTCCGCCCCGTACGTAACAGGCGGTGCCGAGGCACACGCGGATAACGTGCTTGCCCCGGGGGATCATGGTGAAGAAGGAGTAGAAGGTGACCACGCCGAACACGTTGGCAAGAGGGATACTGAGCCCGTCCGACACCACTGTCTGGATCGACATGGGCAGGTACCCGCACACTTCCTGAACCTGTTCCAGAACAGGGATCAGGGCGCCGGGTTTCCCCTTGTGGTCCGCGATGATCTTGTCCACCTGCGCGAGCTGTTCGGCCGTGAATTCCGCCAGACCCGCATCCGTTATATTTGTCTCGACTGCTGCCACGGTAAACCCCCCTATCGCGTATTGATTCGCGTTGATGTCGTTACTCTACTCTTACGAGCATATTTCCTTATCATGCCTCGATGGCTGCATCAAGAGCAAACTGAACGGTGGTTCAGCATTCGGGATCATAACTCCCCAAACACTAACCATTTCCAGCCTCAATTGCTCCTCAACCGGCAATCCCCTTCTTATTATCCCTACTCGGAGGCCTGTCCGCCCGAAGGGCCATACGGCATGTCTGCGGATTGTTTCCTATTCAATATGCCGGGAACGGAACGACCGGTGATCCGAGACACCCTGTAGTACATCGGAACATTTTACGGAAGGAACATCTTAGGAAAATGTGTTACTACAGGCGTGACCTGCGAACATGAAACCATGAAGGGACTACTGGTATGGATGGGAAACCTCCTCGAACCGGCGATACGAGGGTCTTCACCCTGGAAGGCCCGCCCCTGCGCAGGAAGGACATCGCCCGGACGATCGAGAAGGTCGTGCGGGATCTTCCGGTGCCCGGCCCGGTCCGACTGAGAGTGACGGCCGACCTTTCCGACCCCTTCGTGTGGATGGAGGAGGAGCGCATCGCCAAGGCGGTGGAGAACATCGCCGTCAACGCCATCGAGGCCATGCCCGATGGGGGGGAACTGGCCGTCGACGTCTCGGGGGACGAGGGCCGGGTGGTCATCACGATCCAGGACACCGGAACGGGCATCACCGGGGAGAACATGGACCAGCTCTTCACCCCGTTCTTCACCACCAAGCCTGTGGGCGAAGGCCTGGGGCTGGGTTTGCCCACCGCCTACGCGGCGGTCAAGGCACACGGGGGAACGATCGCGGTGGAGTCCAACGCCGACGCATCGAGCGGCCCCACGGGGACCACGGTGCGCATCACCCTGCCCCGGGGCGGTCCGGTCGAGCCGGAAACCACCAACGTCATCCTGCACGAGGACGACTGA
>Ga0209203_1000248_pt1 | contig 47562 bp, 45 predicted proteins | sample AD_UKC109_MetaG_FD_184423 | JGI IMG/M metagenome (GOLD analysis project Ga0209203, IMG submission 184423) | Active sludge microbial communities of municipal wastewater-treating anaerobic digesters from Hong Kong - AD_UKC109_MetaG (SPAdes)... | ecosystem: Engineered > Bioreactor > Anaerobic >... | reverse complement strand
CCCCCCATCAAGATATGTACTTCCTTCAATTTTGATTCTCTGGAAGATTGGCAGAGCGGCACTTGCAAGGATATAGTCAACAACCTGACCACGGGGCATATCCTTTACACTCATATATACAGGTTTGAGTTTGGACAATGAGATTGTTGATACAATAAGCTCAATGGGGCTGTTCCTTATTACATCCTCATTTATAATCGATTCAAGCATTTTTCTAAGAGGGGTTATATCAAGACCCCTTTTCTTTGTTATATCCTTTATCTGCTCAACGATGTTCTCATATTTTTTATGGAAAGACCACTCTTTCTCAATCGGTTTATAATCCACAAGATAGGATGGGTCAAGATGCTCCCAAAGTTTCTTGGTTTTTTCAAACTCATTGATTGCAATTGCAGCTCCATTTATAGCACCAATCGATGTTCCCGCGACAGTGGAAATCTCAACCCCCAGTTCCCTGAGAGCCTTCCAAACACCTATCTGATATGAACCTTTTGTCCCGCCTCCTGCGAGTGCAATTGCATATTTAACTGAATCCAAAATAGTTTTCTCCCCGCACTATTATATCGTATCAGAAGGCATAAAAAAATATAGACACTGGGTTATTAACCTTAAATTAGCAATTCCCGGAACAATTGTTAATAAGAAATGGTATGGTAATATTCACTTCCTCCAGAAGGTTTTACAGTCTTTCTTGTCCTCAACATTGAAGTCAATCATTTTTCGTAACAGATCAAAATCCACAGGCTCATCCCATTTGACCTGAAGGAACATCTTTGTACGATTATAGCCGGCTTTTGATATCTCTTTGTCAAAATGCTCGATGCAGGCAAATTCCGTACTTACATTCAAATGCTTTTTAGCTACATTGAAGGCAATGATAAAGGTACCATGGTCTGTGAACATCGGCTGGTTCCATCCGATCCTCTGACCAAAATGAGGATATTCATCGGCTATCCACTGCAAGATACCTTCGACCCTTTTTCTTTGTTCAGCATCATCTATGCTTGATAAATATTCTGAAAAAACTTCCATCATTTTCACCGGACAGTCCCCGACTGTACCTTCTTATATGTAAGTATAGTTTTCCCGATTATGAAAAGGTGAAACCATTATTCAGGCAATAACAATTCTATCCCGGCACTCATTCATCCCGGGTTTTTTCAACGACCGAGGGACCAGGCAGACGCTCATCAACTGTAAGCATGGAACCAAAAGGTTTGTGTGGCTCCGTCTGATACCAATATGCAGTAGAGGCCCAGTCATCACCTCTGTCATTTGCATGGCCATGTTCAATGCTTACCCTGATATTCCTGTTGAAAGGAACCGGATCAACTGCATGATATCTGTATACACAAACCTTGCCTGTAAAATGATGACCATTGCCAGGTTCGTTGACCTCACACCAGGGTTGTCCACTGTACATATGAGCAGTCTTCTGCATCCCCCAGGCCTGGCAGAGATAGTCCTCAGTGCCCGTTCCATGCAAATCCGGTGGCCACTCCTCACTGTTTTCCCGGTCTACAAAGATCATGTCATCGCCTTCTCCCCACCAACCGCCTTCGATGTTGTCAATGCTCATATTCATTCCTATATAGTGGCCCCTTCCCTCGGCTTCAAGAACCAGATAATTGTCCCTGTCGCTTAGGTTTTTGCCGGCATCAGCCCTGACCACATCATTACGGACGGACCTTTTCCAGCTGGCGTGAAGATACATGGCATCATCAGGCAGGGATTCATGTTCCTGATAATCTATGTAAAAATACGTTATGGCAGGTTTTTCCTGTTCGTTGACAAGCTCTATCCTTGCCCGTTTTCCAAATGGCATTGGAATCCAGCTGTTCATGGCAACCCTTGGATTTTCAGTGCCTTCCACGGCTTCGTTGCAGGATGTACTGAAGAAAACACTTTGGTATGTATATGCCCTGGCATGACCAAGACCAAAGAAATCCCCTACAGGTGTATGCACCGATGGCTCCTTCTCATCATCCCAATAAATTTTAAGAAGCATCTTGCGAAGTGTCAGGGAATCAAAATCCCTGTCGTCATCAGGACCCCATTTGCCAAAGGAAGTCATCCATATATGGCTGATTATCCCGGGGCCTTCTATATCTGCAATAACCCTTGTTTCTCCCGGAGCAATGCTTATTGAATCTGCATTTCCCCCGGTTCTATCGTAGGAGCTTATCCTTTTTGCCTTAAAGTCCTGTTTCTTATATAAATTCTCAAACATATTTCCTCCCCGTACGTCCCGATGGATTAGCAAGGGGCTGTAATCATATATTTACGATACAGCCCCGTCTGCCATATATAACCGGTGTTTTCAAACACCGGGAACAAGCCCTTCATTTTTCGTCATGCACTGAATGCAGATATATTCTACCACTGAATCAGGCTAATTGTTCTGACTTTTTATTTTTCTTTTCCTACTTACTCTTATGACAGCCTTCAATGCAAAGAATGTAATAAAAAATGATATCAGAAAGGCAAGGCTATCAAACTGGAAGCTTGAAAAGTTGTAGACTGTCAAATAAGTAAAAGGAAATCCGAACTTAAATGTTTCAGGGTAAGCAGGTAATGCCAGAAAGCATGTTACCAGCGATATCAGTGGGTTTACTATCAATGTCAATATCAATAGATCTTTATCTTTCATAATTTCTGCCCCGTCAGGAATTGATTACCAACCTAATTATACACAAAGAGAACATAACGTTCAAATCTCCATGTAGCAAAGACCTCTCAGCAACCTTTCTCTAAAAGAACAGTCAGTGTGTCTTCAATGATACCATTCTCCCTCGCCGAATCAGCCCTGTATGTTGCAAAATGACCGTAAATGGATTCCTCTATGCTTGTGCATGAGTCTGAATGGGGTTTGCCTGATATGAAATTGATGAAGTCAACCGCAAGACGGAAGTCTCCTCCCCCATGGCCACCGAATGCACCGGTTGTATCACCCAATTCACCGAGATTTACAACAACTTCATCATATTCGCATCCCGGAGCCGGGTTTATAGTCCGTATGGTGAACTTTTCATCCTCCATAGCGCCGAATATCTCACCCAGTGTACCGACGATATGTATGGCTCTTCTACCCGTTGCAGCACCACCTATCATATTATGTGTAGCCGTTGATCCGTTTTCAAATTCCATCATCACTGACTGGTGGTCTACGGTTGTATTGTCACATTTATATACGCATTTACCATATATGTTGTCGGTTTCAAGGGAATGGATCTTTTCTTCAATCGTTGCTTCATATCCATCCTCGAAGCAATCCCAGACATAGAAACTCCATCTGTCGGGGTGGTCAATATAGTGCTTTTTGGCGGAGTAAATGCAGCTTTCCTCTATCGCACAGTCCACCATACACCTTGTGCCGGAACCTTCCGGGGCATTGCCGGGATGGAACTGGGTATTGCTGCCAAAGCTTGCAACCCTTGACGGTCTTACACCGTTTTGAAGCCACATTATCATATCCATGTCATGACAGCATTTTGCAAGCAGCATGGTCGTACTGCAGCACTCCTTGTTCCTCCATTTTCCCCTTACATACCCGATTCCTATATGATGGTATGAAACATGCTCCTGGGTCTGGATATTGAGTATATCTCCTATGATGCCTTCCTTAATTTTTTTATATATCTCCGAATAAAAAGGTGCGTATCTTAGAACATGGCAGATCATGACCTTGTTTTTGTTCTTCTTTACACAATCAACCAAGCGCCACATCTCTTCTTCATCCACGGCAAATGGCTTTTCCAGCAGCATGTCATAACCGAGTTCAAGAAGTGGAATCGAAGTGCTTACATGCTGGTGGTCCATGGTGCCGTTTATGATTGCATCAGCAATCCTGCCTTTTGACACAAGTTCATCAACTGATGAAAAACACTGCTCCGGTTTCAGGGAAAAAAGCTTTGCAGTATAGTTTCTTCTGCTTTCGACCAGGTCTGCAACACCCGTAATCCTTGCATTGAGTCCTGACTCCAATATGGCCTTTGCATAGGTTATGGATCTGTGTCCAGCTCCTACAATTATGATTCTTTTTGTCTCTTCCACGTCAATCCTCCTGCTTGTCTTCATTAAATTCTTATCGACTGCAATTTCCTGACATAATACTTATAATTCTCCCATGGAACCTCCGGAGAAACCATGTCATCCAAAGCAGGAATGAATCCGCCTTCATGAACCAATGGCATCAGTTTTTCGATTTCCCTGTCTATTGCATCAAATCCAAGGGTCATGCAGCTCTTTGGAACACCACCGCACATCCTGAGGTCCCTGCCATACTTTTTTCGCAATAAAACAGGATCCATGTTTTTGGAACATCTTTCAACCGGCCAGATGCAGTTGATGCCATGTTCCATAAGCATGGGAATCATTATGTCAAAATCCCCTGCAGACCAAAGACATATGTTATTGATATTATAATCCCTTGCCTGCTTAACGAGCAGATCCTGATAAGGAAGCCAGAATTCCTTGTATATTTCCGGCGATATATGCGGATTGTTATTGTATGCAAGGTCCTCTGCAAGAACCAAGATGTCTATCTTTGCCTTCTTCATCAATGGCATTGTCATTTTCAATGCCAGGTCATTCCAAAAGGAGAACATTTCATGAATGAGATCAGGCTGCTCATAAAAGGAAATCATAAAGTTTTCCATGCCCATCAGGTAAAACCCAAGTCTGAAAAAGTAGGGAAACAGTTCAAGCTTCACCGGATCCCCGGATGCATTCAGTTCAGCAGCAATTGAATCATAATCGATTCCCGCTATTGTTTCCAGACGATTTTCATACCTGTATTTTATTCTTTTCCAATCTTCCCTTGTCTTGATCTGATGCTCCATAAATCCGTAATACATTGAAGGAGCACTCTTAAGCTTCTTTACTTTCGCACCATAATTGACATCAGTTTCTATGATGATCTCATCATCTTCATAAAAGACCTTGTTTTCAAAAACAGGTCTAGGACCAAGGGAAAGAGGTGCTTTTATCATTCTGGCCATCCCTAGGTAGTCTTCAGGTGTTGAGTCCTTCGGAAGCCCCTCGTTTCTCCACCTTTCTATTGCAGTCTTCTCATAAGGCTCAAAAGCGATTACCGGCAGTATGTCTGTCGGCAGGTAATTCATAATCCTAAGTAAGCGGTTTCTATCATTCATATTAATATAATTTTAACAGACACAGGATGTTATAACGAATATTATCCCCACAAGACAAAATATTTGATTCTCCAACAGAAAAAGACAAGACAGAACTACAATTATATTGTATAAAAGTTACGAACCGCATAAATGTGAAAGAAACACCAATCTAAACTAACGTCTGTAACCCGCATATTCTTTCTTTATAGCAACAGAGACTGTCATTGACAGTCTCTATTACTTTGGTGGAGGGAGATGGATTTGAACCATCGAAGTCGATAGACAACAGATTTACAGTCTGCCCCCTTTGGCCGCTCGGGAACCCCTCCGCATAAACTATATTAATAATGGCGACCTGGAAGGGGCTCGAACCCTCGACCTCCAGCGTGACAGGCTGGCATTCTAACCAACTGAACTACCAGGCCGCGTATTGGTGACCCATAGGGGAATCGAACCCCTGTTACCGCCGTGAAAGGGCGGTGTCTTGACCGCTTGACCAATGGGCCATATCTGCCACTTTTGGGATAGCGGCAAGCAATATTGTAATGGACAACTCATTCCATTGTCAAGCCATTTTATTAATTTCATATAATTGCTCAGTACAGGGTGTGTATTTGTCTGTCAAAGCAAATTTTAATGTCCTTGGTTCTTTTTTCAGGCATTGCTTTTAAATTCTTCACTTCACCGTTGACCAGTTTTCCTTCTACAATTGTATTATCATAGGCGAAAAGTCTGAACTCAACATCCCATTCCTTCGGCCATGCGGGAAACAGATAAATTTTTTCATCCACACATTGGATCAGCATTTTCTGGATGGCAATCATTGCTGAACACCCATGGCATTGGTCGGCTATCCAGTCAAAGTTAACTCCCCAGTAACCCTGGAATCTGCACTTCTCATGCCATTTGGTAAACTTGTCAACAACCACTTCCTGGGCTTCCTCAGGGAGTCCGATGACTGCTGCCTGTATACCATCCTGTGTCCAGCCCCAGTTCATTCTCAAGGAACGTCTCCTGTAGTTTTCGATACCCATGTTCTGGTCCTTGTCAAATGCAACCAGTCTGTATGGAAATACTGCGTAAAGCTCCGGGTTTTCAACATTACCGAGTTTTTCATACCAATCTGCAGGTTTCAACAGACAGGGCTTTTTGTACTCCGGATGTCCTCCCGGACTGAATACGGGTAATTCAGGAATAGTTTCATAGAATTCCTTCCATTCATTAATCAGGCTCTTCTGTGCTCCGTTCATTTTTATAAGTTCTTCAAGTACATATCTGAGGCCGGCAACTGCATCCATGGGATTCCTTGCATCCTGCCAGGTTTCAAGGGCCTGCGATGGATATATGACCATTTTGCCGTTCTCATCCTTTTCACTGTAGAAATTCCGGTAGAATGAGAGGACATAGTCTGCATGTTTGTAAAGAACTTCAGTCTCAAATGCTTCATCCTCTGTGTATCTGACGAAGTCAATCATTATGGTCAGAAGCTCCAGCATTCCTGAGAAGTAGTATCTTACATAGTAGTTACCGGTGATTGCAGGGTTCAGTCCGTTCCTGTACTTGCTGTAGCATATATTTCTCGCTGTACCCCATGGTGATGTAGTCTCAGGATACAATACTCCTTTGAAGCCGAGATGTTTCTCAACCTTTGCCTTGGACAGCTCAAACATGTTTTCATACATATCAAAAAATGACTTCATCATGTCAAAGTCACCGGACGCCAGCATGCTCCAGTAGGTAAGTCTTGTGTTCTGGAACCAGTATCCCCCTCCCCACCTTCTGTAGTCAGGTCCAAGGTCCTCAGGACCTTCGAGTACATTGGGAACAAATATGCTTCCATTGAACTTAATGGGGAATTCCCCTCTTCCGGCACAGGCATTCATGTATCTTTGGATGTTGTAACCCGATTCAACAAGGTCTGCCTGCCTGTCTCCCTTCATGGATATATATGACTTTGTAAAAAGTTCCTTCCAGTAACCTGAATGGGCTTCAAGGGATGCCATGTAATCAATGTTGCTGCAGCTGTCTGTCAAATTCTTCAATTGAACACAGAAACCATCTGTATCATCAGTGACATCGGTTAGAACTCCTATGCATATCTCGTGATGCTTTTCAGGTGCCCTTGAACTCATCCCCAGACTTCTGTCCTTTTTCAATTGGTCAGAAACCACACATGCTCCGAATGTCCTGTTCATCAGCGGATCTTCTGCATGATGTGCAAGGTCCTCCATCTGCTGGAACCTGAGACTTGGCATATAGTGGGATGCAGGATTCCTGTGGTACCACATAACCGCATCATCATACTTTTCATTGATATGGTCCTTGTATACTATAATCGGTTCATCATCGTTGTCCTGTCCAAAAAAATCTCCATAGGCGGCTGTTCTGTTGTCGAATCCACCTTCGATCCTTTCGTCCGCGTTACGCCAGACTTCTGATTCCAGTTCCAGGGATATCATTTCATCTGATATAACCCCTACCCTTATGCAGGGATTGCTGGCATCGACCCATACCTCAACCTGGGTCCTGCCACTGTCATCTTCATATTCAAGGGTTGTTACCCCCTTTGTTATATCAAGTTTCTGGCTTATGAATGAAAAGCCTTTGCCAATTGATATGTTGATGCGACCAATCTTCAGCAATCTAAGCGCCGAGGAGAATGAATCAGTCTTGCTTATATAAAAACATATACGACCATTATCCTCACCCCATACCATGGCACCTATGTCTCCATTTCCTATCGGGAATGAATCCACGTCTGATTTCCCAGGTTCATAAAAGGTAAACTCACTTTTCATTATGTCATTCCTCCATAAGTTTTTCCCGCAGTCCGGGTTCGAATGGTGCTCTTCTTGACGGGCAGTTTACCATTTCACAGAGTTTGCAGTTGGTATATCCGCTCTTTGACTTGAATAGAATTCCGGATACTGATTTTTGTGGGACCATCAGGAATGATTCAGTCAGTTCAACACCCAGGTCCCTGTTCTTATTCTCAAGGAGTTCAAATAGTTCCACCTGCTGCTCAATCGGCCATCCGTCCAGGGAACCTGGATTCATTGATGCAATCTTTGAAACTCCATATGCTGTCCTTACAGTATCATATAGATGGGCGATGGCATTTCTTAGAGTAACTTCCATTATATGGTCAGCCCAGTATTGTATGAAAACATCATCAATGCCACGAGCCCATTCATATAGTTCCCTGCCGCAGGTTGCAACGAACGGGAAAACCCTGTTAACCTCCATAAGGTTGTTCTTCATAAGTCTGCAATGGAACCTGTAGGAGTCAATGGACACTCCATCGTCAAACCTTTCTGTAATGTATGCTTCTCCAAAAGCAAGTTTTGCGTTACCAATGCTCATTGCTTTCTCAATCATACTGTCAAAAAGTTCAACATCCTCCGGTTCATCGATCCGCAGCTTGTTCTTCATCGCTTCAACATTGTACTTGAGTTCTATATTCTCTATTAAATTGATTTTCATAGGTACCCCCAGCGTATTACAGCCATTATACGGCAGGGCTTTTCATACTGCAATCATACACAGCGAATATACATTTTTAAATTTCACCTCTCGGGTAAAATTAAAAAAATTTAAATTTTACCCGAGAGGTGAAATTAGAAAAAATAGATTCCAGGACAAGTTCGACCCTGCGCGTAATAAAACAGACACCCTTGTGGATGTCTGTTTTGGTGAGCCATCGCAGGATCGAACTGCGGACACCTTGATTAAAAGTCAAGTGCTCTACCGACTGAGCTAATGGCCCGGATTTGGCTGGGATGGCAGGACTCGAACCTACGAATGACGGAGTCAAAGTCCGTTGCCTTACCGACTTGGCTACATCCCATAAAATGGGGTGAGTAGTGGGGATCGAACCCACGGCCTCCAGAGCCACAATCTGGCGCTCTAACCAACTGAGCTATACCCACCATGAAGCCGCCCCAAAAAAAGGCACAAAGCTATTCTAAGTGAGGCATATATGTTTGTCAAGGAATATTTTGCCCACTAGTTTTCTTGTAAACAAATCCTTTTTTCAGCGTTTTTCAGCTGTTACAGTATTATACCATAAAGAAAGACCCCTGCAAGTGCAGAGGTCAATCGGGGGCATATGTAAGTTGGGGGTTAATGTATTTCAATGGTATTCAACACTTCTTCTTCCTTCTGTTTCTTCGGAAGTGTTACAGACAGTATTCCATTTTCATATTTTGCATTGATTTCATCCTGGCTTATGCCTTCTACATAGAAGCTCCTGCAAACCTGACCGGTCCTTCTTTCCCTTCTGATGTAGCCGTTCTTTTCCTCTTCCTTCTCCTCTTCCTTACCTGCCGAAATTGTCAGATAATTGTTCTTGAGTTCTACCTTGATGTCCTTCTTGTCATATCCGGGAAGCTCTGCTTCGATTACGTATTCATTGTCTGTCTGCTTTATATCAGTCGACATCTTCTGGGGATATGACCTTTCAAAGAAACGATCATTGAAAAAATTATCCATCATATCGAATACGTCATAATCCCTGCCCCTTCTTACTATGTTTGTTTTTCTCGGTACTATACTATGCATTTTTACACCTCCAAATAAATTTTTGACCATTACTGACCTTATGTATTAATTATACCCAAAATATATGAAATAACAACTATAGATTTTGACTATCTTTGACCTTTAAATTTTCTAAGCTCCAATATATGGGCTTTTTCTTGTTATTGCTCATTTTTTCTTTGAATTTCTTGTTTTTTTATTCTAAATTGTTTTAAATTAGGAACTGCTGAAGCAATTCTATGATTTGGTTTGAGGATTTTGCACTGTTTATCATATTCTTCAAGGCGGATGCCCCGGGAACACCCTTCACATACCAGGCTGCATGTTTTCTCATTTCAAGGACTGCAATATGCTCCCCTTTGTATTTTATCATCAGTGAAAGATGCCTGTTGATCATATCAACCCTATCCAATAGACCTATATCAGCGAACGGTTCTCCATTTACAAGGTTGTTATAGTTTCTGAATATCCAGGGATTTCCCATTGCTCCCCTTGCAACCATAACGGCATCGCAGCCTGTTGTTTCAATTATCTTTACCACATCCTCCGCATGAAAGATGTCTCCTCCTCCGATTACCGGTATATCGAGGTTATCCTTTACATCCTTAACTACTGACCAGTCAGCTTTGCCTGAATAATACATATCCCTGGTCCTGGGATGCACAGCAACGGCACTTGCACCACAGCCTTGCGCCATGATGGCAAACTCCACGGCGTTGACAGAACCCTTTTCCCAACCGCTCCTGATCTTAACAGTAACAGGTTTGTCTGTATTATCCACTGCTGCCCTTATAACCCTTTCAGCTGATTGAATGTCCTTCATAAGGGCCGAACCCTCACCGTTCCTTGTAATTTTAGGCGCAGGACATCCCATGTTGATATCAATCAGCGGTGTATTGGTCGATGAAAGATACTCAGCTGCATACTTGATGGCATCGGGCTCACTTCCGAAGATCTGAACAGCAGGTTCCGGTTCCTCATCCGCCTTTGCCATAAGACCAAAGGTCTTCTTATCTTTATACATAAGGGCCTTGGCACTAATCATTTCAGTATAGGCAAGTCCATATCCGTAAATGGAACAGATTGCACGATATGGTGCATCAGTAACACCTGCCATTGGTGCCAGGAATAAATTGTTCTTGAATTGTATGTTACCTATTTTAATCATTTGAGATTTGCCTTCAATATTCAAACCCTGACTCAGGAGATTTGTCTTATATCGCCTTTGCATCTGTTTGCAGACAGTGCAAAGGCAACTTTTCTTGTGCTCACACATCTGTTTGCAGACAGAGCATCTTTTGTGTTCTCTCGTGACTTGCCGGTCTACGTAGTTTGCAAGTCACTGCCGAACCTAGTACATGCACTCAGTGCAAAGGCAACTTTTCTTATGCTCACACATCTGTATGCAGACAGAGCACCTTTTGTGTTCTCTCATGACTTGCCTAATATATTGATTGCAAGTCATTGTCGAACCTAGTATTATGCTCCCAGTCTGCCGGAGACTTGTCATTCAAGTCCGTTCAGACAAGTCTTGTGTATGTGCACAGTGCATCTTTGGTGTTTCTCGTGACTTGTATTTATACATTGGGCAAGTCACTGCCAACCTAGTACATGCACTCAGTGCACCATGACTTTTTTCTTAATCATATGTATCTGTTTGCAGACAGAGCATCTTTTGTGTTCTCTCGTGACTTGCCGGTCTATGTAGTTTGCAAGTCACTGCCGAACCTAGTATTATGCTCCCAGTCTGCCGGAGACTTGTCATTCACCCGCACTAGCATTGGTCGTGCAAAGAGCATACTTGGTTTACCTTTCGTGACTTGTTTAAATCCTAGTCTTAAGTCACTTTCGGACTTATTTGTTATGCTCCCAAGCACCGGCAACTTTTCTCTTAAGTCCATAAAGAAAAGTTGCTTGGTATCCCGGGCGGGAGTCGAACCCACATCGGTGGAACCGGAATCCACTGTTCTATCCATTGAACTACCGGGACATGTTTTTCTAGAGTATTATACTATAGGCGGTCTTGATAATAAAGACTGTTATTTGAACTACGGTTATGTAGTACCAGACTGAAACTGCACCAAAAACAAGCAGTTTTCTATTTGAGGTTTCTTCAAAGATTACCGTTATGCATCTTGTAATCATTGCACCTGCCCAAAGTGATGCAGCAATTGATATTATGACTGACAGAAACTCTGCTGTTGCAAGGCCCGTAGTGGCATTAATTATTATCTTTAGAAAAGCCGCGACAGTTCCTGTATAGATTGCGGCTATGAGGAAACCTTTTACAAGTTTCATTCTCTTTACTGTCAGATTGAACCTTTCGATGCCTTCACTTAAATATACAGCCAGGTCAGTCATGGGCCATGCGAACATAACTATGGAGAAGATGCCTGTAAACAAGACCAGCACAACTGCAGTTATAATGGCAAAAACATTGTTAAGGAACAAAAAACCTCTCCTTGCAGCATGGTCAAGAACAAAGACAAGGCCGGCAGCCGAACAAAGCGCCAGAAGAACGCTTCTCTTTCTCAATGGTCTGAGATAAACATCATCGGTAAGCAGCAAAAGGTCCAGCAGTTTTTTCTTCATATCATTATTATATCATTGACTGAATACATCCACCCTAATAATTACACCTGGTGTATATTTACGTCTGGTGTAATTATTTGGTTATGTACCAGGCAGTATTTCAAGGCATCAAAAAACCCGGCCTTGTGACCGGGTTTTGCATGTTCAGGTTATTTATACAGTGGGCCGAAGTTTTCGCATGCCCTGTAGTCCGCTCCTTCAAGATTTGCTGTACCGAATGCATTCCATGATGACGGTCTGTATACCCTCTCTTCATCAACATTGTGCATGCTTACGGGTATCCTGAGCATTGATGCCAGGGTGATGAACAAGTGTCCTACATGCCCGTATGAAAGCACACCATGGTTTGCTCCCCAGTTGGCCATTACAGAATATACATCCCTGAAAGCACCCTCTCCGGTTGTCCTTGGTGCGAACCATGTTGTAGGCCAGGTTGGATTCGTTCTTTTGTCGAGTTTGCTGTGTACTTCAGGATCAAGTTCAACACTGTATCCTTCTGCTATCTGAAGGACGGGTCCCAGACCATCTACAACATTAAGCCTTGTCATTGTTACAGGCATCTTTCCTTGTGTCAGGAATGTTGATGAGAATCCGCCGCCTCTGAAATATTCGAGTTCCGCAGGACCCCAGGATGTATTGTCGAGGCACTTCTGAGCTTCCTCAGGTGTGATTTCCCAGTATGGTTTCATTGCAGGCTTTCCATCTTCCATCTGCTGTCCAGTTCCATCAAGAGCCGCAGCACCTGAGTTGATAAGATGGATTACACCGTCCTTTGCAAGCCCGTCAAGTTCCTTGCCGGTAACCCTTTTGACTGCATCAGGACTCCAGTATGTCCTTACATCTGCAAATATCTGTGCAGTTCCCGTCAGAAGGTGCCCGAACATCATGCAGACACCGTTCAGCCCGTCATTCTCTGTTGCTACTATATATGGTTCCCTGATTCCGTTCCAATCGAAGGATGAATTTAGTATTGCCTCAAGGAAGTCTCCGTTCGGCATGAAATCGGTCCACATCCTCTGTCCCTGGAATCCGGACATCACTGCATTTCTTCCAAGTGCCTCTTCTCCAAAACCCACCTCAGCCAGCTTTGGATTGCCGGTCATTATGTCCCTTGCGATCATAGCCATCTTTACGCATGTTTCCCAGTCTGAATCCTTTTGTGCACGGGTCCTTTGCTTTGCAGGCGGATTGTTGTCTTCACCTTCGCGGCAGTTCTCCCTTGTCCATGCAAGAGCCTTTTTGAACTCTTCCTTGTCATATATCTCTTCATTGATGCGTCTGATGAATTCAGACATATCAACATATTCATTCCTGATTCCAAGATATTTCTGGAAGAAGTCCTCAACGGTAATAGAACCCGCAATACCCATGGAAACAGAGCCAAAGGACACATATGACTTGCCTTTCATATATGCTGCTGCCAGCCCGGCCCTTACAAAATTAAGTATCTTTTCCTCTACATCGCAGGGTATTTCAGTATCTCCCATATCCTGAACATCACGGCCATAAATTCCAAATGCGGGTATTCCCTTTTGAGAATGTGCTGCAAGGACGGCCGCAAGATATACCGCACCCGGTCTCTCCGTTCCGTTGAACCCCCATACAGCCTTCGGAGTGTGCGGGTCCATGTCCATGGTTTCAGACCCATAGCACCAGCATGGCGTTACGGTAAGGCTGACACCAACCCCTTCACGGGCGAACTTTTCTGCACATGCTGCTGATTCCGCAACACCACCTATGCAAGTATCTGCAATGACACACTCAACAGGCATTCCGTTGGGATACCGAAGATTCTCCGATATCAGCCTGGCCGCTGATTTCGCCATATCCATTGTGGTTTGTTCCAGTGATTCCCTGACGCCCTTCCTTCGTCCGTCGATGGTGGGTCTTATTCCAACCTTTGGAAGTGTTCCAATAAGTCTTTCCACAGGTTTGTTTATTTTCAAAGTCATATTTGTTCCCCCTTGTTCGCTTTTTCTATATTGTATCATCAATGAAAGCAAAAAAAACACCGGTAAACCGGTGTAATTTTTGTGATTTTCAATTTAGAATCTGTTGAAGGCATCGTAGTAACCAATTTCATATTCAGGCAGTGTCTTTTTCTGATCAAGCAGCTGCAGCATCCTTCCGTATGCAAGGTTTTCTATGACATCATCCCTGGCTTCCTCAAAGCCTGTCCTTGATATGAGCTCAACTATATGGAAACCAATCTGTGTTTCAAGAAGCGTAATGTCACCTGTTTCGGCTTCAAGGAATGCCCATTCCGCAATTTCAGGCAGACCCACTTCGCTTTGCTTTGAAGTGTATTCTCCCTTTGTTTCTTCCTTGGCGGGATCCTCTGAGAGCTCTTCTATAAGGGCATCAAAGTCCTCTCCCGCCAGAACCCTTTCGTATGCAGCATCAACCCTGGCCTTTGCATCATCGTATTCATCATCAACCAGGTATTCCTGTGCTTCTGTATCATATGTGGAAATGAACAGCTGTTTAAGGGTCACCTGGTCAAGGTCATCCTTGTAAGTATCATAATATTGCTGCATTTCATCTTCTGTTACTTCACCTTCGTATTTAAGAAGCAGGTCGTCCTGGTACTTGCTTGAAATCCAGGTATTCTCATATATGCCAAGGACAATGTCAAACTTCGAACCATACAGCTCCTTTGACACATCATCTACCTTTCGATCCAATGATACTGCATAGTCAGTGAAGGTCTTCTTGAAGTTCTCCTTGCTGTCTGCAAGTTCAACTTCATCATAAACATAGCCTTCCTGTTCGGCCATATCAAGAAGTATGTATATGTCGGAAATCCGTTCAAGTGCCAATTGCTTTGCAAACTCATGGTATGTAATACCTGACTGATATTCGCTGTTCAGGAAAACTGCCTCGGACACGTCCGGATAGTACTCCAATATCTGGGAATAAAGCATTGTCTTTTGTTCGAAATAGTGATACTCGAACTCCTCTTCGGAAATCTTGTACTCCCCGATTGAAAGCGCATTTGTCGGAATTATACTGATTACCAGAAAGGCGACAACACATATTACCAGAATGATTCCAAGGGCTATGAAGCCATATTTTATTATGACTTCTTCCTTGCCGGTCTTATGCTCATGCCCTGCCTGTGCACCTTTATCTTTCTGCGGTGCAACAGGTGGAAATTCCTTGTTTTTTTCTTTCATATAATACTCCTATCGTTCAGGCATATGATACATTATACTAACTTAATATTGCCTTTTCAAATACTTTCAGCGGACGCATCAAATATTCACAAAAATTTAACAACTATATTCTTGTTTTGCCTTTTGCCACCAATACAACGATTTATGATATAGTTATCCATAGGAGATTGTGTTGTATGAATGAAATAAAAGGTATTTCAGGCAAGGATGTCAAAAAGGTGCACTTCATAGGTATCGGAGGAGTATCGATGTCCGGACTTGCCGAGATCCTTATTGGAATGGGATTCAGGGTAAGTGGCTCTGACATTGAAATCTCCAAGTTCACCCAAAAACTCACAGGCCTTGGTGCGGATGTATATCTTGGGCATGATGCCTTGAGAATGGGAAGACCCGACCTGGTTGTATATACTGCCGCCGTGCATGCAGACAATTGTGAATACCAAAAAGCACAGGAACTCGGCATACCTCTCATGAGCCGGGCTGTCCTTCTTGGCGATATAATGAAGTCCCATGACCGGGGGATTGCTGTATCAGGTGCACATGGAAAGACAACGGCAACAACCATGGTCTCCTATCTCTTTGAAAAGTGCGGACTTGACCCCACCATTCATATCGGCGGTGAAGCTGATTTCATTGGTGGAACCGTAAAAAGCGGAAGCGACCGGTTCTTCATAACAGAAGCTTGCGAGTACACTGATACATTCCTCAACCTCAATCCCTTCATCGGCATAGTTTTAAACATTGACTATGATCATGTTGACTGGTTTTGCGACCTTGCCGACATGCAGCAGTCATTCCTTGAGTTTGCCCGGCTTATCCCGAAGGAGGGGTACCTCATAGTCTGCCATGATGATATAAACTCCCGCTTTTTGGAGGATTCAGTCGATTGCCATGTTATCAAGTATGGGCTCATGGACAAATCCCTTGACTATACCGCCATGAACCTGGAATATGACAGTGATGGAAAAGCATCATTCGACCTATATATAAACGGAAAACATTATGGAAAACCCAGGCTTAACATTCCCGGCACCCATAATGTTCTGAATGTACTCTCTGCAATAGCAGCCTGTCACCTTAGCGGAGGCGCAATCGAAGATATACTGAAAGCCCTTGAATCAATGATGGGGCCCAGAAGACGCTTTGAGCTAAGAAGTGATGCAAACGGAATCAAGGTCTATGCAGATTATGCACATAATCCTGCAGAAATAAACGGCACCCTCGAAATAGCCTCGAACATGGAGCACAATGAAATATGGGCGGTCTTTGAACCCCATACATATACAAGGGTTCTGGTTCTGTTCGATGACTTCATAAAAAGCTTCGGATATGCCGACCATGTAATCATGGCTGACATATACAACGACCGTGAAGAAACAGGAACCAAAGTAAGCAGCCGGCTGATGGCTGAGGAAATTGCAAAAACCGGCAGGGATTCCATCTTCCTTCCCGACTATGACTCAATAACCGAACATTTGTATAAGAACATGAAACCCGGTGATATTGCTGTTATCCTGGGTTCCAAATTCATTGAGTGTGTTGCAGATAAACTTGCTGACAAATACAAAAGCCAGGTTTAGTCAATCCGGGTATATAGTAAAACAGGAGGAAACATTATGATCAATTTCACATATTATGCACCGACAAAAGTCATATTCGGCAAGGATACAGTGAAGGAAACGGGAAGGCTTTTAAAGGAAGCCGGCGCATCAAAGGTTCTGATCCATTATGGAATGGGCCATGTCGTAAAAAGCGGCTTGCTTGATGAAGTCACCGGTTCTGTCGAGGCCTCAGGCATATCATATGTCCTGCTTGGCGGCGTCAAGCCTAACCCAAGGTTATCCCTTGTCTACGAAGGAATCGAACTTTCGAAGAGAGAAGGCGTGGATTTCATCCTGGCCGTCGGGGGAGGCAGTGCAATAGACTCCGCAAAGGCAATCGCACTTGGTATCAGGAACGACTTTGATGTCTGGGACCTTTATACAGGGAAAAGGCAGGCAACGGACTGTACTCCAATCGGAACCATTCTTACAATCTCCGCCGCAGGCTCCGAAATGAGCCATGGCTCGGTAATAACCAACGAAGACGGCTGGCTGAAACGGGCTTATGGAAGCGATATGCTAAGACCCGTGTTCTCAATATTGAATCCGGAACTTACCTACACACTCCCATCTTACCAGACATCATGCGGGGCAGCTGATATGATGATGCATACCATGGAGAGGTATTTCACCACTGAAGAGGCCATGGAAATCACAGACAGAATGGCAAAGGCGGTTCTTGCTACAGTCATGAACAATACAAAATTAGCCCTTGAGGATCCCCGTAACTATGAAGCCAGAGCTGAGCTGATGTGGACATCCAGCCTGGCCCACAACAATCTTACAGGATGCGGAGGTACAGGCGACTGGTCAACCCATGACATTGAACATGAACTGGGTGGAATGTTTGACATTGCCCATGGAGCAGGTCTTGCAGCAGTATGGAGCAGCTGGGCAAGGTATGTTTATAAAGTGAAACCATCGAGGTTTGCAAAGTTTGCAAGGGACATATTTGATATTGAAGAAACAGATGATGAAAAAGCCGCCCTGGCAGGAATCTCAGCCATGGAGGATTTTTATCACAGCATAGGCATGCCGGCATCAGTCGGTGAAATGGGAATTAAGCTAACCGATGAACAGATTGAGGAACTTGCCGAAAAAGGAACAAACGGAAACACACGCAAACTGGGCAATTTCAAAAAGCTGGACAAGAACGACCTTGTGGAAATATTCCGGATGGCAAGATAACCTTCATGGATTTACAGGAATGAAACCACTATAACACCAGCCAGGGCCAGAAGTGTTCCTATGGACAGGGTATTGGATACAAATTCCACCTCGCTGCGATTCTTCGGGTCCATGAAAACCGGAATTACAAAAGGCCCGGGCAATACAAACATTGTAAGCAGTGCAGGCTTAAGCATCCCAACAAGACCGAGAGGCTTCAAAACCAGAAAGGTTATCAAAACTGCAAATATGATTGAAACAAGTACCTTGGCTGATGCAGTCAGGGTTTCTTTTTTCATTGATGCAAATGAAAATTTCAGACCACTGCCGATTACAATACTGATAAGTACCGGGGTGGGTTTTGAGATGAAGTCAAATATATCAGCAATGGATTTATATAAGAGTGAATCACTCATTTTCCCAAGGCCTGTGACCGATATCAGAAGACCGGCGAAAATTGACCATATTACGGGAGATTTGACCGCGGACTTAAAAGACTTTTCAAGGAAACCTCCCTTGTGGTTCATTCCCATGGCTGATACAAGAGGAACAGTTACTATGAACACGAACAGAACCTGTCCTACATCTATAATTCCAAATTCAGAAAGTCTGTCCAGGCCGTGGATTCCACCATACAGGGCATACCCCATCATGCCTGCTTCAAATCCTGTCATCAGAAAAGGAAAATACGGTGATTTTATTTTCAGGATCCTGCCGGCAAGCTGTGCAATCAGAAACATCAAAAGACATGCAATGAATACAGTCGCAAAAACAAGAAGGTACTTGGCCTTGAAGTCTATGGATGCAAATGCAACCAGCAGTCCTGCGGGCAATGTAACATTGACAACTATTTTCTTGAAGCCTTCAATGTGCCTGTCCTCAATGAACCCCTTTTTATAAAGCACATATCCAAGGACAACTGCCGTAAGCAACGGTATAACCTTAAGTAATACTTCCAATTCAGTCATGGTCTTTCCTTTAAACGATTATATCATAACAACAAACAGCCTCCCGCATGGCGGGAGGCATGTTTGTGAAATAATGAAAATGTATTAGTCGTAGAGCAGGTTTGCAATTCCTTCGTCATCCATGTTGGATGCATCGTACCATTTTGCTCCTGTATCGATGTCACTTACTGATTCACCATTTGCTGCCTTTACTGCAAGTGCAACTGCCTGGTAACCTATCTGGAACGGATCCTGGGTTATTGAACCAAGGAATGTGCCGTTTCTTACAGCTGCTTTCTGTCCTGCGCCTGCATCAAAGCCAACAAGCTGTGCGCCTTCGGGAATTGATGAACCGGCATTGACTGCCGCCAGAAGTCCATTGACAGCTCCTTCGTTTGAACAGAATACTCCAAGGAGATTATCTGTGTTCAGAACTCCGCTTGCTGCATTGGTCATGTCTGTGATATCAGGAGTAGCACCTACTACAACCTTGATTTCAACTGCTGAACTTGCTGCGTCACCCATTTTTACTGCATCGTAGTCGCCTGTGATTGCTGCGGTCTGTCCTGCACCTACAACCAGTTCGTACATTTTTTCAGAGAATCCCTTGCTTCTTCCTGTAACTGAAGCACTTGTAGCATCCTGTGAAAGACATACTATTGTGACAGGTGAGTCAACGGTAGCTGCCATGACCTTGTCCTTGATGACTTCAAACATATGCTCTGCACCGATTGCGGCTGCGTTTTCATTGTTTGTTGATGCATTTGCTGCTATCTGTCCTGCCGGAGCATTCGGTACACCGGAGTCAAATCCGATAACCGGAATTCCCTTGTCAAATGCTTCCTGGAGCTGTGAGAGAACAGCTTCTGTGTTGAGTGCTGCCAGTGCAATTGCCTTCGGGTTCTTTGCCAGTTCAGCATTGATCATATCAACCTGTGCTGCCTGTGCGCTTTCACCTTCAGGACCCGTGAAGAATATTTCAACTCCCAGATCTGCTGCTGCAGCTTCAGAACCGTCCTTTACTACCTGCCAGAACTGATGCTGGAATCCTTTTGCTATTACTGAATAGTATTCAGTGTCATTATTGCCGCCGCAGGCAGTTAACAGAACCACAACCAATGCAACCGCCATGACTATAGCCAATAATTTTCTTCCCTTCTTCATGATAAATTCCTCCATTAAATATCTTTTAATAAGCCGGTGGCTTTATTAAACCTAATTATTTCAACTGAGTTGCCCTTTTGTTCCTGTATACATCCATCAGCACAGCTCCGATTACAACAAGACCTGTGAAGAATGTCTGATAAGGTGCAGGCAGACTCATTGAGATCAACCCGTTTTTCAGTATGCTCATTATGAATACACCGATCATCGTGCCTGTCAGTGATCCTACGCCTCCTGAAAGTGATGTTCCTCCGATTACAACCGCTGCGATGGCCTGAAGTTCAATTCCATTCCCGGTATTGGGAATGACAACCGTATACGTTGCCGCATACATGATTGAACCGATTCCAACTCCCAGACCGCTGATTACATATGCAAGGGTCTTCCAAAAATCAACCTTGATACCTGAAAGCCTTACAGCTTCCTCGTTGCTTCCGATTGCAAATATGTATCTTCCAATCTTTGTCTTGTTTAGGACAAAGAAGGTAATGATATAGAAAGCAACCAGATAAACGGCTCCCAGCGGAAATCCATCTGCTGTCTTGAAGAATACCCTTCCAAACCAACCGTCTGCCTCAAGAAGCGTCGGGAAATATTTGGATGATGTGTTGGTGATGATTGAACCAAGGCCCAGGCAGACCATCATTGTTCCAAGTGTTGCAATGAAAGGAGGCAGCTTGAGCTTTGTGACCATAAGGCCATTTATCAGGCCAACCAGTACTGCAAAGAGTATCATGACCAGCAAGGCAACCCAAAGCGGCGCTCCCATGTCCCTGTAAAGTTTTCCTCCCAGCAATGCAGAACACATCATAAGGGCACCAAGGGACAGGTCTATTCCGCCGGTGATTATGATGAAAGTTACACCGATTGCAAGGAAGCCAACGAAATATGAAGATGCAAGTATATTCAGGGTGGTTGAAGACGAAGTAAAGTTTCTGCCTAGAATAGCGAATACAATGTAGATGATTATCAAGGCTCCGAATGCCAGGACCTTCTGCATTCCGATATTCCTGATTACAGGTATTTTCTGAATTCCATCCTTTACGCTTTTAACAAAGCTCTTTTTTCCGTTATCTGTTATATTTTCCAAAATATCCCTCCGTTATTGCTTTGTAGCATATTTCATTATCGTATTCTGGGTTATGTCATCCCCTGCAAGGGTCGCAGTATGCCTGCCCTCGCACATTACCAGTACCCTGTCGCTCATTCTGATCAGCTCAGGCAGTTCCGAAGATATCATTATTATTGATTTTCCCTGCTCTGCCAGGTCGTTCATGATTTTATATATTTCACTCTTTGCCCCTACATCAATACCTCTTGTAGGTTCATCGAAAATGAGCACATCACTGTTGTTGAGAAGCCATTTTGCTATGATTACCTTCTGTTGGTTGCCTCCGGACAGGCTTCTTACAAGCTGTCTGGTGCCAGGAGTCCTTATATCAATCTTTTTTACATATTCTTCTGCTGTCTTATTGATATCCTTGTCTCGAATGAAGAACCGGGTTACAAAATCCTTGAGCTTGGTCAGAACTATGTTGTTGGCAATGCTCATGCCAAGTACCACTCCGTACCTTTTCCTGTCCTCCGAAAGATAACCGATTCCCTTTTCCACGGCTTTGAAAGGACTTGTAATATCCAGTTTTTCTCCCTTAAGGTATAAATCCCCGGTATCCTTTGGGTCAGCTCCGAAAATCAGTCTTGCAAGTTCTGTCCTGCCGGCACCAATGAGACCCGCAAAGCCAAGTATTTCACCCTGGAACAGCTCAAAAGACACGTCTTTTACATCCCTGGAACTGAAATGCTCTGCCTTCATGACAACAGGTGTATCCTTGCCGATGATGCTTATCTTCTTATGTTCTTCATATATGACTCTTCCAACCATCATCTGTATGACTTCATCTATTTCTACTGATGCGGAATCCCTGGTTCCAATGTATTCACCGTCCCTCATGACGGTTACCCTGTCCGAAATTCTTTTTATTTCATCCATCCTGTGTGAGATGTATATCATGCTTACGCCGGTTTCCCGAAGTTCTTTCATTATTTTGAAGAGCTGGTTGATTTCAGTATCCGTCAGTGTTGCACTGGGTTCGTCAAATACGATTATTTTTGCGTTATATGAAATCGCCTTGGCAATCTCTACAATCTGCTGGAGACTGACGGAAAGATTTCCGACCTTTTCCTTAGGGTCGATATGAAAGTTCAGTCTTTTGAAAAGCTCCATGGCCCTTTTGTTGATGGAGTCTTCATTGAGCAGCAAACCCTTGCTTTCCCTTCCGATGAATATGTTCTGTGCTACCGTCAGGTTTTCCATGAGGTTAAGTTCCTGATGAACCATGGATATACCGGCGTCCTGAGCCTGCCTGGGTGCAGAAAAGCTTTTCTTTTCACCATCCAGGAAAATATCGCCGGAATCATAAGGGATACAACCGGTGAGGATATTCATCAGCGTTGATTTTCCTGCACCGTTTTCTCCGACCAATGCATGGATTTCTCCTTCCCTAAGGCTGAAGAAACACTTTTTCAAGGCATGCACACCGGGGAACTGCTTTTCTATATCCTTCATTTCCAAGAGTGTTTTTTCCATCAAAATACCTCAACGACTTTCTATCTGACCTGTTAAGTCTATAATTTATAGGTATTTTGTAACATTTGAAAAACCACAGTCTTTTTGTGAAATTGAGTAATTTTGTACTTAGTCCACGAATGGAAAAACCAGCTTTTGATTTTCGGGATCGTACATGTTGTCCTTGGTAATTACCACCGCTCCCGTATTCACGCTTTTGGGCACTGTGATTCCTCTGACTGCATCCAGTGCATATTTGACCCCAAGATATCCCATGCTGAAGGGATTCTGTACAACCACAAGCTCAATTACACCTTTTTCAAGATATGAAATTTCTTCAGGTGTGCTGTCAAACCCAATTATTTTCTTTTCACCTTCCATACCCATCTCTATGACACCTCTTGCCGTACCCACAGTTGCATAAGCGTTTAGGCAGACAAATGCATCTATTTCCGGGTACTGCCTGATGGCCTCGATTGTCAGTGTCTTTGCAATTTCCTCATCGGAATTACAGTAGAGGGTATCAATCAGGTTAATATTTTCATACATATCGATGATTTCCATCAACCCGGCCTCCCTCTCATTGGAGGATGCCGCTCCCTTTACAAAACTCACAATCATGATATCCGCGTCGGTGCCCAGGCTTTCAACCATGGACTCACCAAGGACTCGACCGGCATGGACATTGTCGGTACCCACGAATCCCAGCATCCTGTCCGAATTTATATTTGAGTCAATTATAATGACTGGTATTCCGGCATCCCTTGCCTTTTCAGCTACAGGAACCAGAAGGTTATAGTCTATTGCTGCAAGAACTATTGCATCGGCTTTATCTTCAATGGCTGCTTCAACCATTCTGATCTGACCTGTGATATCCTCTTCACTTGCAGGACCCACATAATCAACGTTTATACCGAACTCCCTTTCCGCAGCCAGGGCTCCCTGCTCAACAACAGCCCAGAAATCATGGTTCTGCTTTTTAACAATCACCCTTATGTCTATGTCCTCATTGGGCTTGACTGTCTGGGGGGATGTGCATGAGACAAGGATTGCCATCATCGTAAATATTATAAGTAACTTCTTGAAAACATCATTCATTGCCAACCTCCTTCAGTGGGATTCTTATATAGACCGTTGTTCCTATTTCAGGCTGGCTGTCAATGCTGATTCCGTAGTCTTCGCCATAGTACAATCGGATTCTTTCGTTGACATTCTTCAATCCCACTCCTGATGAATGTTTGCTCAACGATTCCTTTTTAAAAATATTCCTGAGTTTTTCCTCTTCAATGCCGTACCCATTGTCACTTACCTTATATATCAAGGTGTCATCCTCGCTGTAGACTGAGATATCTATCCTGCCTTCGTCGGGTATGTTGTTGATTCCATGGTAAATTGCATTTTCTATTATCGGCTGCAGAAGCAGCTTAAGGGTCTTATATTCGCCAAGTCCCTCCTGCATGTCAATTGAATACCTGAATTTGTTCTTATATCTCATCTTCTGTATTGTCAGATAGCTTATGGCATGTTCGACTTCTTCCTTTACAAGGATCACCTCGTTCCCCTTGCTTATGCTTATCCTGAAGAGTTTTGCAAGTGCCGCAGTCATGGCTGACACTCCCTCATGGTTGTTGTTTTCATTCATCCATATTATTGAATCGAGGGTATTGTAAAGGAAGTGAGGATTTATCTGTGCCTGCAGGGCCTTCAGCTCATTCTTTCTCTTTGCTTCCTGCTCAGTTATTATCTGGGACATAAGTCCCCTTATTCTTTCAATCATCATATTGAATGACCGGGTCAGTTGCTTGACCTCATCCTCGCCCCGGACTTCAAGGTTCTCTACATTGAAATCACCTTTCTCAATCCTGTTCATCTGATGTTCAAGTCTTAGAATAGGCTGTGATATCTTATATGAAATATAGATTGAGGCAAGGATTATGAATGCAAGTCCCACCATCAGAATAAGTACTATGAGGGAGTTGAAATTCCGTCTGTTGCGGACTATTTCATCCACATAACTGACACCCACCATCTTCCATCCGGTTGTCCCGACGTCCATTACTACTGTACTGATCTCTTCGCCATTGACTTTTTCTGAAAATGAACCGGTATCACTTGCGAGAGCCTTCTGGATGTTTTCATCCTTCAGCCCCGCATATATCAACTGCTGCTGGTGATGATAGATGATCCTTCCGCTGTCGTCGATTATATAAATATATCCCCTGTGGCCGAGTTCAACCTGGCTGCAGACTTCCTCAATCCTGCTGAAGTTCATGTCAACCGTAGTGATATATCCCCTTCTTCCCATAGCGAGCTCGAGGACCATTCCCCGGCTGAGGGTTACAACCCATGGGCGTATATCCTCGTATATCCGCTGGACATGAGGAGGGCTGAAGATATATTCAAAGGGATTGGCAGCTGCCAGCCTGAACCATTCCTGGGCAGCAGGTATCAGATTTGCATCAAGCTTAAGATTGGGAACCGACAGCAGGATGGCACCGGTATCTGCATAAATGGTTATTGATTCAATGTCTTCCCTGATATCCAGGGTCAGCTCAATGATGTCCTCCAGTCTTTCTATGTTGCCTGAAGTGAAACTGTCAAGATTGCTTTCAATTGTGTCTGATATCTCAACCATTGAATCAAGATAATATTCAAGGGTCAGCCTGGTCTGATTCATAATCTGGGTCGTGCTGGCAGTAGCATTGCTTCTTGCATTCTCTGAAAAGGAACTGTAGAACACTATTCCAATCAAAATCATGGCAATCATTGACAAGGCCGCAAATGAGAGTGTTATCACTGACTGTATACTGCCGAATCTGAAGATCCGGCCGATATACTCCATTGCTCTTTCAGCCTTCGAACGCTTTCTCATAGATTGTCCTCTTCCAATGCTTTCCTGTACTCCCTCGGTGAGCTGCCGGTCTTTTTCTTGAAGAAATAACTGAAGTAACTTACATCAGGATATCCCACCTTCTCAGCAACTTCTGCAATCTTGCAGCTCCTGTCTGCAAGAAGTTCCTTTGCTTTTTCAAATCTTACTGTTGTAAGGCTTTTTAAAAAGGTTTCACCGGATTTCTTCTTGAATATAAGATTCATATAACTTGGGCTTATAAAAAGATGGTTTGCAAGTTTCTGGACATTCAGATTTGCATCACTGTAATTCTCGTTGATGTAGTCAACTGCCTTTTCAAACAAAACCTCTGATGCATCCTGCCTTTGGTTTCTGATGGATTCCATCAGTTTCAGACTGAAGTCAAATACCCACTCCCTTGCCTGGTCCATGGAATTGAAACTATCAAATTCCATCAGCATTCCGGAACCCTCCGGGAAAATGTCCGAAAGCTCTATCTCAAACAGTCTTGCCACCTTCATCAGGGTGGATACTATTTCAGTAAAATACAGCTGGTATTCCTGCATTGATATCTGCTTCTCCAGGGGATCTTCAAACAGACAATCGACGGATTCGCGCACCTTGGCTTCATCCCCGAACTTGATGCTTGAAACCAGTTGGTCTTCCTTTTTTTCATCAAGGTGGAAGAATCCTCCGATGCCCGGTTCAAGGTCTTCTACGAATATGACCTTGTTGCCTGAGAGAATTGTCTTGTACTTTCTTGCTGCGATGGCAGATATATATGAGTCCCTTGCGTGGTTAATATCCTGCACTATTGTACCCATCCCAATTGAGACAGTAAGATCAGTATATCTTTCCACGGACCTTCTCATCTCATCGAGCCTGTCCGTCATACGGTTCACGGCAGCCGACCTTCCGCTGCTGTTTGAGGGCAGAATTATGACAATACCGTCATCATACATGAATGCCGCTCCTCTTCCATGCTTTTCAAGGACTTCGTTGATTATATTGAAGACAGTGAACCTTTTGAATCTTATTTCATCACTTGTCAGGTTCATAGCATTGATACTTTCGGAATCAATCTTGCATATTGCAACGGTGAACCACCTTCCGTCCAATGATACATCTGACTTGTCTATCATATTTGTATCAGGCATGTCTGATTTGCCCAATATCAAAGACATCAGAAAATTCTCTCTGATGACCGGAAGACTTTCATTGTAGTATTTCCTCAGCTTATCAATGTTTTCCTTTTCACTGATTTCATCAAGAAGCTGCTTATTTAGTTTCTCAAGCAGGTCATTGATGTCTGCGGGTAACACAGGTTTCAAAATATAGTCACTTACACCATGCTTTATTGCCGTCTGGGCAAACTTGAAGTCGTCGAACCCTGTAAGGATGACCACTTTTACGGTAGGGTATTCTTCCTTGATTCTTTCAGCCAGTTCCAGACCATCCATGAAAGGCATGTTTATATCGGTTATTACAATGTCCGGAATGCATTCATCGAACAACTCCAGGGCTTCCCTGCCGTTTTCTGCTTCTCCGCACACCTCGAGATTGAACCGGGGCCAGTCGATCCTGTCCCTTATTCCCTGCCTGACTTCTTCTTCATCATCCACCAGAAGGACCTTGAACATATAACATCCTCAAATCTGTTTTCTAATGCGCTTCATGTTGTACAAATCTATATTCAGTTTACTTGCATCAGGGAAAGTTGACAAGTTCAATGAATTCTCCGGTGGTTATGGTATAATCGGCTGGAGTATGACAAAAACAGGGCTGACATATAAAACGACCATAAAAGCATGCTATCTGGGGTTCCTTGTACAGGCAACTGTAATCAACCTTACTCCTGTTTTGTTCATTCCCCTGAGGGAACAGTTTTCACTCAGCTTCGGCCAGCTTGGGCTTCTTGTACTGATCAACTTCATCACACAGGTAATTGTGGATATTTCATTCAGCCATGCCGTGGACAACCATGGATACAGGCCGTTTCTTACAACTGCCCATATTTTTGTAGCTGCCGGGTTTATATTCTTCGCCATTTCGCCTTTGTTCATGGGTAATCCATATACAGGGTTTGTCATAGGTACACTTTTGTTTTCTGCAGGCGGAGGGCTCCTGGAATTACTTATAAGCCCTACGGTGAACGCAATTCCCTCTGAAAGCAAATCTGCCTCCATGTCTTTGGTTCATTCTTTTTATGCATGGGGCCAGATGGGAGTAATAATACTCACAACATTATTCCTTTTTGTTTTCGGAAGGCAGGCCTGGCCGGTCATCATGATCCTTTGGGCAATACCACCGGCAGTAAACGCTGTCCTGTTCTCAAAAGTGCCATTCGGACCAACGGTTGCAGATGAACACCGGGAAGGTATTTTAAAACACATCAGAAACAGATTTTTCATTGCAGCAGTTTTTGCCATAGCATTCAGCGGTGCATCTGAGCTTGTAATAAGCCAGTGGTCATCTGCCTTCATGGAAAAGGTTATGTACATACCCAAGGCTCTTGGTGATATAAGCGGCATGGCCATGTTTGCGATGATGCTCGGAGTAGGTCGGCTGCTGCATGGAAGATATGGCAAACATATTGATCTTTATATTCTGCTGATATCAGGGACCTTCATTGCTTTCCTATGCTATATAACAGTTGCCCTGTCTCCTTTTGATGCTCTTTCGTTGATTGCCTGTGCTGTTTGCGGCATAGCTGTCAGCCTGCTCTGGCCGGGCACCCTTGTTTTATCAGCTGAACGTTTCCCGCTGGCAGGAACCTGGCTATTTGCATTTCTTGCCGCAGGCGGTGACATCGGCGCTTCCCTCGGGCCATGGGCCATGGGGGTAATCTCAGACAACGCAATAAAAGTACCGTTCATTGCATCCATTGCAGGAAACCTCGGATTGAATGCAGAACAAATCGGAATGCGTACCGGGCTTCTATTCGGTGCATTGTTTCCCTTGTTTGCCATGTTCTGTTTTTTATATATGAAATCAAAAAATCATCGGGTTCAGGAGCTGTAAGACATTCCTAAACCCTTCTGTCTATTTAAAAGGTGTGTTTGCGTTTCGGCGTATGTTGATTTCTTCAACCACTGCATTGCCACGTCTTGAGAGAAGGAACCAGACAATATCCGCTATTTCCTCCGGTTCTATGAGCACAGATGCATCAAGGTCAGGTCTTGTTTCCATTACCATCTCAGTGGCGACTCCCCCCGGTGCCAAGGTGTGAACCCGGATGTCATATTTTTGATATTCCTTGGCCATCGCACTGGTAAAGCCCATCAGGGCATGCTTTGATGCTGAATATGCAGCCTGGTCTTCATATCCCTTTATACCTACTACGGAAGATATGTTGATTATGGTTGCCTGCTTTGATTCCATGAGGAACTTCAAACCTTCACGGCAGATCAAAAAAGGTGCCCTGGCGTTCAGCTTCATGACCGTATCCCAGTCATCGACACTTGTTTCTGCCACGGATTTTGCAAAGGCCATACCCGCATTGTTGATTACAACATCAAGGCCGCCCATGAGCTCAGCTGCTTCACGAACCATTTTGATGGGATCCTTTTTCTTCAGAAGATTGCCGTGCACATAAAAGGTCCTATCCTCATTGAACTCCTGTTTTATCTCATTGAAACTGTTCTCGGAACTTGCGCCAAGACAAAGTACAGCTCCTTCAGCAGAAAGTCTTCTTGCTATTGCCAACCCGATACCCCTGCTTGCTCCTGTTATAAATATCTTTAAATTCCTTATATCAACCATTTTCAGCCTCTACAAGTTCAAGTGTCGCTATAACATCTGCACCACAGCCTGCCGGGTCCTCAAGTATCAGCTGCCCTTCCTTAATCGGCGCCTTTACTTCGGCTTCTTTTATTTTTTCCATGACATCAAATATCAGGTTCCTGCGTATGGCCTTGCTGGTCTTTACAGGAACGACAGGCAGTTCCCCGCCGATTACCCTTACTGTACTTGTGACGATTCTTACAGGTTTTGTGATCTCGTCAATCGCATATGCAAGACCCTTGCTGCAGCTGTTGCCCCTTACATTCAGAACCTTGGTTCCTTCATATTCCACTGTCATCCTGCACCCCTTGGGACACCTGATGCAAACCATTTCTCTTTTCACTTCTCCACCGCCTCAATCAGGACTTTGCTCCCTTTCAAATCCTCTGTGGGTATCTTTATATATTCCATTTCGGCGGGAACCAGTCTTTTGAATTTTTTACTATATATTGTTTTTCCCTTGCATACTGCATTCACTCTCACAGATTTCAATATGGACCCTGACCTGAAATATATCTTTATTTTTTCATCCTTTGAACCCTTGTCAATGAACTGGGGTACCGTATATCTTACTCCGTTTCCCGGTATAACAGATATTCTCTTAGTGCCTGACTCTGATTTCCCCTTCAGCCTTCTTACAGCAGACTCCGCAGCCCGTTCAGCTTCCAGAGCAACATAATCAACCAGGTCATGAACATGCAGCACGTTTCCGCATGCATATATTCCATCAACGGATGTCTCAAGATGTTGATTGACCAGTGCACCTTTCGTAGCCGGGTCAAGCAATACACCCGCTTCCTCAGCAAGTTCATTCTCCGGAATCAGTCCTACGGAAAGAAGCAATGTGTCACACTTTATATATTGCTCGGTACCCTCGATGGGCCTGTAGTTTTCATCGACCCTGGATATGGTGACACCTTCAAGGCGCGTTCTTCCATGAATCTGTGTAACCGTATGAGACAGTTTCAGCGGAATATCGAAATCCTCCAGGCACTGGACGATGTTCCTTGTAAGACCTCCGGGATGCGGCATTATTTCACATACTGCCTTTACCTTCATTCCCTCAAGGGTCATTCTTCTGGCCATGATCAGACCAATGTCACCCGAGCCCAGTATAACAGCTGTCTTTCCGGGTTTCATCCCTTCAATATTGACAAATCGCTGTGCTGTTCCGGCAGAAAAAATTCCGCTTGGGTTTGTTCCGGGAATTCTAAGTGCTCCCCTTGGTCTTTCCCTGCATCCCATTGCAAGTATTATTGCGCCTGCTTTGTATATTCTGAGTCCGTCCTGCGGATTGACCGTAGTTATATTTTTATTTTCATCAATTGAAATGACCATGGTATCCAGCTTGTACTCAATTCCCATTTCACTTATTTTTCTTATGTATCTGAGGGCAAACTCCGGTCCCGTCAGTTCTTCCTTGAAAATGTGCAGACCGAACCCGTTGTGAATGCATTGTTTAAGAATGCCACCAAGCTGATTGTCCCTTTCAAGCAAAAGAACGTCTTCCATACCCTTTTTCTTTGCTTTGACGGCTGCTGCAAGTCCTGCCGGACCGGCTCCGATGATTACCAGGCTTCTCTCTTCTATAATCATCGGTTCCTCCCTGCAAGAATGTAAGACCCTCCGTCTCCCTTTAGAATCTCTTCCTTGTCAACATCCAGTTCCCTGGAAAGAATATCAATGACAGTGGGCAGACAGAAGCCTCCCTGGCATCTTCCCATTCCTGCCCTGGTCCTTCGTTTTACACCATCAACGGTTCTGGCTCCTGCAGGTCTTCGGATGCTTTCTATAACTTCAGCTTCAGTGACATTTTCACATCTGCATACTATTCTTCCATGCCCGGGGTTTTCCCTTATGGCATTTTCCTTTTCTTCAATGGTCATATCCCTGAAGAATTCATGGCTATCTATGGTTTTAGTATATTTTTCCTTCAGTTCAAGGCCACCCAGCATTTTACCGACTTCGTCTGCAACATGCTCCGCTATGGCCGGTGCCGATGAAAGACCCGGTGATTCAATTCCTGCGACATTATAAAATCCCGGAACCTTGCTGCTTTCCCCTATGATGAAATCACCTGTATCTGGTGTTGCCCTCAATCCAGCAAAGGAAGTAATTACCTTGTCGAGGCGTATTTTGCTGCAGGTTTTGAGTGCTGTCTGATATACATATTCAAGGCTTGATGCATGAGTTGAATTGTCTTCCTTTGACTCAGCTATGTTTGCGTCAGGTCCTATCAGAAGGTTGCCGTCGACGGTGGTCATCACGAGGACTCCCTTGCCCTTTTCTGACGGAGGCTGGAATATGACCCTGCTGACAAGACCTCCCTCAGACCTGTCCATCAGAAGGTATTCCCCCTTCCTCGGCGTAAGGTTGAAAAAACCGTCTCCTGCCATGGCAGAAATTTCATCCGCATATATACCTGCACAGTTTATAACCACTCTCGCTGTCAGTGGTCCTTTGTCCGTTGTAACCAGAAAACCATTCTCTTCCCGAGTTATTCCGGTTACCATTGTTTCCCTCAGGAAATCAACACCGTTCACAACAGCATTTTCAACTGCAGATATATTCAATTTATATGGAGATACAACACCTGCTGTCTTTGACCAAAGTGCCTTGGTTACGGTTGGATTCAGTGCAGGTTCAAGTTTCCTTGCCTCTTCTCCGTCAATCAGTTCCAGTCCTTCAATTCCACCTGCGATGCCATTTTCATAAAGTCTGTCCAGCTCTTTTTCATCATCAGAACCGAAAGCTATTACCAGTGATCCAGTGTTTTTGTATGGAACACCCAGCATTTTACAGGTTTCTTCCATCATCGACGTGCCAAGTATATTGAACCTGGCCTTGAGACTTCCCGGTTTGGCATCATACCCTCCATGGACTATACCTGAATTGGCACCACTCGCGCCCATTGCGGAATCCATGTGCTTGTCAACCAGACATATGTCAGCATCATAGAATGAGAGACTCCTTGCGATGAGTCCCCCTACAACCCCTGCGCCGATTACTATGATGTCATATTTTTTTACTGTATCGCTCATTTTCCCTGACCGTTTCCTCTGATATCTAGAATTTTACCCCTCCTGCTGCCCAGGCAATCAGAAACGGAATCAATACCAGCACTATAAACATTATATTCAAATATCTTGTTGTCAGGGAACCTTTTTTCAGATATGCATAGAATATAAACAGGAATACTGCATCAAGCACCAGCATAATGCCATTGTACAGAGCTGATGTCACTGCAAATATGCAATTTCCGGAAAATATTACACAAAGCAAATTGATAACATAAAAGGCTATGCAAACAACGAATATTACATGTCTTGGTTTTATTTTCCCTGCATTCATCCTTCAATATCCTCTGTCTATATACGTTTCATGTTAAGAATGGGTTCCAAACATGATCCTCTCTCTATATCTTCAGGCTGCCTGATGATATCCTTGCCAGTGTTTCAACATAAAGCCTGTGCTCCTCGTGTATGATCCTTTCAGCCAGATCCTCCGGAGTATCCCCATCTCTGACAGGTACAATCACCTGACCCAGGATTCCACCCTCATCATAGTTTTCATTCACCAGATGTACAGTTGCTCCGGATTCCCTGTCCCCGGACTCAATGACTGCCCTGTGTACATTCATTCCAAACATTCCCGGTCCGCCGTATCCGGGAAGAAGTGCCGGATGAATGTTCAGAATCTTGTTCCTGTACCGTTTCAGTACCTGGGTTCCAATTTTTTTCATATAACCAGCCAGTACTACCAGATTGACTTTGTGCTTTTCAAGGACCAGCAGCATGGCTTCATCAAGGTCATTTGCGTCGGGATAGTTTGAACCACTCAGATGATAAACCGGAATACCTGCACTCCTTGCACGTTCAACGGCATATGCCCCTGAATTGTTGGATATAAGTACACAAACTTCACCGTCTATGATGCCATTGCTGCAGGCATCGATTATAGCCTGCATATTGCTTCCGCCATGGGATGCAAAAACCCCGATTCTGAGTTTCATTCCGTCTCCTTAAAGTGTCGGTACCGTTTTCCTGCAATCATTTACTCTTTCCACGGTTGGCATGGAAGGAATTCCACCTTTTGTCGTTGCTGCCACTGAACCTGCGGCATTGGCAAAATCAGCCATTTCAACTAATTCTGCTTCACTTAGTTCCGAAAGGTTTTTCTCAAGCAATGCCAGCTTGTACAGCACCGCCCCAACAAAGGCATCCCCCGAGCCGGTCGTATCCACGACTTTGGTTGCATATGCCCTTTTGAAACCGCTTCCATTGGCATGGCGGTAATAACAGCCATCAGGACCAAGGGTTGTAAATATCAGGGGAATTCCTTTTTTGAACAGAATCTCAGTTGCCTTTACAATATCCTTTTCACCTGTCAGGAACTCTATTTCCTCGCCTGAAATCTTGAGTATGTCGGAGTATTCTATCATTTCGTTTATGATTTGCTTCGCCTCTTCAAGGCTGTCCCATAAAAGCTCCCTGAGATTTGGGTCAAAGGAAATCAACTTGCCGTTTGCTTTTGCATGATCAACAACTTTTCTATTGGTGTTCCTTGATTCTCCCTTGCTCATGTTCACAGAAGAAAAATGAAGGATATCGCATGCATCCACTATTTTGTAATCAACATCCTCCTCCCGAAGCATCATATCCGCACCAGGATTCCTGTAAAAGGAAAAGCTCCTGTTACCGGTCTGGTCCAGCTGGACAAATGCGAGGGTGGTATTAACATTTTCACTGAACCTGAAACCGGCAGTATCAACCCCCTTGTCCTCAAAGGTCTTTTTAAGGAAAGTACCGAACATATCCCGTCCTGCCATTCCTATGAAATATGACGGAGCACCAAGGACCGCCGAAGCAACTGCAGCATTTGCAGGACCGCCTCCGGGATTTCTTTCAAACAGAATATTGTTGTTTGCAGAAACTCCAGCCGGTGTAAAATCAATGAGGACCTCACCGATAAAGCATATCTTTTTCATCTTTTTCCCCTGTTTATTATTTCAACTAAATGTTATAGGATTTTCGTGATGTTTTCAACAAACATCAGGCAAGATATTTGGAAATTCCCGCTGAATACAATATATCATCATTATTTGTTATATAATTGCATATGTGATTGACAGAAAAAAACTGCTGGCTGAAATATTTACAATGATAAGATACGGTGCCGTAGGCCTGGTCAATACCGGAGTCACGGCTTTGGTTATCTTTTTACTTAAGTTGACCGGCATTCATTATGCACTTTATACACTTGCAGGATATGCCGTCGGAATAACAGTAAGCTTCATACTGAACCGCAAGTTCACATTCAAAAGCAAGGAAAGAACAGGCCTCCAGGCCATGAAGTTCCTGCTCGTCACAGGTTCCCTGCTTGCGCTGACCCAATTACTTCAGTATCTTTTGATTGATGTTGCCGGAATAAACGAAACCATAGGGGTTATACTTGGAATGGTCTTCTACACCGGAACAGGATATATATTGAACAGATTGTTTGTCTTCAAAAAATAAGTATCTCCCACGGCTTCATTCAATACATGACACTTCTGGCTAAGCTGGTAATTTTTTATCCTACATTCTTCTCCCAGGGAAATATCTACCTCTCAGGTGAATATTTCAAGGTATAAAAAAGAGCTCTGTGGCTATGCCGCAGAGCTCTGATGAATCCGGGATTGAATGGTCAGGCGGCTTCCGAGCCTTTTTTCTTAAGAACCGCTGCGAGGATGATACCTCCGACCAGCAGTATCACACCTAATACGATTATTATTGATCCCACTATTGAAACGGGATTATTCGTTGCTATATTGATAACAGGCATATTACCTGACTGATCAAAGAAGAACTGATCCTGCGGGAACATATCATTGAATCCGTTTACCATACTCTTGGTAGCAATTCTTGCGATTGACCCCACCAGGATGAATAGAAATCCTGATACTGCCATATAGACTCCGAAGAGCCAGCCATACCGGCGAAGCAGCCGTCCGAGCACCCCGGGGATGCTGTCCACCCAGTTGCTGCCTGAAGATGTGTTTTGCTCAAACCCATATGACACTGTTGTATCCTCAATCGGCTCATCTTCACTCAAAAGATCATCAGTTGTAATACCAAAGGTTTTTGCCAGAAGTATTATTTTGTTGATTTCCGGAACAGCCTCTCCTGTCTCCCACTTGCTGACTGCCTGCCTTGATACACCAAGCTTCTCAGCAAGGGCTTCCTGGGACAGTCCTGACTTTTTCCGATAATAAAGTATCTTTTCCTGTAGTTTCATATTTGTTCCTCCATTTAATATCATACCAAATTCTAATGGAGACTTGGTTGCGATACCATCATTCACGCCTTGAACATTCGCAACCAGCGGTTGCTTGTGGGATTTATTGCACAAACAAAATGCTTAAATCAATTTGCAATTGATTATGATGAACAGATAGCCCGGATTCTATTTAGAATAAGATCCCTGGTCTTTCCCTTGTTCTCAACAGATATGTACGATTGGTCACATCCAGTAAGAAACGAATCTGCCATTGAACAAAGCATATCCATCATACTTCCGGCGGCCTTAAGGGAAATACCACATGTATCGGCAAAAGCCAAAAAGTCTCTTCTATGAATCCTGCTTCTTTTCCCATTGAGTGTAAGGGCCAGTTGATCATTGTCCTCAGGGATTATAATATTTACAGGAAGCATATCATAAGCTCCTGACAGGCAGAATTGTCTGCCTGAAGGTTCCGCTTCCACGAGTGAAAAATTCTTCAAATGCATATCCGAATTACCAATGATAAATGAAAACACAACTCTTAGGAACAACTCTGACAAATCCAGACCCGGACGATGGGAAAATTGTTTTATTATTTTCGCGCAGTTCTCATAGGATCCCTTGTACTTATCCGATGTAAGCCTGTTTGAAAGCTGGCAGAAATCCTCCATTGCATATAGTTTTGCAGTATTACCGGAAATATTCCTGTCAATACGCTTTGTGATATATGCATATCTGCCATTCAGTTTTACGAGACCGTGGGGTACAGTCTTAATCCCTGCAATATCAGCAAGATGCATTGCGAGAAACTCAAACTCCGGAAGTGATTCGTACTCTTCCGTCTGAGGTTTCAGAATGAATCCTGTAGGATAATCAACAATTGTCAGTCTTATGTCTTCATCTCCTGAAAGATGCAATGAAATCTTTTTTTGTACTCCCGGAACTGTTATTCCCTGGTTAACTGCACTATCGGCGATTTCTTTAAGCTGCTCATCTGAAATATCCATGTATGGTATTTTCACGGTGCCAAAAAAATCCTTTACACATTTTCTATGCCAGCTGCTTTCCATTTCATCCGGAAAAGGTGTTGTCAACTCTTTGCTGCAATATAAACACTTCAACTCAAACCTCTTTTCTTATACTGACATCACCTATACAGTCCTTACAGGCAACCAGCAATAGCCCAAAGCGGTCATTGATATCAATTTTCCAGTTTTTACTTACTATACCTAGAATCCACCCCTCCGGAATAAGACCATCAAAAAACGGAAACAACACGGGGGAATCATATTTTATTTTATCAAGTGGCAAAGTCAGACTTAACGCAATGGAATTGTCATTATGAAAGTATGCTGAATCATATGAAAACCTGTACCCTTCATCCGTTTCCTCTATAATTCCCGCATATATGTTCTGAATGTATACATATCCCTTTCTAAATTCCAATGGCAAATATTACTCCTCACTCTTTCCGGGAACGGCTTCCCTTCCAAACATAGCCAGAGCCTGATTTACTTTATCCAGGCGGACAGTCTTTTTGCCTTGTTCCAGTTCCCTTACAAATCGCAGACCCAGTCCTGAACGCATGGCAAACTCCTCCTGTGTCAATCCTGCCCGTTTTCTTTCTTTTTTTATATAATCACCAATTGTACTCATATGAACATATTACACCCTAAAAGGTATATTTTCAAGTATTTATGGCTATTTTATACCCTACGGGGTCTATTTTTAAGATTTGTATTTAAATTATACCCGTTCGGGTCTTATATAATGTAATCTGATGCATTATAGGTAATATAAAAGCTCCGGGGTTACCGGAGCCTTGAATTGATTATGGTCGGGATGACAGGATTCGAACCTGCGGCCCCCTGGTCCCAAACCAGGTGCGCTACCAAACTGCGCCACATCCCGCTGCATGCGAAGTAAATTTTACATTATATAAATGCCATTGTCCATAAAATTTTTATATCTTCATAAGAAAACAGCCGGGGTTGCCGGCTGTTTAAATATTCTCTTTCTCCATCAAGCTCCTGCGGGTGTCAATGGAACATATACCCTGGTGGCCATTTCCCGGTCTATCATGAATAGTCCATTGGGATGGTCCTTGACCAGTTCAAGGTTCCTTACATTGTCCTCTGCATTTGCTTCCTCTTCAACCTGTTCATCAACAAACCATTGCAGGAATGAATTTGTCTTGTAGTCCTTCTCTTCATTCGCTGCCTCCACAATCGTATATATCGACTTTGTAATATACTGTTCGTGGTGCAGTGACGCCTTCATTGCTTCCAGCGGATCCTTATAAGTGCTTGTTACAGCCTCTATGGTTCCAAGCTTTGCAAGACCTCCTACTTCGTTGACATATCCAAAGAATTTTATCGCATGGTCAAGTTCCTCCTGGGCCTGTATCCTGAACCAGTTGGCCATGCCCTTCAATCCTTTTTCCTGGAAATATGCTTCTATCCCTAAATAAAGATATGCTGAATGAAACTCTTTCTTTATCTGCTCATTCAATAAATTTAATATTTTTTCGCTTATCATAATAAAACCTCCATCATTATGGTACTAGTATACCCCGATGGAGGCTTGCAAAACGATTTTTTGTTATTATAGTTACCAATTATCCGTAATAAGTCGAACCGCTTTCCAGCAATCCCGATTCACCAAGCAGATAGACTGCTGCAGCTATTACAAGAAGTGTTATTACAACTGCAAGGATGACCTTCAGTACACTGACCGGAGCTTTTCCATGGAATCTTCCCGTTTGTCCGTTTACCGTATATCTGAAAGTTTTGTTCCGATAACGGTATGAAGAAATCCATACAGGAAAAAGTGTGTGCCTGTATCTGACACCTGAATAATTGGTCTTGAGCCTCAGGTTCCTGACTTCATCTGCGTTGATCTGTCTTGTAATTTCCATTCTCAGGATATCAGTTGCCTTGTCCTTTGCCAGCTGCCATCCCTGCTTAAGGTCGATGGCATATCTTTCAGCTGCAAATCCGGAGAGAAAACCAGGCTGATAGTTGACCAGCCCCTCAGTCCTGAATGGCTCAATACGGGATATCATATCGGCATTTTCCCTGTTTGAAGCATTGACCAGGATATCATCAAAGAACCTGGGATATGTTCCACTGACCCATCTCCACCTGATCTTTCTTACCTGTCTGGTCTGCCTCTGGGGTTTTCCATTCACCATGACTGTATAGTGCTCGGTCACATAGTAATATGTTCCTGCTTCTGCAGTGTACGCAGAGAAGGTATCGGTATCATATGTCCAGTATGGGACATATATGCCATTGATAAGTCCACCCTTGTATTCCTTTTTCAATGCCCTTGGAGCAAAAGGTTTCCTTGAAATCCACTTCTTGAACAGTTCCTGTACCTTTTTCCGTGATATTTTAAAGGGTATCAGGGATTCAGGTTTGATTCCTCTGAACTCCGACATGCTTACTACATGGGGAGAACCACAGAACTGACATTTGTCTGCAACAGCAGAATCCTCAAGAATGGTCTGTCCTCCGCAGTTTTCACACTGAACCATCTTGGTCTCACCCTGCCATTTTTCCTTTGGTTCATGCTCAGCTGCATCCATGAATGAATGCTCAAGTATCTCATCATCAAGATTATCGATTTCAGTTATGGTACCGCAATAGTCACACTTCATTGCTCCGCTTTCGGGATCAAAAAGGGTGGCGGCACCACATGAACTGCATGGAAACTGACTTGTCTCCTTATTAATGTTTTCAGTCATATAAAACCCTGGTTCAGTCTTTCTTGTTTCCACATTCCGGACAGAATTTAGCTCCCGGTATCATTTCCGCTCCACACTTTGCACACTTTTCCTTCTGGGGACTTCCGCATTCAGGACAAAAGGCAGCTCCCTTTGGGATTGGTTTATTACATGACACACATGAATCAGTTCCAAAAGGTTTTCCGCATCCGGAGCAGAATCTGGCACCTTCGGGTACAGCAGTTCCACAATCAGGACACTTCACCGAACTTCCGCCGGTCTGAGGCTGGTTCATGGCATCAGCCATGGCTTTTCCCATGGCAACACCGGCACCAAGGCCGACTCCTGCTCCTGCAGTACCTCCGCCTTCATTCTGGGCCGCATCCCTGATGGCTTCTGCCGTCTGATATCTTGTATATGTACCCATGTCTCCGACAACACCCATCTGTGTCTTCTTGTCGAGGACCTTTTCAACTTCCTCAGGAAGTGAAACGTTTTCGATGTAGAGGGAAACCAGCTTCAGTCCTATTGCTGAGAACCTTGGCTGAAGTGTTTCAACGGCTTCCTCACCAAGCTCATCGTAATTCATTGCAATGTCGAGTACCGGAATGCTTGACTCTGCGAGGGAATCAGATATGCCTGATACCAACTGCCTCTTAAGCTGACCTTCTATTTCACCGGCAGTGAAATCCGGAGTCGTTCCCAGAATTTCCTTCAGGAACAAAGCAGGATCGTCAACCTTGAAAGAATAAATTCCAAATGCCCTGAGCCTTACAACTCCGAAATCGGCATCCCTTCTGATTATCGGGTTGGCTGTTCCCCATTTTCTGTTTGTAAACTGCTTTGTGTTTACGAAGTATACATCCGCTTTGAAGGGGGAATTGAATCCGTACTTCCACGATTTCAACGTAGTCATGATAGGCATGTTCTGTGTCGACAGCTCATATCTGCCGGGAGTGAAAACATCAGCAATCTGCCCTTCATTGACAAAAATCGCAGCCTGGGATTCCCGGACTGTAAGCTGTGCCCCCATCTTTATTTCGTTGCCTTTTCTTTCAAATTTCCAGACCATCGTATCAGTGGTCGTATCTACCCATTCTATTACATCAATGAACTGTCCCTTGATAAAATTCATAAGTCCCATTTCAGTCATCACCTTTCTTTGTTTATATATGTATTTTATATTATTCTCATACCAAATACCAACCTCATATTTAAAATGTACATATATCACATTCAACTGTCACAATGGGCAATATTTCATTTTTCCCCGCGTTGCTGTACAATTGTTTCACCCGGGAGGTTACATGGCAAATATCCTTGAAGGCCAGATAAGAAGATACGTAAAGGCTTACAATGCAATAAAGTCCGGCGATAGAATATGCGTGGGAGTTTCAGGAGGAAAGGACAGCATGGTATTGCTTCATGCCCTTGCATCCGTCAGGGATTACCTTTCAATTGATTTTGAAATTCTTGCCGTTACCATATCCCTTGGATTTGAGGGTTTTGACACATCACCCATCATGCGTATGTGCAGCGAGCTGAATATTCCATACACTGTAATTGAGACAGAAATAGGCAAGATAGTCTTTGATGCCAGGGAAGAAGAAAATCCTTGTTCTCTTTGCGCAAATATGAGACGCGGTGCATTGAACAATGCAGCCGTCGATCTAGGCTGCAACAAGGTCGCCCTCGGTCATAACAGAGATGACCTTCTTGAAACATATTTACTGGCTTTGTTCTACGAAGGAAGAATGCATACCTTCAGCCCGATTACATATCTTTCACGAAAGAACCTTGAAGTAATCAGACCCCTGTCTTTTTCCTTCAGCAAGGATGTCAGATATTACCGCAATACCCATAACATTCCTATAGTTGAAAATCCATGTCCCGCAAACAAGGACTCAAAGAGGAAGGATATAAGGGAGCTTATAAAAAACCTTTCCATTGAAAATCCCCACTTCAAATCCAATGTCATCGGAGCCATTATAAGGAATCACATCGGCGGCTGGTGATCAGAAGTTTTTGGTCAATTCTACCAGATATTCCCTGAACTCGTCCTTCAGGTCATCCCTTGAAAGAGCAAGTTCCACCGTAGCCTGCAGGAATCCCTGCTTATTGCCCACATCATATCTTTTACCTGAATACTCAAAGGCATATATTTCCTGCTTTTCAAGGAGCATGGCAAGGGCATCCGTCAGTTGTATTTCATTGTTCTTTCCCGGTTTGGTTCTTTCAAGGCATTCAAAGATTTCAGGGGTTATGATATACCTTCCCATGATTGCGAGATTTGAGGGAGCTTCCTCAGGAGATGGCTTTTCTACCATTTCCTTTATTTTATACAGGCTGTCGGTTATTGATTCCACACCAACCACGCCGTAGCTTGAAACATCTGCCATTGGTACCTGTTGTATTCCTATGACGGATCTTTTACACTCATTGAAATGATCCATCATCTGTCCTATGCATGGTTTTTCAGACACTACAATATCATCTCCCAGCATAACTGCGAAAGGCTCATTACCTATGAACGGTTTTGCAAGATATATGGCCTGACCAAGACCACCTGGTTCCTTCTGCCTTACATAATAAATGTTGACCATGTTTGAGATGTTCTCAACCAATTCAAGAAGGTCATTGTTTCCCCGTCTTCTAAGCATGTCCTCAAGCTCAAAGGATTTATCAAAATGGTCCTCGACAGCTCTTTTGCCTCTTCCTGATATAATGAATATGTCTTCTATTCCGGCACTTACAGCTTCCTCGACGATGTATTGAATCGTAGGTTTATCCACGATTGGCAGCATCTCCTTGGGCTGTGCCTTGGTTGCCGGAAGAAATCTGGTTCCAAGTCCTGCGGCAGGAATCACCGCTTTTCTTACTTTCATGCCTATTTCCTCCACAATCTGTAGTATAGTTCACAAAATATTAATATTTTTAGGTTTATTTTACCTACCATATGGTGTATACTCTAATCAAGATATACGATTTTTCATTTATATTCCTCGTGAACATATATCTGACATAAGTTAATATCATTTTGCAAGAGGCACTCAAACCTGAAATTATTATTTATTATTTAACCTGAGAACCTCTTTTTTTTACCCTAAATTTCAGTTCTGCCCTTCAATGCCCTTATAAGGGTTGCTTCATCGGTGAACTCTATGTCAGTTCCCACGGAAATACCATAAGCTATCCTTGTAACCTTCACACCAAGTGGTTTCAAAAGCCGTGAAATATACATTGCAGTTGCTTCACCTTCCACGGTAGGACTTGTTGCAATGATCACCTCATCTGCTCCGTCCTTTATTCTGGCAAGGAGTTCCCTGAGCCGTATATCGCCGGGGCCTATTCCATCCATGGGAGATATAAGTCCATGAAGAACATGATAATGTCCACGGAATTCACCTGTTGATTCCATGGCTATTACATCCTTTGGCGTCTGTACAACACAAATGGTTCCCTTGTCCCTGCCGCTTTTGCAAATGTCACACGGGTCACTGTCAGCAAGGTTGCAGCACACGGAACAATATGTAATCTCCTTTTTGATGTTCCTGATTGCATCGGATATGGTCTCAAGATGACTGTCATCCATGGTCAGGGTATGAAAAGCCAGCCTTTGTGCCATTTTTCTGCCTATCCCTGGAAATGACTCAAATGCATCTATCAGTTTTGCCATGGCTTTTGGATATAATCCGGACATACTTACCTACATCCCCGGTATTTTCATACCGCCGGTTATACCGCCCATTTTCTTCTGTGTTTCCTCATCTGCTTTCTCAAGTGCGAGATTATATGCAGCTATTATCAAGTCCTGAAGCATTTCCACATCATCGGGATCTGCAACATCAGGCTGTATACTGATTGCGGTCATTTCCTTTTTACCATTGAGCTCAACCCTGACGGCGCCGCCACCGGACTGGCCTTCAAATGTCTTTTCCTCAAGTTCCTTCTGGGCCTTTTCCATTTCCATCTGCATCTTCTGGGCCTGCTTCATCAGATTGCTGAAGTTATTGTTGTTCTTTCCTCCGCCCATTACTCCTCTGGCCATATGTTCCTCCTCATTCTATTTCCAGTTTAATGCCAAGGGCTTCAGCGGCCTTCCTGGCATTGTCTTCAAAATCATCCTTGCCCAATGATGAAACGGTATCACAGTAAAGACTTACTTCAAAGTCCCCTCCGTACATTTCATCAACGGTTTCCTTCAGAATAGTTATCTTTTTTCTGTCCTTGGATATGAAATTCTTGTTGAAATTACTTGAAAAACCCACACTCAGGACATTGTTCTCAAGCTTCGCATCAGATCCGTTGAGATAGGGAGCCACCTCGACATCACCTCTGTCATTGAGCGTTTCAATTACCTTGTTCCAGTCAAAACCTTTTACTATGGTAACCGGTTTTTCCTCAGCTGCACTTTTCCCGGGTTTGGATTCCGGAACGGGTTTGCATTCAGTATATTTGGGCAGCGGTCTCTCCTGCACAGGTTCAGCCTGTACCTTCTTCAGTCTGTTGATCTTTCCTTCAAGTGCCGCTATCCTCTGCAGCATGGATGCCTGTTCAGCAAATGTTATGTTCATCGAAGAAATGTTTATAAGCACAACCTCAAGGTATGTCCTTGGCTGGGTTGACCTTTTTATTATGCTTTCGGCCTGGGAAAGTTCTCTTATTACAAAGGTTATGAACTCCCTTCCGAATTCCTCCGCCTGCTTTTTCATGAAATCTATTATTTCATCACTGCCTTCTATGAACAAACCCGGATCATCCATGCCGGTACATACAAGCAGATTCCTGTAATAGTAAATAAGGCTTGAAAGGAACTGAGCTGTACTCTTTCCCTGCATAAGTACACTGTCGGTTATTTCAAGCACCCTTTTGATGTTTTTTTCAAATAGGGCCTGTGCCAGGTCCATGGCAGCCTCATCCTGAAGTATCCCTGCGCTTTCAAGGACCATATCAACGGTTATTCTCTTGTCGCCCGATGCAAGAGTCTGGTCAAGGATGCTTATTGCATCCCTCATTGCACCATTTGCAACCCTGGCGATTATATGCAGTGCCCTGTCTTCTGCCTCAATTCCCTTTGACTCAAGGATCTGTGAAAGACGTTCGATGATTCCATCTACGGTTATCCTGTGGAAATCAAATCTCTGGCACCGGGACAGTACCGTTGCGGGAAGCCTGTGAGGTTCCGTTGTTGCCAGAATGAAAATGACATGCGCAGGTGGTTCTTCAAGGGTTTTCAGCAAAGCATTGAATGCACCTGTTGACAGCATGTGCACTTCATCTATGATATATACCTTGTATCTGGTCATGGCAGGAGTATACGCAACCTCATCCCTGATTGCCCTTATGTTGTCCACTCCGTTGTTGGAAGCAGCATCCATTTCTATTACATCAAGGACATTACCTTTGTTTATTCCTTGGCATATTGAACATTTGTTACAGGGATTGCCGTTTTTGGGGTCAAGACAGTTCACTGCCTTGGAGAGAATATATGCCATTGTGGTCTTGCCTGTTCCCCTTGTCCCGCAGAAAAGATAGGCATGGGCAACCCTGTCGGTCCTGACCGCATTCCTAAGAGTCCTTGTAACATGTTCCTGTTCTATGACTTCTTCGAATGTACCGGGTCTCCACTCCCGGTATAACGCCTTGTAAGACATAATTCCTCCGCTTATTCAGTACAATAATTATATCAAATCAACGGCAAAATAAAAACCGCGCACCCGCCTTCGAACACAAACAACAAGCGCTTTCGATACAAACGACTCGGACCAGGTTGACCCCCGGCACATGGAAAATTTCACTTACCGCTGCTTCCTTCCGGACCTGACGGGGTTCACGAACAACCATTGCGAAGGACCAAGTCTTCAACATCGAATGCACCGGGCTGCCTTACCGCCGGTGGCCTCTGGCGGGGATTAAACCCTGCTGTAGCGGGTTGCAGGTTACAGGGCACCGCTGATTCCCCGTCTAGCGCGGCAAAAAGTATTATACCATAATCTCGCTCATTAGATATTCGGTATTAATTTATTGTCAAGAAAATCTTTTCTATTTGCCTAATCTGACATATGGTCTGTCTTACATCTATACAGAAGGTGCAAAACCGTATTACTTCTTGATATCCTCAGCAAGTTTTTTTATTTCACCAATATCAGCATCAATCATATTTCTGTTTTTGCTGTAATTTTCATATTCACTTTCAGCCATTTCCTTCGCCAATTGACTGGTGATAGTTCCGGCATTATCCAGTATTTCTCGTCCATTGAATCTAAGGAACTCATTTAGTTTTTCATCCCATTCACTCATATGCATGGGTATTCTGTTTTTTGCTTGCAATTCTGCATAATCCAGGTACATGGAAACAATTCGATTAAGTGTATCAAGCTCTTCTGCATTAAGGTAGTTTTTAGCGATTACGACGTCTGTTTTACGGACCCTGGCTCCTTTAAATGATGTTAAGCCCATGTTATCCTTAGATGCATCAGCCCGTTTTGCGACAATTTCTGCAGCTGTGTTTCCATGCGTTGCATAATGAATTTTGTTCTGTACAGTTTGAAAGAACAGCTGAGCTCTTTCAGATTTTCCATCATAATCCACAGCTGTTGCAAAGATGTCTTTTACTTTTGCATACAGTCGTTTTTCAGAGGACCGAATGTCTCTGATCCTCTCGAGAAGTTCATCAAAATAGTCATCACCAAACTTTTTAGGATCCTTCAGGCGTTCGTCGTTCATGACAAAACCTTTTTTTGCATATTCTGTTATAACACTTGAAGCCCAGTTTCTGAAATGGATGCCAACATAGCTCCGTACCCGGTATCCAATAGCTAAAACCATATCGAGGTTATAATGCTTAATCTTTCTCGTTACCTCTCTTAACCCTTCTTTTTGAACTTGTAAGTAACTCTTACAAGTTACCTCTGAATCAAGCTCACCTTCTTCATAAATATGGTTTATATGCATCGTTACATTTTGAGAGGATGTTTGGTATAAATTAGCAATACTTTTTTGAGTAAGCCATATTGTTTCTTCATTGAAATAAGCATCTATCTTTGTTTCGCCTTTTTCATTCTGATATATGAGGATATCCCCAAAACTATCATTCATCTTACAACCCCAATTCCTTTTTATACTCTTCCTTCATTCTGCTTTCTCAGGTTCTTTTTTTATTTCCTGTTTGTTTTCTGTGCTTCCCTTATATGTGTAAATTTATCAAGTTGTTATTTGGGTGTTATGTCCCAACAATATCAATATTAATACCCCTTGTATTTACTTCCCTTACAAATGGCCTGCAGATTTCAACTGCTTCCCTGAAGAACTCCCGCGTGTTAGGCTTCATGTTGTTCCGGATATCGGTGAATTCCCCCGTGTTTTCGGGTTTTCTGAACTGCTGCAGATAGTAAAGATGCGCTCCTTCTATGAGCCTTGCAGATTCCTCAATATCCTTAAGGGTAAATCCGGGAGGTACCGTTGTGCGGAATTCATATTCAATACCACTGCTTAATATAAGGGAAATGCTCCTTCTGATTTTATCTTCGTCAACCGGAACACCGCATATCCCGGGGTACTTTTCAATGGGGCCTTTGATGTCCATGGCTATGCTATCCAGCTTCTTTTTTGAAATCAGTTCTTCAATGACATCAGGCCTATATCCGTTTGTATCCAGTTTTACCGGATATCCTGTTTCTTTTATGCGGTCAATGAATTCCCCAAGGTCATTATGAAGGGTGGGTTCTCCCCCCGTAATCACCACCCCCTGCAAAAGTCCTCTTCTCTTTTCCAAAAAAACAAAGAACTCTTCTGAATCAGTGGGCCTGTACTTCACTTTTTCAGGATTGCTCTCAAGGAGAATCCGGTTATGGCAATAGAAACAATTATAGTTGCAAAAAGGGACAAAGACGACCGCAGCCACTTTGCCCCTGTAATCCACCAGAGAATTTTTCCTGAGTCCGGCGATTATCATGATATCTGTTTGGCAGCAAGGACGAACTTCTTTCTTTCCATGTATTCTTCCTTCTTGCCTTCATTGTAATTTTCAACCGGTCTAAGGTAACCTGTTACC
>Ga0209203_1000240_pt1 | contig 48260 bp, 41 predicted proteins | sample AD_UKC109_MetaG_FD_184423 | JGI IMG/M metagenome (GOLD analysis project Ga0209203, IMG submission 184423) | Active sludge microbial communities of municipal wastewater-treating anaerobic digesters from Hong Kong - AD_UKC109_MetaG (SPAdes)... | ecosystem: Engineered > Bioreactor > Anaerobic >... | reverse complement strand
CGGACCGGATGCCGATCAAACTGTTTTTCATTTACATTTTCATTTGTTAGGCGGTCGTCCTTTGGCATTTAAAAATCAATAATCTTGTGATTTGATCAATAAATGAAGATTTTTTACGGTACATCTTTACTCTTTTTTTTATTCTTCTTCTTATTAATTCTTCCTTCGGGATGTATGCCGGAAGCACCCACCAGTGAAATCACTCCGCTGGATTTGAACGGTCCCATCGCCAGTTTATCCGCAGTCGTCGCTATGAACCTCTCGGAAACACCCGAACCCACTCTGATTCCGACTTCAACCCCCAAACCAAAAATGAATTCTTCTCTGGCGCTTCCCACTCATCCGGTATTTCAATTGGATGCCATTCCGACCTTACGTCTTGAATCGGTTGAATACGAAATTATGGAAGGAGATACGATTTCCAAAATCGCCACGACTTTCCAAGTCTCTAAAAAATCGCTTATCGAAGCCAACAATCTGATCAATCCGGATATTATTTCCGTCGGACAAAAAATCACAATTCCTCCGCAAACGCAAGATATTCGAGATAAAGGGTTTCTTATTTTACCGGATGCCGAATTAGTATACGGACCTCCTTCGGTTTCTTTTCAACCAGAAGATTTCCTTTCTGATCATCCGAAAAGTTACCTGAGTACCTACCTTGAACCGACACCCACTCCTTTGCCGAAAACACAAAAAGATTCTTCAAAAGAATCACCGATCCGATTTACGCCCAGGACGGGCATGGAAATTTTATTTCAGGTATCCGCGGAAAATTCGATCAATCCGAAAGTGCTGCTTGCATTAATGGAATTCCAATCGGCTTCGATTTCCAATTCCAAACCCAACGATCATCAGAAAAAAAGCGTCATTGCATATCTCGGGAAAAGCTACGAGAGCCTTTCAAGACAATTAAATTGGGCAGCTGATACATTAAATTACGGGTACTATCAATGGAAAAATAAACGGATCAATCAATGGATCTTGGATGACGACACCGTTGTTGCCGTAAACAACAATATAAATGCCGGAACCGCAGCCATTCAGTATCTGTTCAGTCAAATATACGGAAAGGATGATTGGGTCTATGCAGTTTCGGAGTTCGGTTTTGCGATGACTTATCGAAATCTATTCGGCATCGATTCGCAAAATTACTCATGGGAGAATACTCCGGAATCATTTCCGGATCTGCAATTACCTTTTTCAGCCGGAGAAATATGGTCTTTCACCAGCGGTCCCCATTATGGCTGGTCTTCCGGTACTCCTTGGTCAGCACTTGATTTCGCTCCGCCGGATGCGATCGCATGCAGTCAAAGTAATCTTTGGGTAACCGCTTCGGCACCCGGAAAAATTGTTTATTCAAAAGGCGGTTTGGTCATCGAAGATTTAGACGAAGATTCAAATATGCAAACCGGTTGGTCGATCCTGTATCTGCATATTGAGGAACGAGATCGAATCGAAGCCGGCCGAACAGTAGAATCGGGGGACAAAATCGGTCATGCTTCCTGCGAAGGAGGTATAGCCGACGGATCTCATGTTCATATTGCGAGAAGGTATAATGGGGAATGGGTCCCGATTGATGCAAAACATCCTTTGATCCTAAGCGGTTGGGAAGCTTTTTCAACCGGTTCAATATATGACGGTTATCTGGTAAAAGATGACAAAATTGTTGAAGCCTGGTATTACAAAACCGAAGAGAGCGAAATATCCTACTAGTCTTTTAATAATGATCATAATGATCATTTTAGTTGGGTTCCCTTCGTTCGCCTGTACACGTTCGGTCAGTAAACCCGCTGAATTGACAGAAGCGGCAATTCGTTTTGAAATCACAAAAATAGGTATGGAGACTTCTGTTCCGAAAAATCTACCCTTGGCGGAAGTTCAAAAAACCTACCAACCGATTCCTTATCGGAGTTCAACCCCCGTTCCGACAATGCCGTCTTATCCGATACCGACCGAGACAGCCATTAAAGCCGACAACAATGCGAAACAGGTAGCGACAGAAAAAAGTCATATAACACCCTTCCGCTCGATATCTACTTTGATGCCCACTCCGAGGAATACGATACCGATCGAACCGATAAATGCCGATGTCACTTTTACTCCCGTCCCATCCGTAAAAGCCTATGTCCCCGTCGAAATTCAACCGTTAATTCCGACTTTGGAAATCACAATAATTCCTACCGAAGTTGTATTGCCGGATCTCGAGTCGATCAATACGGAGAAACTGTTATATGTCACTCAAAATGGAGATACGCTGCAAAATATCGCCAATCGTTTTGGGGTAACGTCGGACCAGATTTCGAGTACTCAACCGATTTCGGCAAATGGTTTTTTAAATCCGAACATCAACCTCTTTATTAACGCTCCGAAAGACCGTGTCTATGAATCCGCAGTAAAAATTCTGCCGGATGAATATATCGTCTTTTCGAAGACAGCTACCGATTATGATCTCCAAAATGAGATAAACCAAGCGGGAGGTTATTTGTCTTATTATTCCGAAGAGACTTCAGATGGATTAATGAGCGGAAGTGAAATTATATATAAAGTTTGCAGAGATTATTCAATCAATCCGATTGTCATAATTGCTTTGCTTGAATATAAGAGTCATTGGGTATACGGATTTCCGCGCACGCCCGCCGAAAAAGATTATCCGATGGGGTGGATTGAATCGACAAACAAAGGGCTTTATAAACAGGTCTCGTGGGCGGCAACCGCGCTTTCGGAGGGATATTACGGTTGGCGATACGGAAAAATCAGCCAAATTCCTTTTTATAAATATCCCAAACCTCCCTATCCGATTTATTTTGAACCCACATTAAATGCCGGTTCCGTTGCGATTCAATACTTATTTTCTCAGCTTTATGTTTGGGATACGGTCGATGCAGCCATCTATAGCGAGGAGGGCTTTTTCTCGACTTTTACTTCGATGTTTGGAAACGTATGGGAGAATTATTCGCCTGATCCAAATGGATTGAATGCCAATTTACGTCAAATCGAATTAACATTACCATTTTCTAAAACAGAAAAGTGGGCAATGACCGGAGGTCCGCATGCCGCTTGGACTACCGGTTCACCTTATGGAGCATTGGATTTTGCACCTCCTTCTCAATACCATGGTTGTATCTCTTCCGATCGATGGGTACTTGCCGCTGCTCCCGGAATCGTCGTTCGCACCGGCAAAGGAATTGTAATTGTCGATATGGATGGGGACGGATTAGAGGAAACCGGATGGTCTCTGATGTATTTGCATATTGCGACAAATGAAAAAGTACCGGTTGGTACGGTGCTTGAACGAGGATCACGAATCGGTCATCCTTCCTGTGAAGGCGGATCAGCCACCGGAACCCACGTCCATTTAGCAAGGAAATACAACGGAGAATGGATTAATGCTACGGGACCTTTGCCTTTTGTTCTGTCGAACTGGACAGCTTACGAAGGATCCGAAGAATATCTCGGCGGAATGACTCGCGGAAACGAAATTGTTCAAGCGAGTACGGTAGGATCAAGCGAATCGATTATTCGATATTGATATTTTCTGAAAAAACGAATCTCTTTCCCTTATATGTTAAAATGCGGTACATGAAAGTTTTATTTTTTAGAAACAAAGTGATTTCTTTTTCACTATTGTTTGTTGCAGCTGTCGTTTTCTTAACCGCTTGCGGCACAAATAAGAGTGCTACCGAACAAAGTCAGACAACTTTGACATTTCCTTTGCAACTCAGTCCGACACCGACCGAATTATCATCGGTATCGGAAACATTGTCAGGGGCTTCCAAATATTATGAAAAACGACCAAATTATATGCCAGGAGAGCCGGTTGATTATATCGTTCAACCGGGGGATACGGTTTCGGCATTGGCCTCTCGTTTTAATACAACTCAATCGGAAATTTTGAAAGCAAATCCGATTATACCGGCTGTCACGACCACTTTACCACCCGGTATGCCGATGAAAATTCCTATCTATTACCGGAGTCAATGGGGAAGTCCGTTCCGAATTCTTCCGGATTCCCTTTTTGCAAATGGTCCGGCTCAAATCGGTTTTTCTGCCAGAAGTTTCGTTGACCGGCAGCCCGGATGGTTTAAATATTTTACGGCTTATACCGGTGAACAAAACCGACGCGGCGGAGAGATTGTTGATTATATAGCGACGACTTACAGTATCAGTCCGCGTTTATTATTAGCGCTGTTGGAATACCAGACCGGCGCTCTCACTCAAAAGCATCGACCGGAAGGCATCAATACTAACAGCGTTTTTGGTTTCACCGATGTAAATTCAAAACAGTTAACCGCTCAACTGAACAAACTTTCAAATTATTTAAATAATTATTACTATGAATATCGAGAAGGCAGAGAGCTTGAGTATCAATTATTGGACGGATCTTTATATCGCATTGATCCATGGCAAAATGCAACAACGGCAGCTCTCCAGCATTATTTTGCCATGATTGATCCTCCGAATGAATTTTTCTATGCAATCGGTCCGAATGGATTTCAAGCCACATATATCGCTCTTTTCGGAGAAATAGAGGATCATCCGGATTATATTCCCGGTAGTTTGACTCAACCGAAGTTTACACTGCCATTCAAAGAGGGTGACAGCTGGGCTTTTACCGGTGGTCCTCATCCCGGATGGGGTGACGGAGCTCCCAATTCCGCTATCGATTTTGCCCCTCCTTCTTCCGCAAGCGGATGCGTTCCGAGCGATGAATGGGTCCGCGTTCCGGCGGGTGGCACTATCGTACGAACCGATACGGGTGTAGCGGTGCTTGATTTGGATGACGATAAAGATGAACGGACCGGCTGGAATATTTTCTTCCTTCACTTGCTCACTTCTTCCATCCCACCGGTGGGAACGAGGCTCAATACGGGAGATGCGATCGGTCATCCGTCTTGTGACGGCGGAACTTCAACCGGAACCCATTTTCATATTGCACGGAAATTTAATGGTGAGTGGATTTCAGCGGGAGGAATTATTCCGTTTGAGTTTGATGATTGGAAAGTAGAAAACGGGACCAGTGCTTATTCGGGGAAATTAAAACGATATTCCAGCACGGTTATTGCCTGCGAATGTGCGGATTATACCAGCATCATTCATAACGGTCCGCCATTGGTTCCGACTCCGACCTCTACTGTCAAGCCAAAATAAGACAAAAATTGATTTACAGACTCACTCGTGACAATGGCCACGTCGGAAAAACATCCATCGCTAAATCATCGAATTTATTTGCAATAAACCGCTGATAGCCTGCGGCTCCGACCATGGCGGCGTTATCGGTACAAAGAGATAATTTGGGAATAAATAATGGAAAATCGGATTGATTTTCAAACAACTCCCGCAGCGCTTTATTTGCCGACACACCCCCGGCTATAATGATACAGCGAGCGTTATATAACCTGGCGGCGTCCATTGTTTTTTCATATAAGATTCCGGTAACCGCGGATTGGAAACCGGCAGCCAGATCCGAAACCGGCAGCTCTTCCATACCCTCAGTTTGCAGTTCTCTGACTTTTCTGAGTACCGCTGTCTTAACTCCGCTGAAAGAGAAATCCCATGTTCCTTCGAGTTTTGATTTCGGAAAACGAAATCGATTCGGATCACCGAAAACCGCCGCTTTTTGTATGGAAGGTCCTCCCGGATATTCCAATCCGATCAGGCGGGCTACTTTATCGAAAGCCTCTCCTGCAGCATCATCCAAGGTACCGCCCAGCCGTTCATAATGCAAATGAGATTGAATTAATATAATTTCCGAATGTCCGCCGGAGACGAGAAGAGCAACAGCCGGAAAATCGGGCTGTGTCAGCGGGGGTTTATCTTCCGAACCATATAACCAGGCCGAATAGATATGGCCTTCCAAATGATTCACACCGATCAGGGGTAATCCGGTCGCTAAAGAAAGTCCTTTTGCGGCATTCATACCGACAACCAACGATCCGGCCAAACCGGGTCCGCGGGTCACAGCAATCGCATCGAGATCATCATAAGACATGTGCGCCTTTTGCATCGCCTCTTCAATGACAGGAGATATCGAAAGAACATGTTGGCGAGAAGCCACTTCAGGAAAAACTCCACCATATTTTTTATGGATATCGATCTGAGACGCAACAATATTTGAAATAATTCGGCAGCCGTCTTCAACCACCGCCGCAGAGGTTTCATCGCAAGAAGTTTCGATTCCCAAAATTCTGATTTGTTCGTTATTTGTCATGGCCTTCCTCTGCATTTTTATCACTATATGGTGCAACATCCAAGACAAATTCATAAGGATACGGAGCAATAATGTTTGCTTTTCCGTTGTGATCGATAAATACAGTGTCCTCAATCCGAATCCCAAACGGTTCCTTCGCTTCGGGATAATAGAGCCCCGGTTCTACCGTAAAAACGGTACCGATCTCCGCACGGTCGGAATCGGGAGCGGAAAATCCGCTGAACGGTCTTTCATGAATATTTAATCCCAAGCCGTGACTGATGGAATGCACGTAGCCTTCCAAAGTATGAGGACTATTCAATACGGTTTTATGACCCATTTTTTCAAACATTTCACAAGTTTGTTTTTGTAATTCTTTGAGTGGTTTGCCGACTTCTATGGAATTAATAATCGCATCGTGAACAACTTTTACCTGTTTATAAGCATTAAGCAAATTATCGGAGGCTTTGCCGATACACCATGTTCTGGTAAAGTCATAAAAATATCCTCCACCCATTTCGCACGGAAAGAAGTCAAAAACAATGGTCTTCCCTGTTTCAATTGTTTGGTTGTCATCTCCCGAATTATGCGGAACAGCCGAATCTTTTCCCACCGAAAAAATTGTTCCTTCCGGATTTTCTCCGCCGAGTTCGCTCAACCACAGATTAATTTTTCGTTTAATATCCCCGATTGTCACTTCCTCGCCGTCTTTGCCGACAAGCAGATTTCCTTTGATCCGGCAATCATCCTTAATAAAATTTTCCACACGTCTGACAACTTCGGTTACCGTCAAACCCATCTTACGGATTGCTTCAATTTCCTCAAGATCTTTTGTGAATCGCGCCTGATTAATAACATCGATTCCTTCGGAACCGAGAATTTCAAATTCCGGAATCAACTCTCGGAATGCTTGTACCATAGCATATTGTGTCCCGAATTCCGTTTTTCCGCAGAAGGCAATTTTCCCGTTGCGAAGTCCAACCCGATTAAGAATATCGCGCAATTCCAATGCATCCGCTTTTGCCTGATCGCCATCCCACTCTCGTAAATATGTTTCAGTAGGAAATTCATCAAAACAAATCTTCTTCATGCCGGTTTTCGCGGCATTATCTCTTTCCATCGGGCGATAAAATAAGACCGGTTCCCGGTCTTTTAATAACACAATAATCGCTTTGGTAAAAAATTCGCCTTTTGCTAAATAAGTCATCGGTGGGTTATGTTCACTGCCGCCTGAAACGATAATTGCATCAACATCTTTTTGTTTCATTAAATTTTGAATATCTTTTTTCATTTTTTATTCCCGAACGAAGATTTCTTTATTCATCTTTTTTCATATCATCAAAGCCTGATCGATATTGAACCGTATCCCGAGTCCGCAGAAGAATTTCAATTAAGATAAATCCTCCGACACACAAAAAAATAATTGTCGAATTCAGCACTCGTCCGATTTGGAACCACAATAAAATATCACAAAGCAATCCGGTGACTAAGGATTCACGAACCACAGTCTTAGTGATGATTTTCCGGATTGTGAAAAAATATTTATTCAGGGCTGCATAGATGGGCATCATAATTCCGGTAATAAAAATAATCATCAGAAAAAAGAACAACCATCTCTCCTTCAGGTAAGGAAGAGTATTCATTACCAACCAATAAAGACCATATCCACTTGGTAAAGAAAAAAACAGCCCGAGAAAAATATATGTTCGAAGTTTGTCCAAACGGACTCCTTATTTGCCTATCCGATCGAATACTATTATAATCGCATTGAGTTTCGTCAAAGACCAGCCGTATATTTCGAAAACACATATAAAATAAAAGAATCGAACATATTTATAATATTTCTTAAAAAACGATAAATGATGGAGAAAAATGCTTTTTACAGTTGACATCGGGAATACGAATATCACATTGGGTATGTTTCGTGGGGAAGATTTAATCATGCGTTGGCGTATGGCGACAAATCGGAATTCCATGCCGGATGAATTTGGGATGCAATTTTGGTTTCTTTTTGAACATAATGGCATTAATCCGGAGAACATCGAAGGAATTTGTATTTCCTCGGTTGTTCCGCAGATAACTTCGAAGGTGGAAGATGCTTGTGATTATTATTTTAAACGTCCGATTCTCGAGGTGAATTACAAATTAAAATTGGGTATGAAAATCGACATTGATCATCCAGCTGAGCTGGGGAATGATCGAATCGCGGATTCAGTCGCCGTAAAAGCCCTTTACGGAACTCCGTCTTGCCTGATTGATTTCGGAACGGCTACCACATTTAATATTCTCAATCGGGAAGGGAATTATGTAGGCGGTGCTATTTCAGCCGGTATACAAACCAGCGCCGATGCTCTGTTTCTTAAAACCGCACAGCTTCCGAATGTTAATATTCAAAAGCCTCCCTGCGTAATCGGCAAAAATACGGTAAACAGCATGCAATCCGGTCTTTTTTACGGTTATATTTCGATGGTTGAGGGAATGGTTGAACGATGCAAGCAAGAGTTGGGAGATGAGGATATGCAAGTGATTGCGACGGGGGGATATGCAAAGATTCTTTCTCAGGAAACAAGTTGTATCGATAAAGTGGATTCCTGGCTTACGATGACCGGCTTACGTTTAATTTGGGAGATGAACCAATGAATCCTTTAAAAGATAAAAAAATATTGTTAGGGATAACGGGATCGATCGCCGCATATAAAGCTGCGGAAATTGCTTCTTCTCTGACGAAATCCGGTGCCATTGTCAATGCTGTTCTGACGCCGGGCGGTGAAAAATTTATCACTCCGCTGACACTCCATTCGGTCACCGGGAGACATGCCTCGGTTGATAAAGATTTATGGGAAGGAGAACAGCACGTTACCCATATCGAACTGGGACATAATTCCGACTTGATTGTAATCGCACCCGCTTCGGCGGATTTTATCGCAAAAATAACTCACGGATTTGGGGATTCGTTGCTCGCACTGGCTGTTTTAGCCGGACATTGCCCGGTATTGGTTGCTCCCGCGATGGATGGAGATATGTATCTGAATCAAGCGACGCAAGAGAATATCGCTCAGCTGATGAAGCGTGATTTTCAAATCATCGGGCCCGCTTCCGGTCATCTGGCTTCCGGATTAGTAGGCGTCGGTCGCATGTCGGATCCGCAAGAAATTTTGGGCGCGATACGTTACACACTTTCTCGCGGAGGGATTTTAAAAAATAAAAAGATATTGGTCACCGCCGGAGGAACACAGGAGGCAATTGATCCGGTTCGTATCATTTCGAATCGATCTTCCGGAAAACAGGGATATGCGATCGCCCAGGCGGCATTGGATTTGGGAGCAGACGTAACACTTATTACGACGGTCACAACGCTTCCAATCCCCTATGGTTGCAAAGTCGTTTATGTAAAATCGGCAAAGGAAATGCAAAATGCGATTTTTGAGAATCTAACGGATATAAATGCTCTGATTATGTGTGCGGCAGTAGCTGATTTTCGCCCCGAAGTATCCGAAAAAGAAAAAATTAAGAAAGACGGATCAGAGTTGTTACTTCGATTGGAGCCTACGGAAGATATTCTGCTGGAAGTTGCGAAAAAGCGTTATGATTACACGAAATTAAATGCCGTTATCGGATTTGCCGCCGAAAGCGAAAACCTGATTAAAAATGCCGAAAATAAATTAAACAAGAAGAAACTGGATATGATCGTTGCCAATGACATTTCCGGGAAAGAAAGCGGATTTGAAAGCGATAAAAATCAAGCCTGTTTCTTGTTCCCGGACGGATCAAAAAGAGATTTGCCCTTAATGGGTAAAGACCAACTCGCCGAGCTTATCATGGAGGAAATAACCAAAATCATAATAAAACAATGACAAGAAAGGTTATATCCTTTGGAACTTTGACTCCATTAATTTCGTTTTCGGGTAAAAGAAGTTATAGAAATATTATGGAGTAAAAATGAAAAGAAAATCCATCTTGTTAAGCTTGATAGTAATCATTCTGATCTGCGGATGCAGCAACAGAAAATCTCCGGATTCCTCTTCCCAAAGTGATCGCTCCATTTCTCAATCAAATAATCCCTACTTAGCTGATTATCAAGGAGAATCTTCGAATTACAATGAAGCCGCATATGCGCCTAAAATGGCTTCTCTTGAAAGTCAATCAAATTCGGAAGTGACTCGACTGATCGTAAAAACAGCGGATATGACGATTGAAGTCCAAGATACCAATCAGGCGTTGGAAAAAATCAGCAACATCGCCACACAATTTGGCGGATTTGTCGTGCAATCGAATACTTGGAAAGAATCAGAATATGAAAAACAATCCCTTCTTTATGGCGAAATTACAATCCGCGTAAAAGCTGAAAACTTCGACGAAACTATTCGAATGATTGAAAATTTGACACCAAATTCCGAAAAAAATGTGTTGAGCAAGGTTATTTCGGGAAATGATATTACCAGCGATTATATTGATACAAAATCAAGGCTGACCAGTCTTGAAAACACCAGAACAAAATTAAATGAGATCATGGCAACTGCCACCACCGCCGAAGAAACATTAGCGGTTTATAAAGAAATAGCAGATATAGAATCTCAAATTGAAGTTCTGAAAGGACAAATTAAATACATGGAAGAGAGTGCTGCTCTTTCTTCCGTCACTGTAAAAATTCATCCGATTCAACCCGAAAAAACAATCGAAGTCAAAGAATGGTCAATTTCCGAAATTTTAAAGGGCGCTGTCCAAGATCTAATTGATTCGGCACAAGATTTTGGAGAATGGCTAATTTACTTTGTTATTTCTGTCCTACCATTTTTAATCATCATATTTGTTCCGATCTATTTTATCGTTCGAGCTTGCTCGAGAAGGAGAGAGAGGAATAAACAGAAAAAAGCAGACAGCAAAAAAACGACCGATCAAAAAGATAATCAACCGTAAGATCAATACAAATCCGCTCATTTTTTGAAGATCCCGAAGGAAAATTTTGGGATCTTTTGTTTGTTGATCCCGGTGATAAAATCATTGGTAAAATGGCTGCACGAATTTCCGAAAAAGAAAAAGAACAGTTAAGGCATGCGGGTGAAATTGTTTATGAAAACATCACACCCGAAAAAGACCCGGTATATACGCCGATACCTTCCTTCGTTTCGGATAAAGTAATCTCCTTGCTTTCGGCGAGAGGCATTCGATTTTTATATCAACATCAATTGTTGGCATTAGAAGCTGAATTTAACAAGAATAATGTAATCCTTTCGACAGGAACCGCCAGCGGAAAAAGTCTTTGTTATCAAATTCCGATCATGGAATATCTATTAAGGGATCCCGATTCTACGATGTTATTAATCTTTCCGACGAAAGCCTTGACGCAGGATCAACGGAAGAACTTGGCATCTTTGATTCCGGAAAAAATACAGGAAATTGCCATTTATGACGGTGATACGCCGCCATACCAGAGAGCCGCAATTCGTAGAAATGCGCGTGTTATTCTCACCAATCCGGACATGTTACATAACGGAATGCTTCCTTTTCATCCTTCGTGGGCACGTTTTTTTGAAAATCTGAAGCTGGTTGTTTTGGATGAAGCACATATCTATCGCGGGGTTTTCGGCGCTCACACGGCGAATGTCATTCGAAGGTTAATCAGAGTTCACAAACATTATAATCAGTCTTCTTTATCTCCTCAGTTTATCCTCTGTTCGGCAACTTTATCAAACGCCAAACAGTTGGCAGAGAAATTGGTCGGCTCCGAAGTGACAGAATTCTCTCAAGATACTTCCGGAAACGGAGTTCGGGAAATGTTTTTTTTAAATCCTCCGATCGTCGATGAAGCGCTTCATCTTCGAGCCGGTTCTATCTATACCGCGGCAAAAGTCGCGGAAATAATGGAACAGAAAAATCGCCAAGTCTTATTGTTCTGTCAATCCCGCCAATCGGTCGAATCTACTGTACGAAGATTAAGGGATATCGGTATCAATGCCGATGGATATCGTTCAGGCTATTTATCGAAAGAACGGCGAAAAATCGAGAACGGATTGAAAGAAGGCTCAAATCGTTGTGTGGTCGCCACCAATGCTTTGGAGCTGGGGATGGATATCGGCGGTATGGACAGTATTCTCTCGATTGGGTATCCCGGATCGATTGCTTCATATTATCAGCGGATGGGAAGAGCCGGCAGAAACCATCAACCCTCCGATTTCATCATGATTGCATCTCAAAATCCGATCGACCAATATCTGATGAAGCATCCGGACTATATTACCGAACAAAAAGCGGAACCGGCATTAATTGATCCGGACAATCTTTTGATTTTATACCAACATCTTCAATGTGCGTTATCTGAAGTTCCTTTTTCTTTTTCCGAATCCTACGGCGGTCTGACGATTGACGAAACTCAGGAATTGTTAGAGAGTTTTTGTTCGATGGGAATCGCCCGAAAAAGTTCCGGACATTTTTATTGGCTTGAATCATCTTCTCCCCAACATACGATTTCTTTGAGAAACAGCGGGTTAGATCGAATTTCGATTGTCTCACAGGATTTCAATGGGAAAAAAGTTCCGGTCGGTGATATCGATCGTCCTTCAGCATATTGGATGGTTCATGAAGGAGCTATTTATTTCCATAACGGAGAAAGTTATCGCATCGATGAGTTGAACTTAGATGAAAATACAGCATTTGCCCGTCCGATCCCGGCTGAGTATACGACCGAAGCGGATAAAAAAACAACCATTTTGACAAAGAATGTTCTTATGAAAAACTCTGTACAAAATGCGGATTTATCGGCTGCGGAAGTCACGGTCACTACGCAAGTGATTGGTTATAAAAAAAGAGATATCGAGACAAATCAGATTTTGGGAAGTTATCCTTTAGATTTACCGCAAGAAAAATTAGAGACCAAGGCATTTATTCTGAATTTGAGCGATCAGTTTCGCGAAGAACTTCGAATCAACAGCCATTGGACAAATGATCCCAATCAATATGGGCCGAATTGGTTTAAAATTCGCAAAACGATCCTCGAACGAGACCATTTTCAATGTCAGCTTTGTTCTGTTTCCGGAACCGAACAAACCCTCCATGTTCATCATATCATTCCGTTTCGGAACTTTACGAATCCGGTTGATGCCAATCAACCGGAAAATCTGACGACCCTTTGTCATACATGTCATGATCGAGTCGAAGCGGCCGTGAAAATGCGCAGCGGATTAACCGGCTTTGCTTCGGCTTTCCGCCAGATTTCAGCTCTCTTCCTCGAATGCGACGCCAACGATCTCAATGTGATCAGTGATCCTGCTTGCGCCGAATATGATGGGAAAGCGACAATTTATCTTTACGAGACAATCCCGGGAGGGATAGGCCTTTCACAAAATATATTTTATAACTTTATCAAAATTGTAAGCGCGGTGAAAGATTTAATCGAGACCTGTGATTGTGAAGACGGTTGCCCGGGATGTGTCGGTCCTGCAGGAGAAATCGGCATCGGCGGAAAAGAAGAAGCTGTTGCAATCGCATCCGGTTTGCTTTTGCTCTGACCTGTTTGTTACAATTAATGTATGGGTGATATTCTTTCTCAATTGAGGCAGTTGGGTGTAACACTTGGAATGCCGGAAAACCAAGATTTTGTTAATGGGAGGCATTCAAGCACACTTGATGCGCTAAAAATTACCTTTCCGAACGGTATCGTCGGTGAAAATGAATTTGGCTCATATTTTATCAACCGTAAAATTTATCCGATGCCAATGATGCACGGATGCGTCGAATTGAATGATCCGCTCATTTTAACCGACAATTTATTATCAATTTTGGGAATCGATTCGATTGATAAAAAAAGAGTTTTAGCAATGGATACCGAAACAAGCGGTTTATCGGTAGCTTCTTCCGCATTTGTTTTCATGATCGGAATGGGCTATTTTTTTGAAGACAGTTATATCATTGACCAGCTGATTTTACCCGATTTAGGTGAAGAAAAAGCCTTTTTAGCTCAAATTGAGAATACCTTTGCTCGTTTTGACACTATTTTGACTTACAATGGCAGATCTTTTGATATTCCTATGATTAGCAGTCGCGAAAACTTCCATTACTTCCCGAATTCTTGTAAAGATGTGAGGCATATTGACTTTTTGCCGCTTGTACGAAAATATTGGGGAAAGTCTCTTGAAAATTGCCGACTTTCGACTTTGGAACGAGATGTACTGCAAGTCACTCGCGGGATAGAAGAAGTTCCGGGATATTTAGCTCCCGAGTATTATCGGGAATTCCTTTCTTCGGGTGACGCCGAAAAAATAAAAGGAGTCGCATACCATAATCAGATCGATGTCTTGAGTTTAAGTACCTTTCTGATTTATCTGAGCAACCTGATGCAGTTGAATTTAAATGACACTGAGATCAACGATCAATGCGGAATCTCAATTCAAGAACTGAGAAAAAATCTATTGAATCATAATCCGATTGACAACCCGGAAATCTTTTGCGGGAATACTTTTCCTGTCGCAGACCGAAAGAAAGCAGCGGCATATCTGCAAAAGCACAGAGAAACAGAAAAAGCGATCGAAATATATCGATCTTTAGTAACGGAAGGAGATGTTGACAGCTGCCTTGCTTTATCATCCATTTATTCCAAATCGACGGAAACTACCCCGCAAGCAATTGAATATTTGAAAAAAGGGGCGGAATTTGTCGAATCAGATCTTTGCATGGGTATTTGGTCAAAAAAAGAAAAACAAGAAAAAATTAAAACTCAGATCGAAAAAATGGAAAGAAAGTTGAGAAAGAATCATGGCCGGGAAAAATGAAATCATCTATTGGGCTGAAAATGAAGCCGAAGCGGTAGTTATCGTTGCGATTTTGGAAGAAAACGGAATCCCGGCAATAAAATTGCGGGAAAGTTACGGCGCTCTAAATAATCTTTCTTTCGGAATTTTTGGAGAAATTGCCATCGCTGTGGACGAAGATCGAGCGGAAGAGGCAACAGCAATCATTAATAGACAGCAAGAATCCGCAGCAAATTCAGACACGAATCAGGAGAATGATGAAAATGATGCATCATCCGATGAGATTGATAAGGACGATCGCGATGATCCATTTTAAACTGGATAAAGCCGAGAAGAGGTTTCTCGGTTTCTTTATGCAGGACCTTATAATCCGATTGTTCGGATATCTTCCAATGCCGAGTTGATGTCTTCGGTAAAAGCTTGCATTAATTTTTTGGTAATCGGACCCGGAGCTTTTTCATCGATTTTTTGATTATCAATGCTGCGTATCGGAAGGATAGATCTGCTGGTACTTGTGATAAATGCCTCATCTAAATACTTCAATTCATGGATAGAAACAGGTCGAAGATTTACCGGAATTGCAAGCTTTTTCGCTAAACGCAGAACATAATCCCGCGTTGTTCCGAATAATACACCTTCTTCGGCGGTAAATATTTCATCTCGAATAACGGCGTAAAAATTACTGCTCAGCCCTTCCAAAATTTCATTATTACTGTCTACCATAAGAATTTCTTCATATTCGAATCCTTTTTGTCTCCGAACCTCATTTGCCTGAGAAAGAAATTTGTTTAGCTTTGCTTTTGGATTCGATCGATGTAAAGTTGTCGTAATCACATCGATTCCGTTTTCATAACATTTTATATCCGGTGTAATCAAAGTCTCCAAGACGATATAGATATCTCCCAAGCAAACGGATAGGTCAACGGTTATGCGAATCCTTAATTCATTGTTCGGATATTTTTCGATGACTTCTCCAAGGAACTTGCAAATTTCTTTCCGATTCAGTAAAACCGGTTTCCCGGCAAGTCTTGCCGTCTCTTCCAGTCTGTCAAAGTGCTTTATCAGGTTCAAAACAAAAAACCGGTTGTAAGTCCGAAATGTTGTATAAGCCCCATCCGGCGTATATCTTGAGGAATCATTTATAGATACAAATTTTCCCTCGGAAAGCGAAGTGATTAAGTAATGATCGTTTACAGCATGTAACTTCCAAAAATTATCCATTTTGTTTGTCCCTTATTTCCGTATATTTTTTACACGGAATTTATTTTTTCGAATAATCGATCAGATCTTCTTTTGTGTCAATATCTCGGACGACAAAAGGATCCTTGACCTCGACATATTTTGCACCGTATTGCTTGATAATATTGCGTCCTCCCAGATCATTCGCCGGCTGATCGATTAATCCTTGAAAAGTCCAATGGGGAAACATGGTCGGGTTTCCGTTTTTTCCCTGATAGGTGGGCACAATTATACTTTCGGGGTTCTTTTTTTGAACCTCTTCCAATTTCCGTAGAGTTCGGATTGAAACAAAGGGTTGATCAGCCAGCATTAAACAAGCGGCGTCGACCTCATTTTGAATGAGTTCAATTCCTTTTTTGAGAGAAGTCGATTGTCCGGATTGCCAATCCGGATTCTCAATGCAAAGAACAGGTAGTCCTTGCAGTTGAACCAAAATATCATCTTTTTGATATCCCAATACAACAATCACCGGTAAAAAGCCGGCTTGGAGGGCTTTTTCTGCCGAATAACGAACGACAGCCTTTCCGTTTAATCGAACCAATAACTTATGTTGCTCGGCTTGAAAACGACTGCCGTTCCCTGCCGCCAATACGATTGATCCGATTTTCATAAACTTTTTCCCTGTTTCATTATGCCCTTTTGCGCTTATTATTATATCCAATCCGTCGGCAGAAACATGGTCGATCCGGAAGGTATCATGAAATGGGTAGAAAAATCAATCTCTTCAAAGAAATTCGTCCGAATCCCGGAGAAAAGATCCTCATTTATACGGCGGGTATATGCTATATTTTATTTATTTCAATTGATTTCATAGAGTTTAATCCCTTTAATCTTTCGGCGAAATTAAAATATTTATCAATTTGGATTTGCTTCGGAATTACACTGTTTCGATTTTTCTCAATCAATCGCCCCGGTTGTTCTATGGAAAAGAAGATCGGCTGGATTAATATAACGGCATTTTTCTTTACACTCAGCGCCGATTACTTTCTTCTTTTTACCGAACAATACGGTTTGGGAATTACGCTTTTTTGCGGAGTTCATATAGCGCGCTTATATCTTTTTTCGACGCTTAAGAAGAGAACTGAAATTATTTTTTGGGAAGCATTCTTTGCTTCTCTCATCTTTTTTGTTTGTCGATCCTTCATAATCGCTATAGCTTCGTTCTATGGGTTTTTAATCCTGACAGTGACAATAATGTCTTTTCGGAAGCTGACATTTTTAGCGGATCGCTACCCCGTTTCAAAATATTTGCTTCGGTTTGGCATGATTTTGTTTTGCCTCTGTGACATCTGTGTTGCCGTATACAATTTTCCCGGTTCAAGTTATTTTATTTCGCGGTTAAGCGGCTTCTTAATATGGTTTTTCTATTTACCGGCTCAGTTGTTACTCTCTTTCCTGATACCGCCACCCTTATCAAAATAAATAATCCGCCATATTCCATTTTTGGCGGATTATTTATTTCTGACTTTTATTTGATTTTATTTGACGCCGTGATAAGCATTAAATTTTTTCCAAACTTCGGGATATTTCTTTAAGGATCTGGCACAAATTTCTTTTTCATCCATTGTGGTTAATTCGCGATTTTTCATCAAAATCTTTCCGTTGACGATTGTTGTCGTAATCATCCTTTCGTTGAATCCGAAAATGATGTGCCAAGGAATATTTCCCGCATTCAAATCGTCAAATGGTCGATATTCGACCAGGATTATATCCGCAGGTGCACCGGGAACAATCTTACCGAATTTTTCTCCATATCCGAAGGATTGTCCCGCAAGTCGGGAATTATTGTAAATCGCCATTTCCTGTACATCATAACCGTTCATCCTTCGCGGATCCCGATTCATTACTTTATGCAGAAAATATGCGGCTTTCCACTCACTCCACATATCAAAAGTAAAGCCGTCATTTCCCAGACAGACATTCATCCCATTGGCTAACATGGATTCAACTTGCGCCGCTCCTACCGCATTATTCATATTTGAGCGCGGTTGATGAGAGATCCATGTACCTGTTTCCTTCAACATCTCCATTTCAGCGGCATCAATATGCACCGCATGTGCAACAATCGTCTTGTTTCCCAAAATGTGATGATCATAAAGCCGTTTCCCGCAGCGTTGATTGAACCGATACAAACTGTCCCATTCGTCCTCCTGGGATTCGGCGAGATGAACATGAAATCCAAAACCTTCCGGAATCGCAGCGGCGCAATCCGAAAGAGTGTCTTCATCTACCGATAAACAGGCATGTATACCGAAAGTTCCCGAAAGACGTCCGTCAAGGGTATAACCGGATTTGACTCTCTTCAGAAATCGAACATTTTCTCTAATTCCCGCTTTGGTTCCGTCTTTTCCGTTTCGGTCTGTTACTTCATAACATAGAGAAGCCCGGATACCGCTCTTATCAACCACGTCAGCGATAACATCCAACGATCCGTCGATGAATTCCGGTGATGCATGGTGATCAAATAGCGTTGTACAACCGGATTTGATTGCGTCTATGATAAATACTTCCGCTGACAAACGCGTGCTTTCTTCATCCAAAGATCGATCCAGTTTATACCAAAGATTATCCAATATCTCCGGAAAATCTTTCGCCGGTTTCCCGGGAATCGCCAATCCTCTTGAATATGCTCCGTAAAAATGGGTATGAGCGCAAATACTACCGGGCATTAATAATTGATCATCGGCATTTATTTTTTCCTCATCAGGATATTTTTTCAGCAGTAAATCACTTGAACCGACCTCTTGAATCACTCCGTCTTTGATATAAACTCCGGAATTTTCAAGAATCCGATTGGGTTTTTCCCAAGTAACTACTTTAGCGTTATAGATTAACATTATTTTCTCCTTTTTTCTCTTGAATTTTGGACTTCAGGAAATTAAAAGACTTTTTATAACGAGAAGAGCTTTATTTCGTATAAAAAGTCTTTCAGTAAATCGGATAAAATCCATCAGCTCCTCACAGTCTCCCGGCGGCGCTTTTCGATGGGAATCACCAACGCCGATGTAAATAAAATACACCGACCTCCGTGTTTTCATTGTAGCATTTTCCAAGTTGTCTTACAATCTTTTATTGGTTATTTTTATCACTATTTCTCATTACATCTTTCACGTATAACGAGATATTTATAATTCTTTGGTCAAATAATAATGGCATAAAAAGATGTTATGAAGTCGATGGAAAATTTTTAAAGAACCGCTCGATGAACCAAAGCGGCACGATTCAACTTTATCTATGATGTATACGAAGATGTATACGAACTATCTTTCTCTGTGAACCAAATCAAATTCTTTCACTCGATACACTTAGAATTATCACACCCCTTCGCCCGACATTGCATAAAATCAAAAAGGTAGATTATAATAACGGACGTCGTTCGGGGCGTGGCTCAGTCCGGATAGAGTGCACGGTTCGGGTCCGTGAGGTCGGCGGTTCAAATCCGCCCGCCCCGACACAAAACACCTCTAAACAAGGTGTTTTTTTATTCAAATTTCCATTTTAATGAATTGTCTTACAATAGGCAAAAAACCTTTACGGATCAGATCTTTACGTTACAATTACTTGAAATTCGAATAATCATTCATCGGAGCGAAAAAAGAAATGAGCAAACCAACCATCATCAGCAGTCCCGAAATTTTACTTCCCAACAAAAATGTCGATCTGACAAAATGGGCAACCATCGCTTGCGACCAATTCACGTCCAATAAAGCCTATTGGGATGAAGTGGAATCAATCGTGGGGGATTCTCCCTCAACGTTGAAAATCACATTTCCCGAATATTATCTCGGAAAAATCGATGAGGCGAAAAAGATTCAAGAGATTCAGGATACGATGTACCGATATTTGAGAGATAACTTATTTGTTACTCACAATGGGATGATCTTGGTTGAAAGACAAATTCATAACGGATTACGTTATGGGTTACTTACAACCATCGATTTGGAAGAGTACGATTACAATCGCACTTCAACCAGTTGGATTCGAGCAACAGAAGGAACGGTTGCGGAGCGTATTCCGCCTCGCGTGCGAATTCGAGAAGGTGCTCCTCTGGAGGTGCCTCACATTCTCGTATTAATCGATGATGACCAAAAGCGGCTGATAGAACCACTGGTTGCCCAAAAGGAATCTCTTCCGGTTCTATACGATTTTGACCTGATGCTAAACAGCGGACATGTGAAAGGCTATTCATTGGCAAACCCCGAACTGGAACAAAATATTATGGATGTAATTGCCAAATGCCAATCGAATGAAGAAATTACCAGAAAATATGGTCCGGTGAGTGAAAAAAACAGGATTCTCTTCGCGATCGGTGACGGGAATCACTCCCTGGCGACCGCTAAAGCAATCTGGGAAAAACATAAATCGGAATGGGGAATGAATCATCCCGCACGCTATGCCTTGGTTGAAATTGAAAATCTGCATGATCCGGTACTGGAATTTGAACCGATTCACCGTGCTCTTTTCCATGAAACAAAATCATTAATAAGCCTTCTCGGAGATTATTTCCAAGACTCGATGGATGTCACTGAGATGAAATCCATGGAACAGTTATTTGCCGATATCGACCATACTCCGGATGGCGTTCAAGCTTTCGGAGTTCTCGAATCGGGAAAATATTATAAAGTAGTACTAAACCGCTGTTCTTCTGCGTTATGTGTCGGCTCAGTCCAACAATTCTTGGATCGATGTAAGTCAGATCACGGTTTTGAAGAAATCGATTATATCCATGGGAAAGAGGATTTAATACATATTTCTTCTTTGGAAGGCAATGCCGGTATCTATCTTCCGCCCGTCCAAAAAAACGGGTTTTTTCAGAGTATTATTAATGACGGTGCATTACCGCGTAAGACTTTTTCGATGGGTGAAGCACATGAAAAGCGGTTTTATATTGAATGCAGACGTATTTTATAGGCTGGAATTTGCTCAAAAAATAATTGTATGAAACTTTCGATATAAATTAAGCGTCTTAATTTGGTACAATACTTGAAATACAATGTAAAGAATTATGGAGGATTCCATGAAAAATCGAAAAAAACTGGCATTGGCCGGATTATTGATCGTTGTTTTGTCTATCTTGATGGTTTCCTGTGGTTCAAGGCCGACACCGGAGCCCACTGTTGATGTGAATGTATTAGCGACCAATGCAGCTCAAACCATTGAAGCGAGATTTACAGAAACAGCTTTAGCAAAACCGACCGATACTCCGCAGCCGACTTATACCCCGGTTTCTTATACTCCTACAACGAGTTCCGCACCGATCACGTTACCTACGGCCGGAACAGGTGGCAGCGTCTCTATCCCGACAATCGCACAACAGCCTACCGCAATCGTCAATTTGCCGACGGCTACTTTATCCGCGGTCGGAGATAAAGCCGTTTGGGCTGATCAAAGCATAAAAGACGGCACACACTTCGCACCGGGAGAAAGTGCGGATCTTACATGGTATATCACAAATGTCGGTACGACAACCTGGACTACCGATTATTCGGTTCGATTCTTTACGGGAACAAACTTTGCAAAAGCCGGGAATACCCGTTATTATCTTCCCAAACCGGTAGCGCCTCAGGAAACAGGCCAGGTTACCATCGATATTGTTGCTCCGACCACACCGGGGGAATACAAGATGGCATGGGTTCTGTCAAATGCTGAAGACCATAACTTCTATACAGTCGATATCACGATTATTGTTGATTGACGGAAAGATACGATATGAAAACAAAAATCTTATTGATCGTTACCGGGCTTATTTTCATAGTTGCCGGTTTCAGCGGCATTTCATCGCATCAAGCTCCTTTCTCTGATGCGAATGCCTTGCGAACTGAAGTCGCCGGAACGGTGATCGCAGAAATCTATTCTACCGTTCAGGCGGAATTTTCGACAATCGCGACTCAAATGGCTAAAACACCTGAAGCACAATCGGGCATTATCGGCGAGGGTTTTGTCAAACCGACAGAAGTTTTATATGCCCATATGGCGAAGCTTACGAAGCAGGATAAAAACTATCTTCAATATAAAATGTACGAAGATTGGGATGTAACTTTTACCTTCAAGAATGTCGGCTTGCAGGATTGGACGGATGAATTTTATTTACGTTACTACAAAGGTGAAGTACCTATCGAAGGAAAGATAATATACCTGCCTGCTCTGCCGAGAGGAGAATCAACAAGCGTCACGCTCCATTTTGACGGAAAAGATGAACCCGGAATTTACAATTCATATTGGGAATTAATCAACAATGACGGAGCCGTGATCTTAGATAATATTTTTGTGGCGATCTTAGTAAAATAAGGTTATTGAACCGCTTTTTTATGGATTCTTCCGAAATCAAGGAAATAATAAAAGCCGAAGCTGAGAAGCTCGGCTTTTGTTTTTCCGGTGTGACATCACCGGACATGCCCGATGATTTTTTCAGATATAGGCTCTGGTTAGAAAATCGTTCTTATGGACAAATGGAGTATCTCAATCGGAAAGATGCCGTTGAAAAAAGACAATACCCTCAGCTTTTGCTTAATTCGGTGCAATCAATTGTTGTTTTGGGCACACCGATTCAGCCTTCACCTTTAACCGGATCTTTCAGAATCGCGGCATTCGCACATTATAAAGATTACCATCGTCAAATTTATTCATTAATCGAAGAGCTGATTCGACGGATAAGCGAAATTGCGGGAGAAAAACCGGAATACAAAATATGCGTAGATTCATCCCCTGTTTTGGAACGCTCATTGGCTGTTCAAGCCGGTTTGGGTTGGATCGGAAAAAGTTCAATGTTTATTTCGCCGGAGGCGGGATCTTTGGTTCTGTTATCAGAATGCCTTTTATCCTGGAAACTGCCTTATGATAATCCATATCCGAATGACCGGTGCGGTAAATGCACACGATGCGTAGATGCCTGCCCCACAAAATGTATCGACCCTCAATTACGAACTATACAAGCGGATCATTGTATATCCTATCTAACCGTTGAACACAGGGGGGATATTCCTGCGGAGCTTGCAAAAAAATGCGGTAATCAAATTTTCGGTTGCGATATATGCACCACTGTTTGCCCTTGGAATCAAAAAACAGATACCGGTTATTCTCCATTAGAACGATTTCATTTCTCAGATAATCTTTCGGATGATTTGAATCTTACCGAAGAGGAATTTAAAAAGAAATATAAAGATACTGCCATCTATCGTGTGAAAAATGAAGGATGGAAACGAAATATCAAAATAGCACTTCAAAATCTCTATGAGGATTAAAAGGAAGGAATTCCTGACAAAATAGCTCCGCCATGTTTGACGGAGCTATTTTCTCATTGTCTCTAAAATTTATGGTACAGGTGTATATGTCGGAACGGAAGTGGGTGTCGGTGTTACGATATTGACTGCAATGATAATTGTGGAGCCTGCGGTTAGCGGAGCATTTTCATCTTCGATCTTATTTAACTTAATAATCGATTCAATTGTGGAGTTAAATTTTGATGCGATGTCTCTCAGAGAATCATTCAGTTGAACTTTATATTCAATTTGTTGGCCTGCTGTATATTGATCAAGCGCAATCGGTGTTTCCGTAGGTAATTTCGTATTGGGACCGGGAATAATAACTTCCTGTCCGGGTGTTAAATTACAATTATCCATCGTAAACCCGTTAATTGCCAGAAAAACATCAATTCCGACTTTAAATTTATTTACGGCCACATCCCAACAATTATCACCCTCTTCGACTGTATACATTTGGGGTCCTTCAGGTGTCGGAGAAATTGTCGGCGACGGAGTAACTGTTTCGGTAGGTGTTATAGTCGGCGTGGAAGTCGGAACAGTCGGTAAAGGTGTAAAGGTTTCTGTGGAAGTGGGCGTCGCCGAAGCGAACAAACCTCCGAGTGAGAAATTCCCGTCTCCTTTAATCCATAACACTAATAATAAAATCCCCAAGCCTAAGATAATCGCAGCAATTGCCCATATTACATATGGTAGCACCCTTCGCTTTTTTTGATATGAATGAATCACATATTGAGGGCTATTTTTTCGTGCCATTGTGCATTTCCTTTCACCGTTATCGATCAACGGATTTCCTTCTCTTGAGTTATTTTTTATTTTACACGGTATTCACATTCTTTGCAAAATATATAGAAATTATCCCGGGTTCTCCTGTTCCAAAACTTTTTTCAAAAATTGTCCCGTATATGATTTTTTATTTTCTGCGACTTCCTCCGGTGTACCGGTCGTAACAACCTTTCCGCCTCTGTCGCCGCCTTCGGGTCCCAGATCAATGATATAATCCGCGACTTTAATGATATCCATATTATGCTCGATAATAATGACGGAATTTCCTTGTTCAACCAGCCGTTCCAAAACATCAATCAAACGATGGACATCGGCAGCATGAAGCCCCACAGAGGGTTCATCCAAAACATATAATGTTTTTCCGGTCATTCGCTTGGATAATTCTTTGGAAAGTTTGACCCTTTGTGCTTCACCGCCTGAAAGTGTATTTCCCGGTTGCCCGATTCGGATATACCCCAGACCGACATCCTGTAACAGGGATAATTTGCTTTGAATAATCGGGAAAGCCGAAAAAAATTCGATGCCGTCATCAACCGTCATATCCAAAATATCCGCGATGGATTTGTCTTTAAATTTCACCTGTAACGTTTCATTATTAAACCGTTTCCCGTGACAAACATCACATTCTACATAAACATCCGGTAAAAATTGCATCTCAATTTTCAGTTGCCCTTGGCCTTGACACGCCTCACAACGCCCCCCGTGCACATTGAAAGAGAATCGGCCGGCTTTATATCCCCTCATTTTGCTTTCCGGAAGCTCAGCGAACAGACTTCGTATTTCATCAAAAACGCCCGTATAAGTCCCCGGATTTGATCGGGGAGTCCTGCCGATCGGTGACTGATCGATATTGATGATTTTATCGAGATATTGAGTACCTTCAATTTTCTTATATTTTCCGGGAGTTGTCATCGCCCGATTCAGATCATGTGCCAAGGCTTTATATAATATATCATTCAACAATGTTGATTTTCCGCTTCCGGAAACTCCCGTAATACATACAAACATTCCTAAGGGAATTTCAACATCGATGTTTTTAAGATTATTCTCACTCGCCCCGATGATCTTCAGTTTTCTTTCATCCGGTTTCCGCCTTTGTTCCGGTATCGGAACAAATTTCCTTCCGGTCAGATAATCTGCGGTCAGTGAATCCCGACATTGCAAGACCTGATTTAATGGCCCCGATACAACAACTTGTCCTCCTTGATCTCCGGCTCCGGGTCCCATATCAACAATCCAATCTGCGGATCGAATGGTTTCCGAATCATGCTCCACCACGAGGACTGTATTCCCTAAATCCCGTAATTTCTTCAATGTCTGCAGTAATTTTGCATTATCTTTTGCATGTAAACCGATAGAAGGCTCATCCAATACATACAATACACCCATTAATTGAGATCCGATTTGAGTCGCCAACCGAATGCGTTGCGCCTCTCCGCCCGAAAGACTTGCCGCGGAACGTTGAAGTGTAATGTAATCCAGACCGACATTTACAAGGAAATCCAGTCGTGAAATAATCTCTTTTAATACCTTTTCCGCAATGATTTTCTGACGGTCCGTCAACAATCCGGGTTTTTCATATAAATCTTTGGCCCATTGCAAAGTCGTATTGATCGACATCTCGGTAACATCGATGATATTTTTACCGAGAATCGTCACTGCCAAAGATTCCGGTTTCAGTCGTTTTCCATGACAAACCTGACAGGGAGTTTCTTTCATAAATTCAGCGATTCGATCTCGAATATAGTCTGAATTGGTTTCATTGTATCGGCGTTCCAAATTGGGAATCACACCTTCGAATGGGGCTCGATAAGTCGATTTTCGATCATTTCGTCCGGTTAAAACCATATTCAAGCTGGCTCCATTGGAACCGTATAAAATGATTTTCATTTTATCTTTCGGAATCTTTGAAACGGGCATATCCAAATCAATATCGTATGCCGAAGCGACCTGTAGAAGCTGTTGCCAATAATAACCGTTATCAAATCTTGAATTATTCCATTCCAAAACAGCGATTGCGCCCTCATTAATCGATTTCGAATTATCGGGAATAATCAGATTCGGATCAATCTCCAGCCGCATTCCCAGCCCTTGACAAGCCGGACATGCACCATGGGGCGTATTAAATGAGAAAGATCTCGGTTCTATTTCCGGAATACTAATCCCATGTTCCGGGCAAGATAGAAACTCCGAAAAATACATGTCTTGTGCCGGCTCCAATGAAAGGTTGGTGACGGTTAAATAACCTTCGCCGACCTTTAATGCTGTCTCTACCGAATCGGCCAACCTTGACCGGTTCATTTTTTCCTCTTCCGGATCTTCAAAATGTCGGATAATCACCCGATCAACTACCGCTTCGATCGTGTGAATCTTATATCGATCCAGTTGAACTTCCTCATCCAATGAATAAACCGTCCCGTCGATCCGCACCCGAACAAAACCACTTTTTCTGATCTCTTCCAAAACAGCTTGATAAGTTCCCTTTCTTGCACGAACAATCGGAGCAAGAATCATCAAACGGCTCCCTTCCGGCAGCTTTTGAATAGCTTCGACAATTTCATCGGAGGATTGTTTGCTCACTTCTCTTCCGCAGATTGGACAGTGCGGAATGCCGATCCTTGCATAAAGCAAACGAAGGTAATCATAAACTTCCGTAATCGTTCCCACGGTTGAACGCGGATTTTTCGAAGTTCCTTTTTGATCGATCGAAACTGCCGGTGATAAGCCTTCAATCGCATCAACATCCGGTTTATCCATCTGGCCTAAAAATTGTCTGGCATAAGCGGATAAAGATTCCACATATCGCCTTTGCCCTTCGGCAAAAATAGTATCAAAAGCTAACGAAGATTTTCCCGATCCGGAAAGACCGGTAATCACAACCAATTTGTCTCTGGGTATATCAACTGAAATATTTTTTAAATTATTTTCCCGTGCGCCAAGCACACGGATCACATTTTTATTTGACACAAACAAACTCCCATGAATCAGCCCAACGATTGCAGGGCTGCTCTGATTTTATCTTCTACGGTATCCGGAGTATCCTTAGGGACAGATTGGACAGCGGTTTGCGCTTGTACCAAACTGTAACCTAATGCTGTCAGCGCTTCAATCGCCTCTAAATCTGCGGAATGAAGATTGCTCAAGGTTGCATTTTCGAAAGAATCGGATATTTTCCCTTGTAAATATAAAACAACTTTTTGTGCGGTTTTTTTCCCCACTCCCGGAACTCTCGAAAGAAAATCCGGTTGATCCTGAATCACTGCACGTCTGACGGTATCAACTCCCACTGTCGAGAGAATTCCCAAAGCTAATCGTGGCCCGATTCCGCTGACACCCATCAATAAAGAGAAATATTCAACTTCTTCTTTTGTTTCAAATCCGTATAATGCCAATAAATCTTCACGAACGATTAATTGTGTATGAAGAAGAATTTCTTTCCCTTTTTCGGCGATACCGAGCAAGCTCTGCGGAACATAAACTTTCAATCCGATCCCATTCACCATGACAGTAATTGAATCGGATTCTTTTTCAATTACGGTGCCTTCCAAATACGAAATCATGCATTTCCCTTCTCTGAGGTTAACACATACCCTCGATGGCAATTATATATTTGATATAGCATGATACCCGTCGCGACAGCTAAATTCAATGAATCGCTGGATCTTAACATCGGAATACGAGCCATAAAATCACAAGAATCGATTTGTTCTCGAGTCAGACCTTGTCTTTCGCTTCCCATTAATAAAATTATCGGATTCGGATAAGAAATTTCCAAATAATCCGTTTCGGTATGATCCGAGGTTCCAACCATTTTTATTTTTTTTTCATTTTTCCAAGCGAAAAAGGTTTCGAAATCCGTTCGAATGATCTTCTGAGAAAACAAAGCTCCCATCGACCCCCGGACCGATCCCGATTCGTACGGATTGACCGAATCACCCAGCAGAACAATCCCATTCGCGTCAACCGCATCCGATGTCCGAATAATTGTTCCGAGATTCCCGGGATCGGCTATTTCGGTTAATGCCACGATGATTCCTTTTTTTGTATTCAAATCATCCAAATGATATTCTTTCTTTATGCCGATTGCTGCGATTCCTTGTGGATTCTCTTTAATTGAAAACGATTTAAAAACACTCTCGCTGACTTCTAAGATTTCCAACCCTTTTTGTTTTCCTTGTTCAATTAATTGATTCCCGTATTCACTTTTTAATAATTCCGGACAAAAAATGACCGTTTCCAACAAGTTTTCCGTTTTATATGCTTCTCCGATAATTCGAAGCCCTTCCATATAAAACAGGTTGGATTTTTTTTGTTGTTTTTTATCCTGAATTTGGCGGATTTGTTTTATTTTTGAATTGGAAGTACTTGTTATCATCATCAGAAAGATTCGAGTATATTCGGAAATCGATTCGTATTCGCACAACAAATTGCGATTGCCAGAGCATCAGCCGCATCATCCGGTTTCGGCATTTCATTAAGTTTCAGAATTGCTTTAACCATCATTTGGACTTGACGTTTCTCTGCGCCACCGTAACCGACAACCGCTTGCTTCACTTCCATCGGAGTAAATTCATCAACATCTATGCCGGCTCGTGCCAAACTTAGAAGGATAACGCCTCTGGCTTGTCCGACACTGATTGCGGTAGTAACATTGCTGTGAAAAAACAACTTCTCTACGGCACCCCTTTGAGGTCCATAGAGAAGTATTTTTTCATTGATTTCTGAATAAAGTTGCAGGAGTCTGTTTTCCATCTTATCTTTCGCCGGTGTGCAAATAACCCCGTAATCGATTACGGATAATTCACCTCTGTCAGATAAGTCAATAAAGCCATATCCTGTCAATGCCGTGCCAGGATCGACACCTATGATAACCATGCAACTATTATTCTTCGTTTTCTAATGCTGCAATTGCCTCATCACTGATATTCATATTATGATAGACTTGTTGAACATCATCCAATTCTTCCAATGCATCAATGACACGAAGTACCTGTAATGTATCATCCAGAGGAAGATCGATCGGTTGATTCGGTATCATGCGAATTTGCGCTTCTTGAATATGCAAGCCCGCCGCAAATAAAGCATCGCTCATCATTTTATAGGCATCAGCTTCCGCATAAATTTCGATACCGTCTTCACTTTGTTCGACATCATCCGCACCGTTTTCAAGCGCGATTTCAAAAATCTTATCGAAATCGAGATTATCTCCGGTCAGAAGAAAATATGCTTTTCGCGAAAATTGCCAGGCAACGGATCCCGCCTCACCTAAATTACCACCTGCTCGAGACAAAGCATGTCGAACATCGGCAACGGTTCGGTTCCTATTCTCTGTCACACATTCAACCATAAAAGCAACGCCTTTCGGTCCGTAACCTTCGTACATTACATCTTCAAAAACTGCGCCGTCTTTTGATTCTCCCGTACCGCGTTTTATCGCTCGCTCGATACTGTCTTTCGGCATATTACTTTCCCGCGCCTTATCGACAGCGAGCCGCAGTTTGAAGTTCATATTCGGATCTCCACCCTCGCGCGCTGCCATGGTTATTTCTTTCGCAAGCTTCGTAAAAACCTGGCCGCGCTTCGCATCTCCCGCACCTTTCTTTCGTTTTATCGTTGCCCAATGAGAATGGCCTGACATATTTTCATTCCCCTTTTCTGAATGGAATCATTCTTTATGACAGAATGTTTTTTAATTTCGATCGTTCATTTTGCTTTTTATCTAATATACAAATGACTAAATAATTATACACTTATTATGAGTTGCGTCGATATCCTTGCTTCACCAAACATGAACTTTTATCCATTAAATCCGGCCTGATACCGATTATTTCGTTTGCTTTACCACCGGATTGACTAATCTGCCGATTCCTTCGATTTGAGTTTCGAGTATATCCCCTTCCTTCAGAGGAGAAGTCCCGGCCGGCGTCCCGGTTAAAATAACATCGCCCGGATTTAAAGTCATAATGGATGAAATATAAGCGATAATTGCAGGAATCGAAAAAACCATATCACGGGTTGAAGCCATTTGTCTCAGTTCGGAATTAACACGACAGGTTAACATAGCATCCGCCGGTTCAAAATCCGTTTCAATCCATGGTCCTAACGGACAAAAAGTATCGTATCCTTTACTGCGAGTCCAAGTATCATCTTTCTTTTGTAAATCTCGAGCTGTCACATCGTTTGCAACGGTGTATCCCAAGATATAGGAAAAAGCTTCTTCCGGCAACACCATTTTCGCTTTTTTCCCGATCACTAAAGCCAACTCGCATTCATGTTCCACTCGCTCGGAAGTCGGCGGAAGGACAATCCCGTCACCGGTACCGATTACCGCACTGGGAGGTTTTAGAAAAATAGTCGGATACTCCGGGACGGGCCGATCAAATTCCTTTACATGATCTTGATAATTCCAACCCACCGCAACAATTTTTCCGGGAATCAAAGGTGCAAGTAGTTTTACACGATCAATCGGAAGTGTTGCTTCAAGACGACGATAATCGGAAAACATATCGCCTTCAATACCGCCTACCATATCTTCATAGATCCAACCGATTTTTACTTCAGGCTTGTTATCCTGAATATAACGGATAAATTTCATTCTGCACCCCTTTCTAAAACCAATTCTTTTTCTGGAAAATATAAATCGCAAAAAAAGTAAATAAAACAATGATCCCAAATATAATAATCATGGTAGATTCATGCGTTTCGATGACATCCGGAAAATTGATATTCATGCCGAAAAATCCGCTGATAACATTCGGAATGCTTAATATAATCGTTACGGATGCCAACAATTTCATGACCACGTTGAGATTGTTGGAAATCACCGAAGCAAACGCATCCATCAAGTTGGACAAGATGGAAGAAGAGATATTGGTCATATCCATCGCTTGGGTATTTTCAATAATAACATCTTCAATTAAATCTTCATCTTCTTCATATTTTTTGAATGAAGAAAGTTTTGAAATGCGGTAGAGAGCCAATTCATTTTGTTTCAAAGCTTGCGCAAAATAAACATAGCTCTTTTGATATTTTAACATTTCAAGAAGTTCTGTATTCTGCATAGAAGCATACAATTTGTCTTCTAATGCATCGACCGTTTTATTAATCGCCCTTAAATCATCGAGGAAATTTGTAGTTCCCCTCATTAAAATACGTAGCGCAAATCGATTCCTTTTGGTGGTCGAAAGTTTTGGCGCTTTCCCGCTGGCAAACATTTCAATTGTTTCGGTCGATTTTTCACAGACCGTAACGATATATTTATCCGTTAATATAATGCCCAAAGGAACCGTAATATAAGGGATATCGACATTCTCTCCCATAAAATAGGGAATACGAACAACAATAAGAGTTGTTCCGTTATCTTCTTCCTCGATTCTGGAGCGCTCATCAATATCCAAAGAATAGGTGATGAAGTCCATCGGAATACCGAGATTACATAGTAATTGTTTTTCATCGGGAGTCGGATTGATCGCATCGATCCAGCAGTTGGTAACAGGTTCATCCAGTTTTTCCAATATCAATTCATTATTTTTATAATATCTGAGCATATCTCACCTCTGCCGATCGTTATTTGTCATATGACCGCTTAATTTTACTAATGAGATGCATTTTCGAACAGACCCGATTTATTTTTGTAGTGATTTTTGCGGTTCCATTTCTGATAAACTTCATATGGAAATTCCGAAGGAAAGAGCTATAGACCATGCTATAATTTAATTGCAAACGGGGATGCCTTGGTTTCGACGGGGGAGGCTGGTCCCGAATTGCGAGCCGAGAGGTACCGATCTCGTAAAATCAGTGCAAAAAATTAAGTGCCAATAATCGCACTTCCTACGCTGCAATGCCTCTCGCTGCATAAGCGATAAGCTAGTAGCTTTGACCTTTTCAGGTCAACGTTTGCCTGCATCGTATTCCCGACCGATCGCAGAGCAGGCGTAACAAAGCCGGGATGCTGACCATGAATTTGCGGCATGGTTCAAAAGAGTGCTTTCGGGCCCGAGTAAATAGTCTTGATCGGTTTTGTTCATTTTTCCGATAGAGACGAAATAAATAAATGAACTACGCTCGTAGTATATTCGAGGATCGATTCTTTCGGACGCGGGTTCGACTCCCGCCATCTCCACTAAAAGATTGCTTATGTTATGGCAATCTTTTTTTTGAATTCAATATTAATACTATTGTGATTCATTATTAATTTTATAATTGATTTTGCATATCATCGTAATAAAATTCTAACTTGATAATTTGCTTATTTTACTCGTAAAATAAGCATTTTTTTCGCAATTTTAATCTTGAAAGATTAATTATATTAATATAGATTTTTCTGTTTTATAAAATTCAGATTGGCTAAACATTGACATTCCTATATAAATGTTTATAATATTTTTAACACGTTTTATATCGTTTTTTGATGAATTTGTTATAGTGATAAAAAGAAAAATAATAATTGATTAGATTCTTTTAGAGCTTTTTGTGGAGAATGGTCGTTGTTACATCAGCTTGCGAAAGGAGGGAACAAAAACAAAGATCAAGGTAGCTTCTTGTTGTCTTGTATTTGCGTAAAATCTGATTAGCCATATATTTTAAAATTTTTGATAAGGAGATTTAATTATGTCGAAAAAGATAAATTTAATTCTTACTTTACTCGTTATAGTAGGAATGCTTGCTGCCTTTATTCCTGCTTCCGCGCAGGACTCAGATGTAATTAAGATTGGAATTGTCGATAGTATGACGGGTGGTCATGCCGCCTACGGACTTGCTTCATTGGATGGTTATAAACTGGCCCATAAATATCGCGATACAGCGCTTGGAAAGAAGATTGAATTCATCATCGTGGATACAAAAAGCGATAAAGCAGAAACTGCTTTGGCGACTTCCAGAGCGATTGCAGATGGTGCTGTGGCTTTGTTGGGAACAGCCTCGAGTGGTTTTACCATTGCGATGAATGAAGTTGCTGCCGAAAAAGGAATACCGACGGTTACAAACTTTTCAACGAGCCCGTTGGTGACTCAGGGAAATGATATTGCTTTCCGTTCTTGCTTCATCGATCCTTACCAAGGGTGGGCTTTAGCCAAATTTGCCATTGAAAACCTCGGAGCGAAGACTTCTGTATTACTGGTCGATATTTCGACTGACTATCCGGTGGGGGTGGCAAACTATTTCCGCGAAACGTGGAATGAAATGACCGGCGATTCCAAAACCCTCTTAGGATATTATTCGATTATGTTGGGTGACCGTGATTTCACCGCACAGTTGACCGCTATCAAACAATTAAATCCGGATGTAGTCGTAGTTCCAGACGATTATGCCGAAGTCGGTTTGATTCTCAAACAGGCACGGGAATTGGGGATGACAATGCCATTTTTAGGCGGAGATGCGGTTGACCTTCCCGAAATCGAGGGAATTGCAGGCGACGCTATTAAAAATGATTTTTATTTTTCAACTCATTGGCATCCGGATGCATTTCAAAACGAAGCATCAAAGGCTTTTGGCGATTATTACCGGAAAGAATATAATCGAGAACCAGACGCCGCGGCTGCGACAGCCTGGGATGCATACAATATGTTGATTGATGCGATCGAACGTGCCGGATCGACCGACCCGACTGCCATTAAAGAAGCGTTGTACAAGACGGATATGGAAGGGGTGACCGGCCATATCAAGATTGATGAAAATGGCGACGCGATCAAACCGGTAACGATTCTCGGATATAAAGATGGTGTCAAGAAGATAATTGCAATCATTCAACCGGAAGAGAAAAAATAAAATAAATTCTCATTTGAAAACTATTTGGGGCGATTTTATATGCCCCAAATAGTTTTTTGAACGTTTTCTTTTTATATTTTTTAATAAATAGTTTTGTTGTCATTCTTGAATATTTGCAGAAGGTAACTCATTTTTCGTTTATCCGTTTTTTTGAGTTATTTATCCTGAACCCGGAAGAAGGTATTTTTAACATGACATTTGATAATTTTATCCAGTTCGTAGTCATGGGGCTATCACTGGGAGCGATGTATTCTTTAATTTCAATCGGATATACCATAATTTATGGTATTTTAAAATTAATCAATCTCGCACACGGTGATTTTTTTATGTTGGCAGGTTTTCTGGGAATGTGGGGAGCGCTATATTACGGTGTTCCATTGTGGCTCTCTCTTGTTTTCGGTCTGGCACTGACGGTCGGTGTAATTCTTTTTGTCAATTGGTTTATTTATCGCCCTTTACGACAGTATAAGATGGCTGCCTTTACAAGTACTTTTGCGATTTCGATGATTGTGCAAGCATCGGTTATCATGTTTCTTTCCGCACGTGCTCAAGCGTTTCCGCATCCTGATTTCTTAAACACACCAATCAAAATCGGCAATATTATCATTCCGATGGTAACACCGTTTATTATTGTGATTGCTCTCATTTTATTCGGAATCCTTACTTTAATTGTTAATAAAACCAAAATTGGGCGGGCTATGAGAGCTGTCAGTCTGGATATGGAAATGGTTACGCTGATGGGCGTTAATGTCGAAAATGTGATTGCCTTTTCATTTGCCTTGAGCGTTGTTTATGCCGGAATGGGTGCTTATCTTTGGGGAATGCGCTATCCGGCCTTCGATCCGAATATCGGTGTCGTCACCGGTCTCAAGGGGTTTATCGGAGCCGTCATTGGAGGAATCGGAAGTATCCCCGGTGCGATGCTCGGTGGATTTTTACTGGGATTTGCAGAAATTATGCTGATCGGATTTTTCCCTCAGTATACCAATTTTCGGGATATATTTTCCTATGCGATCATGATTATTTTCTTGCTTTTCCGCCCCGGTGGAATTTTCAATGTTAAGATCCGCGAAGAGAAGGTATAAAATGATCAAACAGAAGCCGAAAAACACTATTTTATCCATCATTGCAATTGCTATCCTTCTTGTAATATTAGAACTGATAGGGCGTAGCAAAATTGATCACTATTATATACGCATTCTTCAATACTGGAGCATTTATATCATCTACGGTGCTTCGTTCCAACTTCTCTATGGTTATACCGGCCTTTTATCTTTGGGACATGCAGGGTTAATCGCCATCGGTGCTTATGCGGTCGGCATTTTTACAATCAGCCCGGCGACAAAGACAATGTCGTATATACTTCAACCACCGGCTCCTTTTATCAGCAACGTACAAATTCCTTTCATACCGGCTTTAATCATCGGCGGTGTTTTCGCGGCACTTTTCGGATTGGTCGTAGCTGCCCCGGCTCTTCGTTTGGGAGGAGATTACCTTGCAATCGTAACAATGGGTTTTGCGGAAGTTATTCGCCTTTTGATTGTCAACATGCCGTCCATTTTCAACGGAGCGATGGGATTGCGCGCTATTCCGCAATCCGCTACATTATTAATGACTTGGTCGGTTGCAATTGTCTGTCTGTTTGTCATGAAACGTTTTGAAAACAGCACTTATGGTCGGGCTTTATTGGCAATTAATGAAGATGAAATCGGAGCCGAAGCATTAGGAATTAATGTATTCAGCAATAAGGTCAAAGCATTTGTCTTATCATCATTTTTCGCAGGCATCGGCGGCGGCTTGATGGCAAGTGTATTGGGTACGATTGATCCCAATACCTTTAAATCCACTTTAACCTATACAGCTGTCACAATATGTGTGCTGGGGGGAATTCGCAGTGCTACCGGTGTCATTATCGCCAGCGGAATTTATTCGATTATGTCCGAATTTCTTCGCGTTTTTGAATCTCCGATAAAAATCGGAAACTTCAATTTCAGCGGAATGCCGGGCATGCGTGTTTTGGTTTTTGGAATCATGCTTCTATTCTTAATGCTTTTCAGAAGAGAGGGCTTATTAGGTTCCAAAGAATTTTCTTGGGATTGGTTTTTCTCACTCTTTAAAAAGAAACCTCCCAAAGAGCAAGAGAAAACTGTCCACACCGACAAAATGGGAGGATCGTTATGACTCCCATTCTTGAAGCAAAGAATTTGACCATGCGATTCGGCGGACTAACCTCTGTATCCGATTTCAATTTGACGATGGAGAAAGGAGAACTGGTCGGATTGATTGGTCCTAACGGCGCGGGAAAAAGTACCGTATTTAATATGATCTGCGGATTTTATAAGCCGACGATCGGAGAAATCATTTTTGACGGGAAGAACATAACCGGCATGAAACCATACCGAATCGCAAATATGGGGCTAATTCGTGTTTTTCAAAACGGCAGGCTGTTCAAAAATATGAACGTTATTGAAAACATGATGGTCAGTAAGCATATGCGTTTTAACTCAAATTCCCTGAAAGCCATTCTTCGCACTCCATCCCACAACCGCGAAGAGCAGAGGGTATTTGATGAATCTGTTGCCCTGTTGGAAAGAATCGGTCTGAAGGAAATGATGTATGAACCGACCGGAAAACTTCCGTTCGGTATTCAACGAAAATTGGAAGTCGCTCGTGCATTATGTGCAAATCCGAGTTTACTATTACTGGATGAACCGGTAGCCGGATTAAATGTCGAAGAAACAAACGATATGATGAATTTCGTTGATCAACTGAGAAACGAATTCGGTATAACCATTCTTTTGATCGAACATACAATGAGAGTTGTTATGTCCCTTTGCCCTAAAATAATTGTTATTGATCATGGCGAGACGATTGCGGTTGGTATCCCTGATGAAATTCGTAATAATAAAAGTGTAATCGAAGCATACCTGGGGGTGGATGAACAATGATACAAATTGAAGAATTAAATGTACGGTACGGTGGCATTCATGCTTTAAAGGGAATTTCTTTTGAGGTTCCGGATAATTCAATTGTCACCCTTCTTGGCGCAAATGGCGCCGGAAAAACATCCACACTCAGATCTATTTGCGGTTTGGTAAAGCCACAATCCGGCCATATTTATTACGGAGAAGATAAGAAGGATTTAACAAAAATGGAAGCAGCTGCTATTGTCCGCGCCGGAATCTCGATGATACCGGAAGGAAGGCGCGTTTTTACCGGGTTGACAGTAGAAGAAAACCTCCAAATGGGAGCTTGGAACCGAAATGACAAAGACGGAATACAAGAGGATATCGATGTTATCTTTCATTTGTTCCCGGTTTTAAAGGATCGCTTTCATCAAAAAGCACTCACGCTCTCCGGCGGAGAACAGCAAATGCTATCCGTCAGTCGCGCATTAATGTCTCGTCCCAAGCTCCTTCTGATGGACGAACCTTCTTTGGGATTGGCTCCTTTGCTCGTTTCACAGTTATTTAAAACCATTTTGGAAATTCATAAGAGCCAAAATATGACTATTCTTTTGGTTGAACAAAATATGCGAGCGGCTTTAAAAATAGCGGATTATGGGTATGTATTGGAAACGGGAGAAATAGTCTTTCAAGGAACGCCGGAGGAACTTTCTGATAATGAGAAAGTTCAGGAAGCATATATCGGATAAATAACGCATTTAATTATCCGATCGCAGTAGGAGTGCCATATGTTTGATGTCAATAAAGCAGCCCGGAGTACCATCCGGGCTGTTCATGAATATGTTCCGAATAAACCTCCCGATTCTATCATGAAAGAAATGGGAATCGAGCATTTTGTCGACTTGGCTACCAATGAAAACCCTTACGGGATTTCACCGTTGGCATATAAAGCGATTCTTCGAGAATCAAAATCATCTTTAAATCATTATCCCGAAAGTACCTGTTTTGAACTTCGGAAAAAGCTTTCGGAAATCCACTGCTTATCCCCGGATTGTTTTATCGTGGACAACGGTCTGGATTCGATCATAAGATTGATCGGATTGACTTTCCTGGATGCAGGCGATGAAATTATTATCGGGAGTTCAACTTTTTCCGCGTATGAGACAACCGCCAAAATAATGGGTGCCAAAGTCAATAAAATTCCGCTGACGGAAGATTATCGTTTGAATATTGATCTGATGATTTCAGCTTGCAACCGGAACACAAAAGCAATTTTTATCTGTAATCCTAATAATCCGACCGGCACAATTATTACAAAATCGGAATTTATAAAATTGATGGAAAAGATTTCGCCAAGTATTCTTGTTATTTCTGACGAAGCGTTTTATGAATTCTCTGACAGTCCTGATTTTCCGCAGACGATTCCTTTTCTTTCCGAATATCCAAATCTGATCATTCTGCGAAGTTTCTCAAAAACAATGGGGTTAGCCGGGTTACGGATCGGCTACGCAATCTCTTCAGAAGAGATCATTCGGATGATGATGCGGGTTAGAGAGCCTTTCCCCGTTAATCGATTGGCACAGGTTGCTGCAATGGCGACGTTAGATGACAAAGATTTCATTCAACAAACTTTGGAGATCAATCGAGACAGCCGGGTGAAAATGGCCAAAGCAATGCAACTATTAAGGTTGAAGTGCATCCCCGGTCAAACAAATTTTATTTTTGTCGACTTGGGCCAACCGGTAGAACCTATATGGAACGCGCTATTCTCAAAGGGAATAATTGTCAGAAGATTAGACGGAATGAACTTACCGACAGGTATTCGAATTTGCTTGGGAAAGCAAAAAGATTTACAGTTCGCGTTGAATGGATTAGCCGAAATTTTAGGGGCGCCGGCACCGCTTATATTTGATCTTTGAACCATAAAGTTTCTTAAACTTAAAAGAAGAAATCCATGCTTAATTCCACATGGATCTCTTTTTACGATATCGGCTTCTTTTAGATTTGTATTATGATTTGAAACACGCTACACACTTTATTCCCATTTTAAATATTCAGGCACTACAGGTCCGTCCCCATTCGGTTCGCTCTTAATGAGTTCAAGAATAGCATTCTTCGTGCCTTCCACCAACTTATCCTGATCGGGAGGAGCCGTCCGTACCATCTGAGCCGTGGGGCTTGTCTTGAACCATACATCTTTCAGACCTTGCCAATCTCCGACATACTCCCATTTTTCTTCCGGCAGTTTATTTCCCCAAGTATGAGTTTCAGAATCATCGCCTTCGGTTGCGGGTTCCCCTGGAGCATAGACTTCCATCGTATATGCGTGAATGCCCAATCTGCCGTATGCCCAATCAATCATCTCTGAATCCGTCTGATAATCATGAGCGGATTGCTTCTCATAAGCGGGTCGTCCGGTCACATCTTCGTAAGCGGCAATCATTTTTTGAGCGACGCCTTTGAAAAAGTCATTATCTTTTGTCGGTTCCTGAGTATAGCACCAAGGATAAAGGACACTTTGTTCGCCGGTATGTAAAGAAAGAACGGCATAAACCGGATGATAAATCATAAAATTCTGTACAGCTTGGACTTCCGGTTCACTGGCGGCATCGGGCCCCGCCCTCTTATATATATCTTCCCCGAGAATCGGATCCGTATCTACATCTAAGTAATTCCACATATAGTCAAAAGTTCGATTCAGATCGATACCGCTATTCTTAGGATCATCTCCGGGTATGCCATTCTTATCCCAATCGGGACTTTCCATACCCACATAAACTCGATCTTCAACTTTTGAATCCTGAGCGCCGGTATAAATTTCTGAAATAAAGCCGTCGCCGTTGGTATCTGTATAAGGATCGCTGAACACTTTTCCGTCACCGTTTGCATCCCTCGGGCGCAAATTTTGCCGGGTATTATAGATTGCCGAAGCGGCGTATCCATCCGGATTCATTACCGGCGTTACATAAATGATATATTTATCCAAAATATCTTTCACAGCAGCATCTTCTGAATTCGTCACAAGCCACCATGCAAAGTACATTGCCGAAATCGCACCTTCATTTTCACCGCCATGAATATTCCCGACGATATAAATTCCGGTCTTTGGTTCTGTACCGGTGCCCGTAATTTCAGCCGTCCATAATTGTCGCTCGCGCCAACTGTGACCGATCGTATATACTTTTACAATATCCGGATAATTTTCAGCCAATGCGTGCAGCGTCTGCCCATAAAAATCAACATCATGGTAAACGGACCAATCAATATCATCTAAACCGGCCGCTGCGAATCCCGGAGTATAAAGCGTCATAAGCAATAACAATACGATAATAACAAAAAGGTTTTTCTTGTTAAACATAAAATTCTCCTGATCTAATAAACGAACAAAAAGTTCCTCTGAAGCCGATATATTCATTATAGATTGTGCGAAAATTAGCAATTAGTAATTTTCGTAATGAAAAAATAGCATAAATGTCATTCTTAATTATTATCTATAATTATTATTCTATTATTTAATAAAATAAGAGGCTGATCATCAATTTGTCAGCCTCTTATTTTATGAATTCTTCGATTTAATCGATTTTTATTCCTTTACAGGCACACATTATTTTTTCGTAGGTAATCGGCATTTTATTTAGATTAAGATCTGTTCCGATTGCATCGCGAATAGCATTAATGACCGCCGGAGCAATAGAATTATCAGACGGTTCACCCACTCCTTTCGCTCCGTAAGGACCAAATCCGCCACCACTTTCGAGAATAATCGTTTCGATATCCGGGATATCAACCGATGTCGGAATAATGTAGGTAGAAAAGTTATTCGCCTTGGTAATTCCGTTCCGCCATTGCAAATCCTCGTGCGTCGCCCATAAAGAATGATAAACAGCACCGCCTTCCACCTGACCTTCACAAGAGTTCTTATTTACCATCTTTCCGGCATCAATTCCCGCAATAATTCTTAGTATTTCGAATACACCGGTTTCTTCATCGACGGCAACTTCTACACCATGGCAGGTGTAAGTCAAATCCGGCAAAACTTCGCCCTTTATGTCTTTCAAATTCGGAACATCCGTAAAAGGAGCATTGAACTGTTCGATCGTTTCCAACATTCCACCGTTGTTACTTAAACTATTGACAACCGTTACAAAGGGAACATTAACAGTCGGATTATTGACAAGATATACTTTGCGATCGCCCAAAGCAAGGCTTTCAACCGGATATTTTAAAATCTTGGATGCTTCGTTCAGAATCCGGTCACGCATAACATCAGCGGCTTTCATCGCAGCATTTCCCGACATATAGAGCTGTCGGGTGGCGGTTGTCGTCCCGCAAAGCGGTGTTAAATGAGTATCCATGATAAAGGGATGGACATCTTCAATATTTAAACCCAATTCTTCTGCGACAATTTCTGCCAACACACTTGCCTGTCCGCCGCCGATATCCGGCACGCCCGCGCGAAGCGTCACGGTACCGTCCAACTCAATACGAATAGACACCCGAGACGAATCGTGCATAAAGGTCAACCGACCATAGGTCATATGTCCGATTGCAATCGCTCGACCGACTTTACGTCCATCCGGTAAGCGATCCGGTTTCGGTGTCGCATTTAATGATTTATCAACTTTATCAATCAATTCTTCCAGCGCGATATGCCCTTGCGGTATAAATCCCGTCGGCATCGCATCTCCGTTATGCATAATATTGCGTTTGCGTATCTCGACCCGTGATATTCCCAATTTATCTGCCAACTGATCCATTTGTCGTTCATACGCAAAATTCACTTGCGGACTGCCGAATCCGCGGTTTGCACTGGATAAGGTATTGTTCGTAAAAGCGGAGACGCTTTCGATTTTTACGTTCGGAATTTTATAAGGTCCCGCAGCGGCATAAGTGGAGTACATTTGAACCCAGGGCGTCAGATAAGTATATGATCCGCCGTCTAACACAATCGAAACTTGCTGCGCGATAATTTTTCCGTCTTTTGTAGCGCCGGTCTTATAGTGAAGATATTCGGGATGTCGCTTCGCATGGGTTTCAATAGACTCTTCTCGGCTCCAAACCATCTTAACCGGTCGGCGAGTTTTTTGGACAAGCAAAGCAATATACGTTTCAACTGTGATATCTTCTTTTCCGCCGAAGCCACCGCCCATCGGGACACTGATATTTCGAACCATTGTATGGGGGACTCCCAAGATTTTCGCGATTGTCCGATAATGTTCCAAAACCTGAGATCCGACCCTTAACGTTATGACACCGTTTTCATCCAGCCAACCCATACCCCCTTCTGTTTCAAGATAAGCATGATCATTCGGTGATGTGTAATAATCATTTTCGATGATGATGTCACATTGATCCCAAACTTTATCAACATCTCCGTCTTGAATCTTGGTTCGCATAATAACGTTGCTGTTATCTTCGCTCGAAACCAGATATGCACCGTCTTTTATAGCTTCCCTCGGATCAAAAACGCCTTCAGTCGGCTCATAATCCACTTCGATCAGGTTACATGCTTCTTCGGCGATTTCCTCGGTCTCTGCGGCAACCAACGCAATGGCTTCACTTTTTGATCGTATTTTTCCTGTCGCCAAAACTTTATACAATCCTTCGAATCCGCCGCCGACATCAATCATTTGTCCGAATTTCGTAATATCCTCATTGTGTGGGACATCTTTTGCAGTAAGTACGGCTTTTACGCCGGGCAAAGCTTCCGCTTTACTGGTATCGATTCCACGCAGGATCGCAGCCGGATATTTGCTCCTTAAAACTTTCCCATAGAGCATGTTCGGCATAGTCCAGTCGTCACTGAAAAGTTGCTCTCCTTTAGCTTTAGCTCTGGCATCATGCCGAGGGACCGCTGTTCCGACAAGTTTCAAATTATGTTTCATGCTAAAGCTCCTTCCTCAATCTCTTCGGCAACTTTATAAATCGCATCGACAATTTTTATATAGCCGGTACAACGGCACAAATGGCCTGAAATAGCATATTTAATCGCCTTTCGATCAGCTTTTCCGCCATTCTTCAAATATTCCACACCAGCCATAATCATTCCCGGAGTACAAAAACCACACTGTACCGATCCGCATTCGACAAATGCCTCTTGCAGCCGGGCTGTCAATCGATCGTTCAATCCCAACCCTTTATCGGTCCATATTTCATGGCCATCGCAAGCCGCTGCCAGTGTCAAACAACTTTTCACTTCTTTTCCGTCTAACAGAACGGAACATGTTCCACATTCTCCCGCCTCGCATCCGCATTTAACATCCCAATTAAAATTGTTTCGTAATGCTCTCAGAAGATTTTCCTGCGGTTCGACCTCATAGGTGACATTTTCACCGTTAACTTTTAAATTTATTTTGATCTTATTGCTCATATTCGGACCCTTCCTTTATTCGCATTCGCCAAAGGCTGCAAGCTTTACAGCCCGCTTGACAAGCACCGGTACAACAGACCGTCTGTAACTGGCGGTGGCACGAACGGATGGGCTACGCGGACTGATATCATTTTGGACTGCCTCACCGGCTTTCGTAAAGGTATCTTCATCCAGCTTATTCCCGATAAATACTTTTTCCGCATTCGTTCCCCGAACCGGTTTCGGCGCGACTCCCCCTAATGCGATTCTACAATCTTTTACGATTCCGGATTGTTTATCCGTTTCGATATAAGCGGCAACGGTTGCAATAGAAATTGTCATTGACCGCCGTGCTCCGAGTTTTATAAAACCGGTATTCGGTTGTGATTCAAATGTGAAATGAGTGATCATTTCATCCGGTTCGCGAGTGGTTACCCCATTTTTTATAATAAACTCATTAATCGGAACTTCCCGGTCCCCTCTCTTGCTTTTCAAATGAACGATCGCATTCAATACCATCAAAGGAGGAATGGTATCGCCGCTTGCCGATGCATTGCCGACATTTCCGCCGATGGTTGCGGATCGATTGGTGGTAGGATCGGCGAAGACATTGGCCGCCGCGAATAAACAAGGTGCATGTTGTTTGATAATTTCGGACTTGGCAATTTCTTCAATAATCGTTAATGCTCCGATACTGACCTTCCCGTCGGTATAAGTTATTTTCTTTAATGATTCAATATCACGAATATTTATCAGAGTGCCATCTTTTATTTTCTTTGCCCGAATATCAACCATGACATTTGTTCCGCCGGCTACAAGACAGGCTTTGTTTCCCCATTGAGCTAACGCCTCAATGGCAGAATCAACAGTCGGAGCATTAACAAACTCAAAATCACTCATTTTTTTCCTCTTTCATTCGTTGGGCTGCGACTTGGACAGCTTTTATCATTGCGGCATATCCAGTACATCGGCAATAGTTTCCTCTGAGATAATTTCGAATGAAATCCTCATCGGGATCCGGATTTTCGCGCAATAATGCCGTTGAAGTTACTACCATTCCCGGTGTACAAAAACCGCATTGAATAGCTCCCTGATTAATAAATTCTTCCTGCACCGGAGATAATTTATCGCCGTCTGCAAGTCCTTCCGATGTGGTAATTTCCCATCCATCGGCTACCACGGCGGGAACAAGACAACTCATAATGCTGCGATCACCATTTAAAATCGTACAGGCACCGCATTCAGCCAGACCGCACCCGTATTTTGTCCCGGTCAAATATAGCCGGTCCCGCAATACATTTAATAGCAACTCATTACTTTTTACGACTAATTTATGAGTTTTGCCGTTTACTTTCAAGGTTATTTCATGCAGACTCATGATAATTTTCCTCCACTTCGTTCCCAAGCTTGCTCCAAAGCATCTCTGGAAATAATTTTTGATGTTTCAATACGGTATGCGGCAGTTGTTCGATTTCCGCCATCTCGTGGTTTGATCGCTTTTGATATTTTTTCCGCCGTCTCAATAATGAGCTCTTTCGTTAATGTTTTCCCGACCAGTCCATCACCGATTTCTTTCAGGAATAACGGTTTGCCGGCAACGGATCCCATCGCAATCCGGCAAGATCCGACAAGATTGTTTTCCCTTGTGAGGACTACGGATACACTGATTTTTGCCAAATCGGCTTTAACTCTGCTCAGTTTAATGAAAGCCGCACCGGTATTCTCTGCCGGAGCGGGAATATTTACTGAGGTAACAATTTCATTCGGCTCCAAGACGGTTTTCCCGCCTTCAGCAAAAAAATCTTCCGCTTTTATGCGCCGTTCTCCGGCATGATTTTTGATCAGCAGGCTTCCGCCGTAGCAGATAACAGGTCCCGCGGTATCGGCACCGGGAGAGGCATTACAAAGATTTCCGATTAATGTCGCCATATTTCTGAGGGAGATCGAAGCCATGGAAATAAACGCTTCATACAGCGCCGGAAAGCGATTGATGATATCTTCATTTTTCTCTAAAACAGAGATCTTTTCGGCAGCTCCTATCGTTATTCCTTCTTTATCGGAGGTAACCTTTTTTAATTCTTCAATCCCGTTGATGTCCAGCATCGTGTCCATCTCGATCGGCGAACCAATTTTCAGTTTAACGATTAAATCCGTTCCACCGGCGAATATCTTGACATTTTTTTTTGTTTCAAGAATTTCCAATGCCTCAGCCAAGGTTTTCGGTTTTACATAGTCATATTCTTTTTCGAGGTAAACGGTATTCATGAATGACTTGCTCCTTCCTTCTCTTTCAAAGCAGCCAAAACTACTTCCGGTGTAATCGGTAATTTGTAGAAACGGATCCCGATTGCGTTATAAACGGCATTGGCAACAGCAGCTTGAACAGAAGCTAAAGCTGCTTCGCCGATCCCTTTTGCCCCATAAGGTCCGGTCGGCTCATAAGTATGGCACAATTCGACCTGCATGTTCCCAACATACGGCATTTCGGTTGTTGACGGTAATTTGTAATCGCTGATTAATCCTTTGATTTTCAACGCGCCTGTCTTTTCATCTGTGATCAATTTTTCATAAACAGTATAGGCAAATCCTCGGTTAAAAGAACCGGTCAATTGGCCTTTCACCAAATCAGGATTCATTGCAACTCCGCAATCGCCATAAATTAGAACCCGTGGGACAGTAATAATACCCGTCTCGGTATCCACTTCCACTTCGACAAAGTGAGTGGTAAAACAAGGCGGACAATTTTTCTGTCGATAACTATCAATATAGGAAATTGTTCCCCAACTGTTATTCTGAGCTTGTTTTGCGATTTGTCCGATTGTCATGCTCTTTTGCGGATATCCCGGTACTTGAACGCGTCCCTGATGTGCTTCCTCATCCAACACCAATTCCAAATCACAGGCATGCTCATCCATCAGCCTCCCGGCGACTTCTAAAAGCATCTCTTTCACTTTTCTGGCAACATTCAGCACCGCACCCCCGCCGCAATATACTCCGCGGGTCGCATGCGTACACACATCATATCCGGTGTTCATCGTATCAGCGGGAGAAAGCCCGACCAAATCATAAGGAACTTTCAATGTTTCGGAAACGATTTTTCGCAGAGCATCCAGTGTCCCGCCGCCGTGATCCGTTACAGGGGTGCACAAATCCACACTGCCATCTTCATTGATTTTGATCATGGCACTGCTGTAATCGATGACTTCCCCTTCCTTTGGTCCGCCTGTTCCTGAACAATGGAACCCCCGCGCTAATCCGATACCTCTTCGCTTTACACCCGTCTTCTTGGAAGGTTCAATTTTTTCATCATATTTGAAAACTTTTCGACCTTCTACCAAACTCTCTTCAACGCCGCAACTTTTAATAATTGATCGAATGGTCGGGCCTTGGCCCCAAAACTCATCGCCAATTCCGCGATAATTCTTCAGACGCAGGTCAACCGGAGAAAAATTCATTTCTTCCGCAATAATATCGACCATACTCTCGATCGCAAAGTTTATTTGCGGATTTCCATATCCTTGCATAGCGCAGCATGGCGTTTTATTTGTATATACCGCAGTTCCGTCAAAACGGATATTCCCGCTATATTTATAAAGTGAAGCAAACCAACCTGCCATACAACCTAATAAAGGCAGAGGTTGAACTTGATGAGCGCCAAAATCGATTAACGCCTTAACATGGGCGGCAGTAAAAATACCATCATTGGTTACGCCTATCTTTACATGAAATTTTGCCGGATATTTGTTATGGCTGTAAAAATCTTCTTCACGCGACGAACCCAATTTAACCGGTTTTCGTGCTTTTAATGCCAATGCGGCGCAAATCGGAATAACCGTGTTTACCTGAATCGATGATCCGAACGCACCACCAAAAGGCATCTTTTTGACATTAATTTTACTGAGCGGCATGTTCAAAGCCCGTGCCAGCATCTGGCGGGTACCGTGAATGGATTGAGCGGTTGCCCAGACAGTCAAAGTCCCATCCGGTTCCGGTTTACAAACCGCATTTTTCGTCTCAAGTTGGGCATGATAAATTCTTCCCAGTTCGAAATCCCGTTCAAAAATCCGATCCGCCTGCGCGAAGCCGGCATCGCAGTCGCCTTCGTTGATATTCCGAATGACACCGATATTATTATGAACCTTTACAGCTTCGTCACCGAGATAAATGGTGTCATAAAGCTGGGGGGCACCATCCTTCATAGCTTCTTCCGGATCAAAAACGGCTTCCAGAATTTTATATTCAACCTTTAAGGCTTTAACCGCTTTAAAAGCTAATTCTTCAGTTTCGGCAGCGACGGCAGCAATCGGTTCACCGACGTGTCGGGCTTTGTTCGGTAAAATTGTCCGATCACGATAAGTCTGAGAAGGAACGGAAACGCTTCTTTCGTTATAAATAATCGGTTTAATATCTTTATAAGTCAAACAAACTGCTCCCATCGCTTCCGCTTCGCTGGTATCAATTGATAGGATTTCGGCATGTGGATACGGACTTCGTAATACTGCGGCATATAACATCCCCGGGATATGTATATCGGATGGATACTCTAATTTTCCGGTAACTTTTGCGAAGCCATCACTGCGGGGTGTATTCTCGCCAATTACGGATTGATTCTCCTTTTTTATCATTCTTGTACTCCTTTAATTTAACGGCATCCTTGTAATTTCATTGTAGCATAATGGATGACTATTTCAATCCTAAAAACCATAATATTTTTTTATCAATCGGTTCGTTTTATCATAAAATATTGCATGTTGATAAACAATTTGTAAATATTTAATTTATGAGTATTATTGACGCCGGTTTAAAAATAAAAATCCTGGCTTATATAATTAAACAGGATTTTTGTAAATTATTAGTTTGTTTATTATTTATTAAAATCTATAGCCTGTGCTTTCTCCCGAGTTTTACAGTTGGAGAAAAACAAAAACGCTCTGAATACACCGAAAATACGGGTAAAAAGAGCGTTCATTTTATTTGGGAAAAGTATATCTACCAGCGCATAATGTCTCCGATCGTTCCGAA
>Ga0209203_1000237_pt1 | contig 48572 bp, 42 predicted proteins | sample AD_UKC109_MetaG_FD_184423 | JGI IMG/M metagenome (GOLD analysis project Ga0209203, IMG submission 184423) | Active sludge microbial communities of municipal wastewater-treating anaerobic digesters from Hong Kong - AD_UKC109_MetaG (SPAdes)... | ecosystem: Engineered > Bioreactor > Anaerobic >... | reverse complement strand
AAAATCATCCTCTGCTCATCAACCATTACTCATCCGAAAAAACTGCGTTTCCCCAAACAAGGATGCGCATTATAACCACACAAAATCACTTTGCAAGAAGTTTTTTTATTTATTGCATTTATTTTTAGTTAAATAATTTTGTGATTAGAAACCACTAAGTATTTGTAATGCTTTTAATGATACTTTTAAATCAAAACTGTCCCACATCCATATTATTTTTCAGGAATATTCTCCAAAATTTTCAATAGATATTTCCAAAACTTCTGAGTCGATGAAATACTGGCTCTTTCATCCGGAGAATGAGCTCTTTGAATTGTAGGACCAAATGAAATCATGTCCATATCCGGATAATTGGTTCCCAGTATTCCGCATTCCAATCCAGCGTGATAAGCAATGACGTCAGGATGAGATTGAAACACACTAAAATAGATATCCTGTAAGACTTTTAATATTTTTGATTCCATATTTGGTTTCCAGCCTGGGTAAGAGCCACTTAACTTGACATTAAAACCACCCATTTGTAAACCCGCTTCAACCTGATGTGCCAAATCCAATTTTCCAACTTCTGTTGCGCTTCGAGTCAAACACAGAATTTTGATTTCTCCATCTTTAACTAAAACTCTTGCCAAGTTATTCGAAGTTTCCACCAAGCCTTCCATATCCGGACTCATTCGAAACACGCCATTATGGATGACATAGACCGATTTTATTAAATTTTCTTGTTCCGATTTACTTAAAATATTCTCAGGAGCTTGGCATGGTTCAATACCAATACTGATATTTGCTTCAATACTTTTATATTCTGCGATAATTTCATCGGATGTTTGTTTAAAGATTGCATTCACCTTTTCAAAGTTTTCACAAACAATAATCGCATTGCTTTCCCGGGGAATCGCATTGCGCAAACTTCCGCCATCAATTTCTGCAATTGAAATTTCATCCTTCAAAGCAAACAAAATTCGATTCATGATTTTATTTGCATTGCCATAACCTTTGTGAATATCAATGCCGCTATGACCGCCACGTAAACCTTTGACATAAATCTTAAATGATTGTGAAGATGAATCAACACTCTGTGGCGAATAACTTTTCATCGCCGTAATGTCAATTCCACCGGCACAACCCATGGCAATTTCATTGTCAGCTTCAGTATCCAAATTTAACAAAATTTCTCCGGTTAAATATCCGGCTTGTAATCCCAAAGCTCCGGTCATGCCGGTTTCTTCATCAATAGTGAATAATGCTTCGATACTCGGATGTGCAATATCATCAGATTGCAACACGCTCATAATGGCAGCAACACCTAAACCATTATCGGCTCCAAGAGTGGTTCCTTCTGCAGTGACCCAATCTCCGTCAATGTACATTTTGATGCCCTGGGTTTCAAAATCAAACTTGGTATCATTATTTTTTTGGTGAACCATATCCAGATGCGACTGCATCACAATTGTTTTGCGATTTTCCATGCCTTTAGTCGCCGGTTTTTTGATAATGACATTGCCAACCGGATCAATCAGAGCATCCAAATCGTGTTTCTCAGCAAAGTTCATCATAAACTGACGGACTTTTTCTTCTTTTTTGGAAGGTCTGGGAACGGCATTGAGATCTGCAAAATTATTCCACAGTGCTTTAGGTTCGAGATTTCTGATATCAGTTGTCATTGCATTATCCTCATCAATTCAAAGGTCGAACATTCTAACTGATTTGAATAGAAATTTCGAGAAAGAGTTTTGCTTCAAATTACGGAAATCAGCATTTTAAGACTAAGCGCTACTAACAATAACGCAAATACTTTTTTCAAAGTCGAAATCGGCAATTTATGAACCACTTTCGCACCAATCGGAGCGGTAAAAAAACTAACCAGAGAAATCAACACAACCGCAGGCAGATAGACAAAACCAAATGTATAACTATCATTAAAAGTTTTTTGCCAACCGTTGACGATATAGCCAATAGTTCCTGCAATTGAAATTGGAAAACCAATCGCCGCGGCTGTTCCTATCGCTTTTTTAATATTGACATTGTTCCACATTAAATAGGGAACAGTCATTGTCCCACCACCGATTGAGACTATTGCAGATATCGCACCGATGAAATTTCCTGCCAGAAACAATTGTAATAAACCGGCTTCATTAACATGTTTTTTAGGTTTAAGATTCAAAATCATTTGAACTGCTACGATAAACATAAATCCTGCAAAAAACAATGCCAAAAACTTTGGGCTGAGAAAAGATACTAAAAATGTTGCCAAGAATGTTCCCAATAAAATTCCCGGAGTCATTTTTTGCACTACCGACCAAATCACTGCCGAATGTAAATGATGTGAACGCAAACTGGAAAAAGAAGTCACAACAATCGAAGCCATTGAAGTTCCTAAAGCCAAATGGACAAAATTTTCGTTACCGATTCCATAGGTCCCAAAAACCAAAGTCAAAACCGGAACCATAATTCCGCCACCGCCAACCCCAAACAAACCCGCCATAAAGCCAACAGTGGCCCCAAGGGTTAGGAAAATCAGAATGAGTTGAGGTTCAACAGGCATTGTAAAAAGTGTTATTTCATGCAAAAGTATTTGTGTGAAACTCCGAGAAATACCCCTTCAGCGAAACCGAAGGGGTAACCTTAAAGTAAATTTTAGGTCAAAGCAAAAGCCAGCGACATTGACATCCCTTCATAAGCCCCAACACTTTTACCAACAGTTTGCGGGTTATAATCATTCTCCTTAATATTACTTACGAGAAGTTTTATACAATCTGCAAATTTTTCTTCAAAAAAATCTATAGGGTTATCGACAGCCCATTCTATCTTATCCTTATTCTTAGTTAATTTCATTAAAGAAAAAAGCGATGCAATAATTGGTGTAACAAAGCCATCAGGATAGTTATATTTACAAGGTCGTTTATAAAACTTGGTTTTAAACTTTTTCATTTTATCATCCTGCCTTACACATCCAATCCTTCCAAATCCCGGTGATTGTGAATTATAAGCATCACCAAATTTTTCATAAATAAAATCATATATCTTAGGTATATCTTTCATCATATTAAAAGCACTAATGATCAGTTTGTCGGTAATATTTCCATCATCATTTTTGTATATTTCATATATCAAGTTATAATTCTCAACACATTTCCCTTTACTACTGTATATACTAATTGGGTTAAGTTTTGGTGCTCTTTCACTTAATAAATTTGACTTTTGAAGTTTTATAAAAGGTATTATTGCTAAAGCAACTATATCCTGAGATTTAATATATTTATTAATATCGTTATCTTTCCACTCTACATATTTTTCTATTTCTGGATCAAGGCATTGTTTTAGAATATCGAAATATCCCTTATGATCAGCTTTTGTTTGTGCAGTTAGAGAAGAGTTATTATTTCTTGCGTCTGAAATTTCTAAAACACTTTCTTTAAAATCAGACTCATATAACCTCTCAGGGTATATTATTTCAATAGGAATTTTAAAATCGAAAGTTTCTAGTACTTCCGATAAATCATCTTGATACTTCTTCCATACTTGCAAAAAGTCATCCCATTTTTTTATTCTTCTGATCTCATTATGGCTTGGGTCACCAAAATATTCAGTAAGGATGAAGCAGCCTATTGCCAACATATTATGCCCACCATCTAAAACACCCTCAAACTGAGGATCATCAAAAGAAAGCTCTATTCTTCCTCTCTGCCTTTCTTCGCATCTCATTGTTGAAATTAATAAGCCTTTACTTTTGAAACGAAATAAGTCAGGACTTTTTTCTAAAGTTTCCATTATAGCATTTGTAATTTTGTTACATTTTGATTTTCTCGGATTTGCTGTTAACCCAACGACATTCAATACTTTTGCTAAGTTTTTTGCATCCAATACTCCAAGAATCTTATTGATTTTATCGTGATTCTGCACTACATATGATTCTGGTTTGATTGTGACGGATTGGTAATGATATTTCATTTTATTTCTCCAAAAATTATAAGTTTAAAATTAAGGAGAGTACAAACAAGTTTGAACAAACTATGAGGTGATACACAGAAAATGTACCAATTAGCTTTTCAGCCAAATCAAATCTATTCTTATGCTTTCGCACTCTCAGACCCTTTTCAGGAATCAAGTTAGATACTAATATAGTTTTCTAACTTTGTAAAGGAGTGGTTTGTCAATTTATGAAATTAAGGGGATTATTGCTTGTTCTTTATCAGTATCTTTGAAAAAATAGCGGTTTTGTTTTGTAAATCGATTTAGATTCCCGCCTGCGCGGGAATGACAATAATGCCATGTCAGTAATAAAAGCTCAGGATATCAGTTGTCAGCGGGGGAATTTTCCCTTGTTTGAGCCTGTGTCTTTTGAACTCACAACCGGACAGTCTTTATTATTGAGTGGTCCGAATGGCATTGGTAAAACCACCTTGTTGGAATCCCTTGCCGGATTGCGAGGCTTGCAGCAAGGCGAATTGTTTTTTAAAGATGTTAATCTTTCAATTTCGAGAGAAGATTGGTTTAATCATAGTTTGTTTATTGGTCATAAGACCGGCAATAAGAAAGAACTGAATTGTTTAGAAAATTTACAATCCTATTTACAGGTTCGAGGTGTCAGTATCAACGAGCAACAAGCTGAAGACGCTTTGGCAAAAGTCGGTTTAGCCGGCTTTGAATTTCAAATGGCAGGAAGTTTATCTGCCGGACAAAAGAAAAGGCTGGCTTTGGCTCGTTTGTTGGTGACTGATTTTCAGGTTTGGATTCTGGATGAACCGTTTGTCAATCTTGATGTGGATGGTTGTCACTGGCTATTGGGTGTTTTGAATGAGCATTTGCAAAGTGGCGGTATTCTTATTATTACGGCTCATGATAATGAATCAATTCGTAAAACTGCTACCTTTGAAATTGAGTTGAAACCTTCCAGGGAGTGGAGCGGATGAGTCCTTTTATTGCTATAGTTAAGCGGGATTTGATTTCCGGATTCCGAAAAAAATCACAAATTTACCAACCTTTGGTTTTTCAGCTTTTGGTTGTGACTATGTTTCCTTTGGGTTTGGGAAGTGGTGCAAAAACCTTGGGAATAATTTCTCCGGCGGTGATTTGGATTCTTGCATTGCTTGCCAGCCTTTTGACATTAGATCAAATTTTTAAAAATGATTATGATGACGGCAGTATCGAATCGTATGTGTTGTCGGCTTATCCTTTGCAATTGTCCGTTTTGGCAAAAGCCTTATCACATTGGATATTGTCCGGTTTGCCATTGGTGATTTTTGCTCCGGTTCTGGGTATGTTATTATACTTGCCGGAATCGGCTTATGGTGCTTTGGTGTTGTCATTATTAATCGGAACCCCAATATTCAGCCTGATGGGTTCGATTGGCTCAGCATTAACCATGAGTTTAAAACATGGCGGATTATTGTTGACAGTCTTGGTTATGCCTTTATTATCACCGGTTTTGATTTTTGGAGCCAGTTCGGTGGTTGAAAGCTCTTTTGGTAATCCGATTGCTATGCAACTTCTGGTTTTAGCAGGCATGTTGGTTTTGAGTTTGACATTAGTGCCTTTTGCTGCGGCTGCCGCTATAAAAATTAATTTAGAATAAACTGAAATCTGACAAGACCAGAAATTATGAATATAACAATCGTTTTACAAAAAAATAGTCTTTTATCAGATTCCTGCCTTCGCAGGAATGACGGGATTTTATTACAATCATGAAAAAACCAAGAACAAATGCATTAGTCAGACTTTATCATCAACTAGGTTCACCACCGTCGTTTTATCGAATTAGTGGTTATTTTCTCAAATGGTTGTTATTGATTTCGATTATATTGTTGGTTGCAGGTTTGTATGATGGCTTAGTTCTTGCACCTGCAGATTATCAACAAGGTGATGGATTTCGCATTATTTATGTTCATGTACCTGCTGCATGGATGTCGATGTTTATTTATGGCGTGATGGGACTTTGCGGAATCATTGCAATTATCTGGCGAATGAAAGTAGCCGAAGCGGTATTGATGGCATCCGCTCCCATTGGTGCGTGGTTTACATTTCTGGCGCTGGTTACCGGCTCGCTTTGGGGCAAACCGATGTGGGGAACTTGGTGGGTTTGGGATGCCCGCATGACTTCTGAATTGATTCTGCTGTTCTTGTACATTGGCATTATTGCCACCTACAATGCCTTCTCGGAAGACACGCGCAAAGCCGCGCGTTTTGCATCACTTATTGCTGTTGTTGGCATTGCCAATGTAGTTATTATCCATTTCTCCGTGAAATGGTGGTCATCCATTCATCAGGGAACCACTGTAAGCATTACGGGAGAAAGTAAAATTACATGGGAAATGCTTCGTCCATTGCTGATTATGGCTTTTGCAACTAAGTTTTATTACGGATACTCGATGCTGAAGCGCGCCAGAATTTTTCTTCTGGAAACCGAACAACATAAAAAATGGGTCGAAACTGAAATTTCAGGAGAAAAATCATGAAAGAATTTTTTGCAATGGGCGGTTATGCTTTTTATGTTTGGACTAGTGTCGGCCTGTTTTTACTCGCTTTATTTATTGATGTTGTTAGCTTAAACAGCAAAGAAAAATCTGTCAAAAAAAATATCCGTTCCTATTTCCGTCGTAAATTGAACAAATAACACTCCTCACCCCCAAGTTTGGGGGTTTCTACTTTTCTCTATCTGCATAGAATTAATCCATTGAATCTTTTGAGGGTTAATTTTATGAAATATGTATTGGTTTTTCTTGCTTTGATAAGCACACAGACTTGGTCTCAAGACTGGAGTTTGGTTGAAGACATGGCTCCTGTTGAAGCCAATGAAAGTGATTATGGTATAAATATGGTCTTTGCCGAGGATATGCTGGTCGTATCCTGGCCCAGAATTTTCACCAGAGGCAATCCTGCCGATAACTGTGGTGAAGTGATTACTTATGAGAAAGTTGATGGAATGTGGCAGGAGTTAGCTCGTCTAACTGCTGAAGATTTGACTGGTTCTTGTGTTGACGGAGATGGCTTTGGATATGGTCTTGCCTATGATAATGGCAGACTGGCAATTGGTATGCCTGCCGGTGCAAGAGCCGGTATTGGTGTCAGTGGTGGAATGACCGACTCTGATTCCAGAGTTTTCCTGACTCACTTTGAATCAGGCAACTGGGTTTTGGATGAAACACTCACCGGCAGTGATATTTCACAAGGCAAGGGTATGGGTGGTCAATTGGTTCTTGAAGGGGATATGCTTTTGGTTCACGCACATGAATATGACTCTATTTTTGGGGTTAAATTTATTGTCAGTACAGGAGTTTATGTCTTTGAGGATAACGGTTCAGGCTTTAGCGAAACTCAAAAACTGGAAGAAAATTTCCACCTATTTGGTCAAGACTTCGACTATGAAAATGGTCAAATCATTGTTGGTGCTTGGGGCGTACAAGCTCTCACTCAACCCGGGCGAGTTTATGTTTACGAGAAATCCGGTTCAAACTGGAGTAATGTGCAAACTATAAATGACTCTCGAAATTCCAATCTTGGAAATCAAGTTGAAATTTATGGCGATACAATGGTTGCCGGAAATGTACAAGCCGGTGGTATTGGTGGTGTGTCTGTTTATAACAAAGCAAATAACGGACAATGGAGCGAAGTGCAGTTCATTCAAGCAAATGATGCAGCATTCAATGATCAGTTTGGGATTACTGTCAGACTGGATGATGAAGAAATCATCGTTGGTGCGACGGCAGGAGAGAACCAAACCCAAACACTGGGAGCCGTTTATACTTTTGTCAAAGATGGAAATGGTCAATATCAACAACAACAAAAATTGATTGCGAGCAACCCGACAACATTATATGACCGCTTCGGTGGCAATCTAATATTTAATGATACTGATTTATTGATAAACTCGGTTTCAGGTGGTTTCGCCAATGCTGATATAACCACTTTTCATCACTTCTCCAGAGAAGGTTCCAGTGGTGGTAACACAACTTATAATGTGGACTCCAAAGTTTCCGGCACATGGAAATCTGAGTTTTCAGATACACAGACTATTAGCTTAGAAGTATTGAGAAACGGCAAGGTTTTAATGTATGCTGGTTTGAACAATAATGAAGAGAGTTTTTGGTTCTTAGGTGTTGGTGAAAAGTCCGATAATATCATTGACTTTCCAACCATTTACAGCACATCGGGTGCGCGATTCGGAAGTGCATTCAATTCAAATGATGTGATGAAAAAAGATGAAGGACAACTACAATTAGCATTTAATAAATGTAATCAAGCGGTTCTCAGCTACAACTTCTCCGATTTGGGAACATCTGAGTTGGTTCTGACAAAGGATAATGAAATTCCGGGTAATGAGTGCGGAACAACAACTAAAGATTTACCAAACGGTGTATCCGGTTCATGGTATGACCCAAGCACTTCAGGACAAGGGTTTACAATTTATCTCTTTGATGAAAACGAATCTCAAAAAGCAACAGTTACTTGGTTTACCTACGATGAGAATGGTAATCAATCTTGGATTTCAGGAACCGGCACAGTTACTGACCAAACTATCAGCATATCCAATATGGTTAAACACACAGGAGGCTTCCTTTTCTCAGGTGCTAGTGAAACAACCGAAATGGGGTCACTCACATTATCGTGGGATCAATGTCGGAATGCTGTTGCAAATTATGACTTTGCGACTGTAGGATTAGGTTCAGGAACAATGAATCTTAAACAACTTACAACATTGGAAAACACAGAGTGTTCAATAGTCAAGTGACAAACAAACTAGCGCCTTGCCCATGAATGGACTTTAGAATAAAAACAAGGATGTTGATTTGACCCAAGAGTTAACGATATTTCCTCTCCATTATTGTGTTGAAAGCGATAGATAGTTGAAGTTTAAACTCACATTATCTGTCGCTTTACTTTATACATATAGCTGAGTTCAATCAATTTATTCTCAAATTGAAAGTAATCGTAAAATCTCAATAGACTATTAAGCAATCAACTCATTGATTTTTGTTATGTGTAGCTCCTTTTGAGAGTCAGGCAGAAAACTACCACTGAAAGAGTTCTTGATTAACTGCACAACCTCTTCGCCACTCAAATCCAAAGCCTCAGTAATTGCTTTAAAATTGTCGTTAATATAACCACCAAAATAAGCCGGGTCATCAGAATTCACTGTTGCCTTCAAGCCTTTTTGTAACATGGTTTTAATCGGATGCTGTTGCAAATCTTTTACCACTCGCAATTTCAGATTGGATAGAGGGCAAACCGTCAAAGTCAAACCTTTTTCAACAACATAATCCACCAGTTTTTCGTCATCCAAACAACGATTTCCGTGATCGATTCGATCCACTCCCAAAACATCAATAGCATTCCAAACATATTCAGCAGGTCCTTCCTCACCGGCGTGAGCGGTTTTTAACAAACCCAATGCTTCTGCTTTTTTGTACAAGTTTGTGAACTTTTCAGGCGGATGTCCTAACTCTGATGAATCCAGACCGATAGCAATAAATTTGTCTTTATAAGGAACAGCTTGTTCCAGAGCAGTTAGACAATCTTCTTCACTGAGATGTCTGAGTAAACTAAATATCAGATAGGAACTAATTCCTAGTTGTTCTTCAGCATCCTTCAGAGCGTCACAGATTCCGCTGATTACAACTTCCAGTTTAACGCCTCGATCGGTATGTGATTGCGGGTCAAACATAATTTCGGTATGAACCACATTATCAGCTTTAATTTTTTCAAGATAAGCCCATGTCAAATCATAGTAATCCTGTTTAGTTTGCAAAACATTCACGCCTTGATAATAAATATCCAGAAACTCTTGCAAGTTATTAAACTGATATAAATCGCGTAACTCCTGAACCGACTTGTAGGGAAGTTTAATACCGTTTCTTTCCGCAATAGCGAACATCAGTTCCGGTTCAAATGTACCTTCTATGTGAAGATGAAGCTCTGCTTTAGGCAGGTTATTTATGAGCTCAAGTGCATTCATGTTATTTCGATGATTCAAAGTTGACATTTTAACCCAATCCTTATTTGAAAAACACACACTTTGCACTATTATCAACCAGGTAAAAGTAACTTCTATGAATTAATGTTTTTGAATACACAAATTTTGAAATTAAGCCAATTGAGTTTAATTCTGATATTGCTTGCTGTTTCGTTTTTTGCTTTTATGCCCGGACCGGTAACTCCGGCATTTGTTGTCAACCATGACAAGGCTTTTCATTTTTTGGTATTTTTTGCCCTCTCATTGCTATTGACTTTTGCAATGCCTAAAATCAGGCATCGTTTTCATGTCGTTTCATTGTTTCTTTTTGCAATTGCAATTGAGTTGATTCAACTACTGTTCGTCCATCGGGGATTTTCTTTGATGGATATATTATATGATGTCAGCGGAATCACATCATTTTACTTGTTAATCTTTCTTTATCGTATGAATTTCCATGCAAAAAGTCATAAACAAAATCAATGAACAGGGGTAGATACTAAGAGAAGCCTTTGTTTAATTCGTGAGACATAAATAAAACTCGATTGACAAGCAACTTGAAAAGAGTACTCATTCAATCAACTCAAATCCATTGGCAAAAATAATACTTCTTGAAGTAATTCTCAGTGTGAATTTTGCGGTATTACTCAAGCCTTCATAGGTCGGCCACAAGCTGATATCTCCCACAGTGATATGATAATTCATATTCAGGTTCGCTAAATCCTCAATCGCATCTACTCCGAAAAGGGGGTCTGATTCCCATTGCGAGATCGTTTCATTAGTAATCGTCCCATCTATGTTCAATGGTGGAGGAGTCAATCCGAGATTACTCCAAAAAGGTTCTACTCTAAAAGTAATCCAACCTAAATCATTCTGGTGTGCAATCAGAATGGGATCCGTAGCAATGTCATTATCATGATCATAAAAATAACCGTTTAGAACGTTGGCTTTAGTCATGAAATCTCCAACCAAGTCATGATAGTTGGATGAAATTCCGGTGCTTTCAATCCGCCCCCTATTCGCCGTCAGATAAAATCTGGCACGATCATTGGGATCAAAATAGCCATCAATATCCTGATTGGGATCTGTGTCTGCATCTCCGAACAAACCGAAGGGAAACAAAGCATCCAGATCCAGTTGTGGCACATCGCCGGTTACGGTTTCTGTTAACCAGATATTGCCCGAATTATCTGAAAAGTCCAGACCTATTCCACTTGTAGCCGAGACAAAATTGTCAGAGTCACCAAATCCCAACTCAATTTTAAAGTCAGAAATGGTAAAGCCTGTATTATTAAGAACTTTTTCAAGAACTCGGTAAGTTCGGGTATCCATTGTTCCATCAACATCAAAAACAAAATCCAGATAAGTACCTGGTGAAGTCACATTCAACTTAAATCTTTTACTATACTGAAACGGGTCACTGCATTGTTTGACTGTCATATCATCAGGATTAAAGCCGGCAGTCATTAAACAATTTGTCATATTGACATCATCGTCATTCACGACATTGAACCCCGGATTCTGAACATCACTTTCCACCCAAAGTATAGATCCATGAGTTGTGATTTTATTGATATCAGTGTAAATAACACTATGATAGGTTTCATCAGTGGTGTATGGAGGTAAATCTGTTGTAATATAATCTCTGTTAAAATCGTTTATAGTACCCGAAAATACTAAATTGGAAACTAAAAGAGAAACGATCAACAATCCATAAAACAGATAATATTTTGTTTGTTTAACCTTCATTTTATTACCTCTAAATGTAATAATGTTGTCCATAATTATATCACATTTGAGATTCTTTTTTTTATTATTAAGAGATACAGTGAAATATTATGGAAACATCAAGAAACATATATCAATCAATGAAGAGTTCCTGAGCTGGCTGACGTAAATTGTACCTAGATGCCATTGAATAACCATAAGCGCCACAATTTGCAATCAAAAACACATCTCCAGCCTGAGAATCAGGAAGTTTTCTATCCACGCCCAGAATATCTCCGGTTTCACAAATTGGACCAACAACAGTCGCTGTGATATTCAATTCATCATCTATTCGGCTGAGGTTGACGATATTATGCCATGCACCATAGAGAGCCGGCCGGATTAGTGAATTCATTCCTGTTTCCAAGCCAATGTAACCTTTGTCTCCCTTGAGTTTTGTTTGTGTCACTTTTGCCAGTAAAACTCCGGCATTAGCCACCAAAAATCTCCCTGGTTCCATCCAGAATTGTAAATGAGGGAATTGATTTTTATATTCTGTAACGATTAAATTCAATTGTTCTAAATCCAAACCATGTTCATAAGGGTTTTCGGCAATTCCCATACCTCCACCAATGTTGATGATTTGAACTTCAGTAAAAATACTGGTTTTATCGGTTAAATATTTAATGATTCGATGCCAGTTCTGATGTTCCAGAATCCCACTTCCCGCATGAGCATGCAAACCTTTGACGGTAATGTTATTAGCTTGGCAAATCTCTTTTACATTTTGCAATTCGGATTCGGTAATTCCAAATTTTGAATGCTGACCGGCTGTTCGGACATAACGATGATGACCGCTTCCATGACCCGGATCAAGCCGTAGAATTATGCTTTGGCTTTTGAAAACTTCGGGATAATCTCGAATCACAGTATAATTATCAATGGTCACATGATAACCCTTTTCTAATGCTTGCTGATACTCTTCAATAGCAGCAAAATTAGGAGTGAACAATAGTTTTTCTTTGTCAAATTCTCCCAAAACATTTTTAACCTGTGCAATTTCGCCCGGTGAAACCGTCTCAATTCCCAAACCGTTTTGGGTGATGGTTTTTAAAACATCCGGATTGAAGTTCGATTTCATCGCAAAAAAGATTCGATCAATAGAAGTTAATGTTTTTAACAAGCTGATTTGATACTCAATTATGTCTTTACTGTAAACGTAGCAAGGAGAACTCTCCTTTGCGATTTCAAGCAACTTGTCCTTTTCTTTTTTCCACCAAATCACTGATTGTGGAGGATTCTCGAATTTCTTGCTGACTAATTGTTCCCAAGTAGGGCCGAAACCGTATTGATTGGCATTTTCCGTAATTAATCCATCATGAAGTGCAATGAGCAGTTTATCTGCCTGATCTTCATCAACAACAATACTGGTGTTCAGATCATTGGAAGATTGAGATGTCAGATAAATTCTTTGCTCAGCAAAATTTGAAATAATCGGTGCAATCTGCCCCAAAAGAGCTCTCATGCGATAGCCAACTAAAGTGACTGCCGAACAATTTTTATAAATAGTTACTTGGCAAAACCGACACAATTCATTTTTCAGGTTCTCTAATACTTCGCTATTAATCACATTATCCGCAGTATCTAATGAAACCGTGATGTTGGTTTGAGCCGTCACCACAATATCTATGGAAATACCCAATTCCCGAAAAACCGAGAAAATTCGACCCATGAACCCTGCCTGATGCCACATATTGATTGAATCCATGGAAACAAGCGTGATTTTGTGCCTGACATTGATGGCTCGGACACGAGGACTTGTGGATTCATAACCTTTTTTTAATATAGTTCCGCTTCCTCCGGCATCCATGGTGTTGCAAATATGAATTGGAATTGAATTCTGCTCTGCCGGTAAAATGCAACGAGGATGTAAAACCTTTCCGCCACTGGCTGCAATTTCACGAGCCTCTTCGTAGCCAATTTTTTCAATCAAACGAGCCGTTGGAACCACATGCGGATTGGCACTAAAAATTCCATGAACATCGGTCCAGATTTCAATTCTTTCTGCTCCTAAGGAAACGGCGAGATAACTGGCGGAAGTATCAGAACCTCCCCGACCTAAAACCACTGTTTTTCCGTTCTCATCGGCAGCAATAAAACCCGGCATAATGGCACAATCTTTTATGATTTTTGTGGAGCCGACATTGCATTTCGCTGATAAGATTTTGGTTGCCAAAGCGCGATTGTCATCAGAACTACTGATAAAAATGTTTTTGGGATTGATGCTTTCTAATTCAATCTGTTTGGATAGATACTCACAAGCAATTTCATGAGTCATTAACTCTCCAAAGGAAAGAATCTTTGCAATATTGTGTGAAGTCAGAATCTTTTGATGAGAATAATCCTGTAACTTTTTAAAGTAATCGGACAAGTCCACTTTCACACTCAATTCATCTGCTAACAGTTCAAGCGATGCCTTGATTTCATCAATCAATTGGCTGTTACGACTGGTCGAAAACTCTTCCAATAAATTAGTGATTCCTGATTTAGCTGAATGCACCACTGCGACTTTATATCCTTCGGATATTCGCTGTTTAATGATACTGATTATCTGTTGCCAACGACTTAGGTTTGAGACGCTGGTTCCACCAAATTTTAAAACTACAACCGGTTTATCGATACTCATAATCTTTGATTGAAGATGAAATATAACATCTTTGAATGTATAATCTGAAAGTCATATATGCAAGAAAATTAATCAATATGTCCAAACTATCCTCAATTGAACAAACCAAACTCAACTGGAAACAAGTTCGCTGGAACTGCGACCTTTCAGAATTGAATTTCAACACAACGAATGATCTCGACATAGGTAGCTCAATGATTGGACAGGATGATGCTTTAGAAGCACTGGAATACGCTATTGAAAGTCGGGCATTCGGGCAAAATGCCTATGTTAAAGGACTGCAGGGAACAACCCGTATCGAGTTGATTGAGAATTTATTAAAGAAAGCAAAACTCCCTGATTTTGTAAAATCTGATCAATGCTATGTCAGTAATTTTCAGCAACCGGACAGACCCAAGTTAATCACATTACCGGCCGGTGAGGCTCGGTTTTTCAAACGCTGGATGAAGAAATTTGCTGACTTCGTCCGTAAAGAATTGCATGAAATTTTGGAAAGTGAAGATGTGAAGAACCGCAAGTCTGAAATTGAGAATCAAGCCAGCGATAAAATAAAAGAAATTACTCTTCCATTTGAAACCGAACTTTCAAAAAATAATCTAGCAATGGTGAACTTTAAATCAGAAACCGGCGTGCAAACAGTTTTATCTCCGCTTTTTGAAAATAAACCGGTCAACCCGACAGAATGGCAGGAGCTGATTCAAAACAATAAAATCACAGAGGAGCAAGTCAAAAAAACTCAGGAAAATCTGGCTAGATATTCCGAAGAGCTCAAATCTTTGATTTCACAAATCAATCGGGTTAAATACCAAAGTGGCGAAGACACTCAGGATTTGTATGAATCAAAAATAAGACAAGCTCTTCATGCAGAAACTGCTGAAATATCCAAGAAATTCCATACTCAAGCTGTTGCAGAATATTTGCATGACGTTTGTGAGGATGTTATCGAACAGTTTTTTTACTCGGAAAAGGACTCGTTTTATCCACACTTACGCTACAGCGTCAATATTCTGGTTTGCCATAAAAAAGACACCGGATGCCCAATTATTGTCGAACGTGTACCTGCATTGAATAAATTACTGGGAACAATTGAAGCCAAATGGAGTGAAAAAGGACCCGAGCTATCCGACCACATGAGCATCACTGCCGGAACTTTGCTTCGCGCAGATGGCGGATTTTTAATTCTTGATGCCAGAGATTTATTATCCGAGCCCGGAGCCTGGAAAATACTGATTCGCACACTAAAAAATCAATTGCTTGAGATTGTTCCGGCTGAAATGGCATGGCCGTTTTCACAACCAACCTTAAAACCCGAACCAATTAAAGTTAACATTCGGGTGATTTTGATCGGCGATTCTGAAACTTACTACATGCTTGATAATTACGACCCTGATTTCCCTGAACTCTTCAAGGTTTTGGTTGATTTTGATACTGTAATCAATCGCAATCTTCGAGGGTATGATAATTACGCCGTCGTCATTGCTAAACTGGCGACTGAAGAAAATTTGTTGCCATTCGATAAGTCGGCTATTGCCGCATTAGTCGAACATGGTGCTCGAATCTGTGCTCAAAAAGACAAACTCACCACAAATTTTTCGCGAGTTGCTGATTTGGCCAGAGAAGGACATTATCTGGCGGAAAATGCAAATGCGAAAATCATTTGCGGGACACATATCAAACAAGCGATTGCCCGAACCAAAAAACGAGCCGGACTTTCATCAAAAAAGTTTCAGGAAATGATTAGTAGCGGCACTATCAATATTTTCACTAAAGATAAACTGGTTGGCGAAATCAACGGTTTGGCGGTGATTCATGCCGGGCCGATTGTTTATGGTTTTCCATCACGAATTTCTGCAACTGTCGCTCCCGGAAGAGCCGGTGTGGTGAATATCGAAGGTCAGGCGTCGATGTCCGGTTCGATTCATACCAAAGGCTTTCAAATTTTGGTTGGCTTGCTCAGACATTTATTGCCAACCAAACATCCGTTGACATTTAGTGCTTCGATTGCGTTCGAACAAAGCTATGGCGGAATTGATGGGGACTCAGCATCAGGGGCTGAGTTTTGTTGTTTGATTTCGGCAATTACCGGTATTCCAATTAGTCAGGAATACGCCATGACCGGTGCGATTGACCAACACGGGCGATTGCAAGCCATTGGAGGAGTGAATGAAAAAATCGAAGGCTTTTATGACACTTGCTTGTCACAAGGTTTAACAACAACTCAAGGGGTTATCATCCCACAATCCAATGCCGGAGATTTAATGTTGCGTGATGATGTTCAGCAAGCAGTAAAAGATGGAAACTTCGCAGTCCATGCCGTCACACATATTACTCAGGCTCTTGAAATTCTCTGTGAAAAACCGGCAGGCGAACTGATAAATGGTGAATATGCGAAAGACACCATCCTTCATGAGGCCATGCAAAAATCACATCTTTTCTGGAAAAATACTAACAACAATAAATATGACGACTTATGACATCTAAAGTAAATTACCAAGGACAATTGCGGACACACGCTGTCCACTTACAATCAAATTCAGTAGTTATCACTGATGCTCCGGTTGATAACCAGGGAAAGGGAGAAGCCTTCTCTCCAACCGATTTGGTCGCAACCGCATTAGCCAGTTGTATGATGACGATTATGGGAATTAAAGCCGAGTCGATGAACATCGACCTTAGCGGCACTCATGCCGATGTGGTAAAGCATATGAGTGAGAACCCCAGACGAATCAGCCAAGTTGAAGTCATAATGACAATGAATCAAAACTTTGATGATAAAACCCGCAAAATTCTCGAAAAAGCCGCACTCACCTGCCCTGTCAGCCAAAGTTTGCATTCGGATTTGGTGCAAAATGTGAGATTTGTTTATCCCTGAGAAAAATAATTAAAATTAAATGAGGTGATTCGCTTCGCTTTTTTGTATGTATTAAGTATCAACAACTTAATAGGTGCAGAATGTTTAGAGTAACCACCACATCAATATTTTTAATTATCTTTTCATCACAGGTACAAGCGTGGAAATCCGTAGGATCTTCGCCAGGTTTTGGAACTTGTAGTTATTCCACAATTCAGGATGCCATAGACTCAGGCGATAGTGAAATTCGCGTTCTGAACAACCAGACATTTACTGAAAACCTGACAATAACTGATAGCATCGATATTAAGGGAGGATTCTCATCCTGTTTAAGTGCTCAGTTGAACACTCAGTCCGGAGGAAATACCGAAATTGACGGATCTGCATCATTAGGCTCAGCAACAATCACAATTGACTCAACATCAGAACCAACTATCAGGTTTTATAATCTGAATATTACTGGAGCGGCGGATACTATTTTCGTCAATGGAGGTCATGGAATTGAAATTGGCGATTCCAATGGAATTATTGAAATACATAACTCTCTAATTATCGGCAATACTGCTGAAGAAGGTGGTGGAATTTATAGTGCCAACCCACCGGGAAGCCTAACAGTGATTATTGAAGACTCCTCTGTATTTGGGAACTCTGTCAGCAATCGGGGAGGTGGAGTTTTCTGCGGAAATGCTAATACCAATGTATTAATTTACGGAAACTCGTTAGTAGGTGAAAACTCAGCAGTTGATGGTGGTGGAATCTATGCGACTAATGGTTGCTATGTCGAAATAAATTCCGGTAGCGACCTTCAACCCGGAAGCGACTTAAAAGGTATCATTGGAAACACCGCATCCGGAAATGGAGCTGGAATATATTTAGATTTGGCTGCTTATTTAAGCCTGTTTGGAAACACCTATGGAGGCGGTCAGTACGGTAATAACACTGAGCCGGTTACAATTGCTGATAACATTTCTTCAAACAATGGTGGTGGAATTTATGCCATCAACAGTTCCACAATAGATGGGTCAGATGTTTACATTACCAACAATGTTTCATCATCCGGTAAAGGAGGTGCAATCTATATGGGAAACAGCACTACAACTCCGGTTACAGCATCAATTTCAGACTCAGAATCACAATGTTGGAATCCGGGAAAATGTTCCATTATTTCCAACAACCATGCCTCATCCAATGGTGGAGCAATTTATATGGAAGGTTCTTCTGAACTCACACTCAGAAACACTCATGTCTCAGGAAACAGAGCAACTTTTGGTACTGCTCTATATGTCTCTTCAATAAATGGTTCTGGGACATCGGCTCATCTGGACGGTAATTATTTTTATGATAACGGAAATGATGGCTCCGGATTTGGTGACAGCTTTGTAATCCGTGGTAACGGTAATGTGGATATTACTATTTTGCACAATACGATTGCAGGAAATGATGCTGATGACTCACGAGCTATCATTGGAATTATTGGTTCAAATTTAATACTGAAAAACTCCATTATCAGTAATGGAACTGAAACAGTTCTTGAACAGAATGGAACAAATACTTTAAATTTTTCATGTTTAATCGTCAATGAGAACATCAGCATCCCATCAGCAACATCGTCAAACGACATTGGTTTTGTTAATAGTGCCAATGATGACTATCACTTGAACTCGGATTCGTTCGCGATTGATTTTTGTGCATCGGCTGCTTCAAACAATAAGGATGCAGATGTTGAATACCGAGGTTGGGATGATGAAACAGTTCCTGACTTTTTAGGAACATATGATGCCGGCGCCGATGAAAGCTACATCAACGATATTATTTTCAAAAACAGTTTTGAGTAGGAGATAGAAATGAAAAAATTATTAATTGTACTAATATTATTTGTTTCAGCACCTCAAGCAACTATGATTACCGTTACAGGAGCCGATGGAACAATTGCCGATGATGGATTTTGCTCGATTTCAGAAGCAATTAATTCAGCCAATAATGATACTTCATCCGGCTCTACCCCCGGAGAGTGTCCGGCAGGTTCTGGAGCAGATATTATTGAACTAACCTCGAACATCTCTTTAACATTTGAAAATCACAACGATGCCACCTTCGGAAGAACCGGAACTCCGGCGATAAACTCTGAAATTGAAATTAAGGGCATGAGTCACGAGATAGCTAGGCAATCTGGACTGACTTGCAACAACGATAATGTCAGTGATGTTGGAGAATTCAGATTATTCCTGATTATTGCTAATGGTTTTTTAAAACTGAACAACGTCACTTTAACAAACGGCTGTGTGGATAATACCGACTTTTCAAATTCATATTATGGCGGTGCAGTCTACAATAAAGGAAGTTTATCGATTACAAACAGTATTATTATCTCAAACAAAGCCAATAGTGGTGGTGGAGTATACAATGCAAACCAAGGAGTTATATCCTCGGTTATCAATAGCTCTTTCGAATCAAATAGCACAGTTGATTCAGGAGGAGGAATATTCAATGAAGGAAACATTTATTCTATATCAAACTGTAATTTTTCTGAAAACTCTTCATACTATGGAGGAGGCCTTGAGAATTTTCAAAATATTGGATCTATCAAAAATTCTACTTTTACAGAAAACTCGGCCGTTTATGGAGGTGGAATAGACAATGCTGACTCCATCAATGAAATAATCAATTCCACTTTTTCAGCAAATTTAGCAAATACAGGTGGAGGTCTCAGTAACACTGGTACAAATATCAATTTCATAATCAACAGTACATTCTATGGCAATGAAGCAACAACAAATGGGGGAGGAATTCATAATCAGAGTAGCAATTTGAATAATTTAAACCATTCACTTTTCGCAAATAATTTAGCCACAGCAAATGCTGACTGTTACTTACAAAGCGGTATTGTTATCGGAAACAACAATATTTCAAATCAAGATAATGGGACCTGTAGTAGTGCAATCGACCAAACTGATATGACTCTTTCAACCATTGATATTCTGAGTGATAATGGTTGTTTTGAAACATTGCCTGGTGGTTCATGTGTTCAAACTCATGCTTTATTAACAGGGAGTGAAGCGATTGATGCCGGAAACTCAACTTCAACCAATCATGACCAACGGAATTTTTCAGCAAATGGAGTCCGGGATATTGGAGCGTATGAATATCAAGGCATTAATGATTTAATATACAAAAACGGTTTTAATTAAAACAATATCAAAGTGAAGCAATCTGCGATAGAATGTATGAATACAAATTAGCAAAACATTTCATATCATGAAACTAATCGAAAAAGCTTTGGAAATCGCTTTACAAGCACATATTGGACAAACCGACAAATCGGGTGAAACCTATATACTTCACCCGTTACGTTTAATGAACAAGATGAAATCAGATGATGAAAAAGCGGTTGCCCTATTGCATGATGTGATTGAAGATTCCGATTTTTCAGCTGACAAATTGTTATCTCAGGGAATACCTGAACATGTCGTGACTGCCGTTAAAGCCCTAACCAAAATTGAAGACGAATCCTATCTGGAATTTATCGAACGAGTTAAACTCAACCCTTTAGCAACCAAGGTCAAAATCGCCGACCTGGAAGATAATATTAACATCCTCAGACTTAAAACTCTCAACTCTGACGACCTGCAACGAGTGAAAAAATATCACCAAGCATGGATGGCTTTGAATGGTTGATACTGAGATTTTTTATCATAAAAACTATCTATTTTTCAAAATATTAAGCAATTCAATATTAATGTAATAATTACTTCTGCCAATTTTGACTTTTTCCAATAATCCAGCTTCATTTAACTGTTTCAAGTAGCTTCCTGACGTATTTCTGTGGACTCCCAATTGATTTTCAAGAAAATCAATTTTTGTATAGGGATGTTTGAATAAAATATTTATAAGATCATGGCTGTAAAAAGAAAAATTATTACGGATAAGAATTTTATACTTATCCATCAGTTTCTTAATTTTATTAACAACAATAATTGTTTCTCGTGCTGTTATCTCAACACCTTTAAGCATCCATACAATCCATTCCTCCCAATTATTATTTGTTCGCACTTCTTGTAACAGCCTGTAATAATCAGCTTTATTACGAATGATATAACTACTTAAATACAGCACAGGTATGTCCAGAAGATTTTGTTGTACGAGAAAAAGCATATTTAGCAATCGCCCGGTTCTACCGTTCCCATCATAAAAGGGGTGAATACTTTCAAACTGAAAGTGAATGATTGGCATTTTTATCAAAGGGTCAATATCATGAAATGAAGCATCATTGATATAAACCTCCAAATTGCTAAATAAATCTTTTATTTCGCGAATATTCTGAGGAGGTGTAAAAACAATTTCTCCAGAGTTTTTATTTTTCAGAGTTGTTCCTGGTAATTTTCTAATAGGATGATTCGGAGCAATGATAGCCTGTATTTCAATAATGTCATTTACAGTTATCAATCCACGAGTGTTTAATTTATCAACTCCTAATCTCAAGGCATGTGCATAATTAATCGCCTCTTTCGCTTCTCTAGAGGCTTTTTTATTATCAACAGAGGCTTTATATAATTCATCATCTGTTGTCACAATATTCTCGATTTCATTACTGTCCTTAGCCTCTTGCAATGCTAAGGTGTCAATCAATATTCCAGAGTTTGGAATCTTGGAAACTTCTCCTTTTAACTCCCCTAATAACCGGCTTGCTTTGCTTAATGCTTTCAAAGTTGCCACAGTTTCACAATCAATTTGAGGAGGTAAAGGTGTAATCGGAATTTCAGTCATTTAAAATTATTTTTAAATCAATATGCACAAATTTAGCATTATTTTGTACTTTTTCTTAGTTTTATGCACAAATATTTCTATTTTTTGTGCATGTCTTGATTATCTGCACAAAATTTAATGATTTTTTGTAGATAAAATAGAGGTGTTTATACAGGAGTCTTTAAAGAGAGCCGAGATAGAATTACAAATATTACAAAAGCAATCAAAATGGCGCGCTTGAGACGATTTGAACGTCTGACCTGCCACTTAGGAGGCGGCGGCTCTATCCTGCTGAGCTACAAGCGCTTTGGCTGGTTTTTTAATTTTCGTTGAAAACGATAGCAATATTTTCCATATCGTTACTGACAGCGATTCGGCTGATTCCTGATAATCCCGGAATGCTGAATTCATGGGCAATCATCCAGTTATTACCGTTCTCACTGAAATAAAGCGTATTGTCTTTTCCGCACCAGAAGTTGCCTTTTTTGTCCATTTCAAAATCTTCCACACCTTGCGGTAGTTTTATAATTTTGCTTTTTTTGAATTTCTTGGTGTCAAACTTGCTAATCCACCAGTTATCCATGGATTTATCGACAAAGTACATATTTTTGTATTTTTCATCAGGTTTGAGGGTTCTGCCAATATTTGATGCCATGAGTTTTGGTTTTCTACCGGTGGTTTGATAGTACAAGTCGCCTTGCTCACCATTGATAATAAACATCCACAATTGATTTTTTCCGGTCCAGTTATGATAGCCGATATTGTCCATGTCACTCATCAATGCTGCTTTGTCCTGCTTACCTTTTTTGTGTAACCAGTAAACATGTTGCGCATCACTGCCATCGGTTTTTTTATCCAATTCAACACGCACCACGCTAATTCCGTCACGATCAGCAATTGAGGTGGCTGAATATTCACTCTGTGGAGTTCGCATATAAGGAGTGGCTTCTCTGGTTTTTAAATTCAAGCGGTAAATGTCCGATTGCTTGTTGATAAAACGAGTGAAATAAATGTACTTGTCCTTTTCCATAAAAACAGGCTGTGAATCATAACCGGTTCTCGAAGTCACATTTTGTGGATTACTGAGTTGAACTTTTCCTTTGGAAACTTTTAAGTTAGCTAATACAATTTCCGTACCCGGTGGAGAGTTCTCCTGTGTTTCTTTTGCCGTTTCTTGCTCAGCAAAGACAGAAACAGGCATAATCAGAACAAATATAAACAGAATCAGTGTTTTCATGGTTATTTTCCACATTGAGTTATTTCATGGCAGTATAGCAAAAATAATTCACTTTTGTTAATAGCATCATTGCGAAACAACAACTAAAACGAACGTTTGAGTCAAATGTCGTATCAATGTTAAAAACAGTGTTTTTCTAGACATTAAGGTTGTTTTTATGCACAATCAGTTCTTTTAAAGGCATTTTAGCGTCACATACACTGAATTTATGTTGAAAGTTTCTGTTATAAACGGTCCGAATCTGAATCTTTTGGGGAAAAGAGAACCGGAAATTTATGGTTCACAAACTTTAGAGGATATAAAGACCGATTTGACGGAGTTTACAGCAAAACATTCAATATGTGGTATTGAATTGGAGTTTTTTCAATCCAATCGGGAATATGAGATTATTGAAAAAATACAATCTTTGTTAGGTGAAAGAAGTCACTGGATTATCTTTAATCCGGCAGCGTTTACACACACCAGCGTAGCAATCAGGGATGCTTTGTTAGCCACACAAATACCATTTATTGAAGTCCATCTGTCAAATATTTTTGCACGCGAAGAATTCAGACATAAAAGCTGGTTTTCAGATATTGCCAGAGGCACTATTACAGGACTTGGAGCTAGCGGATACAGGCTGGCGGTAGAATACATTATCGAATCAAATAACAAATAATCAATCGGGGACACCGCATGGATATCAGAAAAATCAAAAAACTTATCGAGCTGTTGGAAAGTTCATCTTTGGCAGAAATGGAAATTCATGAAGGAAAAGAGTCAGTCAGGCTTTCAAGACATTCACAAAGCGTTGCCACTGCGCAACCTGTGTCCGTTGTTGCTCAGCCTGTTACCACTCCCAAAGCAGCTGAATCAGCTCCTGTTGAAAATACCGAAAGCAGTAACGAATCATCGGTTCGAGAAGAAAGTGGACACATCCAGCGTAGTCCGATGGTTGGTACATATTATGCATCTTCATCTCCTGAAGCCGATCCGTTTGTCAAAGTTGGGCAAAAAGTTAAAGTGGGCGACACTCTTTGCATTGTCGAAGCAATGAAAATGTTTAATCAAATCGAGTCAGAGTTTAGTGGCACAGTGACTAAGATTCTGGTGGAAAATGGTCAACCCATTGAGTTTGATGAACCATTGTTTGTAATTAGTTAGGTTGTTGCCATGTTTTCAAAAGTAGTCATCGCCAATCGTGGCGAAATCGCACTCCGAATACTGCGTGCCTGTCATACAATGGGAATCAAAACTGTTGCTGTTCATTCAACAGCTGACAGGAATCAAAAACACGTTGGTATGGCTGATGAATCAGTATGTATCGGACCACCGCCATCGCTTAACAGCTATTTGGACATGCCAAAAATCATTGCCGCAGCCGAAGTTACTGATGCTGAAGCAATTCATCCCGGGTATGGATTCCTCGCTGAAAACGCAGACTTTGCTGAAAGAGTTGAAAAATCTGGATTCACTTTCATTGGTCCTCGTGCTGATACCATTCGTTTGATGGGCGACAAAGTTGCGGCTATCGAAGCCATGCGTTCCGCCGGTGTGCCTTGTGTTCCCGGCTCAGATGGACCATTGACAGATGATATTGAGAGAAATCTGAAAATTGCCAAAAAAATTGGGTACCCGATAATTATTAAAGCGGCAGCCGGTGGCGGTGGTCGTGGTATGCGAGTGGTTCATACTGAGGCAGCATTGAATAACGCCATTAAAATGACCCAAACCGAAGCAGCAGCCGCTTTCGGGGACGGAACTGTTTATATGGAAAAATATTTGCAGAATCCGAGACACATTGAGATTCAAGTGCTTTCTGATAAACATGGAAATGCGATTCATTTGGGCGAAAGGGATTGTTCCATGCAACGTCGTCATCAAAAAGTGGTTGAGGAAGCTCCTGCTCCCGGAATTACTGAAGAAGAACGTGAAAAAATTGGCTCTGTTTGTGTTGAAGCCTGCAAACGTATCCGATATGAAGGCGCAGGAACTTTTGAGTTTTTGTATGATGAAGGTGAGTTTTACTTTATCGAGATGAATACTCGGATTCAGGTGGAACATCCGGTCACAGAAGCAATTACAGGTGTGGATTTAATCAAACAACAGTTACTGATTGCAGCCGGTGAAAAATTAGCCATTAAACAAAGTGACATTGTCCTCACTGGACATGCGATTGAATGCCGAATCAACGCTGAAGACCCAAAAACTTTCATGCCAAGTCCCGGTACAATTGATGTGTTTCATGCACCGGGCGGTCCCGGTGTGAGAGTGGATTCACACGTTTATGACGGATATAAAGTTCCTCCGAATTACGACTCAATGATTGGTAAGATTATTGTTCGTGGCGAAGATCGCAACACAACCATTAAACGTATGAGATTGGCATTAGCAGAAACAGTTGTTTCCGGAATTAAAACCAATATTCCTTTGCAACAAACAATCATGTACGATCGAGGGTTTGTAGAGGGTGGCAAGAATATCCACTATCTGGAAAAATTGCTGGAGAAGGATAAATAACGTGGATTATGACTATTTTGAGATAAAAATTCCTTGTCATAACAAAGAAGTTGACGAAATTGAGGAATTTTTATTCTCATTAGGTTCATGCTCCGTAACTTTTGAAGATGCGGAAGATGTCGCCATTCTTGAACCGGCTCCCGGTGAAATGCCATTGTGGCAAGACATTGAAATGACCGGTATGTTCACTACTGATTATGATGAAAATCAAATCTGTGAAGCTGTCGAAAAGCAATATTCTCGCAATGCAAAAATCAAACAATTGCAAAATCAACAATGGGAAAGAACATGGCTGGAACATTTCAAACCCATGAAATTCGGAGCAAATACCTGGATTATTCCCAGCGAGTTTAAAGCCGAAGATGAAAAAGCCGTCAATATTTTTCTCGATCCCGGTTTAGCCTTTGGTACAGGGACTCATGCTACAACCGCATTGTGTTTAGACTGGATTGACAATAACAATCTTGAGAATTTGAACGTGATTGACTTTGGTTGCGGCTCAGGAATCCTGGCAATTGCAGCTCTCAAACACGGAGCAAAAAGAACTCTTTGTACAGATATTGATCCTCAAGCAATCACCGCGACACTTGATAACGCTGAGAAAAATCACGTCAAAGATGGAATTGAAATCATTCAACCAGATAATTTTGAAGATGTAAAAAATCAGGATGTAATTTTAGCCAATATTCTGGCAAAACCATTGATTACTCTTGTTGATACATTTTATGCAATGCTTGCCAGCGGCGGACACTTAATTATGTCGGGCATTTTGGCAGAACAAGCTGATGAAATAGTTGAAAAATTTAGTCCCTCATTTGTTGACTTTCAAGTTAATTTTAAAGATGATTGGGCTTCAGTCTATGCCCGAAGAAAATAAGGGTTCTTTGTAAATTATTTCGGATTTATCAGATGTTTACTCAATGCAGGGGTTGCGGAGAAATTTTTAAAGTGAGTGTTGACGAGCTGGTAGCGGCGGCGGCGATGGTTCGTTGCAGTTCGTGTGGCACGGTTTTTAATGCTTTGGATACTTTGTCCGAATATAAACCGCAGCATTCACAGGATTTAATTTTACATGAAAATGATAATCCACCACCGTTACTCACACATGAGTTCAAAAAAAGCATCGTAAAAGAGAAAATCACTCCTTCAAACGATAAAATTTCCGCAACACAGGATCTTTTTGAGCAGGATTGTGATGAGTCTGAAACTCTCAATATTAAACCTGAGTTTGTAGTTGATGACAAACCTGAAAAGAAATCATCGTGGTTCTTAGTGCTTTTAACCTTACTGGGTCTTGGTGGATTAGCTTGGCAAACCAACGCCGCATTGGAAAACGGCAGCTTACAACTGCCCGAAGGCACTCTTAAGCAAAAGGTTTGTGAATACGTTAACTGCTACAGCGAATCCAAAACCGAAGATTTATCCAGTTTTGTTCTGGTCTCCAGAAGCATCCGTCAACATGGCGGTCGTGACAATGCGTTAGTTATAACCACGGGAATTATGAATAATTCTAATGAAACTTTGGATTTCCCGGCACTACAAGTCAAAATGTCTAACTTACACGGAGATGTTGTGGCAATGCGAAGATTTCTTCCAATCGAATATCTGGACGAAGCCACTATTTCCAAAGGAATGATTTCTCAGGTTTTGATACCTGTGAGTTTGGAGTTGCAAAGTCCCGGCAAAAATGCAGTGACTTTCGAAGTCGGATTTGCTCCAACCTATGGTGCAGAATAATGGCCAGCGTCACCGACAAGTATAATTTGCAAGATTTCACCCGCAAAATGCTAAGGCGTTACCTCAAGCAGTTGGACGGACATCAAGCAAGAAAATTATACGATATTTTCATCAATGAAGCGGAAAAAGGTATTATTCTGGAAGTGATGGAATTCACAAAAAACAACCACACCAAATGCTCAGAAATTCTTGGTATCACCCGAACCACCTTGAGAAACAAGATTAGAAAGCACAAATTGTAAATATACTTTTTCCTCATTTAGCAAAGGCGTTATAATACTACGCCATTCTTTATCCAAACAAAAAATCATAATGTCAACGACTCAAAATAGAATTTCTGTCAGGCGTGCACTTATCAGTGTTTCCGATAAAACCAACCTCGATCAACTAGCTGCTGGCTTGAATGAACTGGGTGTTGAAATGCTTTCAACCGGAGGCACGGCAAAATACCTCAAGCAACTCGGCTATGAAGTGACCGAAGTTTCAGATTACACGGGGTATCCGGAAATGATGGATGGACGAATCAAAACCTTGCACCCAAAAATTCACGGAGCTTTGCTTGGAAGAACCGGAACGGATGATGAAGTAATGCAACAAAACGGTATTGAAGCGATTGATTTATTGGTTGTGAATCTTTATCCGTTTGAGCAAACGATTAGCAGTCAGAACGTCACGCTTCAACAAGCCATCGAAAATATCGACATTGGCGGACCGGCGATGGTACGCGCCGCTTCCAAAAATCATGACAGAGTGACAGTCTTAGTTGATCCGGAGGATTATGAAGAATTTATCGATGAAATGACGACTTATTCCGGCATTTCACACGCAAACCGACACATTTTGGCAGCAAAAGCATTTGCTCACACAGCCCGATATGATGGACTTATCGCTAACTATTTGTCATCAACTAAAGATACCGGCGATAAAAATGATTTTCCTCGTTTTTTAACCACTCAATACCGTCATGCAGCTCATTTGCGTTATGGTGAAAATCCTCATCAAAAAGCAGCTTTCTACGTGGATAAAAATCCTCAATCCGGCACTATCGGAGCTACCAAACAAATTCAGGGAAAAGCACTCAGTTATAACAACATTGCCGATGCCGATGCTGCATTGGAATGCGTGAAAGAATTTGACGGAACACCCGCTTGTGTCATTATCAAACATGCAAACCCATGCGGAGTCGCGCTCGAATCAAATCTTGAACTGGCATACCTGAAAGCATTTTCAACCGATCCGACCTCAGCGTTTGGCGGAGTCATTGCATTCAATGAAAAAGTGAATGAACAATTGGCAACCACTATTTTAGAAAAACAATTTGTTGAAGTGATTATTGCCCCAGAGTTCAGTAAAAATGCACTTGAAGTCTTTTCAGGCAAGAAAAACCTAAGAGTTCTTGAATGCGGCTATTGGCAAACGGACGAACACCATTGGTTAATGTTCAAACGTGTCAATGGCGGAATGCTGGTGCAAGATGCCGACACTTTGCAATTAAAAGACGAAGATTTGACAGTTGTTAGTAAACTTCAACCAACCGAACAACAACTGGAAGACATGAAATTTACCTGGAAAGTCGCCAAAAGAGTGAAATCGAATGCGATTGTTTATGGAAAAGATTTAATGACGATTGGCGTGGGAGCAGGACAAATGAGCCGTGTTATGAGTGCTCGTATTGCCAATATTAAAGCCCATGATGCCGGCCTGAAAGTATCAGGCTCTGTGATGGCATCGGATGCATTTTTCCCGTTCAGAGACGGAATTGACGAAGCTGCTGCCAGCGGAATTGCTGCTGTCATTCAACCTGGGGGCTCGATTCGAGACCAAGAAGTGATTGATGCCGCTAACGAACACAACATGGTTATGATTTTCACCGGCATTCGTCATTTCAACCACTAAAGAGAGCAGTTATGCAAAACAAAGTATTAGTTATTGGTTCAGGCGGAAGAGAACACGCACTGGCATGGAGACTGAGTTTATCGACAACTGTGAGTCAGGTTTTTGTCGCTCCGGGAAATCCCGGAACTTCCAGAGAGAAAAATATCAAAAATGTAGCTATTGACATTAATGACTTCAGAGCAATCATTACTTTTTGTAAAGACAACAACATTGATCTAGTTGTAGTGGGTCCCGAACAACCGCTTTGTGACGGTGTTGTTGATTCGTTAACAAATGCCGGTATTAACTGTTTTGGGCCAACGGCTGATGCGGCTCAACTGGAAGGTTCAAAAACTTTTAGCAAAGAGTTTTTACAGAAAAACAATATTCCTACAGCCGCTTATGAAAGTTTTACCAATCAGGACAAAGCCATTGATTATTTGCAGAAACAGAATCAATATCCGATTGTTATCAAAGCTGATGGCTTGGCTGCCGGAAAAGGAGTGGTAATTGCTGATAACTTCAATCAGGCACATGACACCGTTGCCGATATGCTTTCAGGTAATGTCTTTGGTGAAGCGGGTCATCGAATTATTATTGAGGAGTTTTTACAAGGTGAAGAAGCCTCTTTCATTGTGATTTCAGATGGTGAGAACTTCATTCCAATGGCAACATCACAAGATCATAAAGCCAGAGATGATGGAGACAAAGGGCCCAACACCGGCGGAATGGGTGCCTACTCTCCGGCTCCTGTCGTTACTGAGGAAGTTTTCCAAAAAACTATTGATTTAATTATCAAACCGACCATTCGTGGAATGAAACAACAGGGAACTCCATTCGTTGGGTTTCTCTATGCCGGTTTGATGATTGATAAAAATAACAACCCCAAAGTTCTTGAGTTCAACGTCCGATTTGGCGACCCTGAAACTCAGCCAATCATGATGCGACTCCAAAGCAATCTGGATGAGCTTTGCCTGGCTGCAATCAAAGGACAATTGAATCTATGCGAGGTTAACTGGAATCATCAAGCCTGTTTAGGTGTCGTTTTAGCTGAAAAAGGATATCCCAACCAATATTACAAAGGCTCTGAAATCTCAGGATTAGAAAGTATTTCCGAAGACTCATGTAAGGTTTTCCATGCCGGAACTGCTGAAAAAGGCGGCAAAATAGTGACTAATGGTGGACGTGTATTGTGTGTTTGTGCCCTTGGAGAAGACATAGAACTTGCACAGAATAAGGCCTATCAATGTGTCGATAAAATTACTTGGGAGACAAAATACAACCGAAAAGATATTGGTTTTAAAGCCATCAAAAGCGAGCAAAGTTAGGCCTGTTGCATACTTACAACAAATTAAGGAAAAGCTTTAGTGATGTTTACATTAATTGACAAAATGTTGTATTTTTGTCATTATTTCCTCCTGATGAGGGTAATAAAATTACCAGAGTTTAAATATTTAAGAAATTTAATAAGTTGAAAATTAACCATTTCCAAAAAATAGCAGCGTTTTCTGTTCTGATAGGAACAGCTTGTTCGTCGTCGGCTTTTATGCTGTCACCGTCTCGCTATTCTCTGTCGAATCAATCCAATGCTTCAGCTGTTGATTTGAAAGGTTCTATGTATTTGGGTCAATGGCGCGAACAGATTTCATCACGATTGAATCCCAGCTATTTTGGCGACTTATCAAGATTAGGAAGCAGTTACATTTCAGTCTATAACACTGTCAGTGAAAATATTATAGGTGATTATAATTTAACCAGAGCCTTTATATCTGTGCCGGTTTTTGAAGACTATAATAATTTTTCCCTTCTTGGTAATGGTGAAATTTCATTTTTATTTTCTAATGAAACCGTTCAGGCAACGTCCTTTACAATTCAACAAATTTCAGATCAATATTTTTCTGGTCTCGCTCAGGGTTCTAGAAAAAGTAGCTATTCTCCAATTGTAGAACAACAGTTTTATGCACCGGGATATGTCTATTCCAGTGACTACAACTCTTTTGGAATTTCTGCGGTTCTCGTACAACAACGATTTCTCGATAACTCTTTCGGCTCGGTAACAGTTGCCGATACCGATTCTTACTCGTTATCTAATGATGAGTCATTTTCCAGAACCAATAAAGGTACCGGATATCAATTGAGATACTCACAGAACCTGCCTTGGGGAATGAGTCTTGCTTTCGGGTACCAAAGCCGAGTTCACATGAATGAGTTTGATTTATATGGACAACAATACTCGGATTCCGGTGATTTCGATATTCCCAAAAATACCTCAGTTGCTTTAAATATGCCAATTGGACAATCTAATAATTTGTCTTTTTCTGCAAAAAACATTGCCTACAGTAGTATCGAAACCAATCGTCAAACTGTTGACAGTTACGGCTATTCACAACAGTTTCTAAATGTTTTTAATGGTATTTTCAGTCCAATTTTCAAACTGGATGATTTAACGGTTTATTCTGTCAGTTATGATAAAATGGTTCATTCAAACTTATCACTCAACTTCACTGTTACATCCAGACAACAAGCTCCTGCAACAGCTAAAGTCTTGAACGATATACTTAAAAATGACACAGCAGCATTGAGTTATAAGATTGGTCTTTCAAAAGCTCTTATTGGTGGAGAGTTTAATCTTTCAGCGAGTTATGCCAATAAACCAATTCTGGTTGGTCAAACTGATTTTGGACGGGTCAACCGATTTTCTGCAGGAGATCATATCGAAGGTGTGATGTCTTGGAGTGTTCAATTCTAAAGTAATCTCGCCTCATTCAATAGATAGCAATTCTTCGAACACTGCTATAGAATGAAAACATTGCGCTAACAAATAAAATAATCACATGAACGTACTTTCCAGTTGGTTTAAAAGAAATTTTGATAATCCTCAAGTAGTGATTTTAATCAGTTTGTTAATCACATTATTCGCAGTGATTATATTCCTTGGTAAACCACTTGCACCTTTTTTAAGTAGCGTAGTTCTCGCATATTTACTGGAAAGCGTGGTTTTACGTCTGGAAAAACTCAGAATTCCAAGAATTTTATCCGTACTTATTGTGTTTTTATTATTCGTGGCTTTATTGATGTTTTTTATATTTTGGGTGATTCCTGTATTAATTACTCAGATTTCTGAGTTAGTGCAACAACTTCCAACCTATCTTGGTACGGGATTAGAGTTCGTCCGTAAATTACATGAAAACTATCCCAATATTATCTCGGAAGAACAAGCAACTTCTCTGACTTCTACCATAACCACTGAACTGACCCAACTAGGGCAAGGGGTATTAACCAAAACTGTTTCATCGGTTTTTAGTGTGATTTCCATTGGTATTTTTATAGTTTTGACACCAATCTTGGTGTTCTTTATGCTTAAAGACAAACAAAATATTATCAAATGGATTTCTAAATTCACACCAAAAGACTCCAGTTTAACTATGTCAATTTGGAATGAGGTTGATGAGCAACTTGGAAATTACGTCAAAGGCAAAGTTATGGAAATCTTTATTGTCGGGCTAGTGACATATATCATCTTTATTCTGTTTAACCTCAAGTATTCAATATTATTAGCAACCTTAACCGGCTTTTCTGTTCTGATACCTTATATCGGAGCCGCATTGGTGACTGTGCCGATTGCTCTGGTTGCGTTCTTTCAGTTTGGTTGGACACCTGATTTTGCCTGGATAATGGTCAGTTATGGAATTATTCAACTGCTTGACGGGAATGTTTTGGTACCTTGGTTATTCTCTGAAGTAAACAACCTCCATCCAGTTGCTATCATTCTGGCTGTATTATTCTTCGGAGGTATCTGGGGTTTTTGGGGTGTGTTCTTTGCCATTCCTTTGGCAACGATGGTAAATGCTATTATTAACGCTTGGCCAAAGAAAGCAGAAACTGAAATCGCACTTGACTGAATATCAAGCTATTTAACTTGCCAGGTCAGTTGTAAGAATAGTATCTAATTTACCGGATCGATCATGTTCGGATAAATCATCATATCCACCAACATGATAATCACCAATAAAAATTTGAGGCACGGTGAAACGTCCTGATTTTTCAATCATTTCTTGTTTAAGAGAAGGGTTTTTGTCAACTCTGATTTCCTCGAATTCAACCCCTTTTTGCTTCAGCAAATGCTTGGCAGCAAAACAGTAAGGGCAAAATAGTGTTCCATAAAGTACAACTTTAGACATTTATTATTCCGGTCATTTTTTGCGATATTGTAACCCGTGAAATGTTAAAAATTGTTTAAATCAAAGCAATTATTTAGAAATCTTCGATAAAGCCCAATACATCAAGATTGAGTAATGGTCTCAACCAAGGCTTATCAAGATTCGCCGGAAGATTCACCTCGTTTTCAATTCCGGTTTGTTTGTCTTTGTACAGGCCAAATAAAACAACCCACCACTCCATTCCGGCTCGTGTTGTTTTAATAATCAGCACATCTTCTTTTCTCAGTTTTTTACTGACAACAAACTTAACTGCATTTTGAGGGGTGCTAACTCCAATCAATTGATGAGACCACAGCTTGGCATAAGGGTTGCTATCGACAGGCGTATAATTATTTTGTGGCTGCTTTTGAGATTGTGCTACAGGTTCTGTTGCTGATTGCTCGGTTTCAACTGCATCTTCAACAACTTCGTCTTTGTTTACGACTTCTTCACGGGGCAGAATTGCTGAATAGAAATCATCTTTTTTAACGGGTTCTGCGGATTCAAATTTCGGAATGTCTATCGTTTTAATCACAATGTTTGATGGAGCTTCCTTTTCATACTTTTCAACGAGTTCAGCCGCCTTTTCATTAGCCTTTTGCTTTTCCGATTCAGGAGCGCAAACCCATTGTTTTGGTGTGGCGTAACAAACAATATCAATGTCTTCAGACTTTTTTTCTGCCGCTACAGAAAAAGCCCAGCCCCCAAATAAACAAATCAGGATTTTTAACTCTGACAGTTTTCTATTGCCTGTAAAATATCTTTTTCGCATACATTTGTTTGGATATAAGATTCCCCAATATCTTTCATTAGAATTAACCTATGAGTATTTCCTTTTACTTTTTTGTCCAATCTCATCAGTTCAACTAATTTTTCCGGATTAATGCTTTTAGGAATAGTGTCCTGCAATTCAAATTTAGCCATCAACGCACGAACATTATCTATCAGTCTCTGGTTCGATTTTTCCATTATAACAGATAATTCGGCTGCCATTGCAATTCCAATGGCTACAGCTTCTCCATGAGTGTATTCCTTGTACTTAGTAAAAGTTTCGATGGCATGGGCAAAGGTATGACCTAAATTCAATAAGGCGCGCACTCCAAGCTCTTTTTCATCCTGTTGTACAATTTCGGCTTTAAATTCACAACATTGAGCAATCATTTCAGTCAAAGTTGGTAAATCCTGTTGGTTGATTCTATCAGAATTTTCCCCCAGCCACTTTTTGAATTTCGGTTTATTGATGAAAGCATATTTGACAGTTTCACCCAAGCCGGATTTAAATTCTCTTGACGGTAAAGTTTTTAAAGTTGCGGTATTGATAATGACCGCCTTTGGTTGATGAAAGGCTCCAATCAAATTTTTTCCTTTTGGGTGATTGATTCCGGTTTTGCCACCAACAGATGCATCAACCTGAGCCAAAAGACTGGTTGGAATTTGAATAAACTCAACACCTCTCATCCAGCTGGCAGCAGCAAAACCCGTGATGTCACAAACCACACCACCACCCAGACTTACTAATATATCCGAGCGATTAATGTTGTTGTCAGCTAAAAAATCCAGAATCCCACGCCATGAATCCAGGTTTTTATATTCTTCTCCATCCGCTAGAATATGCGGAAAAACACCAGAACAATATTTAGATAATTCTTTGCTAACACCTTCAATATATAAAGGAGCCACTTTATCATTGGAAATCAGAGCAACTTTACGTCCAGCCAGAATCTCCTTGACCGAAGTTAAATCGAAACAACTGTCATTAATTATTATTGGATAGCTACTTCCAGTTAAGGTGATATTTACGATTGTTGATTGCATGCGACCATTATCCCCAATTTCACATCGAAAACAATCACAAATAATGTCTCATGATTATTGATGCCATTCGATATGCCGATTGGTGACCGGTCTTGACTTTGACAGTGGCAATCGAATCATAAAGCGGATTGCGAGCCTTGGCTAAAGCCTTGAGCTTTTTGCGCCTGTCACTTCCTTGCAATAATGGCCTTTTTTTATCCTTTCGCAATCGCAACAATTGCTGATTGATATCTGTTTTCAAATAAATAACTACCGAACCACTTTGTAGAATTAATGCCAAATTTTCCTCCCTAACAATAATCCCACCTCCGGTTGCAATGATTGAAGGAGGTTTTTCCAAAAGATCAGACAGCATTGTCGTCTCACGCTTACGAAACCCCTCTTCTTGCTCAATTTCAAAAATGATATTGACACTCACACCACATCTTTTCTCTAATTCCTCATCAACATCGTAGAAATCCATCTCCAATTTATTTGCTAGAATCGACCCAACCGTGGACTTCCCTGCACCCATAGGTCCAACTAGAATGATGTGTTTATTTTTTGCGAATTCCACAAATATTCATACTCAATAAGATACGCAAGTCTAGCATGAAATAGTAACGAAGCAACAGGAACTCAACTTTGATGACAATTATTGTCATTTTCCTGTGACCGTTTTTTACATTTTTGAAATATCTAATAATATAGTGTGATGAACTTCTCAAATAGTTTAAAATAAACACATGTGTCTTTGTATTTAGGCACGTTAGGATTTATTCTAACAATCAAAGGACGGAAAGAAGGTTTTTACGAGGCAACTCCGACCCCCTTCTTAAAATCAAAATTATTTTTTAGAGAGGTAAATAAAAATGAAAAAACAACAAGGTTTTACGTTAATTGAATTAATGATTGTAATCGCAATCATCGGTATCCTGATGGCTTATGCAATTCCTGCATATCGTGATTATACTGTTCGTTCAAAGCGTGGTGAGTGTAATGCTATGATTGATGGTTTAAAAACACCGATGTCTGAGTATTATTATACTAAGGGCGTTTGGGCATCTGCTGTAAGTGACATGAATTTTGGTGGTAGTGATACTGGTGAGAGCGTTACAGCTCTAGCCTTAGATGGTAACGGAGAAATTGAATGTACCATGAACACTGCTGCAGGTGGTGGAACAATTGCCTGGACTGCAAACTATAGTACAGGTGACGTTGCTGTTAAGTGGACTTGTGTGGATAGCTTGGGTACTGGAAGCCCTCAACAAGTGTGTCCTAAATAAATAATACTAGTAAACTAAACTAGTAACATTATTTAAAAACCAAGTGTAATTTAACACTTGGTTTTTTTTTGAGGAATAAGAATTGCAAAAAATAAGTCCGAATATAATTCTTATATTAAATGTTGTTCTAATTTATATCATCTATTCACCAGGTTTATCTGGGGGATTTATGTTGGATGACTTGATAAATTTTGTAAAATTGAATTTATTTCATACATACGATGGAATTGAGAGCATAATAAACTATGTTTTGGCTAATGAAACAGGGTTTCTAAAAAGACCAATTACATCTCTGTCATATTTGTTAAATGCCACTAATTGGCCTGCAGACCCATATTTTATAAAATTAACAAATGTAATATTCCATTTTTTTAATGGTGTGTTGCTCTATTTTGCATGTCTAAATATATTACAATTGATTGATAAAGTTCCAAATAATACAAAGCTGATAGCGTTAATAGCTAGCCTCATGTGGTTGCTACATCCTTTCTTTGTCTCCACTGTATTATATGCTAATCAAAGGCAGGCAATTTTACCGGTTACATTCATACTTGCTGGTATTATACTTTACTGCAAAGGAAGGTTGATGGAGAACAATCGAAACAAGTCTCTGTTGTTAATTTATCTATCAGTATTTCTATTCACACCTTTGGCAACTTTAAGCAAAGAAAACGGAGTTTTATTACCTTTAATTTTATGTATATTAGAATTTATAATAGTTAGTAAACATAAATTTAAAGTTCTATCGAAGATCCATATATCAGTATTATTTGCTATTCCAATTACTGTTATTTTTGTTGCCTTAGCGTATAAATTTCCAGACTGGCACGCTTTTTATAATAATAGATATTTTACTTTAAGTGAAAGACTACTCACTCAATTGAGAGCATTAACTGATTATTTAATCCATTTTTTCTATCCTGCAAGCTTTACTGAAGGCGTATATACAGATGGATATACTAAGTCTATAAGTATGCTTCAGCCCATCTCAACATTGTTCTCTGCTTTGTTTCTTTCTACTATACTCATAGTATCTATAATAATTAAGAAAAAAAATCCATTGATAAGTTTTGCAATAGCATTTTTCTTCATATCCAATATTATTGAATCAACTATTATTCCACTTGAACTCTATTTTGAGCACAGGTCTTATTTACCAACAATATTTATTCCTTTATCTTTATCTAGTTATCTAACGATAACCATTAATCAGAATAAAATACTTTTAGTAATAACAGCTTTGATTATTTTTTTTCTTTCATATCAAACATTTAAAAAATCAACAGTATGGGGGAGTGATTACCAGTTAGCTATAAAAACAAATGAACAATATCCTGAATCTTTTCGTGCAAGCATCAAAGCTGCTAGTGAGTTGATGAAGTTAAATAGAAATGAAGAAGCTGTTAAAATTTTAAAAAAAACGACAGAAATTAATGATAATGTTGGATTGTATTCAGTTTATTTAGAACTGGAGTGCAGATTTAATAAAAATATTTCACAAGAGGATATTGAAAAATTAAAAACGAGAATCAGAAAAAAATTTCTTTTTTGGGATAAGGATTATTTTGTAAGATTTATTCGCACTTTGATTAGATCAGATTGTCATAAAAACAAATATAATGTAGCTCTTGAAATTATCGAAGATATTAAAACTAGTAAGGACTATAGTGGCTATAAAGTTAAAGAAACAGTGTACTATACCCTAGCATTAACCTATGTGCATAAGGATGATTTTGATAGTGCATTTGAAGTAATGAAAGAATTCATTAATTATTCAGATAATCATATTCAAATGGATAAAATCTTTGATATTCTTGATTATTTTATTGGTCATGAGAAGTATGAAATAACAAAGTTATGTATGGATATGTTGATTCCAAGATTGGAAAACTCAAACTTTAAACCAGATATATATAATCAAAAGGGAAGATTGAAGTATTATATAGACAAGGTATATGATTTAACTAAAAATAAATGAAATTAATAATACAAATCCCATGCTATAACGAAGCTGAAACTCTAGCATTAGCACTTAAATCACTACCTCGTGAAATCGACGGGTTGGATGAGATTAAATGGTTAATAATTAATGATGGTAGTAATGATAATACTGTGGATGTAGCAAAGGAGTGTGGTGTAGATTATATTGTAAATTTCATACAAAATCGCGGTCTCGCAGAAGGCTTTATGGCAGGTATTAAAGAGTGTATCAAACAGGGTGCAGATATTATCGTAAATACTGATGCTGATAATCAATATGAAGCTAAAGACATTCCCAAACTGATTAAACCCATTTTAGATAATAAGGCTGAATATGTCATAGGAGAAAGACCAATAAATCAAACTAAGCATTTTAGTTTTATGAAAAAAATGCTACAAAAAATTGGAAGCTGGGTCGTAAGAAAGGCTAGCAATACACTCATTCCAGATGCACCTAGTGGATTTAGAGCGATGAGTAGAGAGTGTGCAAAGAGATTGAATGTATACAACGAATATACATACACACTCGAAACAATTATTCAGGCTGGACAAAAGAATTTTGCAGTTACTTCGGTTCCTATAAGAACCAATGAAGACTTAAGACCTTCAAAGTTGGTTTCGAGCATTCCTTCATACATCAAAAAATCAGTAATAACAATTGTAAGAATTTTTGTTGTTTATCAGCCCTTTAAGTTTTTTATGAGTATCGCTATTGTCCTTTTTAGTATTGGTTTTATTTTAGGATTAAGGTTTTTATATTATTGGATGGCTGGCAATGGCGAGGGGCATATCCAGTCAGTAATACTTTCGGGAGTTTTGATGGGCGTGGGTTTCCAAACTAGCTTGATTGCATTTATTGCTGATTTATTGTCAGTAAATAGAAAACTACTTGAGGAAATAAAGGTAGCTTCGGATACACGCCAGTAACATGAAAGCGAGAATTTCAATAATTATCCCAGCTAAAAACGAGTCCCAAGGCTTGAAAATCACATTGCCTAAACTAAGTGGCATCAGTAGCGTTTCAGAAGTTATCGTTGTTAATGATGGTTCAACAGACGATACCATGCAGATATGTGTGAATAATAATGTGAAAGTTATCAATCATCCATATCCGAAAGGAAATGGCGCTGCTATAAAAACAGGAGCAAGAGCTGCGAAAGGTGATGCGCTTTTATTTATGGATGCTGATGGACAACATCGCGTTGATGATGTTGTCAAACTTATTGAAGAATATAAATCTGGTCAATACTATATGATTGTTGGAGCAAGAGATAGTAAGTCTCAAGCATCGTTTGCTAGGTTGTTTGGTAATGGCATGTATAATCGAATTGCTTCATATATGACAGGTCATAAAATTGAGGATTTAACTTCTGGTTTAAGAATAGTTAACACTGAAAAGTTTAAGCAGTTCTTATATTTGTTACCTAATGGTTTTTCTTATCCTACAACTATCACTATGGCTTTTTTCAGAGCGGGATACTCAGTCAAATATATACCGATATTTACTCCAAAAAGAAAAGGTAGAAGCCATATTAATTTATTAAAAGATGGGTCAAGATTTTTTCTGATAATTTTTAAAATAGGGACACTTTATTCACCATTAAAATTATTTTTTCCAGTTAGTCTATTTACATTTTTAATGGGGCTTGGATACTATATATATACCTATTTTACAGATGGAAGGTTTACTAATATGGGGGCATTATTATTTAGTGTTTCGGTATTGGTTTTTTTAATGGGACTTATCTCTGAGCAGATAACTAATTTATTATATAGTAAACAAAATGATACTAATGATAATTAAAACACTTTTCGAGAGGATTAATTCTCTAAATACTATTTATGCAATATGAAAACTATACATAAATCATTATTTTCTATTTTTTATTTAATAACAATTGTAATCATAATAATTTTATCAACTGTCCCTCCCACAAGCCGTGACGCTCAAACCCATCACTTGGCATTACCCAAAATTTGGTTATCAGAGGGTTTTATGGCTGAGGTTCCTGATATGGAGTTTTCATATTATCCTCAGTTAGTGGATTTGCTTTATACACTGCCAGTTGCTATTGATTTTGATATTGCTGCAAAATATATACACTTTCTGTTTGCATTGGCCACAGCTCTTTTAGTTATTTTGTTTATTAAGAAATATTTAGGATTGTTTTGGGGGTTATTGGGTGGACTGATGTTTTTAACAATTCCGGTGATTTTAAAACTATCAGTTACTGTGTACGTTGATTTAGGGTTGTTATTCTTTTTTACAGCCTCGTTATTTTCAGCAATTATCTGGCTTGAAAATACTGATAGAGTTCGTTGGTTGATTATAAGCGGAGTTTGTAGCGGCTTGGCTTTGTCAACAAAATACAATGCTATGTTATCAGTTACTATCTTGGCTATTCTAATTTTATATTTCTATATAAAAACGAGGGCAAATAAATATTCAAATCAGTTCAGCATTATAAAGTACATGTCTATTTTTTCACTACTTGCATTGTTGGTTTATTCGCCCTGGTTGATTCGTAATTATTCATTAACAGATAACCCGATTTACCCTTTATATAACTCCTTCTTTGCAAATTTTAGTGATAATGATAAATTGTCAAAAGAAGACAATTTATCTGGTGATGTTCAAGATGCAAAACCCTTAACCACCAGAAGAATATTGTACAACGAAAGTTTACCTTATATTTTGGCTTTGCCTATAAGAGTTTTTTACGAAGGCGAAGACGATAAGGCCCAGTTTTTTGATGGAAAACTAAACCCCTTGCTTTTGCTCTTTAGTTTATTACTGATGATAAATAAAAAACTGTCATGGCAGAATAAATTTATGGCTTTGTTTGTTTCATTGTGCTTACTATATACAATGCTGGCAGCAGATATGAGAATTAGATATATAATTACTATAGTCACTCCTATGATAGTGCTTTCTGTATTTGGATTACATCAATTGTACAGTTGGCTACGTAACAAATATCATGAATCTTCTGGGAGAATAGTATTCGTAATCATGGTTGCCAGTTTTTTTAGTTACAATATTTTATATGGAATCAAACTCTTTAATAAGATTGATCCCATTCCCTTTATAATAGGTGATGTAAGTAGGAAAGAGTATCTGGCCAAATACATTCCGCATTATTCATTAAACCAACTGGCAAATGAGTTGGTGGCAAAAGACAAAAAACTATTAGGAGTTTATCTCGGTAACAGACGTTATTATTTTAATGTTCCGGTTATTTTAAATAGCGAGTATATTTTCACTTTGACTAGTCAAGTACATAATAGTGATGAACTTAAACAACAACTGAGAGAAAATAATATTTCTCATATTCTTCTGAGGTTGGATTTATTCAAAAATCAATTGTTCTATAAAAACGAAAGAGAGAAGAACATTATTAAGGACTTTTTCACAAATGATGTTAAATTATTGAAAAAGGAAGAGGTGTTTGGCTTGTATGAAATACTCTAATTATGATATCTAATATACATACAGTACATCATCAGTCTACTACAGGTAAAAACTTGGCTTTATCATATAACATAAATTTAATGAGCTTAAACTCTGCCTCACTATATTGAGGCATGTAAGTTTGATTCTCTAATTTAAATTGTGTATATCCTTTTCTAAAAAGTACTGTATCAAATTCTTTCACAACGATAAATTTATCAATGTTAATATCGGTCTCTTGTTTGGAAAATTCAAGAAATAGATTAACAAGCATTTCTTTCTTCTCAATCAGGCTTCTTGTGTTAAACTGATGGCCTAACTTTTCAATAAGGCAAGCTGGGTTGCCTGCATAAATTTTATTTGATTCCATATCTTTCATCATAACTCCACCAGTCAATAACATTGATTTCTCATTTGCTGTAATAGGTCCAACGATTGTATGGCCAACAAGCCAAACATCATCCTTGATAATCAGACTTCCAGATGAATTCCAATTACAACCAGCTAGGACATCTCCAAACTTCATATGACTCCAGAGTTGACTATGAGCTCCAATACCAACATTGTTGCCAATTTGAGTGTTTCCTCCCAATGAATCAATAATAGTATATTGTCCTATCCAACAGTTATGACCAATTTTTGTATTTACTCCATGAATAATCGAGCCATGATGTATTGTTGTATAGTCTCCAATCTCTAAATTTGGGACATCAATATAAATATCATTTCCAATAAAGCACCCAAAACCTATTTTGATTTTTTTACAATTAGACCCAAAAACTACATTCTTACCAAAAATAATATTTGAAGCCAGTTCAAATTCACATTGTTTGTTTCTACTTTCAAATTGAAGTTTTTCCATTGGTTAAAGCACTTTGGTAAAAATTTATTTAATGTTATCAAATTAAATAAATTTTTACCAAAAATTACCTAATCTGCAAATATAATTACTTGTTGTTCTTTTAGGTTTTTAGGAGAAAACTCATCTTTAATAATTGTAATATTTGATTGAATCTGATTTGAATTGAAGAGGTTTAAAGTTAGATTCTCAATATTTTTAACTTTTACAGAAATATTTTCAAATAAAGCCCAAGTTGAAACATCTTTTCTTAAATATACAGTCTTACCAAGTCCAATTAATGTAATGATGTTACCAAGTGCTTGCTGCCTTTTTTGTGCAAAAATTGCAATATCAATATTGTTCAAATATTCAACATATTCATTAGGTTTAAGAAACTTATTTAGAGGAGTAAATTTAGAGCCAAAAAGGTTTTTACCTAATTTATTAATTTTTTCAGCATGTTTTACATCACCATATGATAGAGGAGCAAATATGTGAATATTATCATTTCGATATTTCAATAGTTTTAAAAAAACATTCTCATGATTATTGCTGGGATCAGCAGAGTTTCCTACCTGAATATTAAGAGGTTTACTTATATTTTTATTATGTGTTGTATTGTAACTTTTATACAAATTGCTTGGGTACATAAACGACTTATAAATTTTTGCGTTTACTGAATACCAATCATATGCTAATTTAGCATCTCCATCTACATAAGTTATTATTTGAGAAATATTTTTAAAAACTTTTTTTCTAAAAAACTCATAAACTCTATGATAAAAAAACTTTTTCTCTAACAACTGATAAAAGTATAAGTCTTTTCCCCAGATAACCCAGTAAACTTTAGGAGTTAATTTTGGAAAAAGGTAAAGATATAATAATAACCAAGGTGATGCCAGATTATGTGCTATTATTTTGTTACTATTAAACATCATTCTTAATAATTTAATATGTTTCCAAATTGAAAAATAACTCTTTGAGAATGTATAGTTGAAATTAAATTTATCGAAAAATGTATCTACTTTGCCATAGTGAAACAAGCTGTGATTTGATAGATTAAATCCATTATCACCTAAGAAATCAAAATAATCTTTGGAGAATTTTGTTTCAAAGTTAAATATATGTAAAATTTTCTTTTTCACTTTTTCCAATGAAATATTTTCCAATAACAAATAACATTAAATCACTTAGTATAGTAATTATTCTAAATAATAAAATTACTTCCAGAGCATAAATCGCTCCAATAAATGGTGTAAACAACTGTGTAAATGCAAATTCACGAACACCTATACCTCCAGGTGCCCCCGGAGTAATAAATCCAATCATGAAAGAGATAGCATAACCTGAGATACACAATAAAAATGGAGTTCCAAGTTCAGGTGTAATTAAGTTTATTAATACAAATATAGTAATTCCACCCAATAAATGTAAAAAGACAAAAACAAAAAAAACCTTTATGAATATAGAAAACTGAGGCTTGATGACATCGTATTTTGCTCTTATATAGCTCAAAAAGAACTTCATTACAATCAACAAACATACTATCAATGTAGGTAATATCCAAACCAAGTTAATTTCGATAATATTATCGACATCATAGAAAAAAAAATATATCGCTCCTATCATACTAGCAGAAATTATAAACATGATGTTTTCAATAAAAATTGAATATGCTGCATCAGATTTCTTTAATATCTTTTGGGACAAATAGAATCTCCCTACAAGATGTGCAATATTTCCGGGAACATATTTTGCAATTTGTGTTAAAGCTATTATGCGAAAAGATTTTCTGAGCGTAAATTCTGTATACTTTGAACCCAGCTGAAGCTTCCATATATATGATAAAACCCAATAAGCAAACACACCGTTTAATACAAGAAATAAAAGTAACAAAAAATTACTGATACTCAAATCAAGATATCTAATCTCTGAAATCTTCTCAGAAAAAAGTTTAACTAAAAACCATATTGATAATAAAACCAATATATTACCAAATAATCTTAGTAATCTTTTAATTGATAAGTCCTTCAAAAAACTCATATATTGAATCAGTTATTTTATTTAGTTCTGAAGATGTTAAACCATAAAATAAAGGCAATCTGATCAACCTTTCACTTTCCATAGTGGTATAAACATCTTCTCCAGACATCCTCCCAAACTTTCTTCCTGCTTGCGAAGAGTGTAAAGGAACATAATGAAAAACGCTAAGTATTCTATTTTTCTTAAGATGTGTGATGAGTTGTGTTCTTGTATTGAGGTCTTTTACTTTTATATAAAACATATGAGCATTATTAGTACAATCTTCAGGAATAACTGGCAGAGACAGAAACCCTTTTTGTTCTAACTCAATCAAACCTTGAAAATACAATTCCCAACATCTCAATCTATTGTTCTGAATTCTATCAAGATCTTTCAATTGCCCCCAAAGATAAGCTGCACTAACATCATTCATTAGATAGCTACTACCAATATCTACCCATGAGTATTTATCCACCATTCCTCTAAAGAATTGACTTCTGTTGGTTCCCTTTTCTCTGATAATTTCTGCCCTGTCTGAATACTTCTGGTCATTAACGATTAACAGTCCGCCTTCACCGGCACTTGTGACATTTTTTGTCTCATGAAAACTAAAAGCACCTAAATGCCCAATCGTTCCAAGTGGCTTGCCTTTATATTTACTCATAATTCCCTGAGCAGCGTCCTCAACGACTTTTAAATTATACTTTTCAGCCAATTTCATTATTTCATCCATTTTGCAACTAACTCCTGCATAATGAACAGTTACAATTGCTTTTGTTCGTTTAGTTATCGCAGCTTCAATCTTAGTTTCATCAATATTCATAGTATCAGGGCGAATATCAACAAATATAATTTTTGCCCCCTGCAAAGCAAATGCATTAGCTGTTGATACAAATGTATAAGAAGGCATGATAACTTCATCACCTTCTTTTAAATCAAGCAAAATAGCACACATTTCCAAGGCGTGCGTGCAAGATGGAGTCAATAAAGCTTTCTTACATTTGAGGTACTCAACAAACCAATCTGAACACTTTTTGGTGAATTTTCCATCGCCAGACACATGTCCACTAGTAATTGATTGCAGTATATACTTCTTCTCTTTACCAGTAAAAGGAGGCTTATTGAATGGAATTTCTATTTTATTCGCCATTATAGATTTCACTTAATCAAACAAACTACCAGTATAATTCTAGCACTTATTAGAAAAAAAACTCTCTATTCGAATTCACATTTTTCACAATTATGTTTGATTAACATTTATTCTCATTAAATTCGTTTTTCATGCATCTTAATTTCTGTCAATTATTAACCAATACTGATTAGAGAAAATCTCCAGGAGTTGCCCATGTCCAAGAAGCGGATTTAACTTTATAAACTTCATCTTCCAAAACAAATTGAACCGTGAAGTTAAGCATGTCTGCCCGGAGAGTTGGTAATAAACTCAGGTCAGTTATCGGCTTGCCTGCCATGGCGGCTGTGATTTGAACGGTTGAATTGGCGTCATCAATCCACTGAATCTCCTTGATGACTGAAAAGATATGAACTGTTTTGTGTCGCATTAGCTGTAATTGTATCACTCGCTTGACATCATCATATTTACGTCCGTAATCATCTTGATAGTTTTGACTCACATATTCAACAATTTCGCCGAGTTTCCGTGCTTCAAATCGCTGTTCCAATTGTTCGATGGATTGTTTGAGAAGTTGGTCTTTGGTCAATTCCGGTTCAGATGAACAACTATAGAGACTAATGATAGAAATAAAAAAAATAAATTTATATGTGATTTTCATCATTAGTCTCCTATTACTACTTTCAACCAATAATTCTATTCAAAGTTTCACTCGGACGCATCGCTTTGGATAATTTTTCAGGGTTAGGAAAATAATAGCCTCCGATATCCATTTCTTTACCTTGTGCATCAAGTAATTCTTGTGTGATTTTACCCTCTTTATCGGATAAATCTTTTGCTAATTGAGTGAACTGTGACTTCAGTTCGGCATCATCATTTTGTTCGGACAGAGCCTGAGCCCAATACATTGTCAGGTAGAAATGACTGCCACGGTTGTCAATTTCGTTGACTTTGCGAGATGGTGATTTTTTGGTTTCAAGGAATTTGGCGGTCGCATCATCTAATGCTTTTGCCAAAACTTTGGCTTTAGCATTGCCATTAAGACCAATTTCTTCGATGGAAACTGCCAATGCCAGAAATTCACCAAGAGAGTCCCAACGCAAATGTCCTTCGCTGACAAATTGTTGAACGTGTTTAGGAGCGGAACCACCGGCTCCGGTTTCATACAAGCCACCTCCGGCGAGCAATGGAACAATCGAAAGCATTTTTGCTGAAGTTCCCAGTTCCAGAATCGGGAATAAATCGGTCAGATAATCACGCAGAACGTTTCCTGTGACTGAAATGGTATCCAAGCCAGCTGTCACTCTTTCGCAAGTGTATCGCATCGCATCAATAGGGGATTTGATAGAAATTTCTAATCCGCTTGTATCATGCTGAGGCAGATATTTTTCAACTTTTGCAATAATGCTTCTGTCATGCGCTCGGTTGGGATCGAGCCAGAAAACAGCGGCGCTTCCGGTGTTTCTCGCACGAGTGACACCTAGCTTCACCCAATCCTGAATCGGTAAATCCTTGGTTTGACACATGCGCCAGATATCGCCTTTTTCAACTTCATGTTGCATTAAAACATCACCGTCTTGATTGATAACTTGTACTGTTCCAGCTTGTGGAATTTCAAAAGTCTTATCGTGAGAGCCGTACTCTTCCGCTTTTTGTGCCATCAAGCCGACATTACATACATTTCCCATCGTTGTGACATAAAAAGCACCGTGTTCTTTGCAATAGCTGATGATTTCCTGATAAATTCCGGCATAACAACGATCAGGAATACAGGCTTTCATATCCTGTGGTTTACCGTCTTTATTCCACATTTTGCCCGAAGTGCGAATCGCTGCCGGCATGGAGGCATCAATAATCACATCACTAGGCACATGTAAATTGGTAATCCCTTTGTCAGAATCAACCATTGCCATATCCGGTCCATTGGCGAAACATTCTGCGATATCCGCTTCTATTTCAGCTCGTTTGTTTGCGTCCAATTCGGCAATTTTGTTCAAAACATTACCAAAGCCATTATTGGCATTCACACCTAATTGCTCAAAAGTATCAGCGTGCTTTTCAAAAACATCGGCAAAGAAAACTTTAACTGCATGTCCGAACATGATGGGGTCAGAGACTTTCATCATTGTCGCTTTCAAATGCAACGAAAACAAAACACCTTGCTGTTTTGCTTCTTTAATTTGCTCAGCAAAGAATTCTCGTAATGCTTTCACACTCATACGAGATGAGTCAATCACTTCACCGGCTTGCAATGGTGTGCTTTGTTTCAGTACAGTTTCACCATCAGCTGTTTTCAGAACAATCTTCACATCATCTTCCGCATCCATCACAACGGATTGTTCACTGCCATAGAAATCTCCGTCAGTCATGTGTGCCACATGAGATTTGGAATCACTGTTCCAAGCTCCCATTGAATGCGGATTGGCTTTTGCAAAGGCTTTAACCGGTGCTGCTACACGACGGTCGGAATTTCCTTCACGCAAAACAGGGTTAACTGCTGAACCTAGATTCTTCGCATATCGGGCTTTGATTTCAACTTCTTTCTCATTCGCCGGTTCATCCGGATAATCAGGAATTGCATAACCATTA
>Ga0209203_1000225_pt1 | contig 49597 bp, 38 predicted proteins | sample AD_UKC109_MetaG_FD_184423 | JGI IMG/M metagenome (GOLD analysis project Ga0209203, IMG submission 184423) | Active sludge microbial communities of municipal wastewater-treating anaerobic digesters from Hong Kong - AD_UKC109_MetaG (SPAdes)... | ecosystem: Engineered > Bioreactor > Anaerobic >... | reverse complement strand
CCCTTTGATATCAGAGTAAGGATGCTTTACAATCAGGATATGAAATCAGTTTTCATGTTTGTCCCGGGAACTATGGCGCTTATTCTGATGCTTATAACTGCAATGATGACATCAATTTCCATTGCAAGGGAAAAAGAGCTTGGAACAATGGAAATTCTTCTGGTTTCTCCTTTGCGTCCAACGCAAATTATTCTTGGGAAAGTGCTTCCGTACGTTGGCTTGGCATTTACTAATTCACTGGTAATTCTGCTAATGGGATATACTGTATTCGGATTGCCTATGAGGGGAAGTTTGGGTTTGCTTATTGGAGTTTGCTTTATTTTTATTCTTCTTGCGTTATCTCTGGGAATTCTTATTTCTACAGCAGTAAAAACGCAGCAAATTGCCATGTTTATTTCTATGGTTGGGTTACTCTTGCCGACAATTCTTCTATCTGGATTTATTTTCCCTATTGAAAATATGCCCAAAATTCTCCAATGGTTAAGTGTAATAATGCCACCACGCTGGTTTATTTCGGCAATAAAAACAATTATGCTCAAGGGTGAAGGAATATTATTTGTTTGGAAGGAGATGCTGATTATGTTTTCTATGTCGATACTATTCATTGTCATTAGTATTAAAAAGTTCAAAGTACGATTGGAGTAGCCTTCAATACTGCTTTTTATATTGATGATTTTTTAGAAAATTTACTTGAATTGAAACTGAAATGAGAAAAATACTTTTTTTGCTACAGAAGGAATTTATTCAGGTTTTTAGGAATAAAACGATGCTTCCAATCATTTTCGTAGTACCGATAGTTCAACTGCTAGTGCTAGTAAATGCAGCAACTTTTGAGATGAAGAATGTTAATATTGCAATTGTTGATAATGATCACTCTGCTATTTCTCGCGAAATTATTTCGCATATCGAAGGTTCTCCATTTTATACAATTATTCCTACAGAGCAATCAGTTGACAATGCAATTAACCTAATTCACCAAAATAAAGCCGATGCGGCTTTGATAATTCCAAATAAATTTGAAAGCAATCTTCGGAATAACCAGAAGCCTTCAGTTCAACTACTTATAAATTCAATAAATGGGGCAGTGGCTGGATTAACCAATGCTTACACAAGTAGTATCCTTTTAAAGACAATCCAAGGTGATTTATCAAAATCGGTTCATGCAGAAAATTTTAAAATTCCGCAAATAAATGTTGTTCCACGATATTGGTATAATCAGGAAATCAACTATTCTCATTTTATGGTTCCCGGAATATTAGCAATTCTTGTTACGATTATTGGAATGTTTTTAACTGCAATAAATCTTGTAAGGGAAAAGGAGATGGGAACCATAGAGCAAATAAATGTAACACCAATTAGGAAACACCATTTCATTATTGGGAAATTAGTTCCATTTTGGGTTATTGGACTTGTTGAGTTAGCATTCGGACTATTTATTGGAAGGTTGATATTTAATATTCCAATAGAAGGAAGTTTGTTCCTTTTATTCGGATTTGCGGCAGTATATTTAGTTTTTGCGCTAAGTGTAGGATTATTTCTTTCATCTTCTGCTTCTTCGCAACAGCAAGTAATGTTTATGGCATTCTTCTTTATGATTGTTTTCGTGCTAATGAGTGGAATTTTTACACCTGCAGAAAGTATGCCCCAATGGGCACAATATTTCAACCTAATTAATCCTCTTTACTATTTTATGAAGGTAATCAGGATGGTACTTCTAAAAGGAGCCAATTTTAAAGAAATACTTCCATATTTTCTTTCCATTACATTTCTTGCAGTAGGAATGTTTTCACTTGCAATCGGAAAATTTAAGAAAACGGTTTAAAGTATAATATTTACTATTAAGTAAAAGTTATATCTTTACCAGTGAAAGAAGAAACCCTAATGGTTGAACTTGTTTTCTTTGGAAGCAGAATGATAGTTTTGGAACTTTTTTAGGGTTTGTTCGTAAATATTTTATTGATTATAATCTACTTTTGCAGAGCAATAAGTAGATAATAATATTAATGTAACTCTTTTGTTATCAATGTTTTTAAAGAGGTTTCTCATATTTATTGGATTTTTTTCTATTCTGTTCACTGTTAGCGATGTTGCTTTCGGACAGGAACGGCTACAGGCATACGTTAGGCTCAGAGTTAAAAAAGGTGGAACCGAGGGAGCAAAAATTCTTTTGTATAAAAACAACCAGCTTATTGAAACATTACCCGTAAGTCGTGGCGGTAGGTTTGAGGTTGGACTAGAATACAATACTCAGTATATCTTATCGTTCGAGAAGGCCGATTTCGTTTCAAAGAAAATTAGCATTAATACCAACGTTCCTAACGACTTTGTTCGTAAACAGGAGGAAATAATCGACTTTGAGGTTGAACTTGTTCCTCAGGAGGATGAGGGTGCTGTTAAAGTATATGACAATCCAGTTGCTAAAATTCGATTTGATACCAAATCACAATTTTTTGATTACGATATTGATTACTCCGCTTCATTTCAGAAGTTAGTAAAGGAAGAGGAAAAGAAAATAGCCCAGGAAGAGCAAAGACAGGCTGAAGAAGCAAAAAAACAAGAAGCCGCAGCGGAACAAGCGCGAATTGCCGCAGAAGCAGAAAATCAGCGTAAACTTGAAGAAGCCCGACGTTTAGCTGCGCAAGAAGCACTTAAAGCTGAGCAGGAAAGGCAAAGGAAAGAGGCTGAAGCGCGGGCTCAAGCCGAAGCAAAAGCCCGTGAAGAAGCTCGTTTAAAAGCCGAAGAAGAAAAGAAAAAAGCAGCAGAAGAAGCCCAAAGAAAAGCAGCAGAAGAGGCTAGAATAAAGGAAGAGAAACGGAAACAGGAAGAAGAGAGAATTAAGGTTGAAAAAGAAAAACGTTTAGCAGAGGAGGCAGCAAAGAAAAAAGCCGAGGAAGAAGCACGTATTGCCGAACAGGAAAGACTGAAAAAAGAGGCCGAGGCTCGGGCAATTGCCGAAGCCAAAGCTCGTGAAGAAGCCGAAAGAAAAATTGCAGAAGAAAAAGCTAGGGCTGAAGCAGAAGCAAAACGTAAAGCCGAGGAAATAGCACGTTTGAAAGAAGAACAACGTAAGCAGGAGGAGGAGCGCAAAAAGCAGGAAGCAGAAAAAATTCGCCTAGCCGAAGAAGCTCGAAAAAAAGCCGAGGAACAGGCCCGATTAGCAGAACAGGAAAGAATTAGGAAAGAGGCTGAAGCACGCGCAATTGCTGAAGAATCCGCCCGGGAAGAGGCTCTGAAAAAATTAGCTGAAGAGAAAGCGAAAGCTGAAGAGGATGCCCGAAGATTGGCTGATATTGAAGCCGCCAAGAAAGAAGAAGAGAGAAGGATACAGGAGGAGAAAAGAAAGGAAGAGGCTGAAAAAATTCGTATAGCTGAAGAAGCAAGGAAAAAAGCCGAAGAGGAAGCTCGTTTGGCTGAACAGGAAAGAGTTAGGCTCGAAGCAGAAAAACGCAAGCAGGAGGAGGAAGCAAAACGTATAGCCGCTGAACAGGCAAAACTCGCAGAGCAGGAACGTCTTCATAAAGAGGCTGAAGCCCGCGCCATTGCAGAAGCTACTGCTCGTGAAGAAGCTTTGAAGAAAATTGCTGAAGAACAGGCAAAAGCCGAAGAGGAGGCACGTCGTACTGCCGATATTGCTGCCGCAAAGAAAGAGGAGGAACGCAAGCTTGAAGCCGAAAGGCTTCAAAAAGAAGTTGAACGAATTCGTGAAAACGAGGAACGCTTGCGTAAGGAAATTGAGGAGGAGAGAATACGAAAGCAAGAAGAGCTAAAAAAACAAACAGAGGAACGTAAACGCCAGATGATGGCTCAAATTGTAAGTGCCGATAAAGGGGTAACCATACCTCCTGAAGATCTTTCTAAGCGTTATGCTGCTGATAGAACCCATGAAATAATCGAACTAAATTTGATTACCCTTAAAAGAACCGTTTATAACCGCAACGGAGTAGTTACATTTTACTCAAAGGTAGAACACGATAACGGTTCAGTGTACTTCTTTAAAAACGGCGAGAACATTTCTGAGTGGCAATACAACTACGAAACAAAGGACTAGTTCTTACCTTCATTTTTTTGAATAATGCAAGTATACACAACTGCTTGTCCGCGAAATTGCTACAGTACATGTACTTTCAAAGTTTTTGTAAACGACGGAAAGGTTGTTAATGTTGAACCACATCCCGAAAACAAGGCAACACCCGAAGGAATCTGTCTTAAAGGTTTAAGTTACATTGAACGCGCAAACTCACCTAAACGAATTCTGTATCCCTATAAAAAACAAAAGGATGGTACTTTTGCCAGAATTTCTTGGGATCAAGCATTCGATACAATTGTTGGAAGGCTGAAACATTACCGCGACCATTACGGACAGCAAAGCGTACTATTTTATGCCGCCAGCGGCATGTCTGGGCTTATTAATGAGTTAAGCGGAAAATTTTGGCGTGAAATTTACGGTGGAGCAACAACTGTTTACGGGAATCTATGCTGGCCGGCTGGTTTAGAAGCAACCCGCCTTACCCTTGGCGAAAACAAGCATAACGTTCCCTGGGATCTCGAAAACGCAAAGCTAATTATTCTGTGGGGAAAAAATCCGGCTGAAAATAATATTCAGGAGATGATTCCCTTAGGAAAAGCTATCGATAACGGAAGTAAGTTAATTGTTATCGATCCTCGAAGAACTGATTCCTCCCAGAGGGCGTCGTTGCTTGCCCAACCCATTCCTGGAACCGATGCTGCTCTTGCTTTGGCCATTGCCAACCTGCTCATTCTTAACGATTGGATTGATAGGGATTTTATAAATCAGCATGTTATAGGATTCAATGAGTTTAAGAACCATGTGAGTAAATACAATTCGCTTTGGGCATCGAAAATTACCGGAGTTTCAGAAGATATTATTTACAAGTTGGCCTGGACAATTGGTAATGTAAAACCCATGACCCTAATTCCAGGTTATGGTATGCAGCGATACACGAATGGCGGTCAAACAGTTAGATGCTTGCTAGCCCTTTCGGTACTAACTGGAAATATAGGAAAATCTGGTGCTTGCTGGCACTACGCCAACCTTCAAAGCTACGTTTTCGATGATGTGCTTGAACCTTTATGTTACTATCCTCCTGATAAACCCGATGGAATAGTTCGTCGGTCAATTCCAACTGCTCAACTAGGAGAGGTGATGCTAAGTACAAGTAATCCGCCCCTTAAAATGATTTGGGTTGAACGCGGAAATCCTGTTACACAAAATCCTGATACAAATACTGTTCTAAAAGCATTCCGAAAGCTCGACTTTCGGGTTGTAGTAGAACAATTCTTCACCGATACAGCCCTTGAGGCTGATATTGTTCTCCCTGCTAAGAATATGTTCGAGCAAAGCGACATAATTGGTTCATACTGGAACCCATACGTTCAACTTAAGCAAAAAGTTGTTGAACCTGCGGGCGAAGTTTTGCCTGAAAACGAAATATACTACCATTTAGCACTAAAACTTGGGTATTCAAAGGAGGAGGTTGAAAAGGTTTTAATCCCTCCCGGCGACGAAAGCGTAAATAGCTTCCTGGTTTCAAAGTTAAATCGTTTTCCAGAGCTTTCATTCGATGAACTGAAGAAGAGGCCAATTCTTGCACCTGGCCTTCAGGAAATTGCCTTTTCCGATTATAAGTTTTCAACTCCCAGCGGGAAAATTGAATTGGTATCTCAGCAAGCAAACAAATTGTGGGGTGTAAATTCTTTACCATCGTACGATGAATTAGCTGAAAGCAGCACAGATAATATTTCCAACAGCAACTTCCCTTTATACCTTATGTCGCCTAACACAAAAAACCGTATTCACTCGCAGTTCAATAATTTAGATGTTATTAAAATGCTCAATCCTGAACCTTTTGTTGAAATTAACGTTTCCGATGCAAAAGTTCGTAGAATAAAGAATGGCGATAGGGTTAAGGTTTACAACAGTAGAGGAAGCGTTGAAGTGAAGGCTATAACAACCTACTCGTTACGAACAGGTTGTGTGGTAATTCATAACGGATGGTGGGGAGCCGAGGGATGCTCTCTCAACTCATTGTCGAAGGGAAGAGAAACCGATATGGGACATGGCTCAGCTTTTCACGATAACATGGTTGAAGTATCAAAAATATAGTTCACAAAATTCTGCAAAATAGCTACCTTTGCGCTCCGAAAAATGAGCAGTAAATGGTACTTGACATAGAAATAAAACGCAGGCGAACCTTCGCCATTATTAGCCATCCCGATGCTGGAAAAACAACCCTTACCGAAAAGTTGCTGCTTTTTGGTGGTGCAATTCATGTTGCGGGCGCTGTTAAAAGTAACAAAATAAAAAAGGGAGCAACCTCCGACTTTATGGAGATTGAACGACAGCGTGGAATTTCGGTTGCCACATCGGTTATGGGATTTGATTACCGAGGTTTAAAAATAAATATTCTCGATACTCCAGGACACGAAGATTTTGCCGAAGATACCTACCGGACTCTTTCCGCTGTTGATAGCGTAATAATTGTAATTGACTGCGCAAAGGGGGTTGAAGCGCAAACACGTAAGCTAATGAATGTTTGCCGCATGCGTAACACTCCGGTTATTGTATTTATTAACAAGTTGGACAGGATGGGCAAGGATCCGTTCGATTTGCTCGATGAAATTGAGAAGGAGCTTAATATTAAGGTTCATCCGCTAAGCTGGCCAATAAGTATGGGACCAACCTTTAAGGGTGTTTACAATATGTTTGAGCAGAAGCTCAACCTTTTCTTCTCGGACGACAAGCAAACCGTAAGCCAGGATGTGGTTGAAATTTCCAATGTTCAGTCGCCTGAAATTGATAAATACGTGGGCAATTTCGCCAAACCGCTTCGCGATGATCTTGAACTGATTCAAGGAGTTTACCCACAATTCGACATACAAAACTACTTGGCAGGAGAGGTTGCTCCGGTTTTCTTTGGAAGTGCACTTAACAACTTTGGTGTTAAAGAGTTACTCGATTGTTTTATTGAAATAGCACCTCATCCAAAGCCCAGCCAAACTGAAAGTCGCGATGTATCACCTTTCGAAGAGCAGCTTACAGGGTTTATTTTTAAAATTCATGCAAACATGGATCCTAACCATCGCGATAGGATAGCCTTCCTTAAAATATGCTCAGGAACCTTTGAGCGAAATAAACCATACCTACATGTTGGTACCGGAAAAAAGATTAAATTCTCTAGTCCAACCGCTTTTATGGCCGATAAAAAGTCGATTGTTGATGCTGCCTATCCCGGCGATATTGTTGGTTTACACGATACCGGAAACTTTAAAATTGGCGATACCCTCACCGAAGGTGAAACTCTACAGTTTAAAGGAATTCCCAGCTTCTCACCCGAACTCTTCCGTTACATTGAAAATGCCGACCCGATGAAGTACAAGCAGCTGGCAAAGGGAATCGACCAGCTAATGGACGAGGGAGTTGCGCAGCTTTTTATCTCAAAATCGAACGGTCGAAAAATAATCGGAACAGTTGGTGCACTTCAGTTCGATGTTATTCAGTATAGGCTTGAGCATGAGTACGGTGCGTTGTGTAGGTACGAGCCAATAAATCTTTATAAAGCTTGCTGGATAAAAAGTAGTAACAAGGAACAAATAGAAGAATTCCGAAAACGGAAGTATAGTAATCTCGCATCCGACAAATGGGGAAGAGAAGTTTTCTTAGCCGATTCACCCTATGCCCTTCAGATGGCACAGGAAAAGTTCCCTGAAATATCGTTCTTCTTTACCTCTGAATTTTAAACTCGGTTTTCTTGTAATTCGAGTAAATGGTTGTTTTCAATTAAAAAATTGAAAAAACATTAAAAATTATTAACTTTAATCGAACTATTTTTATTGAGGCTGAAATGCTTAAGAAGTTTATATTTCTGTGTGCGTTGCTTTTTATTGCAATTATTTCAAATTGTAATTCAAGCATCGATTCTTTAAAAATTATTCTTCGAAACGCCGATTCAGATACCCTAAAATCGAGAACTCTGTTTGAACTTTCGCAGAAATTCAAAAACCACGACTCAACCTTATTCTATCTTAATAAACTATACGAAGTTACAAAACAAGCTTCTTTTGAAAACCCAAACGACACATTACTAATTTATTACAAAGGAGTAGCGCATGCTTCCATTGCAATTTCATATGCTACCCAAAGCAAGGAACTTGATTTTGCAGAAGCGCAAATCGATTCAAGCGTCACAATCTTTTCATTTCTGAAAGAAAATTATTCTAGTAAAAATCTAGTCAGAAACTCGTTACATGGTCTTTCTGTTTCATATAGCATATTGGGTAGAATTGCATACACTAGAGGCGATTTAAAGGCTGCAATTAACTACTATACCAATGCACTTGAAATACAGGAGCAGCTCAAAGCTGAAGATGGATTGGCAAAAATGTATAACAATCTAGGCTTACTCTACAGACAACAGGCAAATTACTCCCAATCAATTATATATCATCAAAAAGCTCTCGATTTTTTTGAGCAAAACGGAGATAGCATCAGCATAGCTAATGTCATGGTAAATATTGCTGTTGTTGCAAAAGAAATTGGCGTTTACGATTTGTCCCTGCATAATTTCTTTAAAGCGGCAGAAATATTCAAAAAGTTTAACATTTTATCCTCGCTGGCAGCAACATATCTCAATATTGGTGATGTTTACTCAAACAGCAGCAATTGGCCTAAAGCGATGCAAAATTATGTTTATGCCAAGAACGCTTATATAGAAGTGAAAGATAGGAATGGTTTAGCCAACAGTTTTTTGGACTTGGGAGTATGCTATACTAAACAGGGATACTTAGATTCAGCGCTATTTTTTCTTTCAGAATCAAAGGATATTTTTGAAGAAATTGGCGATAAAATTGGCCTATCTGGTGTTTACCAGGAGCTTGGACAAGTGTATTACGAACGAAAAAGTTACGATTCTGCACTTCGTTTTTTTCAACGAGCTGAGAAGTTCGCTGAAAGCATTGGCGTTTATCTACAAATAGCTAAGTGTAAGCATAGTATTTCTCTAGCATACTACATGAAAGGTAACTTCATAAAAGGTCTTGAATATGCAAATCAAGCTCTCAGCATAGCCAACGAATACGATTTATTACTCCAAAAAAGAGATATTCACAAAACTCTCAGCAAGTTGTATAAATCCCAACAGCAATATGAAAAATCCCTACAGCATCATGAGGAGTTTTTTTTACTATATGATAGCATCAATTCAAAGGATATTACCCAGAAATTCTCCGATATGGAGACTCTATACCAACTTGAACAGAAGCAAAGGGAGATAAATGAACTTGAAAAGGAAAAAGCCCTAAAGGAAATTGAGTTAACCAAAGCAGAAAGCACAATTACCTGGCAACGAATTCATTCATACATATCACTTGGAGTTCTTTCATTCCTTACGTTCATTCTTTTCATGCTATACATTCAGTTTAGGGCAAAACGAAAATCAAATAAAGATTTAAAAATTCAATACGCTGAGATCCATCAAAAAAACGAAGAGATTCTTGCTCAAAAAGAAGAGATTGAATCGCAACGCAATGAGCTAGAACACCAAAAAGAAATAATGAAAGAGAAGAGCGACCAACTCGAAAAGTTCAACTGGTTACTAACCGATAGTATCGATTATGCATCAAGCATTCAGGATGCATTAATGCCTGATTCAACCATATTTGAACACTTCTTCTCCGATCATTTCATTATGTATTTCCCCAAAGATGTTGTAAGCGGCGACTTTTACTGGGCATATACTAAAAACGATACCATTTTTGTGGTGCTCTCCGATTGTACAGGACACGGGGTTCCCGGTGGTTTTATGAGTATGCTTGGAATTTCTGCTTTAACTGAGCTAATGGTTCGAGAAATAACTGATCCTGCAGATATTCTTGATAATCTACGTTTGCTTGTAATTGAATCATTTAAGCAAAGTGGAAAAATTGGTGAGCACCAAGACGGTATGGACATGTCACTTTTTACCTACAAAAAAGGGGACTCCTTCATACAATTTGCTGGCGCTAACCACCCTTTATGGTTAATTAAACATGAAAAAATAAAAACCAAGTCTAGTTTTTCTGAGTACAAAGGCGATAGGATGTCTATATCTTACCATTTTAATATGAAACCATTTAATTCCATGAAAATTGAAGTTGAGCCTAACGATCAAATCTATCTATTCTCCGATGGATTTCGAGATCAAATTGGTGGTGAGAACTTCCGGGAAAAGTATGGGAAAGAGAACTTTAAGCAACTTTTAATAAGCAATTCGCATAAACCAATGGATGAACAAAAAAACATTCTTGAGGATGCCTTTTTTAGGTGGGTAGGCGCAAACGATCAGATTGATGATATTACTGTTATTGGAATAAAAATATAGCGTTTTTAAAGTTATAGTTTAAATGGGAACCTCTACTATTGACCCTATTATTGAAGAATCGTGGAAACAGCAACTTCTCAATGAGTTTAAACAAGAATATTTTGTTCTCTTAAAGCAGTTTTTAATTGAGGAGAAAAAGAATTATAAAATTTTTCCACCTGGAGGTCATATTTTTAACGCATTTAATTTCACACCCTTCACCAATGTAAAGGTTGTAATTCTCGGGCAGGATCCATACCACGGATCAGGTCAAGCACATGGCCTTTGCTTCTCTGTGCCCAACGGAGTGGTGCAACCCCCTTCGTTGGTAAACATATTCAAGGAGTTGAACAGCGATTTGGGTATTCCTATTCCAAAACATGGAAATCTCCAGAAGTGGGCAGAACAAGGAGTTTTACTGCTTAATGCAACTTTGACAGTAAGGGCTCATCAGGCGGGTTCTCATCAGAATAAAGGCTGGGAAACTTTTACCGATGCTGCAATTAAAGCACTTTCTGAGCATAAAGAAAATCTTGTTTTTTTGCTTTGGGGTTCATACGCTCAGGCAAAAACAAAAATTATTAACGAGAATAGGCATTATGTTCTAAAAGCCCCACATCCTTCACCGCTTTCGGTATACCGGGGCTTCTTTGGTTGTAAACATTTCTCTAAAACTAATTGTTACTTAAAACAGCAAGGATTACAAGAAATCGATTGGCAAATTGATTAGAATGCAATCATACTTCACCTTAACTAGCTAACTAACAAAATCTTGTTATGAAAAATAAACTCTCTCGTTATACAATTATATTGATATTAGCAAATCTATTAATATTTCCTGCTTGTGAAAAAAATCCCATAGATGATACCCCTTACCAGCCAGTTTACCTTAATGAATATGAGCTATTTGAAGAGGTATCAACAACAGAAATTGTATCATCAATTTCTGAAACGGGAATATTTCCCTCAGAAACCTCCGTTTTTGTTCAATACAATGTAAAAGTATACAGAATTACCTACTTTACTGTATCTCATAACAATGACCCCATTGTTGCCTCTGGCGCTTTATTGGTTCCTGACGCACAAAATTCGCTGCCTTTGCTAAGTTTCCAACATGGAACCATTACTGAGGAGAGTAGTGCTCCATCAAACTTCCAATCGTTCTACACCGATGCTGCAACGGTTTTTGCATCAACAGGATTTATTATTGCCCTTCCTGATTACATAGGTTATGGAGAATCAAAAAGTATTCCCCATCCCTACGAGCATAGAGCATCTTTAGCTACTTCCTGCCGCGACATGATTAGAGCAACATACGAGTTTTTTAAAGTTCAGAAAATTGAACAACCTAGCCAACAACTATTTTTATCAGGCTATTCAGAGGGTGGATTTGCAACAATGGCTACATATAAACTTTTACAGGAGCAGCATTCCAATGAGTTTATTATTACAGGTGTAACCGTTGGAGCAGGAGCCTATAATAAAACTGAGTTTGCAAATTACATAATTAATTCTACAGAAAATCAGCAACATATAAATAGTTTTGTATGGGTTCTGGATGTGTACAACGCTATCTACCCAAACCTGAAGCGTCCGTTAAACTACTATTTCAATGAACCATGGGCTACTACTATTGCTAACTATGGCCCTTTTTCAGACATTGAGCAAAATCCTCATCTACTTTTTAATGAAGATTTCATTCAAAACTTTTCTGCTGGAAACGATATTGAACTAAACGCTGCGTTGGCTGATAATGATTGCTATAACTGGATTCCATATTCACCGTTACAAATGTATCATGGAACAAATGATGTTTATGTTCCTTACTTTAACTCTTCAACTGCATACGAGGCTATGGTTAACAATGGTGCTACTAATGTTGAGCTAATTCCCATTATTGGTGGCGACCACGAAACTTCCGTAACCGATTACTTTACAGGAACTTTCCTGTTCTTTTTCAATCTTTTAAACGAGTAATTTTCTAAAATGAACCTTCTCGCTGACATTGACATTCCTTTTATAAATGGCGTATTTGAACCTTTCGTCAATTCGGTAGTGTACAAAAAAGGCTCGGATATTCAAAACAACGATGTGAAGAATGTTGATTTACTTGTTATTCGAACCCGCACAAGGTGCAACGAAGAGCTCCTAAAGGATTCAAAAGTTAGCGTAATAGCCACAGCAACTATCGGTACTGATCATATCGATTTAGATTACTGTAGAGCAACAGGAATTAAAATATTTAGCGCTCCGGGTTGTAACTCTGCTGCGGTGCAGCAGTATGTTCTCGCTGCAATTGTGGAACACATTTATACATCCAATCAATCTGGTAAACTTACTCTTGGAGTAGTTGGTGTAGGTAATATTGGGAAGTTGGTTTGCAATATTGGAAACGCTCTTGGAATGAAGGTTTTACTTAATGATCCTCCAAGGGAAAGGGTAGAGGGGAGCTCTCAATTTGTTAGCATTGAAACAGTAGCAAAAGAGAGCGATATTATATCGTTTCATGTCCCTTTTAGTAAATCGGGGATTGACCCAACCTACAACTTAGCTGATAACTTATTTTTTAAGAATGTTAAGTCTAATGCATTAATAATAAATACTTCGCGAGGCGGTATCGTTAACGAAGCAGAACTAATGCAAACAAATGCAAACAAAAAAATAAGCTACATTCTTGATGTTTGGGAAAATGAACCTGAGATAAATGGCAATTTGCTTAAAAATGCAACAATTGCAACTCCACATATAGCGGGTTATAGCCTTGAAGGTAAAATTAATGCAACAAAAATGGTGGTCGATTCATTATTTACCTATTTAGGAATAAATGAGGAATGGTTGCCACAGATAGATTCACTTGAACATAATCTTTACATAGACACAACTATATATACTGATAATAAATATATTATTTTAGAAAAAATCCTTAAAGAAGTGTACGATATATTTGCAGATGATTGGGCATTAAGAGAGAATCCATCGAATTTCGAAATGCTCAGGAATTCTTATAAATACAGAAGGGAAAACAGTGCTTATAAAGTTTGTGTAAAATCAGAAAACCAAGAATTGTTTCACATGCTGGGGTTTAATACCTATACCGATGATTAATACCCAATTACCCACAAAACCCGCTCTTCGTTAATGCAGAGGTCAACAATTTTTAGCAGATCCCTATTTATTACAGTAAGCCTTCGTTGATAGAAGCGCCAACATGTTTGCCAGTTAGGATCGGCCTTTGCCAAATCGATTAGTAAATCACGCCCAAGAAAAATACCAGTTACGTATTCCTTAAATTCTCCTAACGATTGAATTTTTGTAAGGCTTTGATGGTTTTCTTCTAACTCGTTTTTTAACGGAACAATCTTTCTACTATTATATTTGGTTTGACCAATAAACTCAAATAAATGGTTGCTTCGCTCGAAGCAGCCTGCGTATATATTGAATACGTTGCTGTTCAAGTAAAATGATTCCGGATCGCATTTGTTATAGTTCTCGTTATCACCGGTAATGTTGAACTCAACAAAATCGACACATTCATCCTTGGTCATCATGCCAAGCTTCATAAGGCAATTACTTTTTTATCAAAGATAATAAATAGTAGATTGTAAGGCAAAATATGGGAATAAATTTATTTTAAACTTGTTATCTAGTTCATATACATTAATTAATGCGGTATATATTTTGAAATCCTCTTCGCTAACCTCCAAAAATGGAAACGTTCAATATACTTATTAAGTGCCCTAAAGAAATTCACAAGTAGCGCAAAATAAAAGAATAAACTAATTGACCAGATTACCATGGTGTTAAACCATAAGGTTTCAATTTTTACAGTTCCTAAGATTTTGACAGGCGAAAAGAGATGGGCTCTCCCAATAGTAGAAGTTGGTAGTGCGTAACCAGCATTATACTTTCTAACTAACTTGTTTTTGTATGAAGCAATAAGCTCTGTTTCGTTTCTGTTTAACACTAACTCTTCCAAAGCCTTGTTGTGGTTGTCTCTCTTTAGCGCATATACTTTCTCAGAACTTCCATAAAGATGTAATAAATTAAGGTATGTTTTATCTTTTCTCTGAACTATTAATTTATTGGAATCTTGCAATATAGTTCTAACTAACTCAAGTTCATGTTTAACTCTTGATATTTCTCTAACTGAGAAGGGTTCAATGCTAAGAAGTGAAACATCGGGAGTGGATATTGTAAAGTTTATGCCATTCTTTATTTTAGGAATTTCATGTTGAACCAAGTTTAGATCGTCCTTCGTTTTTTTGGTAACTTTCCCTGATATAATACTTTTATTCGATTCATCAAGCTTTACTATCAATTTAGGAATTAGTATGTTTGAGTAGTAGGTGTTGTTGCTAATCTTTTGTTCCAGATCAAAAAAATGTTTGTTGAATTTGTTGTTCTTAAAAAGTTCAACGCATAAAGCTTCGTACGACCAGCGAATTGGTACTAAGTCGCCAATAACCGGAACGAATTCAGGATGCATTATCGACTTTTGTAGCTTATCGTATCTTACAATAACTCCACTTAGCAGAAGCATTGGAACCATAATTAACGGTATTGTAATGTAAATTGCAACTACTGAGTTTAGCGCAGCAGAAATATTGAGGCCTATTAGGTTGGCACAGAATGCTGTAGAGAAAAGAATAATCCATGTGCTGAAGAAAGCTCCGTTAATTCCTAAAATATAATTTCCCACCAAAACAAATAGTAAAGTCTGTACCAATGAAAAAATCGATAACACCAACAGTTTCGAGTTAATGTAGCTCAAGTAGCTAAGGTTTAAAAAACGTTCTCTCAACCTAACCCGCTGGTCCTTGAATATTTCTTCAGCACTCAATGTTAGCCCCATAAATATGCACGCTACCACGCTCATAAATAGAAAACTGGGAATATTATCGTTATTGCTGAAGATGTACTGATTCGGGTTATTTAGCGTTCCGCTGGAAAACTTTGAGAAGAAAGCTAATATAAACGCAAGAACAGGTGCTTCAAGTAAACTAATCGCCATGAATTGCCGGTTGGCTAACTTCGATAAAATATTTCTCTTGAAATAAATAGCTGTTTGCTGTTTTCTCTTTGGAATTTTGAAGCTATTGGGTGGAAGTGCTAACTTTTTCTCATGCGTGGTTGGGTTTATTTTGCTTTGAGTGTTCTGCAAGTAAGCTTCGTACCATTCCTGTGCTGAACGTTTTCGTTTTCGGGTAAGCTTGCCATACTCGTTAACAACACGAGCTTCAACAACTTTCAGAATTAGTTCGGTATTTACGTTCCCGCAGCATAAGCATTCACTTTCGTACGCCTTTAAGTAATTGCCTTCCTTTTTAAAGTACACAATCGCATCCATTGGGTTTCCCTGAAAAACCACCCTTCCTCCATGATCGAGAATTATAACCTTGTCGAACAACTTGTAGATATCCGATGAGGGTTGATGGATGTTAACAATTACGATTTTCCCTTTGAAAGTTTGCCGTTTAAGTATTAGCATTATCCTGTCCGAATCGAAAGAGGAGAGCCCCGATGTTGGTTCATCGGTGAAAAGTATTGCAGGTTCGCGTATAAGCTCCATGGCTATGTTAAGCCTTTTTCGTTGTCCTCCGCTTATGAACTTGTTTACAGGGTTGCCTACCTTTAGGTTATGGGCTTCAAAAAGGTCAAAATCTTTTATGGTTTCTTCAACCATCGTTTTTATTTCAACGGTTGATTTATCGCCAAAGCAGAAACGAGCGCTGTAGTATAAGTTTTGGTAAACGGTTAAATCTTCAATCAGCAAATCGTCCTGTGGAACGTATCCAATTATTCCCTCTAAGTTTTTCTTTTCGGCATGTAAATCGTACCCATTTATAAGAATTTTGCCGGTTGCAGGTTTCAAGTTTCCGTTAAGTAAGTTTATCAGCGTCGATTTCCCAACACCACTTCCCCCGATAACGGCTACTAGTTGGCCTGAATACGAATCGAAAGTGAAGGGATAAATACCATTTTTACTTCCCTTATGCCTGTAGCTTATGTTTTCGGCTGTTAGCCGAATGTTCGACTTTCCCCATATTTGGTAGTAAGTTCCTACAATTTTACTATAGTATATTGGTTCGCATTTGGGATTTCTAATAACCGAACCAATAGCGAGTATGTAGGTTCTTTCCGGCTGCAAGGGTCGGCTGTTTAGGAAGAAGGCTCCATCACCAAAAAACTTAACTAGAATGGTATTTGTGCTAGCAATGCGAAGAGCAAATAACCTATCGGGCAACTTTGCATGGTAAATGTGGTTAACATTCTCAATGGTAGGTTCTACCGAGTTTTCAACCAGAGTTATACTGAAGTTTTTGGGAATTTCATAAGGATTTCTTGCGGAAATAAACTGCTTGCCATTTTCAAACTCTTCATCTGTAATATTAAACTCCTCGGCAACTATTCGAACAACATTAAGCATGGTACTATTTAGCTCACCAATGTCGTTTATAAATTCTATTAGCTGAAGAATTAGCCAAACTTTCTGGTGCTGTTCAAATTCATGATTTATGGCGTTGCAAACCAACTCTATTTCATTGGTTTGATTCGTCTCATTTTCACTAACTTTTTCAACCCTATGCGATATCTGGCTATCAATTTCAATAAGGTACTCCTTAATCTGCTCGCGGTTAAACTCTTTTTCCAAAAAATTTGAAATAACAATTCTAGCCGAATCGGTTAGCTGTTTCCCATCGGTTCTGTAAATCAGAACAAAAAGACGAATTAACGATTTCAGCAACGATTCGTTCATGTAACTTCAAAAATTAATTTGTAAGCGGGAGTGTGGTTATACCATGTCAAAGGGATCGACCAAGGCTTCAATTACTGTTTCATCTTCGTCGAGTTCTCGTGAGGGAATGATGCTTAGCACTGGTATTTCCGACTCGTTTATTATATGGTGCGAGAATGAACCAATGTAGTAATCCCTAGCCCTGCCTTCCTGATGGGTCATAACCATTATCAAATCAGCATTTATTTCGTTCGTGTACCCAAGAACCCGTTCCCAATCGGGTTGCTTTGTTTTGTTGTACAGCTTCAGCACACAGGGCACACCATTCGATTCTAACTCCTTCTGAACCTTCTTCATTTTCTTATAAATTCGGCTTCGCTGAATGAATACTCCACCGCTTAAAACAGAAACAACATGCACCTCAGAACCGAAATGCTTGCTAAAGGAAATTGCGCTACCTACCTTTTCTCGGGTTCTTTTCGATAAGTCTAGGGGTAATACTATTTTTTTGTAACCAATACTTTCGCGCCCTTTTATAGAAATAACAGGGCATTTTGACTCAGATATTACGTGAATTGTATTTGACCCAAGAAACCTCTTGATTCCCTGGTTGGAGCCATTCTTCCCCATCACAATAAAGCGAGCGTTTATTTCCTCGGCCTTAAACACAATTCGTTCGTAAGCCTTCCCGTTTTCAATTGAATAATGAAACGGGATACCCGTTTCTTCATTCATCTGCTTGCATAGGTTCTGCAAACGCTCTTCAACTTCATCTTTTACCTTATCAAGGCCGGGAGCAAAGAAACCCGAAAAGAAATCGTTACTCTCAATTACGTAAAGTAGCAGTACTTCTGCTTTTATGAATTTTGCAAGGTCGAAGCACTGCCTCAGTGCAATCATTGATTGTTCCTGAAAGTCAATGCAAACTAGGATACAATTTTTTCTTTGTGGGCTCATACTTGTTCAGTTTCTCAGTACCTGTAAAATTACAAAAAAAGAATTTAGCAATCACTATTCAAAATGATGTATTAGCTAAGCAGAAAAGATTTCACTTTTGTACAGGGCTAGTTTTTATACAAATCGAAAAAATAATGAAATTTATCAACTTTATATCAATTAAAAAAAACTATTTTTGTTATCATTTATCAATACAAATTGCTTATAACAATAAGAAAAATAGCATATTAATCAAATCACAACCAATTTCTGGAGGAATAATTATGCAGAATAAGCTACAGGAGCTCACCGAGAAAATTTACAAGGAGGGCCTAGAAAAGGGAACCGAAGAAGCATCGCAAATTGTTACAAAAGCCAAGGATGATGCATCAAAAATTTTGTCTGACGCCAAAAAGCAAGCTGAACAAATTGTTAGTCAGGCAAAGAAAGAGGTAGAGGATTTAAAAAAGAATGCCGACACTGAAGTGGGAATCTCATCGCGTCAGGTAGTCAGCGCTCTGAAACAGGATATTGCTCGCCTTATCGAAACCAGCATAGTTGAAACTCCCATAAAGGAAGGTCTTGGCGATGCAGAGTTCCTCAAAAAAGTTATTGAAACTGCCATAAATAGGTGGAATCCTGAGTCAACCGAAAAAATCGATCTTCAGATTCTTATTCCTGCCGATATGGAAAAGAGCCTAAGCGAATTCTCGAAAAGCAAAACCTTCCAGCAGCTCAATAAGAATGTAACTTTTGAGGTTGATAAAGGTATTAAGTATGGTTTTAAAATTGGCCCTCAGGAAGGTGGGTACCATATCAGCTTCACCGATAAAGATTTTGAGAATCTCTTCAGGCTTTACATGCGCCCAAGAATCATTGAATTGTTATTTGGAGGCAAGTAGTTATGGGTAGAAACTACTACTATTTTGTTGCTGGTTTACCCGATCTATTTATCGATCAGGAAAGGAAGGATTTTAACCTTCTAAGGGTTAAAGAGGAAGCAATGGAGTTTCTCCATCCAAGCGACTATAGTTTGGTTGAACTGCTTTACCTTACCTACGATAATGAGAACATCCTGAATCACCTACTTAATCGTAAGCTAAATTTCAACACCCTCGGAAAATTCCCGGAAGAAATGTACGAGGAATTTGAAGAGAATCTGAACGAATTCCCTTCCTACGTTGCAAAGTTTCACAATTTCATAAAAGGGAATCAGGCTGAAGATGAAGAGCAGGACGAGGAGAGAACCCTCTTCGATTCAGAGCAAACCCCCAAGAATAACGAGGTTAAGTTTTACGAGCTTTTTTATGCTTACATTAATTCAATGGGCAACCAGTTTCTGTCCAATTGGTTCCAATTTTTGCGCAATTTCAACAATATCCTAACAGCTATTAGCTGCAGGAATATGGGAATTAGCTCTCAAAACCAACTAATTGGAAATGGAGTCGTTGTAGAAGCGCTTAATCGTAGTCAGGCTCCCGATTTTGGTTTAAAACAGGAGGTGGAGTACATTGAAGCTTTGCTTCAAATTACCGAAGTAACCAGCATTATTGAACGTGAACGAAGGCTCGACATGCTGAAATGGGACATGGCAGATGAAATGTCAACTTTCGATTATTTCAATATCAATCGCATTCTAGCATTCTTCATAAAAGCCGGGATTGTTCATCGCTGGATGAAGCTCGACCCCAAGGTTGGAGCCGAACTGTTCCAAAAGTTAACAACCGAACTCAAAGAATCGTACACGCTTCCTAAGGAGTTCTCTAAGTAGTAAAAATTTAACAAATAAATAATATTCGAATACATGAAAACCAAAGGAAAAGTAACAGGAATAATTGCCAACCTTGTTACGGTTGAGGTGAATGCTCCCGTTGCGCAAAATGAGATATGCTACATACAAAGGGGCGAAACCAAACTCATGGCCGAGGTTATTAAGGTTGTTGGTAAATACGCTTACGTGCAGGTGTTCGAAAGTACTCGTGGTCTGAAAGTTAACGACGATGTTGAGTTTGAAGGTCACATGCTTGAAGCGACTCTCGGGCCTGGCCTCCTTTCAAAAAACTACGATGGTCTCCAGCACGACTTGGCTAAAATGGACGGCATTTTCCTAAAAGCTGGCGACTACACCGAAGCCCTCGACTATGATGTTGATTGGGAATTCACTCCGCTTGCAAAGGTTGGTGATACCGTTTCTGCTGGCGATTGGCTTGGTGAGGTTCCCGAAAACTGGGTGAACCATAAAATTATGGTTCCCTTTAAAATGACCGAAAATTACAAGGTAAAATCTATTGTTGAAAAAGGGAATTATAGGATTAACAACACTATTGCTGTTTTAACAAACAGCAATGGCGACGACATAGACGTAACCATGGAGCAGAAATGGCCAGTAAAAATGGCTATCACTGCATTTAAGGATAAGCCACGTCCCTTCAAAATTATGGAAACGGGTGTTAGGGCTATCGATACTTTTAATCCCATTGCCGAGGGTGGAACAGGGTTTATTCCTGGCCCATTTGGTTGCGGGAAAACGGTTCTTCAGCATGCAATTTCAAAGCAGGCCGAAGCCGATCTTATTGTTATCGCTGCTTGTGGCGAACGTGCCAACGAGGTTGTTGAAATTTTTGCTGAATTCCCACACCTCGACGACCCACGCACCGGCAGAAAACTAATGGAACGAACCACTATTATTGCCAATACTTCAAACATGCCCGTTGCCGCTAGGGAAGCTTCGGTTTACACGGCAATGACCATTGCGGAGTACTACCGTAGCATGGGACTCCGTGTTCTTCTTTTGGCCGATTCAACTTCTCGTTGGGCTCAGGCGCTCCGCGAGATGAGTAATAGGCTCGAAGAGCTTCCCGGACCCGATGCATTCCCTATGGACCTGCCAGCAGTTATTGCAAACTTCTACTCAAGAGCAGGCTTGGTGTACTTGAATAATGGTCAAACCGGTTCCGTAACATTTATTGGTACTGTATCACCTGCTGGTGGTAACCTTAAAGAACCCGTTACCGAATCAACAAAGAAAGCTGCACGATGCTTCTACGCCCTTTCGCAGCAGCGAGCTGATAGCAAAAGGTACCCTGCTATCGACCCCATGGAATCCTACTCGAAATACCTAGAGTATCCTGAAATTCAGGAGTACCTTAATAAAAATATCACCGAAACATGGGTTGAAACGGTTTTACAAGCCAAAAACTACGTTCAAAGGGGAAAAGAAGCGTACGAGCAAATCAATATCCTTGGCGACGACGGTGTACCTCTCGATTATCACGACCGTTTCTGGAAAGCAGAACTTATCGATTTTATTATTCTTCAGCAGGATGCTTTCGATAACATTGATGCCAGCTCACCAATCAACAGGCAGAAGTACATGCTTGAAAGGGTAATTTCAATTTGCCAAACAAGCTTCGAGTTTGAGAACTTTGAAGAATGCACAAACTTCTATAAGAAGGTTATTAACACATTGCGACAAATGAACTACTCAGTTTTTGAAAGCAATGAGTTCGATAAATACGAAGAAGAACTAACAAATACACTTAACGAAAGAAAGGCCGAATAATGGAGACAAAAGCTTTTCAAAAAATTTATACACAGCTGGTTGGAATCACAAAGGCAACCTGTACTCTTAAAGCACAGGGAGTTTCCAACGAGGAGTTGGCCATGGTACATGGCAAGTTGGCTCAGGTTGTGAAAATATTTGGCGAAATGGTTACACTTCAGGTTTTTGGAGGAACCGAAGGAATACCAACCAATGCTGAAGTTATTTTCTTTGGAGAACCACCTAAATTAAAGGTTGGTGATGATCTTGCAGGACGTTTCTTCAATGCATACGGACAACCTTTGTTCGGAGGTACCGAAATAGAAGGGAAGGACATCGAAATTGGAGGTCCCTCTGTAAACCCATTTAAGCGAAAGCAACCATCGGAGTTAATTGCAACGGGTATTGCTGGTATCGACCTTAACAACACGCTAGTTACCGGCCAAAAAATTCCTTTCTTTGCCGACCCCGACCAACCCTATAACCAGGTTATGGCAATGGTTGCGCTACGCGCAAAAGCCGATAAAATTATTCTGGGCGGAATGGGTTTGACAAACGATGACTTCCTGTTCTTTAAGAATGTATTCGAAAATGCGGGTGCTCTCGACAGGATTATTTGTTTTGTAAACACAACTGAACAGCCACCCGTTGAACGTCTTCTTGTTCCCGATATGGCTCTAACTGCTGCAGAATACTTCGCAACAGAGAAGAATGAGAAGGTTCTTGTGCTACTAACCGATATGACGCTATACGCTGATGCCTTAAGTATCGTATCAAACCGTATGGATCAAATCCCATCTAAGGATTCAATGCCTGGTTCACTTTACTCCGATTTAGCAAAACTTTACGAGAAAGCGGTTCAGTTCCCCGCAGGTGGATCCATTACAATTGTTGCAGTAACAACCCTTTCGGGTGGTGATATTACCCATGCTATCCCCGATAACACAGGGTATATTACTGAAGGTCAGCTTTTCCTCCGTAAGGATTCTGACACGAACAAAGTAATTGTTGACCCATTCCGGAGTCTTTCTCGTTTGAAGCAACTTGTTATTGGGAAGAAAACCCGCGAGGATCACCCTCAGGTTATGAACGCAGCTGTTAGGCTATACGCCGATGCGGCAAACGCCAAAACAAAACTTGAAAACGGTTTCGACCTTTCTGACTACGATGAGCGTACCCTAAAGTTTGCTCATGAGTATTCCGTAAAACTTCTAGCTATCGATGTAAATATTGATGTTGATTCAATGTTGAATCAAGCGTGGGAACTTTTTGCTAAGTATTTCTCGAAAGCCGAAGTTGCTATCAGGAATGAATTTGTTGATAAGTACTGGCCTAATAATCAGTAAAAAAAATTGTAATGGCAATTAAGTATCAATTCAATAAAACTTCGCTAAACGAGCTTAACAAGCAGCTAAAGATTCGATTGCGAGCCTTACCTACGCTTAAAAACAAGGAATCTGCCCTCAGGGCAGAGGTTAAGCGCGCTAAGGACAAAGCAAAAGAGTTGGAGGAGCTACTCGAGCAAAAAATTGAGCAGTACGAGTACATGGCAAGCTTGTGGGGCGAGTTTGAGCAGAATTTGATTACCGTTGAGGATGTAAATCTGAACATGATAAAGATTGCCGGCGTAAAGATACCCGTTCTTGAGGAAGTTATTTTTTCGATTAAAGATTACAGCATTTTTGCACGACCTTTCTGGTATTCCGATGGGATTCAAATTCTTAAAGAAATGGCCAGCGTTGGCATCGAAAGCGTTTTCTATAGTGAAAAAATGCGTTTGCTCGATCATGCTCGAAAAAAGACAACTCAGAAGGTTAATCTTTACGAAAAAGTTCAGATTCCCGGCTACGAAACTGCCATAAGGAAAATTAAACGCTTTATGGAGGACGAGGAGAACCTCGCCAAATCGTCAATGAAAATTGTGAAAAATCGTCAGCAGAATATGGAGGTAGAAGTATGATAGTACCAATGATAAAATATGCGTTCCTGGTATATCATCGTGATTTTGAGGGTTTCCTTCAAAAACTCCAGGAACTGGGCATGGTTGATATTGTTAGGCAAGAGAGACCTTTGCTCGACGATGAGCGAACCTTAATGTCTCAAATAAATCGATACACTTCTACAATTCGAGAGCTTAAAACATTGCCTCAAATCGAGCCATCCTCAGAAGAAATCAACCCTGATTCTATTCTGAATCAGTACGATGAATTACTTAAAGAGAAGGAACAGGTAGAAGGCTCTATTCGAAAGGTTAAAAAGGAGTTAACTGACGTTCGTCCTTGGGGACGATTCGATACCTCATTACTTCAAAAAATTACCGGGAGTGGTTTAAAGCTTCGTTTCTTCATTACTAACGAGAAAACCTATTCAGAGGATTGGGAACGCGAGTACCCAATTCAGGTAATTAATAGGGAAGCGGGACAGGTTTACTTTGTATGTATAACCAATACCGATGAGCAGCTTTCAATTGATGCCAATGAGGTTCGTGCTCCACAGTATAGCTATTCCGATAAGGAAAAGGAGAGTGAATCTCTTTTTCAGCAACTCCAGAACTTAACCGAGGGAATTCAAAAATTAACTTCGTTTGTTCCTCAGCTTGAAACAGCAAAATTACAGCTGGTAAATAAGCTGGAATTCACTACTGTGCAACAAAGTGCTGATAAAGAGGCTGAAAATACGCTACTTGTACTTCAGGGTTGGGTTCCAGAACCCAAAAATAAGCAGTTCGTTGAGTTCATTGAATCTGAGAATATCATCTTCATCTCAGAAAGGGCTCAAAAAACCGATGATGCACCAATATTGTTGAAAAACAATAAGTTTGCTAAACTTTTTGAACCAATTGGTAGCCTGTTTACAAACCCAACATACGGAGAATTGGATTTAACGCCCTTTTTCGCACCGTTCTTTATGATGTTTTTTGGCTTTTGCCTCGGTGATGCAGGTTACGGGTTGGTTATGTTTATTGGAGCAACTGTGTACAAGTTAAAGGCCAGTAAAGACATGCGTCCACTCATGTCGCTAGTCCAATGGCTTTCAATTTCTACAGTTATTTTCGGAACAATTACAGGCACCCTGTTTGGCATTGAACTGGTAAAGGTTGATTTGCCGTTACTTGAAAAGTTTCGCAATCTTTTCCTTGATCAGAACCAGCTATTCGCTTTGGCGCTTGTTGTAGGAGCCATTCAAATCGTGTTTGGAATGTGCGTAAAAGCTGCTAACCAAATAAAGTTGTGGGGATGGCAGCATGCTATTTCTACTTTTGGATGGTTACTGCTAATTGTTGGAACAGCTGTATTCTATGGGCTTTCGAAATGGGAGGGAGTCAGCGTTGAATTCTTTGGCCTCACTCATAAAATTGTTTTAGGAGTTGCAGCAATTGGAATCTTATTTTTCAATAGTCCTGGGAAAAACCCATTTGTTAACTTCGGGCTGGGATTATGGGATACTTACAACATGGTAACCGGTTTGTTTGGCGATATACTTTCCTATATTCGTTTGTTCGCTCTTGGGCTTTCAAGCGCGATATTAGGTAACGTTTTCAACAGCCTTGCTTTTGGTATGTCGCCTGATATTCCTGTGGTAGGGGCAATAATTACAATAATAATTCTGATTATTGGACACTCTATCAACCTGTTTATGTCAGCATTGGGCTCGCTTGTTCACCCAATGCGTTTAACATTTGTTGAGTTCTATAAGAATGCTGGATTTACAGGTGGTGGAAAATCCTATCAACCATTTCAAAAACAGGAAACAATTAAATAGTATTTCTAAATAAATTAATTAACTAAAAACTAATCTGAACGTTATGGAACCAATTATTTTCGCTTATCTTGGAATCGGAATCATGATTATCCTTTCTGGTGTTGGAAGTGCCTTTGGGGTTACCTATGGTGGAAACGCTTCTGTTGGGGCAATGAAAAAAGATGCAACTGCTTTTGGTAACTACATGGTACTTAGTGCTCTCCCCGGAACTCAGGGTTTATATGGTTTTGCTGGTTACTTTATGCTTGCAGGCTACTTAACTCCTGAAATGACTTGGGCAACTGCTGGCGCCATTTTCGGTGCTGGTTTAGCAATGGGCTTTGTTGGACTGTTCTCTGCTCTTCGTCAAGGACAGGTATGTGCTAATGGTATTGCTGCTATCGGTTCTGGCCATAAAGTATTTGGTAATACGCTTATTCTTGCAGTTTTCCCAGAACTTTACGCAATTGTTGCTTTGGCTGCTGTTTTCTTAATTGGTCAATCGCTAGCTTAATATCTTTCAATAAAAACCAGAAAAAACCCGGTATGTAGCATATCGGGTTTTTCTTTTATCAATTATTTGTTATTATTTCTTGCTTATAGGTCAATATAATTTTTATATTTGGAAATAGTAATCAATACTACATAATCATGTCAAAGGAACTTATTGGTGCACTAATCCCTTTAATGGTAGGATTACCTGTAGGAATCTTAACTGTTAGGTATTTTTTTAAAGGCTCTATAATGTTTTATATGAGTTCTTTATGGTTGGCATCACTTTTAGTAGTAGCCACTCTTGCAAATTTAAAGTACACTTACTCAAGTATTTTTCCGGTATACATAAGTACTCCTCTTGGGATACTATTTGCTGTTTATTGTATGTACCTAATCAATAAAAAAGTCAGAAAACCTTTGGATAATACAATTAATCAATTGAAGCAACTTTCAGAGGGTGACTTAAATTTGCATGTTGATACATCATTTGAGAAGGATGAAGATGAAATGGGAAGGCTGACAAAAAGTATCAGGATATTAGGTGATAAATTGAAAGATGTTATTGAGGGCATTGCAGCTGCTTCAGAAGAAATTGCCAATGCAGGTCAACAGCTAAGTTCAAGTTCAATTAACCTATCCCAAGCTGTTAATGAACAGGCCTCATCACTCGAAGAGATTTCTGCTACCATGGAAGAGATTGTATCGAGCATACAGCAAAATGCTGACAACTCAAAGCAAACCGAAACCATTGCTGTAAGTACAACCCAAGGGCTTGAAGAGGGTAACAAATCTACCAACGTTGCTCTTGATTCCATGAAAGAGATAGCAGAGAAAATAACCATAATCAACGATATTGCTTTTCAAACAAACCTGCTAGCATTGAATGCGGCAGTTGAAGCCGCTCGTGCTGGAGATCAAGGGAAAGGCTTTGCGGTTGTGGCAGCTGAGGTTCGTCGATTGGCAGAACGTAGCAGCTTAGCTGCAAATGAAATCATTGCTGTTTCGCAAAAAGGGGCTACCGTTTCTGAGAAGGCGAGGGAACTTATGAATAAGAACCTACCCGAAATGAAAAAAACTTCCCAGCTAATTCAGGAGATATCGGCAGCAAGCTTGGAACAGAAATCAGGCTCAATGCAGGTTAACGAGTCGGTTCAGCAACTTAACTCCATCACGCAACAGAATGCAGCATCAGCAGAAGAGCTTGCTTCCAACGCAGAGGAACTTACTGCGAGGTCGCAACATTTGGTGGATCTTATATCATTTTTTCAGATGTAAATACTTTTACATCGTATAACCAGTATTTTTGCATATTACCCTTGATGAACTATTTCATCAGGGGTTTAATTTTTTACAATTATTTGTTTAACAAAAACAATATTCATATATTTATTTGTGAAAATGTTATCAAAAAATTAAGTTGTTAAATTTCAAAATATTACAGCCATGCAAAAAGATTTATGGGTAATGATTTTAATAACAATCATTGGTTTCGGTTCAGGAGTAGCAGCAATTAGATTCTACTACAAAGGATCAATTTTCATAAAAATTGCAAGCTATTGGCTTGCTAATCTCGTTTTACTTTATCTTGTAACAAAGCTGGGTGCTCTTTTGCCGAATGTGTTTCCTCAGTATATTACAACACCCGTTACAATTATTGTCGTTATTTTATCGTTTCGTCAAGTCTCCACAACCATTGTTCATCCTTTAAAAGGAAGCATTAGTAATCTTAAAAAGATAAGTCAAGGAGATCTTAATATTGAGATAAACAAAGATTTCTTAAAGAAAAAGGATGAGCTGGGTGACTTGTCAAATTCGGTGAAAGATGTTAGTGCAAAACTTAAAGAAATTATTGAGGCCATTTCAACAGCTGGAGAGGAGATTAATAATGCTGGTCAACAGCTAAGTTCAAGTTCTATCAATTTGTCGCAAGCTGTAAATGAACAGGCCTCATCACTCGAAGAGATTTCTGCTACCATGGAAGAGATTGTGTCGAGCATACAGCAAAATGCTGACAACTCAAAGCAAACCGAAACCATTGCTGTAAGTACAACCCAAGGGCTTGAAGAGGGTAACAAATCTACCAACGTTGCTCTTGATTCCATGAAAGAGATAGCAGAGAAAATAACCATAATCAACGATATTGCTTTTCAAACAAACCTGCTAGCATTGAATGCGGCAGTTGAAGCCGCTCGTGCTGGAGATCAAGGGAAAGGCTTTGCGGTTGTGGCAGCTGAGGTTCGTCGATTGGCAGAACGTAGCAGCTTAGCTGCAAATGAAATCATTGCTGTTTCGCAAAAAGGGGCTACCGTTTCTGAGAAGGCGAGGGAACTTATGAATAAGAACCTACCCGAAATGAAAAAAACTTCCCAGCTAATTCAGGAGATATCGGCAGCAAGCTTGGAACAGAAATCAGGCTCAATGCAGGTTAACGAGTCGGTTCAGCAACTTAACTCCATCACGCAACAGAATGCAGCATCAGCAGAAGAGCTTGCTTCCAACGCAGAGGAACTTACTGCGAGGTCGCAACATTTAATCGACCTTATCTCATTCTTTAGAGTGGATTAGCGACTCCCTTTGTTGCCTTGTAATCTGTTATTAATATTATCTTTACCGAAGAAGTAACTTTTCTGTTTGATTTTTTCCTCCTTCGATTTCGCAACATAAACTGATTTAGCAGTATATGGGTTTACTCCAGTATAAAAAATCGTTGAAGCTAGCGTCATGGGTGTTGGTGTAAAATCTTGAACCTGCTCGGGGTTAATTCCAATATTTCTCATTTCCTTCGCCAAATTCTGCATATGATGCAATTTGCATCCCGGATGGCTTGAAATAAAGTAGGGTATAAGTTGCTGGTTAAGTGAATGTTTCCGATTAATTGAATCGAATCTTTGCTTTAATATTTTGAATAGTTGAAAAGTAGGTTTACGCATCTCCTTTAGAACCTCGTCTTCGGTGTGTTCTGGAGCAACCTTGAGCCTTCCTGAGATATGGTTAACTACCAGTTCCTCAAAGTATTCTCGATTAGTTTTATTGCTAAAATCACCAAACAAATCATACCTTACACCACTTCCAACAAATGCTTTTTTTATTCCAGGTATATTATTCACCAATCGGTATAAATCAAGCAGATCTTTATGATTAGTATTGAGGTTGCTACATATTTTTGGAAATATACATGAAGGTTTCTTGCATTTTTTACAAATGGAAATATCTTTCCCTTTCATTTTGTACATATTTGCCGAAGGTCCACCCAAATCGGAAAGGTAGCCTTTAAAGTCAGGCATTTTTTTAACTTGCTCAATTTCATTAAGAATAGAGTTCTCTGAACGGCTGGCAACAAATTTGCCCTGATGGGCAGAAATCGTGCAGAAACTGCAACCTCCAAAGCATCCCCGATGAATGTTTATTGAAAACTTAATCATTTCCCACGCAGGTATCTCTTTACCTTGATAACGAGGATGCGGCATACGGGTGAAAGGTAAATTCCACCAAGAATCCATCTCTGTTTCGGTTGACGGGGGGAAGGGCGGATTTACTATTACATACTGGTCTTTATACGGTTCAACAATACGTTTTGCATTTATTTTGTTTGACTCCTCCTCAATTTTTCTGAAATTTTCGCCAAACATAACTTTATCCTTAACGCATTGGTCTAAACTATTTAGTTTAACTAATTCACTATCATAACTATAATTATATGTGTCAACAAATGCAGTTTGTGGAATATCGTTTATTTCTTTAATATATTGTCCTTTGCTGATTCGGTGTGCAACTTCAATGATTGCTTTTTCTCCCATACCGTATACTAAAATATCTGCACCCGATTCAACTAGGATACTTGGAAAAAGCTTGTTTGCCCAGTAATCGTAATGTGTAAACCTACGAAGCGAAGCTTCAACTCCTCCAAGAACCAGAGGAACTTCCGGAAATAATTGTTTCAGTATTTTTGAGTAGGTTTTAACAGCATAGTCGGGTCGATAACCCGATTTTCCATTTGGGGTATAAGCATCATTGCTACGAAGTCGTTTGTTGGCAGTATAATGGTTAACCATTGAATCCATACTGCCTGAAGTTACAGCAAAAAAAAGTCGGGGAGTTCCTAGTTTCTTAAAATCGCGAAGATCGTCACGCCAGTTTGGTTGAGGAACTACTGCAACTTTATACCCCTCTTTTTCCAATATCCTTCCAATTACAGCGGCACCAAAAGAGGGATGATCAACGTATGCATCTCCAGTAAACAGGATAATATCAGCTTTATCCCAGCCAAGAGCACCCATCTCTTTTTTGGAAGTTGGAAGGAAGTTGCTGCTATTCCTGCTTGATTTCATAAATTATCCCGTTTTTTTAGATAAAAGCCTCTAACTTATAGTTTATTTCTGAATAGAATAGAACTATCTCCATAGCTAAGAAAACGAAAGTCATTTCTAAGCGCATAATCGTAAACCTTCTCCCAGTCCTCACCAATAAATGCTGCAACCAGCATAAGCAATGTGCTACGAGGTTGGTGATAGTTTGTTATAAGCGTGTCAACCACTTTGAAGCTATAACCAGGAACAACACACAGCTGGGTTTTAGCCGATACATGACTGTAGTTCATTTTATTCAGCAAATTTTCAATTGATTCGAGCGATTCTATTAACGAAATATTTGCTGGTAAGCTATATGGTTCCCACTGCTTTAGTGTGAGAACATTATCAGTCATGAACCCGCATTTTATTTTTACACCAATCCAGTAAATACTTTCTAAAGTTCGAAGTGTAGTAGTTCCAACCGATACAATTCCACCATTATGATTCTTTAATTCAGAAAGGGTTTCCTTGGTTATAAAAAAGTGTTCAGTGTGCATTTCATGGTCCGAAATGGTTTCGGATTTAACAGGTTTAAAGGTTCCCGCTCCAACATGAAGAGTTACAAAACTTGTTTTAATCCCCTTATTCACAATATTTTCAATAATTTGGGGGGTAAAGTGTAATCCTGCCGTGGGAGCAGCAACTGATCCTTCAGGCTTTGCGTAAACTGTTTGGTACGTTTTTTTATCGCTATCTTCAGCATTCCTGTTTAAGTAGGGGGGGATTGGAACCTCTCCAGAAAGTTCAATAATATGAGCAAAGTTAATGTTTTCATCATTCCATGTGAATTCAACTATAACAGCCTCTCTCATTAACTCAACTTTTCGGGCTTTTAGAGTAATTTTTGAATTTGGAACTTCAAAGTCTAACTCATCCTCCTTCCATCGTTTTAGATTTCCTACAATGCATTTCCAAACACAACTCTTTGTTGATGAAAAATTAAGAACATAATCTGATGGCTCAACCGGTTCTAGAATAAAAATTTCTATGGTTGCCCCAGTCTTTCTTTTAAAGTTTAACCTAGCTTGAACTACCCTTGTATTATTGAATATCAGTAGGTTATTAGATTTAATTAGTTCTTGTATTTTTTCAAAATAGGTATGTGATATTTCGCCATTTTTGTACACTAGTAATTTAGACTCATGCCTATTTTGGAGAGGAAACTTTGCAATTCTTTCGCTGGGAAGAATGTAGTCGAAATCTGAAACAATAACTTTTGGAATGGTACTCACTGCTTAATAAAATTAAATATGAGTACAAAAATAGCTATTTTTGTAGCATTGTTCTGATTGATATTAATCAATGTATTTAATTATGAAGTGTAAGGTAGGAGATAAGGTGCGTTTTTTAAACGATGTTGGCGGAGGAAAGATTGTTCGGGTAATTAATAATAGAACTGTTGCTGTTCTAAATGAGGATGGTTTCGAAATACCAACTCTTGTATCAGAAATAATTGTTGTGGACTCCTCCTCTGATCAAGTCATTGGTTTACAAACCAATGAAGAAAACGAAAATGAAACATTTGAAAAAAGAAAAGGTGAAGTTCAACAACTTCAAGTTAGTGTAACTGAGACGAAAACCCCAACTCAACACCTTTCCCTCACAGGAATGGATGATAATGAAGACGAAGAAGGGGAAGAACTGAGCATACATGTTGCCTTTGTGCCTCACGAACAATTAAATGCTGTGGACTCAGATCAGGATTTTTATATCATAAACGATAGTACTTATCGTGTTGTGTATATAGTTGGCCGATGGAACAGAGAGCGTAATGCTATTGAACCAATCAATGTAGGTAATTTGCTACCCGATAGCAAAGAACTCGTTAAAACATTTACCAAAAACGAGTTAAAAACACCAATAGCAATTAATATTCAGGCAGTTTTTTATAAGAATAGGAGCTACGTAGCTCAGCAACCAGAGTTTTTTGATTTAGAAATAAATCCAGTTAAGTTCTATCGCCCGGGTAGCTTTACCGAAAATGACTTTTTCGAAGAAAACGCAATGGTTTTTACCATTGTTGATACACAAAAAGAGGTTCTAGTCAAATCACTATCTGATAAAGTCATAGAAAAGTCTATTGCACAGAAAGATATAAAACCAAAACAGGTAATAAAAGTGCAAGAGCCTGAATTAGTAGAGGTTGACCTGCATATTCATGAAATTGTTGATAACTATACTTCACTACAACCGGGAGAAATGCTGGAGATTCAGCTTGCACGATTTTCAACTGCACTTGATACTGGCATAAAAAGTAATACAACCCGTAAAATGGTATTTATACATGGGTTGGGTAATGGGAAACTAAAAAACGAGATAATACGTAAACTCCAAAGGGAGTATCCAAAACTTCGTTACCAGGATGCATCGTTCAAGGAGTATGGTTTTGGTGCAACAATGGTTTTTACAAAATAATCTGGTACCACAATTTTGTTCTTTAATATAACAGCAGGTCGTTCTATCGCTTCGTGAAATAACGAAGAGGAAAGTCCGGGCATCACAGGGCACCATGCTTCCTAACTGGAAGATACTCGTGAGGGTATAGTAGTGTAACAGAAAATAACCGCCATTCTATCTTCGGATATTATGGTAAGGGTGAAAAGGAGGGGTAAGAGCCCACCGGTTCTAGTGGTGACATTAGAAGCCGTACGCCTGATGGGATGCAAGACCATGTATATCGTAATTATTTCAGTTAACCTGAAATTACAGAGCTGCCCGCTCTGATTTCGATTCGTTGAAAGTTACGAAGGGTAGGTCGCAACGAGTTAAATGGTAACATTTAACCCAGATAAATGGTAGAATTCACAATGTGAAACAGAACCCGGCTTACAGACCTGCTGTTTTTATTTCTTCAATTTCCTACTCACATTTCATTATTTATATTAAATAGAAATTTTGAAAATTAAACTCAAAAAAGGATACATATGTAATCTTTGCATCAATCATGCTTTATGAAGTTTACATAAGTAATCTTTTCTATCTTCTACTCAAATCCACCTAGCACAAAAGTGGCTCCTGCTATATTTGATGTATCAATTATAGTTATGTGTATTGTTTATAATACTGTATATCTGTACTTTACAAAATTCTTTTTTACTTATTATTTAATTACAGTTACGTTTTATGTAATTTCAGCCTATGGTTTTATTATTTTTATGTATTATGTTATTTAATTCCAATATTTTATATATATTAATATGAAGTTATTATTTAATGCATTATTTGAGCTTCTAAAATGATATTTGTATTTGTCTTAATTTTAATTAATGATATAGCAGCACTCAATGGGTATGGATAGTATCTTTAATAGTTTCTAATGTACTATATATTAGAATTACACTGTTTTATACCTGTAATTAACGAGAGGAGGAAAGCATAGATGTGAGTTTGTCTTAAGCTGGAAAAATTAATATTGCATAAAACAATAGAAAAGGCCTTGCATCATCAATTGTTATGTAAAAAAGAACAAATCAATATAGTGAAGGAAACGAGAAATCAGTTAAAATTATATTTTCAATTCTCAATATATTTGCGAATTAAAGAATCAATCCCCACTATTAATAAAACTATCGGCATTACCCATTCAGCAACGCCAACAGGTTTGGTGTACATATGTAATCATTACTCCCCAGCTGTGCGTGATACATATGTAAACATAGTATGTGTTTGTATATGTAACCATTTCTTTTTACTTTTGTAAAACTATTACATTGTTATGAAAGAAAGGTTACAGAAAATAATGAGTGTGGAAAACTTATCTTCTGCTAAGTTTGCTGAAATTATTGGGGTACAACGAAGTTCTGTATCTCATTTTCTATCTGGTAGAAACAATCCATCGTACGATGTAATAACCAGTATTATTGAAAATTTTCCAAAGATCAATCCAGATTGGCTTATTACAGGCAAAGGAGATATGTATAGGAAGGCGATTCAAACAAGTATATTCGACCAAATTTCAAATAATAAAATTGAGGAAAATATTAGTCCTATAAAAAAAACTATCCAACAAAAAACTCCAACTTCTGGGAAAGCCATCGAGAATCAAATATTTGAAAAGGAAGTTGAGCGTGTTATCGTATTCTTTACCGATAAGACCTTTATTGAATACAAACCTGATTGATTCATTGCAATAAATATTTTGTGTAATTATTGATTTGATGTAGTTTTGCAAAAAACTACCAATGTATAAGCACATTATCAGACCAATCTTATTTACTCTTCAGCCTGAAACAATTCATGGAATTGTAGTAAGTCTTCTAAAAATTGGGTTCAAAGTACCTTTTTTAAAATCGATTCTCCGAAGTTTTTACGCTGTAGATTCTCCAAAACTACAAAGAAATGTTTTTGGTTTTGAATTTAAAAATCCTGTTGGGTTTGCCGCTGGATTCGATAAGAATGCTGAGTTTTTCAATGAGCTAGAATGTTTCGGTTTCTCTTTTGTAGAGATAGGAACAGTTACACCAAAACCCCAACCTGGTAACCAAAAACCACGTTCATTTAGGCTAAAAAAAGATTCTGCATTAATAAACAGAATGGGATTTAATAATAAGGGCGTTATTAGAGTCAAAAGTAATCTTGAAAAGAAAAAAAAGAAGTTAGTTATAGGGGGGAATATTGGAAAAAATACAATAACACCAAATAATATAGCTGTTGAGGACTATGTGCAATGCTTCACAGAACTTTACCATTTTGTAGATTACTTTGTGGTAAATATTAGTTGTCCAAATATTGCTAATCTTAAGGAATTGCAGGAAAAGGAAAACCAAAGAAAGATTTTGTTAGCTCTCGTTAAATTGCGTAAAAAACAAAACCAATACAAGCCAATTCTATTGAAGGTTTCTCCAGATTTAAGTGAATTACAACTTTCGGATAGCATCGAGATTGCTCAGGAAGTTGGAATCGATGGATTTGTAGCTACAAATACTACAATCTCAAGAGAGGGTTTAATGTCGCAACCTGATGAAGTAGAAAAAATTGGCAATGGGGGGTTAAGTGGAAAACCATTATCCCAAAAATCTACTGAAGTAATACGGTTTATTTCCAAGCAAACCGGAGGTAAAATGCCAATTATTGGTGTTGGTGGTATAATGGACGCTAAGGATGCAATTGAAAAAATTGATGCAGGAGCCTCATTAATTCAAGTTTACACAGGTTTTATATATGAGGGGCCTGGTATAGTAAAAAAAATATGTAAAGAATTGCTTAAAAATGGGAATATGCCATGAAACTTAACGAGGGAGAAAACCATTTTTTCCATGTAATTAGTATCGTTAACATTGTTGAAGAAGGTGATTTTTATTTACTCCGGCATAATACAGGAAGAAGAATTCTTGTTCCCGTTAAACCATACTTGAAGTACAACATTAAAACAGGACAACAGCTTAATTGTAGAGTTGATAAGGTTAATTGTACGGGAAAGGTTTTTTTAGAGCCTAAACACCCTGTTTACGAAGAAGGAAGGAATTACCCCTTTAAAATTGTTTCAATACATCAGGAAAATACTAATAATCAATATTTTTTAATCTCTGATTGTTTCAACAATCAAATTAGAGTGCCTTTCATCGGACACAATAATAAAATTGAAGGGGAGGAGATAATCCTTAAGGTGGATCGTATAAAAAAAGGGATTCCAATATTTTTACCCTTATCATTAAATATTCATTGTCAGAAACCACCAACTAGCATTATAAAAGATAAACTTCCATTCATAGTTATTGGTGTATCCCAAGATTCATTTGGAGAAGATATTTTCCTTCTTGAATCAGAAGAAGGATACCGTTCAAATGTTAGCGTAAAACACTTTGAGGTGTACGGTATTAAAGTAGGAAAAACCGTTTTATGTGAAATTTCTAGGATAAATCAAGATGGTTCTCTGGGTGTGGAGCCAGTTAATCCATTCTACAAAATAAATGAGGAATATGTATTTAAAATTACTGATAACCAAACATATGATGATAATGATGAAACAACGGTTGTATCAGTATCCGATGATCATGGAATAAAAAGCAGCTTTAACATCCTTACAACTACTCATACTTCAAATAAAAACAAAACCCATGTGAAATGCAGGGTTATTGGTTTTAGAAAAGGTAGGCCAAAACTTGAATTATGTAAATTCCTTTAAAAATAAAATCTAATCATCGCCATATTCATCATCCACCTGATCTTCTACATCATCAGGGAAGGTGTCCTCATCAGTACCTATGTCATCAGAATCACTGAAGAAGCCTTTCTCATCATCATCATCCTTGGGTTTGGTGTCAATCTTTACATTAACTTTTATTAGGTAGCTGGCGTCCTCGGTATCGAGTGTTATTGCATGGAAGAATTCGCTATTAGGTTTTGTAACCTTAATTACATGATTCAAAAATCCGTTTGGATACTTTTGCTTCACTAAATCAATAAGTTCTGGCGTTAGGTTTTTGTAATTAACAACAAGTTTTCGTTTTTCCATAGTGTGTAAAATAATTTTTGCAATTATACATCAAAAATAGGTACAATACACAAACACGAAAAGATTTATATATTATTTTTTAGAAATTATTATGGAATTCTTTATAAAAAAATAGTCTTATAATTAATATTATGTTAAATATAAGGAGTTGTACTAGTATATTTTCAAAAAAAAAGCTGCACCTAAATGCAGCTTGTTTTTAATAGTTTTTAATTGTTTTTTACTGATTCTGTTCAATCTTTTTATTCGTCTCTTCTAATTTTTTAGCATACTCCTCACTTTCGTTTCTAAAGCGAAAGTATAAATTTTTAAGGGTTTCGAGGGTATTTGTTTCAGTGGAATTAATTTCGTGTGCTTTTTCCATAAAAGGAATACATTTTTTAAACTCAAGGTTCGCTTTTTCCATTAGTGCATCGTACTTATCAAGTTCCTTAGCAGGCACTTTATTTGCTTCTTCAATAAATTTAACCCCTCTATTATAGTATAATGCTCCTAAATTATATGCAGCATCGAAAAAATCAGCATTGATTTCAAGCGCCTTCGTGTAAGAATTAACAGCTTCCTCGAAGTTTCCTAGTTTATCGTGAAGTGTGCCTGCAGCAAAAAGTAACGAAGACTCATTTGGGTTTTGTTCAATTGCTTTATTAAGGTAAACAAATACTTTTGAGGGGTCCTCGCCTTGATCCAAATAGTACTGAATTAAACTATACAGAATATTTTGGTTATTAGGAAACTTTGTAAATCCTTCCTCTAGGAATTGTAATCCTTCTTCTGGTTTGCCTAACTCCTTATATGCTTCAAAAGTGTTATAGAAAACGCTGCCATCGCCAGTATTTCCATATTCGATGTATTGTTTGTAAAAAGGGATGGCATCATCAAGTTTCTTGGCAAGCTGGGCTGATAAGCCTGTGTAGTATAAAACTAAAGTATCTACCTGGTTAACTAATGGATTCTTCCCTATTTCAACTGATTTTTTAAAATTTATATAAGCTCCTTCATAATCTTTTAATGAATACAAATTGGTTGCATCGCTGAGAAATGCATACTTTAGATTTTGTAGGCTCTCTGATAAATTCTTGTCAATTTTTCCTTTTTCATCTAACTCCTTGGATTTCATATAAGCTTCGTATGCTAAGAAAAGAGGTTTATCAACAATAGGCTTGGTTATCACCCAGCTCTCAAGTTCTTCATTTATATTAAAGTAGAACTTAATCCTATCCATAACAAAAGCCTGATATTCAACACTGTCAATGGTCTCCTGTTTTACTTCGTTAGGATTTCCAACTATGAGTTTAAAATTATTTGCCGTCATTCCTGAACTTGTACCAAGTAGCATTGATTGGTTTATTTCATATAAAAGATCGCCCCTGGTCAACCAGGTTTTTGCTTTTATATTCTTTTTTGGGTTCTCGGTGTCAGCGTTACTTTCCTGTAACTTTTTCTCCAACTTTTCAAAATCAGTTGTTTTGGAGGTTTGCTGCGAAATAGCACTTGTGCTTACTATTACTGCAAGAAATAAAAATAGTATTCTTTTCATTTTGAAGTGTTTAAATTAATAATCGTTAAAAAATTATTCTGGGGTAATATCATGACTCTCTTCGCTAACAAAACTATCTGCTTCGTTTTGATTAGTTTCTTCTTCGTCCTTTTGAACTTTTGCAACGGCAGCAATACTATCACCATTTCTAAGGTTAATTAACCTTACACCCTGGGTTGCACGTCCAGCCAATCTAACCTTATCAACCGAAAGACGAATAGTGATTCCGCTTCTGTTAATAATCATTAAATCATCAGCGTTGTTAACCCCTTTTACTGCAATGAGTTTCCCTGTTTTTTCGGTAATATTAATAGTTTTTACACCTTTCCCGCCTCTGTTTGTTACTCTGTAATCATCCAAATCGGACCGTTTACCGTACCCCTTCTCAGATACAACAAGAATATCCATTGCTTCATTCTCTTCAACACAAACCATGCCAATAACTTCATCGCTTGTTCCAAGCGAGATTCCTCGTACTCCACTCCCTGTCCTACCAATAGGTCGGACTAATTTTTCTGGAAATCGTATGGCTTTACCTTCCCTTGCAGCAAGTAGTACTTCACAGGAACCATTCGTTAAACATGCTTCTAACAGCTGGTCGCCTTCCCTAACAGTTATTGCGAGAACCCCATTCTGTCGGGGTCTGCTATAAGCTTCGAGTGAGGTTTTTTTAATTATGCCCTTCTTCGTACACAGAATGATGAAATTGTTTCTCACATATTCAGCATCGGTAAGTTTCTTAACATTAATATAAGCCATTACCTTATCCTCAGGCTCAATGTTTATAAGATTCTGAATTGCTCTACCTTTTGAAGTTTTGGTTCCTTCTGGAATTTCGTATACTTTTAGCCAAAAACATTTCCCTTTTTCGGTGAAGAATAACATTGTATTGTGCATAGAGGCAACATACAAGTGCTCTATAAAATCTTCATCGCGGGTAGTGCTTCCTTTTGTACCAACACCTCCCCTAGCCTGCAGCCTGTATTCAGTTAAAGGAGTACGTTTAATATAGCCCATATGGGAAATAGTAATTACCACATCATCGTCAGCATAGAAATCTTCAGGATTAAACTCTTCTGCATTGGGAACAATTTCTGTTTTTCGGGCATCACCATATTTTCCTTTAACTTCAAGTAATTCGTCTTTAATTATTTGCATCTGCATCGATTCGTTACTTAGAACCAGACTGTAGTAATCGATCATTTTAAGGAGTTCTGCATGCTCCTCTTTAACCTTGTTTCTCTCAAGTCCAGTAAGGCTTCGCAGGCGCATGTCGATAATAGCTCTTGATTGGATTTCACTTAGGTTAAACTTATTCATTAACTCTTCCCTTGCATCATCTGGTGTTTGAGCTGCTCTAATAATTCTAATTACTTCATCGATATTATCGATTGCAATGAGCAATCCTTCTAAAATATGAGCTCTTTTTTCAGCTTCTGCTAACTCGTACTGCGTACGGCGAATAACTACAGTGTGCCTATGATTTATGAAGTACTTAACTAAATCTTTGATATTAAGTAATTTTGGCCTGCCATCAACAAGAGCAATGCTATTGATTGCAAATGAGGTTTGTAATGGAGTATGCTTAAACAAGTTGTTTAACACAACATTAGCAACTGCATCCTTTTTAAGAATTATAACTACACGAGTTCCATTCCTATCCGATTCATCATTGATATAGCTAATCCCCTCTAACTTCTTCTCATTTATTAAATCGGCTATCTTCTTAATCATTTCGGCTTTATTAACCATATATGGGGTTTCCGAAACAATTATTTTTGTTCTACCTGATTCCGTTTGTTCTGCTTCAGTACGCGATCTTATTATCACTCGTCCCCTACCAGTCGTATAAGCATCTTTTACTCCTTGGGTTCCATATATGATACCCCCTGTGGGGAAATCAGGGCCTGAAATATGCTTTATAAGCTCTTCAATCTCAATTTCTGGGTTATCAATGTATGCACAACATGTATCAATCACTTCAGAAAGATTGTGTGGTGGCATGTTAGTTGCCATTCCCACAGCAATTCCCGATGTTCCATTGACTAGAAGTAAGGGAATTCGTGTGGGTAATACGGTAGGTTCTTCAAGACTATCGTCAAAGTTAAGCTGAAAATCTACAGTATTTTTATCGATATCAGCCAGAACATCTTCAGAAATTTTCATTAGCCTAGCCTCTGTATACCTCATGGCAGCTGGGCTATCTCCATCAATAGATCCAAAGTTTCCCTGTCCATCAACCAGAGGGTACCTTAACGACCAAACCTGAGCCATACGAACCATTGCGTCGTAAACCGATGAATCGCCATGAGGATGATACTTCCCTAGCACTTCTCCAACAATACGTGCTGATTTTTTATACGGTTTACCCGGCTGTAACCCTAGCCCCGACATACCAAAGAGAACTCTTCTGTGTACAGGTTTCAATCCATCACGTACATCAGGTAGCGCACGGGAAACAATAACAGACATCGAATAATCGATGTAGGCAGTTTTCATCTCCTCCTCTATCTGTACCTGTTTAATCCTTTCTTCTTCAATCATTTTAAAAAAATTATAGTAATATACTGTCTAATGTTAATAATATCAATTTATTTGGGTGTGCTAAAATACTCATAAAATGGGAAATCATAAAACCATTTAACAAGTATTTATTAACAGAATACTGATGAAAAAAAGATACCCCCAATAAAGAAGTTTAAATATCGTTTTTCTACATTATAATAAACTTAATATCAATTACATAAAACCATTAATATATGAAAACTTGTTAATGTTTTTCATAATAGAAGATGCAACTAGAAAATGAATAAAAACAAATAAGCAACATAATGTTGGTTTTTCTGTTATAGTGTAGTATTTTAGTATCGAAAAAAGTAATATATGAATTCGAAGTATTCAAATAAAATTAAGGAGGTACTCAGCTACAGCAAGGAAGAAGCTGTTAGGTTAGGGAACAGTTCAATTGGTACTGAGCATCTATTTTTGGGGATTCTTCGTGATGGAGAAAGCATTGCGATAACCACACTTCTTGGGCTAGGTGTTGATTTAACAGAGATGAAGAATGATATTGAGCTGAAGATTAGCAATAGGCATGTTGACGTTGTTCCTGTGGATCCTGATATTATTCCTCTTTTCACCTCTGCCGAAAGAGTTCTTAAGTTAGTTGTACTCGTAGCAAGAGAGATGAAAAGCGAAACAATTAACACCCTGCACTTACTCCTTGCTATACTGAAAGATGAAACGAGCATCGTAACACAGCTCCTCGAAGAAAAAAGGATTGATTACGCTGTAATCATGGCTGAAGCAAGGCCAGATGTTGTTGAAACCAAGGCTGAATATTCCGACGAGGAAGAAGAACGTTCGTTTGGTTCTCCCAGAAGTGGGGGTCAGCAACCTGGACAAGGGAAACCAACAAGCGACACACCTGTTCTAGATAACTTTGGAGTTGATTTAACTAAAGCGGCTGAGGAGAACAGACTTGACCCAATTGTTGGGAGAGAAAAAGAGATTGAAAGAATTGCCCAGATTCTTAGTCGAAGGAAAAAGAATAACCCAATTCTAATTGGTGAACCCGGAGTTGGTAAGTCAGCTATAGCCGAGGGTTTGGCAATGAGAATTGCAAAGCGGAAAGTATCTCGGGTACTATTTAACAAAAGAGTAGTTACCCTTGATCTTGCTTCAATTGTTGCAGGCACAAAGTATCGTGGGCAATTTGAGGAGCGCATGAAAGCGATTCTTAACGAGCTAGCAAAAACAAACGATGTGATTCTCTTTATAGATGAGATTCACACCATTGTTGGGGCTGGTGGCGCAACGGGTTCGCTAGATGCAGCAAATATGCTTAAACCAGCTCTCGCCAGAGGTGAACTACAGTGTATTGGTGCAACTACCCTTGACGAATACCGTGAACACATTGAAAAGGATGGTGCGTTAGAACGTAGGTTCCAGAAGGTTATGGTAGAACCCACAAGCCCTGAGGAAACCGTTGAAATTCTCAATAAAATAAAAGAACGCTACGAAGATCACCACAATGTACTATACACTCCAGAAGCGGTTGACGCATGCGTAAAACTAACAATGCGGTACATTTCCGACAGGCACTTGCCCGACAAGGCAATTGATGCCCTAGACGAATCTGGTTCAAGAGTTCACATTTCAAACATAAAAGTACCCGAGAAAATAATTCTTCTCGAAAAGCAGATTGAGGAAGCAAAGCATGAGAAACTGAAAGCGGTTAAAAATCAGGATTTTGAATCAGCAGCAAGTTTCCGTGATCGGGAAAAACAATTTATTGAACAGCTAGAGAAAGAGCAACAACGATGGGAGAAAGAACTTATTAAACACCGTGAAATTGTTGATGAGGAAAAGGTCGCTGAGGTTGTTGCCATGATGACTGGGGTTCCTGTTCAGCGAATTGCTCAAGCCGAAGGAACCCGCCTTCTAAAAATGGGAGAAGAACTGAAGGGACTGGTTATTGGTCAGGATGATGCCATTGCAAAAATTGTTAAATCGATTCAACGAAATCGTGCAGGGTTGAAGGATCCCAACAAACCCATTGGAACCTTCGTGTTCCTTGGGCCTACTGGAGTTGGTAAAACACAACTTGCCAAAGTTTTGGCAAAGTATCTTTTCGATACTACTGATAACCTCATTCGAATTGATATGAGCGAGTACATGGAGAAGTTCTCAATTTCTCGATTAGTTGGAGCTCCTCCAGGTTACATCGGCTACGAAGAAGGCGGACAACTTACCGAAAAAGTTAGGAGAAAACCATACTCGGTTGTACTACTCGATGAGATTGAGAAAGCACACCCCGATGTATTCCATATACTACTTCAAGTGTTAGACGAAGGTCAACTTACTGATAGTTTGGGTCGTAAGGTTGATTTCAAGAACACTATAGTAATAATGACATCGAATATTGGTTCACGAGAACTTAAAGATTTTGGTCGAGGAGTTGGATTCAAATCGGGTTCTAGTGATTCTGCTGCCAATGATTACTCGAAAAGTATTATTGAGAAAGCTCTCAAGAAAGCCTTTGCTCCCGAATTTCTAAACAGAATAGATGATATCATTATGTTCAACACGTTAACCCGTGAAAACATCCATAAAATCATCGACATTGAACTTAAAGGATTGTACGAGAGGATTCATAACCTTGGATACAAAATAGAGATTACTCCTGAAGCGAAGGATTTTATTACCGATAAGGGTTACGATGTACAGTACGGAGCGCGTCCGCTGAAGCGTGCGATTCAGAAGTACCTTGAGGATGAGATGGCTGAAGTAATAATAAAAAGCGAGATTCAGGTTGGGGATACCATTCAGGTTGGCTTCGATAAAAAGAATGACGAAATCAAGATTAAGATATTGAAAAAAAATGGTAAAGCCAAGGAGCTAAGCGCTGGCACAGAAGAACCAGGTTAGTACTTTTCAATTAATGCATTTGGAGCTTTTGAGTAAAACAAAAGCTCTTTTTTTTAAAACAAAAGGCTTCTTTACTGGTTATTAGTATTAAACAAAAAAAAATATGACAATGCAAAGTAACGTAACCTTTGGAGGAAATCCAGTAACACTAATTGGTAACCCAATAAATGTGGGCGATACAGCACCGAACTTCTCGGCAATTGATGGTAAATTAAATTCTGTTGGCCTTATCGATTTTAAAGGAAAGGTTAAATTAATTTCAATTTTCCCATCAATAGATACTGGTATTTGCTCAATGCAAACCCGAAAATTCAACCAGGAAGCAGCAAAATTTGGCAAAAAAGTGGCTTTTATTGCCATTTCGGCCGACTTACCTTTTGCCCTGAAACGTTTCTGCGGTGCAGAAGGAATAGATAACTTCATACCCCTTTCCGATCATAAGAACATGGATTTTGGGAATAATTACGGGTTCAATATCAAGGAATTACGTTTACTTACTCGTGGGGTACTAGTAATTGATGAGAACGACAAGGTAACCTACAAAGAAATTGTTCCTGAAATTGGAAACGAACCTAACTACGATGCTGCAATAAAAGCGTTAGAAGATGTTTTAAGTTAGAGTACTAGGATTTCCATTTAGTATAGTCAGGGTATAAAACTCTGGCTATTTTTTTTCGATAAAATCGCCATAAAGGTCGTAGTCATCAGCAGAAGTAATTTTACAAAAGTAAAAATTACCAATATTCACATCTTGGCGATTATTCTGTTTTATTAGAACTTCCTGATCGACTTCCGGTGAGTCGAACTCTGTTCGGCACGCATAAAAGCCACCCTCTTCCCTATCAACCACCACCCTATATACTTGTCCTACTCGATTCTCATTAATTTCACGAGAAATATTTCGCTGAACCTCCATTAACCTTTCAACACGCTCATGCTTAACATTTTGCAGCACAGAATCGTTCAAATTTTCTGATGGAGTATTTTCTTCGGGAGAATAGGCAAAAACACCTAAACGTTCAAATCTTGACTGTTCAACAAAGTTAAGTAACTCATCATACTCCTCATCGGTTTCTCCCGGAAAGCCAACAAGCATCGTTGTTCGGATAGCAATGCCGGGAACCTTTGTCCGAATTTTGTTTACAAGTTCAATGGTTTCAACGTTTGAAATCCGTCTCTTCATCGATTTAAGTATTCGGTTGTTGATGTGCTGAAGAGGAATATCAAGGTACTTACAAACCTTTGGGTTTCTTGCCATAACATCAAGCAAATCATCAGGAAACCCAAACGGATAGGTGTAATGAATTCTAATCCACTCCAAACCATCGATTTGAGCAAGAGTATCGACTAGCTCAGCAATTTTACGTTCACCGTATATATCTTTTCCATAGAAAGTAGTATCCTGAGCAATCAAAATTATTTCACGAACGCCTTCGCTAACAAGCGATTTTGTTTGCTCAATAAGTTCCGGAATGGGTTTTGATACAAACTTTCCTCTAATAAGAGGAATTGCACAGAATGAGCATCCCCAGTTGCATCCCTCAGCAATTTTGAGGTATGCAAAATGGTTTGGAGTTGTTAACAACCTCTTGTTGCTATTCTCAGTAGAAAAAGGAGAATTCAAATCTTGTAGGATATCTGGAAGATTATCAACACCGTAGTAACCATCAACTTCAGGAATTTCCTTCGTCAACTCCTCCTTATACCGTTGCGAGAGGCAACCCATTACAAAAATCTTGGATATTTGTCCACTTTTTTTTGCTTCAACCAAACTTAGGATTGTGTCAATGGATTCCTCCTTTGCATCGGCTATAAAACCGCAAGTATTTACAATAACAACATCAACATTAGGATTGTTGGAATCGTGATAAACATCCCAGCCACCTACTTGAAGTTGCTTCATAAGGTACTCGGAATCAACAATATTCTTCGAGCACCCGAGAGTAATAACGTTTACCTTTTTCAATGAATTGAAAAATTAATAAGATATTTGATTAGAATAAGCTAGCTGAAAAGTGAGTCGACAAACTCGAAGCGATTAAAAATCTGTAAATCGGTAACCTTTTCCCCAACGCCAATGTACTTTACAGGGATTTTAAACTGGTCAGAAATGCCAAGAACCACACCTCCTTTTGCTGTACCATCCAGCTTAGTAAGAGCAAGAGCCGAAACTTCTGTGGCTTTAGTGAACTGTTTGGCCTGTTCAAATGCATTTTGTCCAGTGCTTCCATCAAGAATTAGAAGGACCTCATGGGGTGCTGATGGGATAACCTTCTGCATTACACGTTTAATTTTAGAGAGTTCATTCATAAGGTTAACCTTATTATGCAAACGACCAGCAGTATCGATAATAACCACATCGGCTTTGCTTGCAACTGCTGAAGATAAAGCATCATAAGCAACAGAAGCTGGATCGGACCCCATTGATTGTTTTACAATTGGTACCCCAACCCTTTCTGACCAAATAGTAAGTTGGTCAACTGCTGCAGCCCTGAATGTATCAGCAGCACCCAATAAAACCTTTTTTCCATTACTTTTAAACATGTGAGCTAACTTTCCAATAGTGGTTGTTTTTCCAACCCCATTAACTCCCACAACCATAATAACATATGGCATTCCTTCGGGAGCATCAATTGAAGTGTCAACATCACTGGACTCGTTTTGAGCCAGCATATCAGCAATTTCTGATTTTAGTATGCTGTTTAGCTCCGTGGTGTTCATGAATTTTTCTCGAGCAACCCTTTCCTGTATCCGTTCGATAACACGTAGAGTTGTTTCAACGCCCACATCGGATGAAATGAGAACCTCTTCAAGATTATCGAGAACCTCATCATCAACCCTTGATTTACCAGCAATAGCTCGCGATAATTTCCCAAGCAAACTTTCTTTGGTTTTTTCCAAACCTTTGTTGAGAGACTCCTTGTTTTCACGTGAAAAAAATCCAAAAACTCCCATGGTTTCTTTATTTTGAGTTAACTAGCATAAAGCCAAAAAGCTTCCCAATAATAGGAAGCTTTTTGGCAATTTCCAATATTTAAAGAAAAGAACAACTATATCTTTCCCTCGAAAAAATCTTTAACAACTTGGTTAGGAACCATTTCTTCCTTAAATGAGTAAGCACCGGTTTTAGGTGATTTTACCATTTTAATACATTTGGTGTTTACCCTTCCGGCACCTTTCTGAAGTGAAGCAACTACTTTCTTTGCCATGACTATAAACTATTTAATTTCACGATGTAAGGTTACTTTACGAAGAATAGGGTTATATTTCTTCATCTCCATCCTATCAGGATGATTCTTCTTGTTTTTAGTAGTGATATACCTTGAAGTACCAGGCATTCCAGAATCCTTATGTTCTGTACACTCTAAAATAACTTGTACCCTGTTACCTTTCTTTGCCATTGTTTAACGCTTTAATAAATTTTAATAAGACCCTTTCCCTCTGCCTCTTTCAATGCAGCCTGTAATCCTTTCTTATTGATAGTTCTAATACCGGAAGTAGTAACCTTCAGGGTTACCCAACGGTTTTCCTCTTCGAGAAAGAATTTTTTAGTTACCAGGTTAGGATAAAACCTTCTCTTTGTTTTCTTGTTCGAGTGAGATACGTTATTCCCCACCATCATCCGTTTTCCGGTTATTTGACAAATTCGTGACATCTTTCCTTACGTATTTAAAGAGTTTGATGATTTTCAAAACAGTGCGCAAAGAACGGAATAATTATTTAAATATCAAAACTTTTTTCTAATTTTTTCGATAATGAAAAATAATTATCGACTCAATAAATGTAGCCTAAGCATATTTAATGCTGATATTGAACTTCTTATAATATTCCGTTCTCTGTCGTTACCAAATTTGAACAATTTACTTTCGGTAAAATTCCTTGAAGAAATCGCAACCCAGATTGTACCAACTGGTTTTGCTTGGGTTCCTCCTGTGGGACCCGCTATACCCGAAGTGGCTATAGAATAGTCGGAATTCATTAGTTTTCTCACTCCTACAGCCATGCTTTCTACCACTTGCTTACTTACCGCTCCATGCTCCTCGATAAGTTTGGCGTTTACGCCAAGCACTTCTTCCTTTACTTTGTTGGAATATGCAACCACCGAACCATTAAAAAATGCTGATGACCCAGGTATTGAAGTTATTAAATGTGAAATATTTCCTCCTGTGCAACTTTCGGCTAACGCTAAAGTAGAATTGGAGTTTTTGAGGAGATTGGCCACAACCAAGGCCATGGTATCGTTATCGTAACCAAAAATATTATCGGGAATAATTGCCTTCAACTTTTCAATTTGTTCATAAATCACTTTATGAATTAACTCCTTGTTATTGCCTGTTGAAGAGAGTCTTAACCTTATTGAATTAGGACTGGGGAGGTATGCTAAACTAATACTCTTTGGAAGATTCGATTCCCATTCAGAGATTTTATCGGCCAAGAATGACTCGGGAAGCCCAAAGGTGTGAACTGTTTTATGCACAATAACAATCTCGGTACTTTGTGATAACAGTCGTGGAATTACATGGTTTTCCATTATCGATTTCATTTCGAAAGGTACGCCTGGCATCGAAACAAGCACTGAATCACCATGCTTGAACCACATGCCTGGTGCGGTACCAAGAGGATTATCGAGTACCTCGCACCTATCGGGAACATCTGCCTGCATTTCGTTGAGTCGTGTCAACGGCAACCCTCTTGAGGAGAAAAGATTTTTAATTCTCTCCAAAGTAGGCTGGTGAGTGGTTAGCTCACAATCAAATAATTCACAAAGTGCAAGTTTGGTAACATCATCGGATGTTGGTCCTAACCCACCCGTTACTAGCACTAGGTTAAACTTGTTAAGCAATTCATTTACAACGGAAATGATTGTACTATTTTCATCGGGTATTGAAGTAATAAGTTGAACGTTAACACCCGCTTCGTTAAGCTTTTGTGCAATCCACGCGGAATTTGTATCAATTATCTGTCCGATAAGTATTTCCTGTCCTATGGTTAAAATGGCTGCATTCATTGTGTTTAATTTCATGCTATTCTACATCCTCCTTCAGCATAATTTCCTGAGGATTTTCTGGTAAGTACATAATTGTAACTTTATCACCAACACTATGGTTGTTGTAGAATGTTGAGTTAACTCTTATTTCAGTTTCAAAATACTCACCCATAATACCTGATGCACTTCCAAGATTTATTCTATATTTCCCTGTGCTATCCCTTTCAATAACCTTCCCCATAGAGACAGGTTTTTCTTTAGTGGGTTGAGAAAAATAGGTTAAACTAACATAATACTTGTTCCGCCTTACTTGATCGGTGGTGGCAATACGCTGAAAACCTCTTTTTTGCGTAAGTTTCTGAATAGTTGCTGTTGTTTCAATTCCCTTTGCTTTAAAAAGTTTAACTCTGCGATATTGTATGTATATACTTACAGAAATGGCAATTAGCGCAATAGAAATAAAAATTGCCAATGAAATCAGGGCTGTTTTGTTCATTTTTTCGAAACTATTGATTTCAAAAGGAAGGGGAAATTCGAGCCTCTCATGGGACTCGAACCCACGACCTGCTCATTACGAATGAGCTGCTCTACCAGCTGAGCTAAAGAGGCAATTTGCGTTTGCAAAATTATTTATTTCTGCGAAATAAAAGAATTTGAACTAAAATCATTTTGTGTTTTCACACTTTAAACTGCAAATACGTTGAAACAACGTTGGATGAGAATAGTTTACGAAAACGTAGAAAGGATGAGGCGTTAGATTCGATAAGTTTTCGGCCGAAAGCTTTTTTAGCCCAGTAATCAGCGATTCAGAAAGTCCGTATCTACAAGCAAAATTATCGGCTTGGAACTCCATTTTACGGCTTAACCAGTTTGTGAACAAACTGATAATACTTTCAACCGGACTGAAAAGTATTGCAAAACCAATAATTGCAAGGTGAAAAACTGGTTGGCTTGACCCGCTGTACCCTAGCGCAGCTAACACTTCGCTATTGCTCGAAAGTAAACTGAAAAGGTAGAGGAATACCGAAGTTTGCAC
>Ga0209203_1000224_pt1 | contig 49878 bp, 51 predicted proteins | sample AD_UKC109_MetaG_FD_184423 | JGI IMG/M metagenome (GOLD analysis project Ga0209203, IMG submission 184423) | Active sludge microbial communities of municipal wastewater-treating anaerobic digesters from Hong Kong - AD_UKC109_MetaG (SPAdes)... | ecosystem: Engineered > Bioreactor > Anaerobic >... | reverse complement strand
TATAAAATCGACCGACAAACCCATTTTTTTGGCAATATCCTTTTGTTTTACATCACCTGTTGCGAAGATATCACAGTTATATATAAGTGCTGAAGCTATGTGAAGAGCATCCAGACTTCGGATAACACCTGGCTATTACACGGTCTGTGCCGTCTTCACGGATATAGCGTTTTACCAGGGCTGATGAGTCAAGGAACAGTTTCACTGTTCCTCTCGTTCGGAGAGAATGGCTTTGCTGAGTGAAACACCGGGTATAGTAAGAGGCTTTGCATCTTTCCAACGAGAAATGTCTTTATGACCCACTGGAGAGATAATGGCAACCGGCTTGCCATGGCGGTATATCTGTATTATTTCACCTTTTTCAACTTCATCAAAGTATTGTTTTGCGTTATTCCTGAAATCACTGAAAGTCGCTGTTTTCATTGTTATCCTCGCTTAAAGAAAATGTACAAAACCATGTCATGTTTGTCAATGTGAAAAATATACCGAATTGTTTTACTATGCCCTTGAACTTCGCGAGATCATGGAAAGATAAGAACAGACCAGAACGGTACTGCCACGGAGAATGAACCTTTCAAAATCACTGATCACACAGAAACTGAACCTTTGAAAGATATCGAAGGAGCATACTGCGGATATCGCATGGAATTATTTATCTTTTTTGATAACATAATTTTTAAAAAATGTATAAAATATCTACTATACATGATTAATAATTCTCCAATTGTGAATAACAGTCTATTACGATTTCAGGCAAACCGTATAGGAGGGGCGATGATGAGGAAAATAAAGATCAGCAAAGCATTCACGCTGCTTGAACCGGGACCGGTTGTGCTCGTGACGACGAACAACGGCAAAAAGAACAACATCATGACGATATCCTGGACCATGGTGACGGGTTTTACGCCGCTGTTTGCAATGACCACGGGCCCCTGGAACTACTCCTATGCCGCGCTTAAAAAATCACGGGAATGCGTAATCGCGGTCCCCACTGTTGACTTGATCGACAGGGTTGTCGGCATAGGGACCTGCTCCGGTGCGTCCACCGATAAATTTGAAAAGTTCAAACTGACCCCGGTTAAGGGAAAACAGGTCAGGGCGCCCCTGATCAGGGAATGCCTTGCCAATATCGAATGCGAAGTCATCGATATCGTCAATAAGCACAATATCATTGTCCTTGAAGGCGTCGCGGCGTACATTGACAGCACACGGAACGAGAAGCGGACCATTCACGCGGTCGGCGACGGCACTTTCATTGTGGACGGGCGCACGTTGAACCGAAGGCAAATGATGCGGTCAAAACTTCCGGATGGGGTCTAGCCCAAAGGGCCGATAACCCACAAATGCTTCATATACGCCACACCTGTTCCGTTTATACGGCAATAAAAATGATCAGCATAGAGAATAATGTATAGACCGGCTCACCGGCATCGGTGACAATGTCACTATACTGTATTTTACCTGAGGCCTGTCCGTGAGTACTCATTATTTCTGGGACATAGAAAACGTTTCTTTTCACAATCTTCATGCCATCATGGACCATGTGGCAAAGGCTGACGGTGCCATACAATGCCATGTCGTATTCGCTAAGATCAAGGAGGCGCGCAAAGAGGCCCTTATGGATCATGGCTGGCAGCTCACCAGTACTGAAGGCTGTTCGCGTAATTCGGCAGATATAAAGATCAAAGAGATGATTGAAGCACTGCTGGACAATGCCGGAAGTGATGTTGAAAAAATTGTTATTATAACAGAAGACAGCGGTTTTTTGAAAATCGGCAGGCGGATTATTGAGGAAGGAATAGACCTTGAAGTAATCTGTGCCACAAAGGACCCGGCCTGGGTGCGGGAGCTGGCTTCCCGAAAAAAGAATTTTAACAGGACGAAAGAATAATATACAGATACTGCCGGACGCTGACGCGATCCCCCGGGCAGGATATGACCTCATGTGTGGCATTGCCAGGCCGGCGCCTTCAGGCTGCAGCCCGCGCGGCAGGCGGAATTTCGCCAACCAGTTGGACCGGTTACGGTAAAAAATGATAAAAAAACAGGGAGTGCAAATATGGACGGTACAATGAGAGCGGACATAAAGCCGGGCATAAAAGTGGCTGTTGTGCAGAAACAGGACCAGCGAACCGGAAAAATGACACCGGGAGTGGTAAAAGACATCCTCACCAGGTCTCCCTCGCACCCTCACGGTATTAAAGTACGGCTCGAGAGCGGGATTGTGGGGAGAGTAAAAATCATTTATTGAAAACCCAACAATGGTGCGCATGCTCTGTTCCCGGGTGTGACGACCGGCATCCCGGATAATCAGGGCGAAAACAATAAAACATTTATCACAACATGGTCATTTAGTACATGTTTAAAGGAAATTATCCGACATATACCGCTCTTTCCCGGATTATGAACGTTATTTTAATGGCCAATTTAGCGATTAAAGAAAAAAACTGTTTGCTATTTTATACATCCTTGTTTTTTATGAAAATATAATAAGGGAACCTCTATAAATTACATTTTTGTTGTTCCCTTGTGGGCACAATATCTGATAAAATCAGGAGTTATTATATTTGATAATAATGAAACTCCTGATTTTTAGAGGTGCCCATAATTTAAAACATTATTTATACAGGTCCTAATAAAATTACTTACGAGGTTATTATGCCAAAAGGAAAAGTTAAATGGTTTAATCCGACCAAAGGTTTCGGGTTTATCGAACAGGAATCCGGTAAGGATTTATTTGTTCATAAAAATGAAGTGCAAGGGTATATCGATGAAGGCGATACTGTTGAATTTGAAATAGGCGAGGGCCCCAAAGGACCTTTCGCAACCAACGTTAAAAAAGTATAATTCAGTAGTTATTCAGATATATAAACTGTCACGTAAAGCAGATAGTTAATTGTTTTGACAATATCTGAAATTCTGCATTTATATAGTTCAATTCCTTCTAAAGAACTCCTGGCCAGATGGCCGGGAGTTCTTATTGTGTTTCTCGCAGCTTCCCCGCATGAACGATTTTCGAACTCCTTGTTTGAAGAGGTTATTGTCGCGATACAGTTGTGGTATATCCATAAACAACCGTAAAACGAACTTATAGTTGTTATACTAATAAAAATAAGGGAACCTCTATAAATTACATTTCGGATGTTCCCTTGTGGGCACAACCATTGGATAAATCAGGTTTTATCATTTTTCAATTAATGAAAAAACTGATTTTTTGAGGTGCTCATAATCCAAAAAATACTTGAATATTTATGTGTTAATAGAAATATTTAAGTTTATTAATGGAGTAAATTATGAAACCGCAAACACAGGAAATATTAAATAAAGCTGTAAATCTTCCACCTATTGAGCGTGCAGAGCTTCTTGAAAGTATTATAGAAAGTTTTGATGTTGAGCAGGATGAAGAAATAAAAAAAGCCTGGGCTGATGAGGCTGAGCGACGAGTGGCATTACATAAAAAAGATGCTTCCGGCTCTCTCCCTGAAGAAGAAGTTTATGGCATGATAGAGAATATAATAAAATAATGGTTGTCCGTTACAGGAATGAAGCTGTTGAAGAGCTGATTGAAACAGTTAAATATTATAACAATGAGCGTTCAGGTCTTGGATTCGAATTTGCCTCAGAAATAAGAAAAGGTATAAACCGCATAAAGAAGTACCCTGAGTCATGGCCGAAGATTTCTACTAATGTTAGAAAATGTCTTATCAACCGCTTTCCATTTTCAATACTTTATTATATCGATAGTGAGGTGTTACTTATATTATAACCACAAAATTTGAAGAGTTAATGATATGAAAGTTAATAAAATAAAAAAGGTCGAGCTATTGAATGAAGTGAATCTTCTTTCAGATGATAAAATTGACGAATTAAAAAAGCTATATTGATAAAATGCTATATAATGAAAAAGCTAAAAAATCCGGGAAGAAAAGCCTTCAGGGTATATGGAAAGATAAAGGTTTTGAAAATTTATGTGATCTCGAAAATGAAATAAAACTAATTAGAAAAGAAACCTCCGATTCAATTCTTAATAAAAATATATAGCATGAAATACCTGCTTGATACAGTAATAGTCATTCGCCACTTTGCTGCAACAGGGAAAATCGGGATAAAGGCAAAAGAAATATTAGAAAATACTGACAACGGGGTTGACACCTTTTATATTTCAGCTATCAGTTTGATGGAAATATTATATCTTTCAGAAAAAAACAGAATACCCGTTGATCTGGAAAAAGCAATAACAGAGATTAATACGTCAAGTTTTTATACAATTATTCCCTTAAATACGGAAATTATTATTAAAGCACAGGAAATTACAAATTTTGAACTACATGACAGGATGATTCTTGCAACTGCCGCATTTAAGAAGCCGTTGAATCAGGAAAGCTTGAAATAGATAATATCAATCATAGAATAAAGCAGCACAGAGATGATGTGGAAGAACTGGAAAAAGGCAATCACTTTCAGAGGAAACCTCACACCTAATGAGTTGATATAGAATAAAAAAACGATATCGGGGTAATCTAACTTTTAAGAATCTCAATTATCCTTTTAATCACATCATTGAGCACCTGAGGTTTTAATGAAGCAATTTTATACAGAACGATATTCGAATCAGCAGTAAATATTTTATTGGGACGTATGTTACTGATTTTTTTTAGACTTCCATCTGTGAAACTGTCATCAGAAATGGAAATGGCAAAAGAATCTTTAACTTCCTTGCTTGTAATTTGACAAAGGATAATATCATTATATGATGAATTTGCTATAACAAGGGCCGGTCTGCGTTTAGCATTGGTTAAATCCGAGTAGGGGAACGGAATTACTACGACATCTCCCCTTATAAATCCTTCCATGCATCATCCTCGACAGGGGAAAGCCATTCTTTCTTTAATGAAGACTCTGATTGAATATACGTATCAAGATCGATCTCGTTTTTATATTCCAGAAAACGAACGAAATCAAGCACTTCCGAAAGCATTTTATCGGGAAGCTTTTCTATTTCTTCTAATATGATCTTTTTTGTATTCATTTTTTAATCAGTTTATACTAAATAATATGAAATATGTACATAAATAGTCAAGTTAAAAAAGATACAGTATTTTTGGCGCCATAAGCACGGCTTAAGCCACCCATAAATCCTCTGTAAAAACCTTCACTCATACCGGCAGAATTCCAGAACCAGAAGTAAAACCCCCAAAGCTATACAGAAACCCTATATTCAAGGCCATGGAACTTCGTGAGATCATGGAAAGGGAAGGGCTGACCAAAGCCGGGCTGGCGAGAAGAATGAACCTTTCCAGGGCGAGGATTACGCAGATGATGAATCTTTTGAAGATGCCGCAGGAGAAGATTCAGGAATTGATGGCGTTGGGTGAAAGCTTTGAGAGAAGGGTGGTGACGGAAAAAAAAGGGGGGGGGTGAGGAAGATGAATGTAAAAATATTTAACAAATTTAATTAGTGACATAATTTTTTATTGACACTTTATTGGGTTTATAGTAAACAGATATTCAGTATACTGTAAACATCAAATATTAAGGTGAAATAAAATGGATTCAATAGAACATATTAACAATGTGTTCCTTTACAACTCCCCAATTGGTCTATTTTTTATTAAATATAATCGAAATAACAACAAATGGATATTGGGTAAGGGAAGTGATATCTATGGTCAATATTCATCTCCAATCGCTGCCGCAGATGACATTTATTGTCAATCCATTGGTTGTTGTCATGAATGGGATTCATTTGAAATTGATTTGATTCTCGAAGAGATACCTACTGATATCTATTGTTGGGAATTATTAAAGAACTAATTACATTATCGGGACAACTCATGATACTTAAATCTCCAGAACTTATTATTCCAGAAGACAATCCATATTCAAATGATGTATTTCGCCGAAACGGATATGGTGAGTCATTATATAATTTATATAAAAATTTAGAAGATAATATCGTGATGTGCTTGGACGCACCATGGGGTGAAGGTAAAACTTCATTTATTAATATGTGGATTTCTGATTTAAGAAATAAAGGGATAAATTGTATTTATTATGATGCTTACTCAAATGATTACTGTGATGATCCATTTATTTCATTTACGTCAGAGATTATATCTCTTTCAGAAAAACACTTTACTGAAATAAGTTCAATTCAAAAATATACATATGAATTTAAAGATAAAGCGATACATATTGCTAAAACCATTTTATTATCTGGTGCAAAAATCGGAATTAAAGCTTTAACCGCTAATTTAATTAATTTATCAGACATTGATACGCTTAAAGATATTAAGGATGCTTTTAATGATGAAACCGATCAACTCTTTTCAAAGTATATTGAGAAGAAAATTTCTTCATATAACGATGAAAAAAAATCTATTAATAATTTTAAAGAGCTATTATCAAAACTAGGTGGTGAAATAAGAAACAAACAAAATTTTCCACTATTGATAATAATAGATGAACTGGATAGATGTCGCCCTGATTTTTCATTACTACATCTGGGCAAACACTTACAACATATTCTTTTGGTCCAGTAGGTGGTCATGGCGGAAATACTTTCCAGGATGATGTAACAGAAAATAATGTTAAAATTAAGCAAATTAAAATCAGAGCAGGTAAGTATATTGATGCAATACAAATCGTAACACAGCAAATGGATGGATCAGTAAAAGAACAAGATAAACATGGCGGTAATGGTGGTAAAGAATACACCATGTCACTAGATGATGACGAATACATTATAGCAATCTATGGTAAATCAGGTGGTTATATCGATTCGATTCAATTCAGAACAAATAAAAAAACTTATAGTATATTTGGTGGTAATGGAGGAAAAGAATTCAGGTTTGAAGCTCCTTCAGGTTATCAAATTATAGGTTTTTTTGGTCGGTCTGGAGGATATGTTGATGCATTAGGTTGTTATTTAAAAGGAATATAAAACTTTCGTGCATATCTAATAAATTTAATCTAAAAATAAAATAAAAAGAAGAACTCCAGGCAAAAACCTGGAGTTCTATCTATGGTTTATCTATGCTCCCCCGGTAGGATTGACGCTCGATGACACTTCGGCTGGCTCGTGTCCTCTCGCTAGACGCTCAAGACCTCCGGTCTTTCGCGTGCGATGGTTGCAAGGCCTCCAAGAGGGAGATAAAGCAAAGGGCCGTCCCTCAGGACGGCCCTTTGCTTTATCTCCCCCGGTAGGACTCGAACCTACGGCCCAGTGGTTAACAGCCACTTGCTCTACCGGCTGAGCTACAGGGGAATGTATGTGAAAGTGGATATCTTGTTAAAAAACATGCCGGCTTGTGTCAATACTTTTTTGCGCTAAATTTTATTATTTGAGGTAATTTTATCTTGATTAAAAGGATGGAAGGGTTAAGATGCCGAAAATTATCATAAACAAAAACAGGCCCCATGGATTTAGTTCAAAAGATCAAAACCGTCGCGAAAGAAAAGAACGCCCTTATTCTGGCCCACAACTACCAGAACCCCGAAATACAGGACATCGCAGACCGGACCGGCGACTCGCTTGAGCTCGCCCGTATCGCGACCCGCAACGACGCTGACATCATTGTTTTCTGCGGCGTGCATTTCATGGCCGAATCAGCGGCGATCCTTAACCCTGAAAAAAAAGTACTGCTGCCCGACATTTCCGCAGGGTGCCCCATGGCTGACATGGCCCGGCCGGAACAGGTGCTTGCCATGAAACAGAAACATCCCGGTGCCGCGGTCGTGTCGTATATAAACAGCTCTGCTGCGGTCAAGGCGGTTTCAGACGTGATCTGCACCTCGGCGAACGCGGTCAAAATCGTGCAGAAGATCGATGCCGACACCATCATCTTTGTCCCTGACAGGAACCTGGGAAGCTACGTGCAGCGCTTTACCGATAAAAAAATCATCCTCTGGAACGGGTACTGCCCCACGCATGAAAACTTCACCCCTGAGCAGCTTGAACTCGTCAAAGAAAAAAATCCCGGGGCCTTTGTCATGGTCCATCCCGAATGCAGGCCCGCGATTATCGATATGGCCGACGCGGTGATGTCGACCGGCGAAATGGTCACTTTCGTGAAAAACACCGACAGGAAAAAAATAATCGTGGGTACCGAGATCGGCATGATCCATAAGCTTAAAACAGTGGCGCCGGACCTTGACTACATCCCCGCGTCAGACTCGTTCATCTGTGCGGACATGAAAAAAATAACGCTCCAGAAACTGCATGACTCCCTGGAGCACGGGAAGGATGTTGTTACGGTTGATCCCCGGACAAGCGACCGTGCCCGAAAAGCGCTTGAAAAAATGCTCGAGCTTTCATAACAGGAGCCCGTCGTGGAAAACGAAAAGCAAGACCTGAACAAAACCGACCCCTTTTCGTCTCCCTTTGAAGAATGGGACGAGCCTTCCTCTCAGCCAGAGAAAGGGATAAACATCCTCAGGGAAAAGACCTTTAACGAAGACCTGAAAAAACTCGTTTCACGCATAAAGGAGAACGAGGAGCCGGCAAAAGTCCACTACATGGCCCCGGAAGACCTCGGGTTTCTGAGTGACGACGAGCTCCTGGCGGCACTGCACCTGCTGTTCTACAGCCTGAAAAACGACGAAGAAGCAAAAGAAACGGCCGCGTTCTATGACCCGTTTCTGGACACTGGTGATGTCTTTAACGAAAGCCCCGATTACTGGAAAGAAATTCTGATCAGCAGGATTACAGCCCTCGAATTTCACTACTTTGCGCTGCTCGAATACGACTTCAGCAAAAAAGCATACGTCCCTTCACGGGCATCGCAGGATGTTGACCGTGACAATTTCGCCATCTCGCTGAAGGACGGTCTGTACCGCTCGATCAGCACATCCCCGAAAGGGCACATCCTTTTGTCATCCGATATTGAAATAGACCAGTTTCTGTCAAAAGCGCTCAGGTTCGCGGAAAAATCAGAATACTCCCTGTATTTCATTAACTCGTCATTCATTACAGCACCGCTGTTGAAACGTACCGCAGATACGTCCTGCGAGTTTTCAGCCGGGCTCGACTCGGCAATACTCATGCTGAAATACCATGAAGGAGAGATCATGCCGTCTCCCGAGGACCTGCACGCCACTCTGAAGCAGAACCTGGCCATCCCCCTGTTGCTTGCCCTTGACGCGCGGCCGGCAAACCTCGAGACCCTGGATCTCAACGATGTCGACAATAAAATTGCATTTATCGAATATCTGCTGCTGCAGTATTCGTCCGTCGGGGACAACCTCTGCGCGGTAATAACTGCGGAAAACAATTACAATAAAGAAATCGGATTTATTATCAAATACCTGATCGCCAAATTGCGCAAGGGACTGGGCAATTATTCAACCATCATCCAGACAAGCCAGTCTGCCATAATGGTTTTGACAAAACAGAAGGATGCTGCCATTATTGATGCATTAATGAGTGATAATAACCGGTATTACCATGATATCTTCCAGGTACAGTATCATGGCAACAGGGATTTTCCTGACACGACATCCATTATAAACAGGCTGTTCATGTCGTGAAAATCATCCTTATCTATACAAAAAAAAGAATAATGTAAATAAATAGAATACCGGGCCCATTCTCATGGAATACGCAAGAGCCTGTTCCCGTTGCCTCATTCACGGTTTCTATGGGTATTATTCAAAGGGACTGACAGGTTTATAATAGAGATGATTCTCAATCCGGAGCCGGGATTCGCGAAGAATATGAAAATTCATATACTGACAATACTATGTGCTGTTCTGACTGTTTGCGCTCCCGTGTACGCGGCTGAAACAATCGGGACCTCCGGGGCCGACTTCCTTGAAATCGGGGTGGGGAGCAGGTCACTGGGAATGGCCGAGGCGTTTACCTCGATGGTCGAGGACATCAATACGCTCTATTACAACCCCGCGGGCCTGGGTTCACTCAAATACCCGATACTGTCGATCCAGCACCAGGAGCTCATTCTCGATTCCCGCTACGAAAACATCAGCTTCAGCTATCCCATCCACCACGGCAATATCGCGGTCTCGAACTCAATATTCTGGGTGCCGCCTTTTGACAAGATAGACATTAATGGAAACAAAACCGGGGATGTCACGTTTTACAGCGGGGTGCTCACGGTCGGGTACGGCTATGATTTCGACTTCATGTACCTGGGCGGATCACTGAAATACGTTTACCAGCAGATCGACACCATGGATGTTCATTCCTTCGCCATAGACGTGGGGGTCCTCAAGGGGATGTATCTGTATTCGCCTTTTGACGTGCCTTCGAGGAATTTTCATATCGGGATTTCGTTCCTGAACCTGGGAAGCAACGCCCACGACGACCCCCTGCCGCGCATGCTCAGGCTGGGCCTTTCCTATAAACTGACGAACTGGTTCGGCCTGTACGTTGACCTGACTGAAAACATTATCGAAGCATCCGACCTGTACGACTTTATTTACGGGTTCGAGGAATCGTTCAGGGTGAATATCGGCGCCGAGATCAGCCTCTTTGACATCGTCTCGTTCCGGGCAGGATACAAGCTCAACGACGGCCAGACCTATTCGTTCGGGGTCGGGTTCAACTTTGTCATCAAAAACGTGACGTTCAATATCGATACCCATTACGCCGACTCCGGAGTGTTCGGGCCGACGTACTCGTTCAACATCGGGTTCAAGCTCATCCCCAAAGTCGTCACGGTGCAGGACAAGATGGACGCCCAGGCGCACTACAAAAAAGGCATCAAACATTTTATTGACAACCAGATCCCCGAAGCGATCAATGAATTCAAGACCGCCAAGGACTATGACCCGTATTATAAAAACATTGACCGCAAGATCGATGACCTGAAAGAAATAGAAAAACTGAAAAAGGAAAATGAGGAACTTGAACAGGAGCTCAAGAAACTGGAATCAGATTAGGGACCTGCGCATCACCCCGGGCTTCTGCCCCGCGTCTTCAGGCTCGGTGCTCATTGAAATGGGCAACACCCGCGTAATCTGCGCCGCGAGCGTTGACACCGATGTTCCCGACCACGCGGCTTCAAAAGGAAAGGGCTGGCTCACCGCCGAATATTCCCTGCTTCCCTATTCAACAGGGCGGCGGACCGGGCGGCCCCTGCTCAAACGCGACGGCAGGGCCGTGGAGATACAGCGGCTTCTGGGCCGCAGCCTGAGGATGGCCCTGGACCTCGGGCGAATTCCCGGTTTCGCGATAACCATTGACTGCGACGTGCTTCAGGCCGACGGCGGCACGCGGTGCGCGGCAATTACCGGCGGGTACCTCGCGCTCAAGCAGGCGGTCAGGGGGATGATGGAGCAGGGCCTGGTCACGGACTATCCCATGACCGCGGAGATCGCGGCCGTGTCCGCGGGGGTGGTGCAGGGCCGGATGCTTCTCGACCTGGATTACAGCGAAGATTCGCGGGCGGACGTCGACCTGAACCTGGTCATGGACGGCAGGCTGAACCTGATTGAAATACAGGGCACCGGGGAAAAAGCGGTGTTCTCCGTGAAAGACCTGAACAGCCTGGTCGAACTGGCCGCTGAAGGAATACAGGCCATTCTTGAGATACAGCGGAAATACTGAGTATGCATTACACGCGGGCTTTCCTTCCCATCCTTGTCGCAGCGCTTCTTTTCCCGGCTTCACTCTCTTCAGGGGAACGAAAGGCCTGCACCCTGCACATAATCAACAGCGAAAACAAAAAAGTCAGCGTCACGGTCGAACGCGCCAACACCGAATCACTTCGCCGGAAGGGGCTCATGTTCCGCACCGGGCTTGAAGAGAACAGCGGGATGCTCTTTATCTTCCCTGATGAGGATTACCGAACCTTCTGGATGAAAAACACCTCTATTCCCCTGAGCATCGCCTACATCAACCGAAGGGGCGTGATCACCCGGATACTTGACATGAAGCCGCTTGACACCTCGATTGTCTATCCTTCAAATGAACCCGTACCGTTCGCGCTTGAAGTGCCCATGGGCTGGTTTTCCAGAAACGGCATTCGGGCCGGATGCAGTGTTATGTTCAATGGATGCCTCGGTAAATAGAATCGCTTCTTCAAAAGACGAGCGCGCGTATCTTATCGGCGTGCGCATCAAGGGCGAAAGCGCTGACCCGGTCGAATATTCCCTCGAGGAGCTGACCATGCTCGTCACCACCGCGGGCGCGGTCCCGGTGGGCAGCAGGATCGTGCACCGCGAAAAGATCGACCCCTCGTTTATCGTAGGCAGAGGCTTTGTCGATGAAATGAAAGGCCTCATTGACGAGCTTCGCGTCACGCTTTTTGTCTTTGACCTGAACAACATCCGTCCCGCGCAGGTGCGCAACCTGGAGGAGACCCTTAAATGCAGGATCCTGGGCAGGAGCGAGATCATCCTGGACATTTTCGCCCGCAGGGCGCGCAGCTCCGAAGCGCAGATACAGGTGGAGCTGGCCCAGCTCCGGTACATCCTTCCCCGGCTTAAAGGCCTGGGCGGGGTGCTGTCCCGGCTCGGCGGCGGGATCGGGACCAGGGGGCCGGGGGAAAAAATGCTCGAAACCGACCGGCGCCACATACTCAGAAGGATCAACACGCTCTCAAAAAAACTGGACAGGATCGAGCGCCACCGCCAGCGCACCAGAAAAGGCCGGGCGGGGCAGGTCACCGGCTCGGTCGTGGGGTACACCAATGCCGGGAAATCGACCCTGATCAACGTGCTGGCCCGGGACGACCTCTTTGTCGAGAACCGCCTTTTCGCCACCCTTGACTCATTCACCCGCCGCGTGTACCTGGGCGACGCGAAGGAAGTGCTGCTTACCGACACGGTCGGGTTTATCCGGAACCTTCCGGCAAACCTGATCGAATCGTTCAGGTCTACCCTTGAAGAGATCGCCGCGTCTGATTTTATTCTTCATGTCATTGACATCACCGCGCCTGACATCGAGACCAACATCAAGACCGTCAACGACGAAATCGTCCGCCTCAACGCGCAGGACAAGCCGGTCATCCATTTTTTCAACAAGTCCGACCTGCTTGACCCGGACGGCATTGACCGGGCCAGGGCCGTAATTTCGGGCTCTCTCGCGGGTTCGGCCGTAACGGGAGAAAACATCCCCCTGCTTAAAGAAGCGCTAGCTTCACTTTCGGATTACATTATGTCCCGGAAAGTTTAATATTATTTGTTGACTTTTTAAATCCTCTGGAGCCATATGTTACCTGTTTTTTTCAGGTCTGATTCCGTTTCAGTCAAAGCAGTGAGAAAAACCTGCCGCGAAGCAGGCCAACTACTTAAAAGGACATACCATGATTGACAAAATTATCAGCATATTCTTCGGCACCAAGCACGAACGGGACATCAAAAAAATCCGTCCCCTGATCGCCCGAATCAATTCATTTGAAGAGGACATCAAGAAACTCAGCCCGGACGACATGAGGGCCAAGACCTCTGAATTCAAACAGCGCGTTGACCGGGGGGAGCGCCTTGACGACATCCTTCCCGAAGCGTTCGCCCTGGTCCGAGAAGCGTCGGTGCGCACCCTGGGCATGCGCCATTTTGACGTGCAGATGATGGGCGGCGTGGTGCTTCACCAGGGCAGGATCGCTGAGATGAAAACCGGCGAAGGTAAAACGCTCGTGGCCACGCTCCCCGTGTACCTGAACGCGCTTTCCGGGGAAGGCGCTCACGTGGTAACGGTGAACGACTATCTGGCGCGAAGGGACTCGCAGTGGATGTCCCCGATCTATAACTATCTCGGCCTCGACGTCGGCGTGATCCAGCACGATATGAACCCCGTGCAAAGGCAGAAAGCGTACGGATGCGACATCACCTACGGCACGAACAATGAATTCGGCTTTGACTACCTCAGGGACAACATGGTCGAGCACCGGTCCCTGAAGGTGCAGCAGAAGCTCAACTTCTGCATCGTTGACGAGGTCGACTCGATCCTCATAGACGAGGCCCGTACCCCGCTCATCATTTCCGGGTCAACCGAGGAATCAACGAAAAAATACTTCCTTATCAACAAGATCATCCCCGGCCTGAAGGAAGAGGAAGACTACGAAGTGAACGAAAAGGACCGGCACGTCACCCTGACCGAAGACGGCGTGCACCATGTGGAACGCCTGCTCAAGATCGAAAACCTCTACGACAACCGCAATATCGAGATCGTCCACCACGTGAACCAGGCGCTCAAGGCGCACACCCTGTTCACCAGGGACGTTGACTACATCGTCAACGAGGGGCAGGTCGTGATCGTCGATGAATTCACCGGTCGCCTCATGCCGGGAAGGCGCTTTTCGGACGGCCTGCACCAGGCCCTCGAAGCGAAGGAAAACGTGACCATCGCTCGAGAGAGCCAGACCCTGGCCTCGATCACGTTCCAGAACTTTTTCAGGATGTATAACAAGCTTTCGGGCATGACCGGAACCGCGGACACCGAAGCGGTCGAGTTCAGGAAGATATACAACCTTGACGTTGTCGTCATCCCGACCAACATGCCCCTGGTCCGCAGGGACTACCCGGACAAAGTGTACCGCACCGAGAAAGAAAAATACAACGCCATTGTCGACGAGATTGTCGAGCTCAGCACCAAGGGACAGCCTATTCTGGTCGGCACCATTTCAATAGAAAAATCCGAACATCTGTCACGCCTGCTAAAAACCCGCGGCATCATACACAACGTGCTCAACGCGAAGTACCACCAGCAGGAAGCGCAGATCATCGCCGAGGCGGGAAGGCCGGGTACGGTCACCATTGCCACGAACATGGCCGGCCGCGGGACCGACATCGTGCTCGGCGGGCGGAAGACCTATTCGGATGAGCTGGAATCACATGAACCGGTGCACGACGCCGCGATCTGGGACAAATACAAATTAAGTATTCTGACCGGTAATTTCGGCGAAGCTGACGGTCTCGGGGAGCAGATGGCCGGCCAGGACAAAAACCGCGCCAAGCAGATCGTCCGCCAGGGCAGGGAATGGACCGAAAACCATGAAAAAGTGGTTTCCGTGGGCGGGCTCCACATACTGGGCACCGAACGCCACGAAGCGCGGCGCATCGACAACCAGCTCAGGGGACGTTCGGGACGCCAGGGAGACCCCGGTTCATCCAGGTTTTACCTTTCGCTTGAAGACGACCTGATGCGCCTTTTCGGCTCTGACAGGATCGGGAACATCATGCAGCGCCTGGGCATGGAAGAAGGCCAGGAAATCGAAAGCCCCATGGTGAGCAAGGCCATAGCCAGCGCGCAGAAAAGGGTAGAGGGAAGGAACTTCGAAATAAGAAAACACCTTCTCGAATATGACGATGTGATGAACTCCCAGAGGGAATACATCTACCGTGAACGCAACGATATCCTTGAAGGCGAGGACATCTCGGAAAAAATTCTTTCGTACATTGACGACGTATGCAGGGCGCAGATCGCCTTCTTTACCTCAGAAGGCGCGCACCCCGAGGAATGGGACCTTGACGGGCTGCAGAACTGGCTCAAGTACCGCTTCACCTATGAAATAGACTACGAAGAGATCAGCCCGCTGAAACTTTCGTACCGTGAATTCATCGATGCCGTTAGTGATGCGGTCAGTGAAAAATACAAGGCCAAGGAACAGGTCCTGGGCGCTCGCGACATGAGGACCCTGGAACGCCTGATCGCGCTCCAGGTCATTGACGCCAAATGGCGCGACCACCTGCTCAACATGGACGACCTGCGCGACGGGATATGGACTCTCGGTTACGGTGAAAAGAACCCGCTCGTTGAATATAAAATCGAAGGCTTCCGTAAATTCGAAGCGGCACTGAATAATATAAAAGAAGAAATCCTCGAATACATGATGAAAGTGCAGGTTGAGCGCGTGGTCGAACAGGAACAGCGCGCCTTTGAACCGGTCGGCGAGGAAGTTCACCGCGAGGTCGAACAGTTCGGTTCGGGCGGGATCCCGGTCGGCGCGTCACCCGGCGGCGGCAGGCATGCCCCCAAAATCAGGGAAGAGGTGCAGCCCGTTGCCGGCGGCGTAAAACGGAAAAAAACGAGAAGGAGCAAGCGCTGACCATGGCTACACCATTGATGATGAGCGTGTCCGGCATCCGCGGCGTTGTGGGCGAGACCATGACCCCGGAGCTGATCCTCCGGGCGGGGAGCGCCTTTGCCCGCTACGTTAAAGGGGGCACGGTGGTTATCGGACGCGACTCGCGCCCCACGGGAGAGGCCATTTCACGAGGGATGCAGTCGGTCCTGGCACTCGCGGGATGCGACGTCGTCGACATCGGGATCGTGCCCACGCCGACGGTCCAGGTCATGGTCGAGGAACTCGGAGCGGCAGGAGGTATCGTCATCTCCGCGAGCCACAACCCGATCCAGTGGAACGCGTTCAAGCTGATCAACCGCACCGGCGCCTTTCTCACCGGGACCGAAATCAACCGCTATTTCTCCATGATGGACATGCCCGTGCAATCGAAGCCCTGGGACCGCGTGGGCACCATAACCGGAAACACCGAATCACACCGGATTCATATACAGAAAGTGCTCAGCGTGATCAACCGCTCGTCGATAAAGAAGAAAAAGTTTACCGTTGTACTCGACTCGGTCAACGGCGCCGGCTCGGTCATCACCCCGGAGCTGCTTGAACAGCTCGGCTGCAGGCTCATCCCCCTTTTCTGTGACCCGGGCAGGCCCTTCCCCCGCGGAGCCGAGCCGCTCCCCGAGAACCTGAAGGCGCTGGCCGCTGCGGTCAAAAAGCACGGCGCCGATATCGGTTTCGCGCAGGACCCTGACGCGGACCGACTGGCGATCGTTGACGAGCACGGCCGCCCGATCGGCGAGGAGCTCACCGTTTCTCTCGCGACGGAACACCTCCTCTCTAAAGAGCCGGGCCTTGTCGTGGTCAATCTCTCCACGACCAAGACCGTAGAAGCGATCGCCCGCTCGCACGGCGCGCGCTTCCTACGCGCGAAAGTCGGCGAGATCAACGTGGTCGAGGAAATGCGCAAAAAGAAGGCCCGCATCGGCGGCGAAGGAAACGGCGGAGTCATTTCCCCTGAAGTTCACCTGGGCAGGGACAGCCTTGTGGGAATCGGGTATGTCCTTGACATGATGGCCCGGCGCAAAAAAACCATATCGGGAATCGTCGCGTCCCTTCCGCGCTTTGCCATGCGCAAGGGCAAGGTCTCCTTTGACCCGTCCGCCTTTGACAGCTCATCGCTTGAAAAAATCAGGGCGGACTTTACCGGGGAAAAGATCTCCGACATCGACGGCCTGCGCATCGACTTTGTAAAAAGCGGCCCCTTTAAAGGAGGATGGGTGCACCTGCGCCCCTCAAACACCGAGCCGGTTTTCAGGATAATCGCTGAAGGGGAAGATAGTGATCAGGCTGACGCCATTTACGGGCATTTCCAGAGAATATTTTCCTGACGGATTCGGCGAATCAACGGACGCGCATCACCGGTAAAAATCAAGGCCCCACCTGATAACGCCCAGCATGAAGAGGATGAAGCCTTCAGCGCGTGAAAGCCTCCAGCCGGTGCGCAAGAAAAGCAACACGACCATGACCATCCCGCTGAGCATGATAAGAGAGCCCATCGCGCTTTTGTTTATCGCCATGGGGTTAATGGCCCCGGCAAGGCCCAGCACCCCGAGAATATTGAAAAGATCGCTGCCGATCAGATTGCCCGCGGACATCCCGTGTTTGCCTTTTATGACCGCGGCAAGAGAGGTCGCCATTTCAGGCGCGGAGGTTCCCGCTGCGACAATGGTCACGCCGATAACCCACTCGGATATGCCCGCGGTCCTGGCGATAAAGGTCGCGGATTCAACGAGAAAATGCCCTCCGGCGACGACAGCTCCGACGCTCAGGGGCAGGATAAAATAATCTTTCAGTGTCGCCTTTTCATGCGGGATTTCCTGTTCTTCAAGGGGCTCTTTTCTGATAAAGAGAATAAGCATGTACAGGGCGAGCAGCGACATGAGGATGCCCCCCTCATACGCCGCCAGGTGGTAGTCCCTGAAAAAGAAGAGAAGCACCAGGGTGATCAGAAACATGAATACGCCGTCGCGGTATACCAGCTTTTTCGTTGTCTGGATGCTTCTCACCATGGCCACCGAACCGAGGATGAAGCCCAGGTTGAAGATATTTGACCCGACAATGTTTCCCACGGAGATATCGGCCTGTTTGCGGAGCGCGGCATTGATGGTGACCGCGAATTCAGGCGCCGACGTGCCGAAAGCGACCACGGTGAGGCCGATGACCAGGTCGGAGATACCCAGCTTCTCGGCTATGCGGCTTGCCGAGTCGACCAGATAATCCGCGCCTTTCCACAGGCAGAGTATCGCCGCGATCAGTATAATGGCGTTTATAATGACATTGGGAACCGTCGCTGAAAAAAATATCATGAGTTATCCCTGGAACAGTAATCTGGACAGCCGGGAATCGAAAATCCCTTAACGGATGAAACACTTCAAGGACAAGAAAAGGTGAACGCAAACAGTTGATATTACCACTTAAGCCAAATTCCTGTCAATCACTACTTGACCGCAGGGATTGAATTCACCGCTTTTTAAGCTTGACAAAATTAAAAATAATTAAAATGTACAATCTTCTATGAATTTCAGGAGTATTACCGATACATGAAAGCATATTTTGAACAAAGAACCTATTGTGGTGAAGTTTCAGCCGCTGATGTTGATAAAGAGGTCCTGCTCTGCGGATGGGCCGATACGGTCCGCGACCTGGGAGGTATCATTTTCATCCGCCTGCGGGACGTATCAGGAAAAGTCCAGGTCGTTGCCGATTCTTCATGCCCCAGAGAGGTAAACGACCGCGCCGCTTCGGTGAAGAGTGAATTTGTTCTTGGTGTCACGGGCCGCGTCAGGAAAAGGGCCCCTGAAGCCGTGAACCCCGACATGAAAACCGGGGAAATCGAAGTTGTCGCCGAAGACATCGCGATACTGAACACGTCCATGGTTCCCCCGTTTCCCCTTGATTCACGCGAGCCCGTGGGCGAGGAAACCCGGCTGCGCTACCGTTTTCTTGACCTTCGCCGTGACGACATGCAGCAGGCAATAATCATGCGCCACAAAGTCATGCAGGCCACACGCAACTTTCTTTCGGAAAACCGTTTCTTTGAGATCGAAACCCCGATGCTGAACAAATCGACCCCGGAAGGGGCACGCGACTATCTGGTACCCAGCAGAATAAACCGCGGCGAGTTTTACGCGCTTCCCCAGTCGCCCCAGCTCTTCAAGCAGATCCTTATGGTTTCGGGCTTTGACCGCTATTTCCAGATCGTCAAGTGCTTCAGGGACGAAGACCTGCGCAATGACCGACAGCCCGAATTCACCCAGATAGACCTTGAATTCTCTTTCGTGACTCCTGATATTATCATGAACACCATTGAAGGCCTGCTCAAGGCCATGGTAAAAGAAGTGTGCGCCAGGGACATTGAAACGCCTTTTCCGCGCATCACCTATGACGAGGCAATGGAGCGTTTCGGCAAAGACGCGCCGGACACCCGTTTCGGGCTGGAGCTCAATGACTGCACGCAGATACTGAAGGGCTCGTCGTTCACGGCATTCAGCCAGGCCGCCGGGAGCGGCGGAGTGATCAAGGCCGTTGCCGCGCCTGACCGGGGAAACTTTTCGCGCAAAATACTGGACGGATACGCCGAATTCGTCAAATTATACGGCGCCGGCGGGCTTCCGTACGCGAAGTTCACCGGCGAGGGCTTTGACGCCGGCATCGCCAAATACCTGACCGATGATGAGAAATCGGCGCTCAAAAAGGCGCTCGCGCTCACAGAACCGTCAGTGGTTTTCTTCGCGTCCGGGCCAAAAGAAACCGTTGCCCCGGTCCTGGGCAACCTGAGGCTCAAACTGGCCGCTGACCTCGGGCTCACCGACCCCGAAAAATTCAATTTCCTCTGGGTCACCGAGTTCCCGCTCTTTGAATACAATCACGAAGAGGGAAGGTTCTACGCGATGCATCATCCCTTTACCTCGCCGCTTCCCGAACAGCGCGCGAAAGTCAAAGACCTGCGCCCCGGCGGAGAACCAATAAAAGCACAGGCATATGACGTGGTCATGAACGGCATGGAAATCGGCGGCGGCTCAATCAGGATAGCCGACTCCGATCTTCAAAAGGACATCTTCAGGCTCCTGGGAATTTCAGATGAAGAGGCAAAAATCAAATTCTCGTTTCTTCTCGAAGCGCTTCAGTACGGCGCGCCACCTCACGGCGGCATAGCCCTGGGGCTTGACCGGATCATGATGCTGCTGCTTGACCGGGCCTCGATACGCGATGTCATCGCTTTCCCGAAAACCGCCCGGGGGCAGTGCCTGATGAGCGGCGCGCCCTCCGCGGTTTCAGACCAACAGTTACAGGAACTTTCAATTAAGGTGATCAACACCACTAATGATTGAATCACACTTTGAAATCGATGACACGTCGCTGTTTAAACGCCTCTGCGGGTTTAACGACGGCAACATAAAAAAAATCGAGGAGCTCTCGGGCGCCGAGATCATCCCGCGCGGAAACCTGCTGATCATCAAAGCGCCCAGGGAGAAAAGCGACGCGCTCCACAAAATACTTCACCTCATGAGCGACGTCCTCCACAACAAGGACACGTCTTACGAATTCAACGATTTCGACATCAACTACCTGGTAAAGTCAATTCTCTCGGGAGAAAACATCCGCGCTGAAGACCTCAACCGCCTCAAAATAAAAATCCCGGACACCGGGAAGATTATCGTTCCCAAGACCCTGAACCAGGCCCATTACCTCTCGCAGATCTTCTCAAAGCCGATCACCTTCGCGACCGGCCCTGCCGGCACGGGCAAGACCTTTCTCGCTGTTGTCGCCGCGATCCATTATTTCCTTACCGGAAAAGTCGAACGGATAGTCCTGACCAGGCCTGCGGTTGAAGCGGGCGAGAGCCTGGGCTTCCTCCCCGGGGACCTCATCCAGAAAATAAATCCCTACCTGCGCCCCTTGTACGACGCCCTTTTTGAACTGCAGTCATTCGAAAAAATATCGAAGCTCATCGAACGGAATGCCATTGAAATAGCGCCCCTTGCGTATATGAGAGGCCGGACATTAAACAACTCATTTATCATCCTTGACGAGGCGCAGAACACGTCGATGTCCCAGATGAAGATGTTCCTCACCCGCATGGGCATGAATTCGCGGATGGTCATCTCCGGCGATGAAACGCAGATAGACCTGGAAAAACCGAAAAACTCGGGCCTGCTCCACGCCATGAGAATTTTAAAAGGGATCAAAGATATCGGATTCACAAAGTTCACCAGGGAAGATATCTCGCGGCATCCCATTGTCGAAAAAATTGTTGCCGCTTACGAAAAAAGCGGTATATCTGAATAACCGGGGCCCATGCACCAACAAGGCAGGTGGCAATGAAAGAAGTTTTACACAGTTTTTTTAATAAACTCGATTTCATCCTGAGAACGGAAAACATAAAATTTTCGTTCATCAGCCTGTTTATCATCATCCTGATTTCAACCGCCGCGCTTACCCTGAATATTTTCGAAGACACGTATAAGTACAGTATCGGCGACATCGCGATTGAGGACATACGGGTCTCCCGCACCATCCATTACGTGAACGAGTCCGAAACCGATATGGAGAAGAGGAGGGCCGCCGAATCGGTTAAAATAGTTTTCGATAAAGACCCGGAAGTGCTTATTGAAAGCTTAAGGAACATGAAGGCGCTCTTCACCGCCCTCAAGGACACGCTCAAAGAAAATCCGCCGATCGGCACCGAGGACCTGACCCAGCAGCTTCAGGCGCTCCACCGCAAAATCCCTGCATACATGAAATACAGCGACGCGTTCCTGCTCGAGCTGCTCGCGGTGAAAGACATCGAATCCTTCCATAAATCAGTCAACAAAACACTCATTTACATCTATGACAATAACGAAATGGGGATGCTGAACGTCCGCTACGACAACCCGCTGGGCATCACGAACGCCAATATTGTCATCAGGACCGTTACCGGCCGTGGAGAAGCGGAGGAAGTCAGCAGGCAGCTCAACCAGTTGAAAACCATTGACGAGATACGCAGCCGCCTTTACAACATCGCGTACTCCCTCTCGCCGCACCTCTCTTCGCAGGACCTGAAGACCCTGGTCAGAATAGTGCGATCAAGCATGAGGCCGAATTTAAAATTCAGCGTTGAGGAGACCCAGCGGCGGATCGACCTGAAGAAGCAGAACGTGAAACCCGTGATGGGAACGCTGAAAAAGGGACAGACGATCGTCCGCGAGGGCGATACCATTACCAGCGATATAATGAACAAAATCGAGGTGCTAAATAAAAACGCGGAATCGACCCATTACAATTACATTCTCGGCGTGTTTCTCATCCAGGTCGTGTTTTTGATGATATTCAGCTTTTTCGCCATGGAATACCGCCAGTACATCATGCCTGACAGCAGGGCGAGCTGGATTATTTTTTCGCTGATCGTCACTTTCATCATCTATACCTTTTTCCTGAGCAGAAGCGAATACGTGATGAATTCAAAAATCATCTTCGCGCTCCTTCTCCCTATTCCCTTTGTCACCATGATCCTTTCCCTGCTGTATAATCTTTACATAACCGTGATGGTCGGCACCTACCTGATCTTTTTCACGTCAATGATCAGCGGCGGAGATACCGCGACCATCATCCTTGCTTTCAGTTCCGCGGTCGTGGGCCTCGTGGTCAACAGCAGGGTAAACCGGCGAACCGATTTCCTCAGGGGAGGGCTTATCCTCGGTATCGTCAACATGGTTGTCGTTATTTCAGTCGCGCTCGTTGAGCAGATCCCGGCCGGGAGCCTGACCAGGAACATCCAGATCGCGCTCGCGAACGGAGTGATCAATTCGATTCTTGTCATGGGGCTGTTGCCGCTTTATGAAAACGTTTTTGACGTCACCACCCGGTTCAAGCTTCTCGAGCTCTCAGACCTCAACGCCGACATATTCAAAAAAATGCTGGTCAAAGCCCCGGGTACCTATAACCACTCCCTGATCGTGTCAACCATGGCCGAAGCGGCCTGCAAGGACATACAGGCGAACTCCATGCTTGCCCGTGTCGGCGCGTTCTATCACGATATCGGGAAAATTGAAGACGCGGGGATGTATATCGAAAACAAGGTTACCGACCCGAGAGCCAACTCCTTTTCTTCAAAGGCCTACGCGCACCTCATCTTAAACCATGTTTCCAAAGGCATCGAACTGGGAAGAAACTCGGGCCTTCCCGAATCGATCATTGATTTTATCAGGGAGCACCACGGCAGGTCGACCCTTACGTTTTTTTACCACCAGGCGCTTGAAGAAGTGAGCAACCTCAAGGAGAACGAAGAGATAAAAAAATCTGACTTCCAGTATGCGGGCCCCAAGCCTCACAGCAGGGAAACGGCCATTGTCATGCTCGCCGACGCAATTGAGGCCGCGTCCCGGACCCTGCACGAGCCGACCGCGGTCAAACTGGAAGGCCTGGTCAGAAAAATCGTTTACAACAAGCTGAACGAAGGTGAGCTCGAATATTCCGACCTGTCAATGGCCGAACTCAACAGGATACAAAAATCGTTCCTCAACATCCTGAACGGGATTTTCCACACCCGAATTGAATACCCCGACAAGGAAGACATCCAGACCCTTGAGAAGAAAATCATGAAAGAGAAAAGCAGGGATGATTAACATCTCGGTATTCAGCGAGGGGGTTCGATTCCCCTATAAAAAAATCACCAGAAAGGGACTGGGCTCTCTGGCTGCCGAGGTCGCCAAGCGGGCAGGGCTTGACAATGTCAGCATAACCCTTATCGCCACTGATAACGAAAGCATACGCGGAATAAACAGGCGCTACCGGAAGAAAAACCGTCCCACTGATGTCATCAGCTTCGCCAACCGGGACGGCGGTTTCCCGGAAATCGATTCCCCGGTCGAGGACCTGGGAGACATCTACATTTCCCTGGAAAAGGCAGGTGAGCAGGCCGGAGAATTCGGCGTCACCCTCGCCGACGAGGTCAAGCGGCTGGTGATCCACGGAGTGCTTCACCTCGCCGGGTATGACCACGAAAAAGGCCCGAAACAGGCGGTGGTCATGGAAAAGAAGGAACAGGAACTATTCGACTCACTGGGATGAGACCAGTTCCAGCAGCGAGGCCTTGAGCAGTGAAATTTTTTCCCGCGCTTTTTCCTTTGCCGCGGCGGCATCACCGCCGGTTTTCTCCTGCACGCTGAAGTAAAGCTTGATCTTGGGTTCCGTTCCCGAAGGCCGCAGCGAGATCTTCGATCCGTCAGCGAGAAAAAACTGCAGCACATCGGATGACGGAAGCCCCGTGATCTGTGCACGCTCTCCTGTCTCAGGGCTGATTCTTTCCAGGCCCAGAATATCGTTCACCGAAACCACCTTCAAACCGGCAATCGCCGCGGGCGGGGTCTTACGCAGGCCGGCCATGATCGCCCGGATCTTTTCGCTTCCTTCCCTGCCTTTCATGGTTATTGAATGAAGGTCCTCGAGGAACAGGCCGTAGGTCGCGTATATTTCATCGAGAAACTGCTGCAGGGTTTTGCCCTGTGCCATAAGCCAGTCAGTCATTTCTGCGAAAAAATAACAGGAGCTCACCGCGTCCTTGTCCCGCACGAAATCGACCGGAAGATACCCGTAGCTTTCTTCCCCGCCGAAGAGAAACGGCGCTCCGCCGGACGTTTCGCGCTCCTTCATCTTTGACGCGATCCATTTAAAACCGGTGAGCACGTCGTCAATGGAACAGCCGAAATCACGGGCGATGACCTGCTGCAGTTCAGTGGTCACGATCGTTTTTATCACTGCCGCGCCTTCCGGCAGTTTCCCGAGGTCCCTCGAGCGCATCAGCTTGTAGGTCAGAAGCATGGTGCCGATCTGGTTCCCGTTTATCAGGGTGCAGGCCCCGGATGCGTCCCTGAACGCGATGCCCATGCGGTCAGCGTCAGGGTCGGTCGCCATCACGATATCGGCATTGACCCTGGCGGCAAGTTCCAGCGCCATGGCAAGCGCGTCTTTCTCTTCAGGGTTCGGGCTTTTCACCGTGGGGAACGCGCCGTCCGGGACGCTCTGGGCCGGTTCAACATGCAGGTTGGCAAAGCCGAAATGACGCAGCGTTTCGGGGATGATCTTGTACCCGGTGCCGTGAAGAGGCGTATAGGCGATGCTGATCTTTGACGCCGTTACCGGGCGCAGCGCGGCTTTTTCAAGGTTGCGGATATAGGCGCGGTATATTTTCTCATCCACATACTCGATCCGGCCCTCATTCAGGCCGCGGTCAAAATCACGCTTCACGATCTGCGAGACCGACGTGATCAAGCCCACTTCTTTTATGATATTCCTGTCATGCGGGGGCACGATCTGTCCCCCGTCGTCCCAGTAGACTTTGTACCCGTTGTATTCAGGGGGATTGTGGCTCGCGGTGACCACGATTGCCGCTGTGGCCCCGAGCTCGCGTACCGCGAATGACGCGAAGGGAGTGGGGGCTATGTCTTCAAAAAAATAAACCATAATGCCGTTTCCCGCGAGGATCGACGCCGCCTCCCGGGCGAAAAGGTCGGAATTGCGGCGTGAGTCCCGCGCGATAACGATCGAGCCCTTTTCTCCGGCGTGGGCGTTGATGTAATTGGCAAGACCCTGGGTGGCCATGCCGACCGTGTACAGGTTCATCCGGTTGGTGCCGGCGCCGAGCACTCCCCGGAGGCCCCCGGTGCCGAATTCAAGCTCCCGGTAAAAACGGTCCTCAAGCTCCCGGTTGTCGCCGGCTTTCACCAGGGACGCTATTTCATCAATGGTCTCCCGGTCAAAGGGGGATGACGTCCATTCCTTTATTCTCTTTTCAATGATTGCTTCCATACATCTGCACCTGCCGATACGCGATTCTTCCGGTCATACCTGGCCGGTTAGCCATTGTGCACGTATTAATACATTGACAGCAACATTTTTTTCACTATTCTGGCTACAGGGAACACTCATGCATCAACTTATAACGACAACGCTTGATTATATTGAGCGGCACGCCCTTATCTCCCGCGGAGACAGGATCATCCTTTCCCTGTCAGCGGGCAAGGACTCAATGGCCCTGCTTCACGTATTGCTGGCCCTCAGGGAGCGCCTCGGCGTCGACCTGGGGATTTTTCATGTAAACCACCTGATGCGGGGAGAAGAATCTGACGCGGATGAAGAATTCCTCAAAGAAACGGCAGCACGCCTGGACATCCCCTGTTTTATGGACCGGTACGATTTCAAGCGCAACAGGGCCGCCGGGCTTTCCTTTGAAGAGCAGGCCAGGGAAAAACGCTATGCTCTCATGAAAGAACTAATGGAACGTGAAGGGTATACCCGGGCGGCCATGGGCCACAGCAGAAATGACAACATCGAGACCATTCTCATGCGTATTTTTACCGGAACCGGTGTTTACGGTCTCAGGGGTATCCGGCCGGAGCGGGACGAAATCATCCGCCCCCTGCTTCACTGCGGCTCGGATGAGATATATGCTTTTCTCAGGGATGAAAACATCCCCTGGAGGGAAGACCGTTCCAACAGCCGGAACGAGTATTCACGAAATTTCATCCGCAATGAAATTATCCCTCAGATACGGGAGCGTTTTCCCATGCTTTTCACCAGCATCGAAAATCTCTCTGAGATCGCCGTGGGATACGAATCGCTTCTTGAAACCCTGCTGACGCCGCTGCTGGCCCAAAACATCAGATGGGAAAACGGGGCCCTGATCATCCCCGAAAAAACAATAAACACCGAACCGCCGCTTTTTAATTTCGCCCTGTCCAGTCTTTCGAGAAAATATTTCGGTTTTACGCCGGGCTTTTCGACCCTTAATGAAATTAACAGCAAACGCAAAAGCGGCCGCTCACATATCGAGCTTTATTCCGCGGGCTCCTTTTCAATCTCGCGAAAATTTCTCGAGGGTGAGCCCTGTATCGTTTTTTCTCCCTTCAAGACCGATATTCCCTCAGAATGGAGTTATGCACTTAACCTGAACGAAGGTGGCGAAATCGAACTTGCAATCCCCGAAATTAATGCGATAATCAAAGCCAGGCCCGTAGATCATAATTTTTTTATAAACAATAAACATAAGAGTAACTATATTTTTCTGGGGCTTACTCATGACATACGTCCTCTGACAATAACCATACGAAACAGAAGGAAAGGAGACCGGATAAAGCTGTCGCATGGATCAAAGAAATTAAAGGACCTGTACATCGAAAAGAAGCTTGACAGTTGCCAGAAAATGTCCATTCCACTATGTATCGTCAATTCGGAAGTGGCGGCAGTGATGCCGGGAGCGGTTAATGCGGGCGCGAACAGGGTCTCTGCGGATTTTCTTGTCACCGGAGAGTCAAAAAAAGTTCTTGCTTTATATTATAGTTACCAAGAGATGTACTAATCTTCCGTATCGAAACCATCAATAACATATAATATAAAGCCTGTTCCAATCAGAGAATTTCAGGAGAAAAGAATGAACAAAACTTTCAAGCAGATTGCGCTTTTTCTTCTCATCGGCCTTCTCATCCTCGCGATATTCCAGATGAACCAGTCCGGTGAAGAGAACAGATATATCAACTACAGCGACTTCGTGGCCAAGGTCAACAGCAAGGAGATCGACAAAGTCGTTATTGAGAACAGTAAAAAAATATACGGCAAATTCAAGAATTCACAGCCTCCCAAAGAGACACAAAAACCCAAGTACCGGGCTTTCGGCAGCGGAGAAAAATACGACTTCTATACCGTGATCCCCTATGAAGACCCTGAACTGATAAAAATGCTGATTTCCCAGGGCATCAAGGTCGAAGGCAAAGAAGACGATGATAATTTTTTCCTCAAAGGTCTTCTTAACTTCCTTCCCTGGCTTATTTTCTTCGGATTTATCTGGTTTTTGATGATCAGGCAGATCCAGTCCACGGGAAACAAAGCGCTCTCGTTCGGGAAGAGCAGGGCTAAACTCAATCCAGAGACCAAGCAGAAGGTCTCGTTTCAGGACGTAGCCGGAGCTGACGAGGCCAAGGAGGAGCTCAAGGAGGTTGTCGACTTCCTCAAGGAGCCCAAAAAATTCATCAATATCGGCGCGAAAATACCCAAAGGCGTGCTGCTCATGGGCCCTCCGGGAACCGGAAAAACCCTGCTTGCCCGGGCGATTGCCGGTGAAGCGGGCGTTCCCTTCTTCTCGATCAGCGGATCGGACTTTGTCGAAATGTTTGTCGGTGTCGGGGCCTCGCGGGTCCGGGACCTGTTCGACCAGGGAAAGAAAAATCCTCCGTGCATAATATTCATTGATGAGATCGACGCGGTCGGACGTCTCAGGGGCGCCGGACTCGGCGGCGGTCATGACGAACGCGAGCAGACCCTGAACCAGCTCCTTGTCGAGATGGACGGTTTTGAAACCAATGAAGGGGTCATCATCATCGCTGCCACGAACAGGCCCGACGTGCTTGACCCGGCCCTGCTCAGGCCGGGCCGTTTCGACCGCCAGGTTGTGGTCGATATCCCGGACGTAAAAGGCCGCGAAAAGATACTCGCGGTGCATTCGAAAAAGATACCGCTATCCAAGGATGTCGTGCTTAAAGTGATCGCACGCGGCACGCCGGGCTTTACCGGCGCCGACCTGGCGAACCTGGTGAACGAGGCGGCCCTTCTCGCCGCGCGCCGAAACAAGAAACGCGTGACCATGCTCGAAATGGAAGACGCCAAGGACAAGGTCATGATGGGGCCGGAACGCCGCTCCATGATCATCTCCGACAAGGAAAAAGAGATCATCGCGTTTCATGAAGCCGGCCATGCCATCATGGGCCTCCTCACCGGTTCCGACCCCATACACAAGGTGACCATCATCCCCCGGGGACGGGCGCTCGGGCTTACCATGCAGCTCCCTGAAGAAGACAAGCACCTTCATTCGAAACAATACTGGCTCAACCAGATCAAAATACTGTTCGCGGGCCATCTCACCGAAGAGATGATATTCAAGGATGTCACCACCGGATCGAGCAATGACCTGGAACGGGCGTCAGACATTGCCAGAAGAATGGTGTGCGAATGGGGGATGAGCGAGATACTGGGCCCGATCACGTTCGGGAAAAAGAACGAACAGATATTCCTGGGAAGGGAAATTTCCCAGCACCGTGATTACAGTGAAAAGACCGCCCAGGTCATTGACAGTGAAGTGAACAAGATCATCGAATCATGCATGAACGCATCTAAAAACCTGCTTCTTGAAAACAGGAACAAACTTGAAGCCCTGGCCAAATACCTCATCGAACGGGAGACCCTTGACGGGCATGAAATCAAAATGATCATGAACGGAGAAGAGCTTCCTCCGATGCAGAACGGTAAAGAGAAAAAACAGCCGGTTATAGTCGCGGATGAGCCTGCCGGGGAACAATCCGGCGACACACCCCCTCCAGAGGGTGATGAATAAAACTGAACGGGTCAGGAGAGGATGGAGAGTATCCTCTTTTTCCTGATGCCGCTGATGAGGCCGGAATAGCGGTTTTCCCGCATCTCGGCGAAAATTATGTCCAGGTCCCCGGTTGCCGAGACGACCGCTTCGGCCTCTTCACGTGCCTGCATAATGAGGCCCAAATCCTCCGCGAGGTTGGCAAACTCGAAGGTGCCGGCGTGTCCGTGCTGCCTGCTTCCGATTATCTCGCCTGACCCCCTGAGCTTGAGGTCTTCCTCGGCGATGGCAAAACCGTCATCAGTCATGACCAGGGTCTCGATCCTTTTCCTGCTCTCTTCTGATATCTCATCCGGATACAGCAGCACGCAGAACGACTGGTGTTCGCCCCTGCCGACGCGTCCCCGCAGCTGATGGAGCTGCGACAGGCCGAACCGCTCGGCATGCTCGATTACGATCACGGTCGCGTTCGGGACGTCAATCCCGACCTCAATGACGGTCGTTGAAACCAGAATGTCCGTCGCTCCGGATTTATAGCGGCCCATGACCTCATCCTTCTCCTCCTGCTTCATCCTGCCGTGAAGCAGGGCGACGTTCCGGTGCGCGAACGGCACGGTGCGCAGATGGTCATAGGTCTCAATCGCTGAGCGAAGGTCCATTTTTTCGCTTTCCTCTATCAGGGGAAGAACATAAAAAATCTGCCGTCCCTGGGAAACATACTTTTCCATCGACCTGAAAACACCGTCCCTTCGCGACTGGGGGAATGCCAGGGTCTTGACCGGGATCCTGGTCAGGGGCTTTGTTTTGATTGAGGTGATATCAAGGTCGCCATATACGGTCAATGAAAGCGACCGGGGGATGGGCGTCGCGGTCATAACCAGCAGGTGGGCGTTATTGCCCTTTTCCCTGAGGGCCGCGCGTTGATTCACGCCGAACCGGTGCTGTTCGTCAATAATGATCAGAGCGAGGTCTTTAAACCTCACTGTTTCCTGAAGCAGGGCATGGGTGCCGATGATAATCGAAATCTCGCCTGATTCAAGGCCGCTGAAGATCCTCTTTTTATCGGAAGCGGGCGTGCTCCCGGTTATCACCTCGGTCCGTGTCCCTTGAGGCAGCAGGGACGTGAAGCTCTGGTAATGCTGTCGGGCCAGGACTTCCGTGGGCGCCATGACCGCGACCTGTCGTCCGGCACCGGAGACCATGAGGGATATCCCCATGGCGACCACGGTCTTACCGGACCCGACATCCCCCTGGACGAGCCTGTTCATCGGGAAAGGCCGGGATAAGTCGCTCTGAATTTCCCCAAAGGCCTTTTCCTGGTCCGGCGTCAGCAGGAAGGGAAGGGTGCTGGCAAATCCGCGCACCAGTGAGGCATCATACCCGATGCTTTCAGTTCGGGGAAGCGATTCGCGCAGATGTTTTCTGCACAGCATGAGGTAATACTGAAGAAAAAATACTTCGTTAAAGGCGAGCCTCCGGCGGGCCATTTCCGCGTGCTCAAAACTTTCGGGAAAATGAATCGCCGGTATTGCTTCCCCGAGTTTCATCAAATCGTATTTTTGTAAAATTCCGGGGTCGATTGAGTCATTGATAAGATGAATACAGTGATCTAGTGCGCTTTTCATCAGGCGTCTGAAGCCGCGGGAATCGAAACCGGCCTGCTTTAATTTTTCACTCGAAGGGTAAAGGGGGACTATTCTCGCCGTGTTCACCGTGTTTTGCATGGAATCGCTTTCCGTATCGATAAAATCGAACTCGGGGTGGACGATCTGTTTGTTCTTAAAAAAATTAATTTTTCCTGAAAAGATCACCCGGTCATTGACCGAAAAGATCTTCATGAAATAATCGATGCGCGCGAAAAAAACCCCGATCAACGTATCCGAGCCGTCGTCAATTAAAACCTCGAGGCGCTTTTTTTTGAAACCGGTTATCGTGACCTTCTGGATCAGGCCGGAAACAGAAACCGTTTCATTGACAAAGCAATCCTTGATAAGTTTGAAGGACGAGCGGTCAATATACCTCCGGGGCATATAATACAGGAGGTCTTCTACAGTTTCAATACCGGCCTCGTTTTTCAGCACGAGGGCTTTCCGGTCCCCGACTCCCTTGAGCTGGATTATGTTTCCCTGGATATCCACGCCTTTACTTTAGCAGGTTACTGTTCTTCAGCGATATACCAGATCGAATCGGGGATCTGGACATATTTATTGTCCCTCGTGTAAAAAAACGTGTAATTCCTTTCACCGGACCCCTCCCTCATTCTGCCGGAACTGATCTTTTGCACCCCCTCCCAGCGTTTGATTATCCTTCCGTCAAACCCGAAAACCGTAACGGTCAGGTTCTGACCGGTAATGGTCTCGATCTTTCTTTGAAAAACATTTCTCTGTTCATAGGTAAAGAAAAACCTGAAATAAATGAACAGGGCGATAACGCCGATAACCACAAGTGAAATTCCAATAATCCTGATTTTGGTTTTCATACGGGACTCCTCAACTGAGTTATTGACCACGGCTGCCGCATCGAGGGCATCCGGGATTACGACTCACCGCGATTCTGGTAAAGCTCATTGACTGGCCATCGATAAAAAGGATGACATTTTTCAGGAGGTCCTTGCTTCCCGCGAGATACTTGACCGCTTCAAGCGCCTGAATCGATCCCACGATCCCGGCAGTGGCTCCCAGAACCGGGACCGGGCCGGTATCCCGGCTGGAGGGAATAAAACACTCCAGACAGGGCGTTTCCGGCACGTGGATAAACGTTACCTGGCCGTGATATTCGGAAATGCCGGCATGGATCATCGGCTTGTTCAGCTCAATGCAGAGTGAATTCAAATAAAGGCGGGATGAAAAGGAGTCAAGACAGTCAACCACGAGATCGACATCCTTTACTACTTCAATTATTTTTTCCGATTCAACCCGTTCAGGCATCAGTTCCAGAGTTATATCCGGATTAAGGGCCTGAATCGATTCCCGGGCAGAAACGACCTTCAATTTCCCGACATCATCCGAGGTATGCAGTATCTGCCTGTTTAAATTTGAAAGGTCAACACGGTCATGGTCACACAGGGCGATAGTGCCGATTCCGGCTGCTGCGAGATAATATAACACCGGGCTCCCGAGGCCGCCTGCACCGGCGATAAACACGCGCGAGTGTTTCAGTTTAAGCTGGACTGATTCATCCCAGCCCTGAATGGCTGTCTGGCGCTGGTATCGTATTTTTTCGTTATTGCTGAGTGTCATGGCTTTCTCTGGGGCGATGATAAGCAAACAGCGATATTCAGTATAATATTCAATAAAAAATTATATCGTAAAGCAAAAAAGTAAATTAATTTCAATGAATAAAGGCCACGGGGACATAAAAAAAGGGCCACCCTGAACCAGGCAACCCTTTTATGTGGTGAGGGGTGGATTCGAACCACCGAAGGCTTCGCCGACAGATTTACAGTCTGTTCCCTTTGGCCGCTCGGGAACCTCACCCTATAGCTGGCGAGAGGACTTGAACCCCCAACAAGCTGATTACAAATCAGCTGCTCTACCGGTTGAGCTACGCCAGCACAACATTAGGGTAACTTTATTTATTGATGACGGATTACTGTCAATACTTTTTTTTGAATAAATTTTAAATGCGTTTTATACGCGTTACATCATTAATTGACAGCACGAAACTGTATCAGGATTATTTGAAACGCGACTCTAAATGATATTTGATTGACATCTATTGTAATAAATATAAAATTGTGAAAATTTTTATTTATCTGCAACTGCACTGTAGATAGCATTTTGACGATAATATTCAACGTGCTGCCAACTTGATAATAATCTGGAAACATTAATGAAATACTTCAGGTGGATTCTCCTTTTTATATGCCTTCTCATAAGCATGGAATGCTTTTCTGCAGGAAGAGTCATTACTATTAAAGAATGCATGGAAATTGCGCTGCAAAATCATCCCGATTTACAGATTTCTGAAGAGAGCTGGAAAAAAGCAATAGCTGACTATCGGGTTGTTAAAGGTAAACGAGGACTTCAGATAAATGCTCAAATTTACACCCAGGAATTCAACAGAAGTAATGTTTCTGATACATCTATTGCCGGTAAAGATACTGACATTGGACTCGTTTTCGGTGTTGGCGCTTCCTACAACCTTTTTAACTATAAAGCCATTAAGGAGGAGCAGGCAGCCCGTACCGCCCTTGACCTGTCAAAAATCAGCCAGTTAGAGACTAAGGATACCATTATACTCACCGTTAAAAAGGCCTATTATAATTTTTTATCATGCCAGGAAAACATGCTTCTCAGAAAACAACTGCATGAAAGCAACAAATCAAAACTCGATCTGGTGAGAAAGCTTTTTAAAAGCGGTCAACGGCCGATCCTTGATGTTTCCAAAGCAGAAATAGGGTATGCAGAAGCCCTGCTTGATTATGAAAAAGCGAAAAACAACTACCGTTCAGCGCGCATTCAACTCTATATGGCCATGGGAATCAAGAATATAGGAACTGATATCGTTCCGGAAGATATCGACAATTTACCGCAGCTTAAATACTCGGAGAAAGAACTCTTCAAGCTTGCAGAATCATACAATTACAACCTTCAAACAATTAAAATTTCGCGGGAAGTGGATAAACTCAAGATTGAAATTGAAAGGGCTCAGCGATATCCGGATATAAGTTTACTACTCGGTCTCGCGTATCGAAATACCGCTGTTTACCAGAATGACTCATTCAAAGGTTTTGTTGACGAAGAAAACTGGGAATTAAAAGTTGCTCCATCAATAAAGATAAGTCTACCACTGTATACATCAGGGGTCATAACATCCAGGGTAGACGCAGCGATGAGTAACTATAATCAGACCATTTACAAAGAAAGACAGATACGCATGAATCTGGACAACCAGATACTGGATAGCGTAAAAACCCTTGAAGAATTACAAAAACAGATTGAAATGTCAAAATTAATAATTGAAAATGCTAAAAAAAACCTGCTTATGGCAGATAAAAGCTATGAATCGGGATCAACATCACTGCTTGATCTTCAAGATGCTCAAATGAGGGTCATATCTGCTGAAATTGGATATATTAACAGTAAATATCAATATTTACTGACCATTGCGCAACTGGCAAATACCATAGGCCTTGAGGAAGAATTTTTATGCGAAAAAAAATAGTACTAAATAAAAAAATAATATCAATTGCTTCTGCACTCATCGGCATATTGCTTATTTTTCTCATCGCTCGAAGCTGCGGTGATGAAAAAAAACTGATTTACGAATATGAAAAAATAGGATATGGAACCATTCAAAAAACGATAACAGCATCCGGGTCACTCCAGGTTTATGGAGTCGAGCTTGTCCTCATCAAAATTGGAGGCATAATATCCAACATTTATGTAGAGGTGAATGCGCCCGTAAAAAAAGGACAACTTCTCGCAAGAATTGATTCTTCCGGTATTGACCAGAACCTCGAAAGAATGAAAAGGCGGCTGGAGTCTGCTCAACTTGAACTTCAGAAAGCTGAAAGTGATTATGAAAGCAAAAAAAGCATGTACGCGGAAAACCTGATTTCCAAACAGGGAATGGAAAATGAAGAACTGAACTACAAGACCATACTTATTAAATATAAACAGACAAAATTTGAGTACGATCTGGCGAAAAAGGATAAGAATAATACGTTAATCTACTCTCCCATCAATGGTGTTGTCTTAAGTATTAACGGTAACATAAACCAACCAATTGGGACGAATCAAGAAATGTTTAAAATTGCCCCCAGTCTGAAAAAAATGCTTCTTATAATAGATGTTGACGAATCAGATATAGGGATGGTGGAAAAAAACCAGGAAGTTGTTTTTTCGGTAAGCGCATATCCGGATGAAACATTTAAAGGTAAAATCCTGGATGTAAACATAAATCCAATAAATAAAAGCGGCATCGTATCGTACCAGTCCCGTGTGCTGTGTGACAATAATGAACTCAAACTGAAACCCGGAATGTCTGCTTCAGCAACGGTAATCATTAAAACCAAAAAAAATGTTTTAAGGGTGTTAAATCAGGCTTTTATTGTTTCTCCGGTTGAAGTAACTTTTGATGAAACCGCCAAGTACGTTTGGAGAAAAAAATCAAACCTGATTGGCGATTTACCGGTTGAGCGGGTAAAAGTTGAGACCGGGCTGGTCGGGAATATGTATACTGAAATTCTGAAAAACCTCAAAAAAGGCGATAAAATCCTTATTAAAGTTGCACAGGAACAATCTGATTAAAACGTATGAATAATATTATTAAAGTTCGTGAAATCATTAAAACCTACTACCTCAGTGAGGAGGTTAAAGTTAGAGCCTTAAAAGGTGTTTCCCTTGACATAAAAAGGGGTGAATATATTGCCGTCATGGGCGCTTCCGGGTCAGGCAAGTCGACCTTTATGAATATCCTTGGTTTTCTTGACACACCGACATCGGGGAAATACGTCCTTGACGGGATCGACGGGTCTTCATTAAATAAAGACCAGAAAGCCGAAATAAGGAACAGAAAGATTGGCTTTGTCTTTCAGGGTTTTAATTTATTGCCCAGGACATCAGCCCTTGAAAATGTTGAACTGCCTCTTTTTTATAAAGGTGGAACAACAGACAAAGAAGCCAGAAAAAAAGCAAAAGAATATCTCGATATGGTTGGACTCTCCGGAAGAGAAGAACATTTTCCCAACAGGCTGTCAGGTGGCGAGCAGCAACGGGTTGCCATTGCCAGGGCGCTGGTGACGAACCCGGCGATAATCCTTGCGGATGAGCCGACGGGAAATCTCGATTCAAAAAATACAGCAGAAATTATGGATCTTTTTACCCATTTGAATGAAAATATGGGGATTACTATAATTATGGTGACTCACGAACCGGATGTCGCGCGGTATGCTAAACGTAAAATAGTTTTTAAAGATGGTGAAATCATTACTGATGTTTCAGTTCCAAAAACTATTAAGAGAAAAAGAATAAAAGGCAAAGGTTTAACCAAAAAATAAAAAATTCTGCTCAATTTTTCATATTTACTACCAATATTCTTAAAAATTCTTACTCCTTCTGAAACCTGATAGTACACGATATTCCTTATTGATAAAAAATTGAAAATTATCTAAAAATTGTTTTTTTTAAATTTATTAAGACATAATTCGTTAATTCCGATAATATTTACAAATAGATAAAAAATTTGTAATATAAAAATCTGGTATATAGCTTAACTATCTGGAGTGTAAATAAATGATGCAGGAGTTGAATGGTGAAAGAAGTTCAGGCTATAAACAGGTTTAAAAAATTTCTACAGGTTGAAAAAGGATTATCTGATAATTCTGTTTATTCGTACACCTATGACTTAAAAAAACTCAGCGAATTCCTTTCATCAAGGAATAAAGACATGCTTGATGCGACCCAGGAAGATATTCAGCAGTTTCTAGCTTTTGAAAAAACAAAGAAAAAAAATTCCGAGAGAACCCTTGCTCGATCTCTTGCCGCAATACGCCAGTTTTACAATTTTATTTCTGATAATTTCGGTGAAATTGACAATCCAACATCAAAAATTGAATCACCTCATATTGAGAAAACCCTTCCAGATTTTTTAACGGTTAAGGAAGTTGATAAGCTTTTCAGTTCAATTTCAGAAAACGATATATATGAACTGAGGGATAAAACAATATTTGAATTGCTTTATTCCTGCGGCCTTCGTATCAGCGAAGCGATCGAATTAACCTATTCCAGCATCAATTATGAAAATTCTTTTATAAGAATCATCGGCAAAGGCAATAAAGAGCGGATTGTTCCTGTAGGTGATGAAGCGCTGCGTCTTATCAAAAAATACATTCATGAATCACGTCAGGATATACTGGGAACAAGAGAAAGTGAATATTTATTCATCAGTAAAAAAGGGTCAAAACTTAATCGTAAATCAGTCTGGAGATTATTAAAAAATTATGTAACCCGGACGAAAATAAAGAAAAATATTACCCCTCACACCTTGCGCCATTCATTTGCAACACATCTCATTGAAAACGGCGCGGATCTGCGTTCGGTTCAGGAACTCCTCGGGCACATGGACATATCGACAACTCAAGTTTATACTCATCTGGCCAAGAACAAGCTTCAATCGATTCATAAAAAATTTCATCCGAAAGCGTAATCTTGTGCCCTGCAGAATTTAACAGATAAAGAACATACTGCAGGGCATAACATTTCACCCTCAACCTGCCGATACAATTAATACATTAATTCATCGAGGAATTACATACTATGACCTTAAGAAATGCGCACTTCCCGATCATTTTCTTTGTACTGTTTTTTTTCTCCTGTGTCGCCCCTGACTTCCAGGTAAGGGACCGATCAACCCAGCCCCGTTCGGAATATACGGTCCGAGTGTTGCTCATGGAAACTCCTGAAACCATCACCCTAACTTCCAGCAATACAATAACGATCTCTCAAAAAAGCAACGGAAGAATTCTTCATCAATCATCCGGAAAAAATATTAAAATCAACTATGAAAGAACAGAATGCTCCCTGACAGTAACAACTGAAAACAATATTCTTTATTTAAATGAAAAACCATATCGTGGGAAAATTGAAATAATACCAAAAAGTGGAAAAATAAGCATCATCAATGTTATCGATTTAGAGGATTATCTGTGCAGTGTTGTTCCAGGAGAAATCCCGTCATCGTGGCCAATGGAAGCATTAAAAGCACAGGCAATCGCAGCACGGACATACACGATTTATCATATGATAAACAGCAGATTTCCCGATTTTGACCTGGACGGGACGACCAATTTTCAGGTATACAAAGGGCTTGCAGTCGAAAACAATAAAACTGATCAGGCGGTATTTGACACAGCAGGACAAATCCTTGTTTCGAAAAATAAACCGATACTTACCTATTTTCATTCAACATGCGGAGGAAAGACTGCGGACGATGCTCATGTATGGAAAGGTAATGATCTGCCTTATCTTAATGAAGTCACCTGCCATTATTGTAAAAATTCGCCCTCGTATGAATGGACAACCGATTTAACACTTTCTGAAATATCAAATGCGCTGAATGCAAAATACAGAAGGATAGGAAAAATTCGAAAAATATCATTTCACCGTGAATCAGAAAGAATTACCGACGTGACCATACAGCACACGCAAGGAACCATTCACCTGACCGGAAATAATTTCAGAATGCTTTTCCCGCAAAAAGTAATAAAAAGCCTTTTTTTCAGTTGCGAAAAAAACGGTCAGAAGCTGATACTTCACGGGCATGGCTGGGGTCATGGGGTCGGGATGTGTCAGTATGGAGCAAAAGGAATGGCTGAAGAAGGAAAATCATACCAGGAAATCCTTGATCATTACTACATTCAAACCGGCATGATCTGCATCTATGATACACACCGATCATATCTTGCCGGTAATTGATAATGAATAACGGTGGATTTACTTTAGATGATTTCGATTTCACGCTTCCTGATGAATTGATTGCCCAGTACCCGGTTGAACGCCGCGACGATTCCCGCCTTTTTATTTTAAACAGAAAGTCAGGTTCGTTTACCCACAAAAAATTTAATAACATCACCGATTTCATTCATGAGAATGATGTCATTGTACTCAATGACGCGCGTGTTCTTGCCGCAAGGATATTCTGCCTCAGAAGCGGAGGCGGAAAAGTTGAATTAATCCTCACATCAAAACAATCCGATAAACAATGGCAGGTGATCAGCAACAGAACCAGGAGATTGAAAAACGGTGAAATACTACATGCTTTGAAAAATCCTGAAATTACGTTAACGATCACGGGACGTTCTGAGAATTTACTAAACGTTGAGACCAGCGTTCCCCTGACCGAAGAAATTTTATATACAATCGGCGAAATGCCTCTGCCTCCCTATATCAAACGATCCGGGAATGAAGATGATTTTTACCGCTACCAGACAGTATATGCGGCGAAACCCGGTGCCGCTGCTGCCCCAACCGCAGGCCTGCATTTTACTGAAGAGATCCTTGATCAAATTGCAAAAAAACATGCACGGATTGGACACTGCACCCTCTATGTTTCGTGGGGGACGTTTCAGCCTGTCCGCACAAAGGACATCTCGGCCCATACCATGCACAACGAACACTACTTTCTTCCTGAATCAACAGCAGAGATGGTAAACAATGCCCGTGAACAGGGCCACAGAATAATCGCTGTCGGGACCACGGTCCTGCGCGTACTGGAAAGCACCTTTGTCAACGGAAAGAACATACCCGGCCCTGGTGAAACAAATATATTTATTTATCCTCCCCATGAAGTTAATTCAGTCGATGCCCTTATCACGAACTTCCATACGCCTAAATCAACACTTCTTATGCTCGTAGCCGCATTTGCCGGTTATGAAACAATTATGCATGCCTATGAAACTGCGGTTGAAATGAAATACCGTTTTTTTTCTTACGGCGACGCCATGTTTATTATGTAAACCCGGACCGATCTATTTTCCCAAAAAGAGTTAAGACTTCTTGACAAAATGTTATTAGTAAATGTAACTGCATATATATTCTGTGATCACGTCGTCGAGGGCAAACTGCAACAGACATGAATAAAGACATCAAAATAATGATAGAATTGCAAAGATACTGGCAGAATATACTCAATGAAAGAAAAAAGATTGATTCATACAATAAATCACTTGAATTCTGGAAAGTTGAGCTGCTAAAAAAAGAAAAGGAATCAGCGGCCCTTCAAAAAGAAGTCCAGAACTTAAAAAACGAACTGAAAAAAAACGAACTGGAGCTGGCGAGTTTTAATGAAAAAATAAAAAAACTCGACCAGAAGAAAAAGCTGATACATACCGAAAAGGAGCTCACTGCTGTTGACCATGAAATCACCACGGTAAAAGAAGAACAGAGCAAACTTGAAGATATCACTATTGACCTCATGGACGAACATGATGAAAAAGAAAAGCAGCTTGAAGTACTTTCCGGAAAGTTGCCCGAGACAAGAAAAAAAATTGAAAATGACACTGCGGCAATACTGAAAAATATAAAAGAAGCTGAACTCGTCATCAGCCAAAATAAAGAAAAATTTGATGATCTCATACAGGGTTTAACTGCCACCCTCCAGGGAAAGTTTGCCAAATTGCTCAACTCCAAATCCGGTATCGGTGTTGCCGAAGTCATGAACGATGTCTGTACCGGATGTAATTTCAAAATTCCTGCTTCTCTCGCTCTTGATGCAGCAAGGGACGAAAAAATATCGAACTGCACCAATTGCGGGAGATATATTTACAAACAGTAATTAATCGGAGAACAAACATGCTTTTAAGTATAGACAGGGTGCTCCAGCTCCTTTCAGAGGGAAAAAGTCTTGATAAAATTGCCGAACTGGCAAACTGTACTATTGCCGATGTGCAAAATGTCATCGAGGAGACCAGAACATTGCTGGGAAAGAGCAATAAGGCGCTGTCAAAAAAAAAGATCATTATCAAAAAGGGCAGGGATGAATCTGATTCAGGCAGGCCCGGTCTCGCATCTGAACAAAATGGCGCCGCAGAAGACCTGTTTCAGGGAGCGGAATTATCGGCCGTGCCCCTGGGATCAGCCCTAACGATCTACACTGACGGCGCTTCAAAAGGGAACCCCGGGCCTTCCGGTATCGGGATTGTTATTTATGACAATAACGATCACCAGGTCGGTAAAGTGTCCCTGTATATCGGCAATGGGACAAACAATTCAGCAGAATATAAAGCGATCATCAGGGCGCTTAAAATCGCCAGGTATTTTCAGGCAAACGATTTAAAAATACGTACCGATTCCGAGCTGGTCGTGAAACAGATCAATGGCGAATATCAGGTAAAAAATGAAAACATCCGCCCATTGTATAATGAAGCGGTTTCCCTCATCGCGTCGCTCCCGAAAGTCAGAGTGGAACATGTTACCAGGAATCTCAACGACAAGGCTGATTTTCTTGCGAAAAAGGCATCTTCCGCGATAAAACGGATATAACACGCCCATGGGAAAAAAATGGGTTATAACCGATATCGATCAATCCGTTGTAGCCGGGAATGCTGAAACAGCTGATATAAACATCCCCCTTGCCGAACTCCTTTTCCGCAGAGGCATCCGCACCCCTTCTACAATTACATCCTTCCTGAACCCCAGACTTTCGTCAATGCACAGCCCTTTTCTCATGAAAAATATGGACAGGGCGGTTCAGCGTTTGCGAATAGCAATTGATTCGAATGAAAAAATCGGAATATTTGCTGATTCTGACCTCGACGGCATGACATCCCTGACTGTTCTGTACTCCATGCTCAATAAAATGGGGGTTGCTGTTTATTACCGTTTTATAAAAAATAACGAAACCTATGGAATGACTGAAGAAATCATCAATGAATTTGCGGAGCAGGGCATTACCCTGCTCATTACGGTGGATTCGGGCATCCGGGATGTCAATGAAATTGCGCTTGCGAGAAGCTCGGGAATTGACGTTATTGTTACCGATCACCATGAGCCGGATGTCATCCTTCCCGACGCGATAATTTTAAACCCGAAGCAGAAAGACTGCCTTTATCCGTTCAAAGAACTCGCGGGGGTAGGGGTGACGTTCAAACTGTGCCACGCGTTTCTTTACAGCTACCTTCCCGGATATGATATGCATTTTGTTCTCATTCATTACAAACAAAAGAATTTCAATATTAAAATAATTAAAAACGGGATCATGATCGACGAGGTAGCGCTGCTTGTGCCGGAACAGATACCGCCGTTTCTTTCAGAGTATGCGGAGAATTCCCTGTTTCTGTATCACTGCAGTGAAGATGAAACCGGGGATGTTGAAAAACTGTTATCCGGCTACCCGTTGAAAAAATTCTCTGAATTTTTTGCGGCAACAGTATCGGCCAATAATCATTCAAACATCACTACAGACGCAGCGGCGCTTATGGGCAGCATTAATGGAATGTACGCGGTTTTCAGTGATATTCATCTGACCTCCTCGACCAAGCTGTTCAGCTTCTTATACACATCCCTCGGGTTTATATCAATCGGGACCATAGCCGATGTGGTACCGCTTACTGATGAAAACAGGGTACTGGTCAAACACGGAATCGCTTCACTCAACCGGACTGCTCACCCGGGATTGACTGTGCTGATCAACGCCAGAAATATCACCTCAAAGACCATAGCCTGGGAGATCGCCCCGCTCCTCAATACTCCCGGAAGGTTCGGACTGACTGAACTGACGGAACAGTTTTTCCTGCCGACGGGGAATTCAAAAATTGAAAAAATTATTCAGCAGATTAAAGACCTCAACGAAAAAAGAAAAACCATGGTCAATGATATTTTTAAAAACGAACTTGCACAGGTTGAAAACGGGAATGAGTCCTATAACAATTTTATATTTACCAAAAGCGATATTCCTGATGGGATCGCAGGACTCATCGCCCTGAGGCTGTCTGAAAATAAAAAAAAGCCATCAATTGTTGTGTCAACACAATCTGAAACAGGAGTATACAAAGGATCAGGCCGCTGCTCTGGTGACTTTGATTTTTTTTCGGTTGTTGAGCCTCTGTCTGGATATTTTGAAAGAATAGGCGGCCATGCTCAAGCATTCGGATTCACCATCAATTATCACAATATCAATGATGCGATGAAGAGAATTGACGAGGCCCTTGTCGAGCACGATATGCACGAACAGGAACTTGCTATCGATTTTGAGATCCATATTTCCAGTATAAAACAGGAGCTCATTAATCAGCTTGCCCTTCTTGAGCCATTCGGCAAAGCGAATGAGGAACCGCTTATCCTTTCAAAAAATGTAAGATTGTCGCAGTTTTCACGTTTTGGCCTGGAAAACAATCATGGAAGGGCCGCGGTTGAAGAAAATCCGGATATTTCGCTCGTGGGATGGAGGATTGCTGACGGCATGGAAGAAATCTTCATCTCAAACAGAAGTATTGATGTGGTCTATTCTCTGGAAGCACGCGAATTCAACAATAAAAAATATATACAGCTCATAATCATCGACTACCGGCTCCATGAACCGCAATCATTCTGAAGCGGTCCTGATTCCCTGCAGTATAATCTCAATGCGATCGATTTTTTTATAACCCCAGGGAGTATCCATGACCTCGGTGTTCCCGACTCCATACACCTTAATCCGGGAAGGGTCAATGCCGTTTTTCTGGAGATACTGGGATACGATACCGGCTTTGTAGGCAGAAACCCCTTTTGTATCACGAAAACTCGTATGCCCGGCGATAACCGCTGAAATTCCTGAATCAGCCTTTAAAACAGAAATTACTTCGTTCAGATCGTCTTTTCCAACTTTGGTGATTGTATAGGCCCCACCGCGGAAAAGATTTCGGTCAAGCATGACTTTTCTATAATTATTGCCTTTTTTTTCAAAAGACAGCAAAACATCTTTTTTAACAGTCTTAGACTGTTTTTTATACTGGTCACGTTCCATGATCACGATCCGATCGCGAATTTCACGCGCTTCGGCAAGAAAGGGGAGGGTCTCAAACTTTACGCGGGCCATTGATGCCTTGTAATACGCAGTTACAAAATTTTTATCGCGAAAATACTTTCTTGCGTCAAGCAGTTCCACCAGGGCATCACTGTAAATATCATAGGGAATATAGGGCCTTAATTTCAGATTATTGTCAATCTGAATGAGTAGTTGCTGAGATTTACGAATCTGTTCTCTTGCCTCTTCTTCGGTAAAGGCAAAAAGGTACATGGGCAGAAATATCACCGCTGACAAAATGAATAATATTATTCTTGTTCGCATTTATTTTCCGGTTTTTAAAATTGTATTGTCGTAGATTTGTTTCGAATAATAAAGTTCAAGCCGTGCCTCAATTTTTGAAAAATAAGACCCGGCAATTTTTATCTGATAATACGCCTCATCCACCTGGTTCTTTTCCAGATACTTTCTGGCTTTAATAATGCCTTTTTCAATAATTTCGATGTCCTTTTCGGCTATTTGACCGGCGATACTTTTTTTTACGCCATCAAGCTCCTGTTCAACCATACTTATGGTTGCCGTTACTTCTTTTACTGTATATTGTGCTTCAGGCTGCCCCGTATCATAGAGCTGCTGATACGAAGGCATTGCTGAAACGACAATAATCAGTATTGCCACAAAAAATATTGAAAATTTATTACTCATAACCGTCATTTTTTATAAAATTTATCGTATATATAGTTGAACTCTATAATACTTTAAAGGTCAATTAAAATTTTATTATTCGCTCTAATGAAATTCTTTTAAAAATAAGTGCTTGATTTAAAAGCCCTTCATCCCTATAATATCAAATAATAATTTATTTCACATTGCTCAATGATCTAATTAAGGGGATTTGATATGGACATAGAAATAAAAGACGATGACAGCCTTGTTAAGATCATCGTAAATGGAGATATAGAAATGATGACAATCAAAAGTTTCAAGCAGAAACTTTTTGAAATAGGACAGCAGATAGATAAAGACATAGAAATAGATCTTGCCAACGTTGATTATATAGATTCTTCCGGTGTCGGCGTTCTTATCAGCCTTCTCAAACTTCAAAAGAAAAAGGGAAAGAACCTGTTTATAAACAAAGTGAGCTCAAAAGTCCTGAATGTACTTAAACTCAGTTCTCTCTCCGACGTTTTCAACATCTGATGACCAACCACAGAATAGGATGCGGCTTTGATGTGCATGCCTTTGCCGAAGGAAGGGATTTAATACTCGGCGGCGTAAAAATTGATTATCACCTCGGGCTGCAGGGGCATTCAGATGCGGATGTTTTAACCCACGCCATAATGGACGCGCTTCTGGGGGCGGCATCACTGCCTGATATCGGACAGCTTTTCCCGGACACATCCGCCGCTTACAAAAACATCAACAGCCTTTTATTATTGAAGGAAGTTTACGGACATCTCGCTGAAAAAGAGATCGCCATCGTAAATGTTGACGCTACCATAATCTGCGAAAAACCCAAAATCGCCCGCTACATACCTGAAATGAAAACACGCCTGTCAACCGCCATGGGGGGCCTCAGCCCTGAACGGATCGGCCTCAAAGGAACAACCACCGAAGGACTCGGTTTTACCGGTCGCGGGGAAGGTATCGCGGTCCAGGCCGTAGCGCTAATTTGCCTTAATGCTTCCAGAACCGGGGAGTGAACAGTACCAGCACGGTGTACAACTCCAGCCTTCCCACAAGCATCGCGAAGGAAAGGGTCCACTTAACATATCCCGGATAAAACGCGTAGTTTTCGGCAGGGCCGATTTTTCCGAATCCCGGTCCGATGTTTCCCAGTGTCGCCAGTGCCGTGGAAAAAGAAGTGATCAAATCCTGACCTGATGTCGCGACAGTCAGGGAAATTATCAGCAGAATAAAGACGTACAGAAAGAAAAAACCGGAAATCGCATAAACGATGTTCTTCCTGACGACATTTCCGCTGATCCGGAGCGTGAAGACGCCGCGTGGATGGAGCAGAAACTTCATTTCATTGAATCCCTGCTTTAAAAGAGTAACGATACGGATCACTTTTATACCGCCTCCGGTGGAACCGGAACAGCCGCCGATAAACATTAAAAAGAAAAGTATCATCTGGCTTAAAAAGGGCCACTGCTCGAAATCGGTGGTCGCGAAACCGGTCGTGGTTAAAATCGAGGCGGCCTGAAAACTGGCGAAACGAAAACAGTCCCCGGCTGAACCGTAAAAACTTCGCAGGTTGAACGCAATTAACAGTGTCGACACAACAAAGATGAGAAGGTAAATTTTAAACTCCGTGTTGTGCTTTAAATAATGGAGCCTCCCGGTCAATACCCTGAAATGGAGGGTGAAGTTGATCCCGGCAAAAATCATAAACAGTGTGATCACACCGTCAATATAGGCGGAATTGTAATGGCCCACGCTGGCATTTTTCGTTGAAAAACCGCCGGTCGCAAGGGTGCTGAAGGTGTGGGTAAGAGCGTCAAAGAGGTCCATGCCGCCGAAAAGAAGCAGGACCGTTTCAGTTACCGTAAAGCCGATATAGATAAACCACAAAATTTTTGCGGTCCCTGCGATTCTCGGAGTCAGTTTATCAACAGTAGGGCCGGGTGCTTCAGCCTTGATCAGCTGCAGGCCGCCGATCCCGAGAATGGGAAGGATCGCGACAGAAAGGACCACGATCCCCATCCCGCCGAGCCAGTGGCTCAGGGAGCGCCAGAAGAGAATCGAACGGGGCATGCTTTCGATGTCGGTCAGGATCGAGGCCCCGGTTGTGGTGAAGCCTGACATTACCTCGAAGTATGCGTCAGTGAACGAAGGGAAAGCACCGGAAAGAGTCAGGGGCAGGGACCCGATTAATGCCGCGAAGATCCAGCTCAACGTGACAAAGACGAAACCGTCCCTGGTGGACATCAACTCGGTTTTAAGTTTCCTGAAACGATATAAGAAGATCAATGCCAGTGAGCAGGATACGGCTATTACAATCACGAAGGCATTGAAAGACTCCATCTCCTGGTAGTACAAAGCCAGTATGGCCGGAACAATCATAAAACAGGATATTATAATGATCAGGAGTGAAATAATTTTAAGCTGTAATCTGACATTCATCTGGTTTTACTGGCTGATAAAGAGTTCTTCCAACTTCGAAATTGAGTCTTTTCTGGCTATGGTAATGACCGTGTCACCCGGTTGAATGGAAAAATTTCCGGTAGGAATTATATCCTCGTCATGCCGGATCACCGATAAAATCAGGGAGTTGTCAGGCATGGGCAGTTCCTGTATTTTTTTCTCTGAAATGGGGCTTTTCTGGTCAACCGAGAATTCAATGACTTCAGCTTTTCCGTTAAACAGGGTATGCACGGATTTGATGTCACCCCTGCGTATATATTTCAAAATCGCATCAACGGTACTGTTCTTGGGACTTATTGTCGCGTCAATTTCAAGCTTGGAGGCAATGGGCAGATAATTGGACTTGGTAACAAGGGCCACCGATCGTTTAATGCCGAGGCTCTTGGCGTAAACGGAAGTGAGTATATTCAGCTCCTGGTTATCGGTCGCGGTGATGATCAGGTCATGCCGGTCAAGCTGTTCCTCGCGGAAGATGTCTTCATCCGAAACATCAGCATTGATGACCAGAGCATCAGGGAATTCGGCGGACAGCCTCTTGCAGTTTTCATACCCGCTGTCAATGATGGTTATCTTTCTTCCGGTTCTGATAAGATAGCGGCAGACCAGGGAGCCGATCTTCCCGCCGCCGACGATAATTATATTGTCGATCTTGTCGCTCTTGCGTCCCACTTTGATGAATATTTTGGTAAGATTGTCTTTTGTAGCGAGCAGGTATATATTGTCGTTCTCCCGTATTACGGTGTCACCCGAGGGGATGATAAAAGAATCGCCGCGAAGAATTCCGGACACGAGAAAGGACTCGGTGAGCGTTTTCCTGATTTCCTTAAGGGTCCTGTTGCAGAAAAACGACGACTTCTCGACAATTATATTGCGCATCTGGATGTCTTTTTTCTGGAAAAGCATGACATCGCTGTTGGCGCCGAGAGCAACGGTGTTTGCGATGAGGCGGGCGGTTTCGACTTCAGAGTTAACAATAAAATCGATGCCGAGGAAAGGCTTTTCGAATATCTTTCCTTTTGAGTAATCAAGGTTCCTGACGCGCGCGATTTTAAAGGGGACGGTGAATTCATTCGCGACAATTGCGCAGGTGATCATGTTCATTTCATCAGAATTGGTGACACTGATAAAAAAATTGGCGCGGTCAATCCCGGCGCGTTTCAATGTTTTAATGCTCGTGCCTTCATCGTTGATCACCATGCAGTCAAGATGGTTAGACACGTAATTGGCCCGTTCGGTATCCTTTTCGATTAATACGACATCTTTTCCTTCTGAAATGAGCTCACTGGCGATTTGGAAACCGACAACGCCGGCTCCGAGTATTACAACGTGCATTAAGAAAATCCTTCAATTCATTGATTATATACATAAAACATGAAGCTTAATTCATTCAAATATTTACAACAATCCAGAAGGTACTTCTGTATGATCTATATTAGATAGAGGATTTCTATAATGCAAGACATTTACTGCATATATCATTAAATATCAGGAAGTGTTGTAATGGTGAATGGAGAGCAGTGAAATAATAAACAGGCATCCCTGATTTAAGGGATGCCTGTTTATTTATTGATTATTTGAACCAGATCATCGGGAATACCGTAACCTTATCACTGGTATCGTCTCCAAATGCGGATCCCCCTGTTGAAGAGACCCACGCATAAAGCGTGGAAAAACTATCAGCATTAACCAGAGCCATCATACGATATTCGCCGAGCATTATATCACCATCATAACCTGAATACAGCATAAAGTCCTGAGTGCTTAGTGCACTGTCGCCAATTTTTACGTTAACATAGGTAACTGCCTGCTGGTCGTTGGTAAACGTTATTTCAAATAAGCACGCTTTTGCTCCGGAAGGGACATCAAAAGAAGCAGCGCTAGCAAATGAATTACATTTCACATCATCTGTTCCACCATCCAGGGTTCCTCCGTCAATGTGTGTTGTTGGATCAGTTCCTCCTTCAAAAATAACCGGCATCGCATTTGAAACTGCTGTTGAAATTTCAGAGTCGACCTCTGCTTTGGTGTAGTAATCGCTTAAATCCACATCAGCGCCTGAACCGCCAGAACTTCCGGAATCAGAATCACATGCGGTAACAAGCAATAACACAACGGAAAGACAAAAAAAGAGAGACAGAATTTTTTTCATGAAAATTCCTCCAATAAAAATTAATTTATTTTTTTAATTCTGCGGTACGGGGTGTGCAGAAACGGTAGTTGTTGTTAATTTTTTATTTGGAAAAGGGAGAAATGTCAAGAAATTAAATTAAGATTATATATGAAATCATAGATCTCCAAGGTGAACCGTCTTACCAGGGACAACCGCACGACTGGTCATATAAGACAGTGCCGTTATTATGAACTGAATATTTTCAGACTTCCGATAGGTACGTGCTCATCACGTTATTTACAAAATTGACTCATCACATGGTTTACAGTATTTGCATTATACGCAAGCCCTGTTTTTAGTTTAATTAGCTATCAATAATAGATACCGATTTTTTATTTTACAAGACTTTTCTTGAGGCACTAAAAAAACCTTTTTCATTACCACATATACATGAAAAAGATTACGACAATAAAATTAATTTTGCAAAACAAATGAATATAATATAGAGTTTTTTTTAATTATTATATCAAAAAAAAGCGCTTGACTCTCTGCGCACCGATGAGTCAATAATGTTAACCTCATAATTTTAATTTATGAAATATATAACATGATTGGGTGATTTGCATGAACTATGATAGAACTATATCAAGAGATAAAATTTTTCTTTTTTATAAAAAATCATCGTTAATTATTTTTATTACTATTTTTCACTCTTTCCGGATTCCTGGGATTTACAACCCATCGAATACGGATTTAATATCCCTGAAATTGAACTGCTGAATGATCTTCAATCT
>Ga0209203_1000222_pt1 | contig 49954 bp, 50 predicted proteins | sample AD_UKC109_MetaG_FD_184423 | JGI IMG/M metagenome (GOLD analysis project Ga0209203, IMG submission 184423) | Active sludge microbial communities of municipal wastewater-treating anaerobic digesters from Hong Kong - AD_UKC109_MetaG (SPAdes)... | ecosystem: Engineered > Bioreactor > Anaerobic >... | reverse complement strand
CAAAGCATTATTTATCGCAATGGAGCCAATGACGGTTTTCATGAAGCCATCGGTGATACTGTCGCTTTATCAATTACGCCGGATTACCTGCACCAAATCGGACTGCTGGACGAAGTGCCAAAAAGCGAAAGTGATTTAGGAATGCTGATGAAAATGGCGTTAGACAGAGTGGCGTTTTTACCATTTGGTTTAATGATAGATCAATGGCGTTGGAAAGTATTCAACGGTGAGTTTTCCGAAGATGACTATAACAAAGGTTGGTGGCAGCTTCGCAACCATTATCAAGGTGTCAAAGCGCCTGTTGAAAGAACTGAAAATGATTTTGATCCGGGTGCCAAATACCACATTCCGGGCGGAACACCATACACTCGTTACTTCCTGGCACATATTCTGGAATTTCAGTTCCACAGAGAATTGTGTAAAGCAGCGGGTTACGAAGGTCCGCTTCACAATTGCTCCATTTACGGTAACAAAGAAGCCGGAGCAAAGTTAATAAAAATGCTGGAAATGGGTGCCGCACAACCGTGGCAAGATGCTTTGGAAGTGGTGGCGAACTCTCGTGAGATGGACGCAACAGCTGTATTGGATTATTTTGCACCACTCAAAGTTTGGCTAGATGAACAAAACAAAGGCCGCGATTGTGGCTGGGAATAACTTGAAATACACCATTATGGAATCACCTGTTGGCAAACTATTGCTGGCAGGTGATGACTCTGGGTTGCAAAAAATTCAGTTTGAAAATAACATTCAAATTGATAAAAACTGGCAAAAAGACGATAAGCACTTTACAGAAGCATCTAAGCAATTGAACGAGTATTTTTCAGGGGAAAGAAAGCAATTTGACATTAAACTCAATCTTCAGGGCACTGAGTTTCAAAAGCAAGCATGGCAACAATTACAAAAGATTGAATACGGAAAAACCAAGTTTTATGCCCAAGTTGCTGAAGAAATGAATCGACCCAAAGCTGCCCGTGCCGTCGGCTTAGCAAACAACCGCAACCCAATCCCGATAATCATTCCATGTCATCGAGTTATCGGTAAGAACGGCAACCTCACAGGCTTCGCCGGAGGCTTGGATGTTAAACAGCAATTACTGAATTTGGAGAATTCAAATAAAGCTTAATATTGGTTAATGTTATCCTGCATGATAAAATCCCACAGTTATATTAGAAAAATTTGAATGAAACACACAATAATCTTTATTAGTTTAATATTGCTGTTGGCCTCTTGTATTGAAAAGGAAAAGTCTCAGTCAATTTCAAAACCCAAAGATATTGTTGTGGCTGCACACTATTTCGCCTCAGAATGGCCGAAAACTTTTTGGCAAGAGTTTGAAGAAAAAGACGTTGAAGGAGATTTTCAGCAGATAAAAAATGATGGTTTTAATACACTAATCTTTGTTGTACCCTGGGTCGGGTTTGAGACAAACTTTAATCAAGATATGACTACAAGTAATCCATGGATGTACAAAAGATTGAGTTTCCTTGTAGAAAAAGCTGTCCAGCTTGGTTTTAATTATATTTTACGAGTCGGATTTCCGCACGATTTCACCCCAGAAACCGGAACCAATATTATTCAGTTGTGTACAAATATTTATACTGATGAAGCCTACAAGAAAAAATGGAAAGATTTTCTTAAAAAAATCTACGAAGCAACAAAAAAATATCGAAACAACTCTGATGGAATCTTGGTTTCTTGGGAAGATTTTTGGTGCCCACATTTTGTGTTACCTAACTTACCAATTAATAATAGAATAAAATTAGCACAAGATATAGGTTATAGTGAGTGGTTGTTATCTCAGGACACAAATAAGGTTAAGTTAATACTCGGCGTTAATGAGTTGGATGAGTCTCAGATAGCGATTCCATCAAAGGAGGAAATGTCCTATTTGTATTACCTTGAATATATAGATATGAAGTTTGACGAGTTAATTTTGAATAGTACCAAAGAAATTTTCCCTGAAGCTGCTATGGAAATAAGGGTTGATAAAGACCCTATATTAAACTCATCTGGTAAAACAGTTTGGATTGAGCATGACCTTCATTTTGATGAAGAAAATCATAGAGGAACGTATTGGGCTCCTTTTTGGGGAGCGCAGAATAAAGGTGAGTTGTTATCTGCAAAAGAATCTCTTGCCAATTTTGAGTATTTTTTAAAAACAGTTACAAATTCAAATCAATCGAACAACCATGTTATCGAACAGTTTAACTTCACAGATAATACACCGTATTTTCCAAATAATGCTGAGATTAATTCCAATGAAATAGATGAGTTTTTATTAGATACAGTACCATTACTAAAAAAATATAGTAGTGGATATGGTCTATGGGCTTATAGAGACTATGCGGATAATGGTTTATATAACTCTTCTTTTGAGTATGGTTTACATGGGTGGGATATATCAGGTGATGTTGAGTTGATTGAATACACTGGAGAGAATAAAATAAAACTAAGCAAAGACTCAAATATTTCACAACTTTACAATCCATTTGAAAGACACATGTTGTTTAGTAGTTATAAGGAGCTAATCTTCTGCTTGGATTCAGAGCAAGAAGCTAATTTAACTCTATTATTAAATGAGAAAGAAAAAAAATTAGAGCTCAAAGAAGGTAATAGCTGTCATACAGTTGATATCTCAAAGCAGGAAAAAACAACTCATTTTAAATTTAAAGTCACATCGGATGAAGATATTATTATCGATAACATGAAATTGTATGGGTTTGTACAAAGACTCAAGGTATATGATGAATTTGGAAAAGAAAGTTTGTACTTAGACTCTATCCGAAAGATGAATAAGGAGCTCATAGGGAATGTGGAATAAGCCCAAAAAAACATTAAGAAGAATTTCTTTAATCTTAGCAATCATATCTTTAGCAGGAATGGTTTTTTGGTTGTTAGCGTGGTATATATGGATTAAAAAACCCGAATATATACAGTCTCTAGATGAAAAAATCCCAAATTATTATGAGCAAAGCATTCAAAGCCACAAAGAAAAGATTAGAAACTCAAAGACTAAAAGCGAGCAGATAGAGAATATCATTAAATTTATAAATGAATTTGATGAAACGACATCATTAAATAAAGTATATGGTTTTTTGGTTGAAATGTATGAACTGTTAATCAACAACTATATAGAAAACAACCAAAATGTTAAAGCACTTGAAACTGCGGAAAAGTGGGAACAAAAATACCCCTATGAGTTTCGAGCAAAATTTGCATACTTTAATTTGTTAAAGCAAACTGATAGCGAAAAGTCACTAGAGTATATTTCTAACATTTATAACAAGTATCCGGACATTAATGAAATTAGTACTCTTTATGCTCAAGCATTGATACAAAATGGCCATATTGCAGAGTCAATTAATATTGGGAGATTGCAAAAAGAAAGCTATATAGATAACTCAGAAATTGGCTTTATGTTTTTTTATAAAAATGATAAATACCCTAGTTTTCATGCAGATACAAAAATCTCCTTGCCATTGAAAAATGTAGAAAGAATTGGTAATCAGTATAGTGTTATCATGCAAAAAGAAATTAATAAAATAAAAGGATTAAGAATAGACATAGATGGCATGAGAGTTGGTTCAAAAATTAGCGACATCAAAATAGACCTAACAGTTGGTGGTCGGAAATATGAGAACTTGGAGTTCAAACCATTGAATCAAATTGTTGAAGCAGCCCATGGGTCTTTTAAACCAACCGGAACAGATCCGTATTTTGAAATTTTTATTCCTGAAGAGTTTAAAGGACAGGACATTCTAGCTGATATCAAGGCAACATTAACAATACAAAACCAACCGGAGTTTTTTCTGGAAAATATGCTTGATTCGGAAGAGTGGCAGTTTTTTTATTCAGAAAACAAGGACTTTTCAGAAGATAAATCAATAAAGTTTAAGGTTGATACCACTATTCATGACATTAGAGTAAAAGTAGAAGCTAAACTCGCCCTCCAGCCATTATCTGCTGAGTTTGTGAGATTGGATTTTCCGGCTGTTAGCGGGCTTAAATTCACAAACTTCAAAATTGAATTGGATGATGTAGTTATTGAAACAGACAAATACGTTGCCGCAAATAATTTGAATTATCTCCAGGAAGAAAGTACGATAAACGTAACTGGAAACGACCCCCATATTATTTTTAAGCTTAATACTTTAACCTCGATAAAAAGTGTTAATGTATATATGGAATTAGGAGAATAATATGGGTCGGCTAAAGATAATACTGATATTCAGTTTGACTTTGACACTGCCGGTAAATATTTTTGGTATATATTGGCTTAAAAAAACTTTCAAAACATATCATGAGCTTGATAAATTTGAAGTTACAATGGATAAAACAAGTAGGTTTTTTAGAGTTGGTAATGCTGAGTTTGATGATGCCATTCGTCGAATAAAAAGTGTTTTTAATCTCAGCGAAAAAGCAGACGTACAGTTATTAATCAATCAAAAAGATTTACATGCTTTATTTTCAGATTTACCAAAATCAGGTTTTGATGATAAAGACGATACCTATTTGATAATGGATAATGTTGTACTTAAAGGAAAAACCAGGCTTAGAGGCGATCATATTTATCACTGGGGTCTTGCTGATAAATCATGGCGATTTAAAACCTCGAAAAAAAGTGTTCACAACGGTATCAATAAATTTAATTTTGTTATACCAAAATCATTGGATTTATTATCAAACCATATGTCCTATGCTCTAGCAAAATCATTAGATCTTCTGGCGCCAGAAAGTAAGTTAGTCAGCTTTGCTGTTAATGGTAAAGAAAGAAGAAGCAAGTTGATGGTAGAGCAAATTGATGAAAGCTTTCTTCGAAAAAACCGTCGTATGCCAAACGACATCTACAAAGGCGATAATATCGGACAAAGTAAATACTTTGGCGTTGATGTCAGGTTATTTAATAATCCGGGTATTTGGGATAAGGCATCTTATAACAATCATTTTGATTCTGATAATAAAAAACCACTGCAAACAATGCTCCAAAACCTTTCGATGGGTGACTACAAAACTATGGATTTAAAGAGTTTTGCAGCATTTTCCGCCTTTATTGATTTGGCATCATCTTATCATCATGATCAAACTCACAACTGGATTCTTTATTATGATGGATATTTTGAAAAAATGTTTCCTATCGTATGGGATTCAACAGGTTGGAATAATCAACCAATTGATAAAGTCCACTTGAATATTATGTCATCGGATTTGTTAATAAAATTATTTGAAAACTATCAATTCATAGCGGAAAAATATCGGGTACTTGAGAGATTTTATTCTTCTGAGAAAGAGAGTTTTTTAGAGTCCTTGAAAATAGAAACAGCAAATTCTGAAGAACAGATACGAAGAAACGATAGCTCAATTTCTCTTTACAGTGATAAATTAGAGAGATCAAAAAAATATCTCGCGAAATTCAATTCGAAAATCATCCAAAAACTAGATGAGGTAGAAGCTTATTTTCTCGGCAAAGTGAGCATATCAGATTATAAATATTCTCTACCAGATGATTTATATACAGTCAGATTGCTTGTTGGAGGAAGCAAATTAATTACAAATATCCGGTTCCGGTTTAACGAATCAATTAATGAGCGGCCTCAAAGTGTACATGTTGAATATAAAAAAGGCAATCTCCTGCATACAGTTAATCTGGCGAACCAAACGAAATATGAAAATAACCAATTGAATATAAATATAGATTTGTTACCGAGAACTGAAAAGGATGATGCTTTTTTAGGAATTAAAACTATTTTTACAGAAGCAACTTATGATTTTATTTTTGAAGGAGTTAACACAAAATATATTGATTCGGTTGAACTTACATTTCTAAATTTGGATAAACAAACGATTCAGGTTGAAAAGGTTGAAAATATCGGCTCTATCAGTTTTAGACCGTCAAGTAAAAATATCATCAATAATACCGCTTTTAATCAACAAACCTGGACTGTCGAAAAACACTTTAGCGGATTTACAGAAATCAAAGACGATGTGGTTATTGAGCCGGGAACGCAGTTGGTTTTTGATGAAGCTGCCAGTTTAAGAGTTTTAGGAAAAGTTACAGCGATAGGCACAGCAGAGAACCCGATTGTATTTGATGCCAAGGACTCTTCAAAGCCGTGGGGAGCTTTTGCCTTGAAAGGGAAAAGAGCCGATGAGTCTGTTTTTAAACATGTCATATTCAAGAATGGCAGCGGAGATAAGGGTAGTTTACACGAATACACTGCTATGTTTTCAGTTCATGATGCGGATCGAATCTTAGTTGAAGACTCGGAGTTTTATGACAGCAAGTTAACTGATGACATGGTTCATGTTATCTACTCTGACATCATATTTAGAAACAGCAAATTTGTCCGTTCATTATCCGATGCTGTTGATATTGATATTTCTTCAGCAGTTCTCGACAATTGTGAATTTGTTGGTTCAGGGAATGACTCTATTGATTTGATGACTTCTGATGCTGTTGTGTTAAATACAAAATTTTATAATTCTGGTGATAAGGGAATTTCAATTGGCGAAGGTAGTAATTTACTGGCGATTAACAACTATATAGAAAACAGCGAAATTGGTATGCAGTCTAAGGATACATCGAAGGCATTTATCTATAACACATCATTTATCGGCAACAAAAAAGCCATTGATGCGTATCATAAGAACTGGCGTTATTCTAGTGGTGGCACTATTAATGTCGAAAATTGTGTCATGCAAAACAACTCTGAAAATGCAACCGTAGGCAAGAAATCAAAAGTTGTCATCAATAACTGTGAAATTGACACTCCTCAGAATTTTATAGCAAAAGATATCAAGAATAAAAAAATCACTGTTGGTAATGAGCAAACCATCCAGTTTGATTTTGATAGCGAGTTTTTTCAGAAGTACAGAAATTTAATTAAAGCAGAAGGCAAAGGGTATAATGGCAAATAGTACGAATAAACCCATCAAGGAAAACTTTCTTCGCTATGAGTTTAAGTATATTCTGAGGGATGAATTGAAAGATGCTGTTGAGACAGAGCTGTGTCATTTTATGCAATTGGATCCATTTGTTGAAAGGTTTGAAGATAAGAAATACTTGGTTAGAAGTTTATACTTTGATGATCCGGTTTACAGCTTTTATTATGAAAAAACTGACGGACTGATGCACAGACAAAAGTTTCGTATTCGCACATACTCAGTGCAACATGATGAAAACATACCGATAATGCTTGAGTTAAAAGGGCGGTATAATAATTTTGTTTACAAGAACCGAACAGAAATTTCCCATGATGAAAAGATTGCTAATGATGTCTTTAAATTAACGGAAAACATTATAAAAAAAGATAACAATAATGTTCTTAATCAATTCATCTACGACCGATACAGAAAAAAAATTGCTCCGGTGATGCTGATTGATTACCAAAGAAGAGCCTATCAAAGTAAATATGATTATGAGTTTCGAATCACCTTTGACGGCGAGTTATATGGCACACAGACCAGGCAGCTTTTTCCTAAAGATGATGTGAATAAACGTAAATTGATTGATGGGTTTACCATCATGGAAGTGAAGTTCAGAAAACATGTTCCGCCATGGTTTCACCGAATAATGATTAAATATCAATTAACCAGGGTTTCTATTTCAAAGTACTGTACAGGAATGGAAGCGACAAACCTGATAAAACATCTGGAAGATTAACATTAAAAACCACTGAGAGCACTAAGACCACAGAGATTATGGAGAATAAAGATATAATACAACTGTCAACAAAAGTGATTGGAGCAGCAATAGAAGTACATAAAGCACTTGGGCCTGGTTTACTTGAATCAACATATAAACAGTGTTTGGCACATGAATTAAATATAAATGGCATCAATTTTAAAATAGAAAGTCCGGTTCCTGTTATTTACAATGGAATGAAACTTGACTGTGGTTATAGAGTTGATTTGTTGGTTGAAAATAAAATAATAGTTGAACTTAAAAGTGTTGAAAGTCTGAGTAATATTCATCAGGCTCAAATTTTAAGTTATCTCAAATTAGCAAATCTAAGAAAGGGCTTGTTAATAAATTTTAATGTTAAATTACTGAAAAACGGAATAAAAAGTTTCGTTCTGTAAAGATAACCTTAACACCTCCGTGTTCTCAGTGAACTCTGTGGTTTGAAAAATAAATTAAATATAAAAGAGAAAACAATGGAAAATCAAATATTAGATGCCTTGAGTGGCAGTTTCAATTACTCAATTATAGAAGTGATGATTAATTCACTGGTTGCTTTTATTTTAAGTATGTTCATAGCTTACACCTACAAGAAAACACATCAGGGACTGTCATATTCCCAATCATTTGTTTTGACGATTATTTTTATCACAATCATCATTGGATTTGTAATGATGGTTATTGGTAACTCGTTAACACGTGCTTTTGCCTTGGTTGGAGCTTTGAGTATTATCCGCTTCCGAACTGTAGTTAAAGATACCAAAGACACTGCATATATCTTTTTGGCATTAGGCGTGGGAATGGCTGCCGGAACCGGTAATTATTTTATAGCCTTGTATGCGACATTATTCATGTGTTTAATTGCCTGGATATTATATAAATTTAATTTTGGTGTTCAAAGCTCCAGTGATTTTATATTGAGGTTTTATTTTGATAAAACATCAACCGAAGACAGTTATGTGGAATATATTAATAAACACTCAGAAAACAATGCGCTATTACATATGGAGCCATCCGGTGATGACAAGCACTTGTACATGACGTTTGATGTATCCTTAAAAGAAGATATCGAAATGAATGATTTTATTGCAGGATTCTCAAAACTTAGCGGCATCAGCGAAGTTGTATTGGTTAGTGCTAAAAATGATATCACTTATTAACAAAAAAACCATTGGTTCGTTCTTCCCGCGCAAGCAGGAACCAACCTCATCGTCATTCCAGCGCAGGCGGGAATCTATATCAGTATTACTTCTGTTGTTCTTCTGCCTAAGTATTTCGGCAAAAGACAACAATATCAGCTACAAGCAGGATGGTCCGTATCGAATTGTTACTGATAAGCATCTAATTAATGATATTCCACTGAAAAATAAGGGTGGCTACCAAATGGTCGTGGAAATTCCCACAGGAACTCGCCAAAAGTGGGAAGTGAATCATAAATCCGGACAAATAGAGTGGGAATTCAAGGATGGAAAACCCAGAGAGGTTAAGTTTTTAGCTTATCCAGGAAATTACGGCTTTCTTCCACAAACACTGAGTGGTGATAATGATCCGCTGGATATCATTGTGTTGAGTGAAGCATTTAATCGTGGTGATATCATCGAAGTAAAAGTCCTGGGAATGCTTAAATTAAGTGACGGAGGAGAAAGCGATAATAAAGTCATTGCTATAACTGAAGGTTCCGGGTTTAAAAAAATAGACTCGTTATCTGAAATGCTCGTCAAAGAACCCAACGTTATTCCAATCATCCGACAATGGTTTGAAGGTTACAAAACTCCCGGGAAAATGGTTTTTTTGGGTTACGAAGATAAAAAGCAAACCATTGAATATATTGAAAAGGCTCATAAAAGATGGAAACTGGAAAAAAATTAAACACCTCTAAACCTTTTCAATCTCTTTCATCAATCTCTCAAGCTTAATTGTACGACCATAGATGCCTCCATCGTGCATTAGATGTAATAAATGTGTTGGCTTAACTTCTTTCACAATCCACTCATAGAACTTGAACTGTTCATCAAGGGATAAGTTGTTAATATTAATGACTATTACCTCAGGGAATCCTAGAATAAAATTTTTCGCAATATATTGTCCAAATGAATCTGCTAATACTACCAGTTTAGTATCGGAATTTATCAAAGGGTTGGAGTATACATAACTAATATTATTTTTATAGACACTTTGAATTCCATTAATACAGTTTTTTCCCTCACAAATAACTATATTAAATTCATCAAAATTATATTTTACAGAAGAATCATAAAGTTTTAACCCAAGCGTATGAGTTCTCAAGTCCGTACTTACATTAACTTTCTCACTTTCAATATTCTGTATTGAATCAATACTCCATAAAGACTTCATAATATCTTTAGCAATTATATTAGGTAGAATGCCATGCCAATGAAAGTGTTTTGGCAAATATACTTGAACCGAAGATTTTAAATCCAGCATTTTTTTCAGAGGGTAATAAATTCTGTAATGTTTTTCATTCATAAAGAGTGATTCCCACCATGCTGGTGAGTTTCTGGTACACCAACTTTTTTGTGGCTCTGGTAAGTTCTCTGGGTATATCTTTCCTTTGGTAGGGATAATAGCAATATCCGAAATAATATCTAGCCGTTTTGAATAATTTAATAATCCTTTAAAAAGACTGATAGTTTTTTGTTGAAACGTTTTTGGCAGTGATTGCACATTGCACACCGATTTAATGAGTAAGTTGGGGTTATCAGCAATGTGTGAATTGAAGTAAATAAAACCATTGTTTCCAACGGTTATTTGTTTTGATGAAATCTCATTGAACAATTGATATCGAAGTTTATTGGAACTACGAATAAAAATTTTTCGGAACCCAAATTGATCAGATAGATAATTATCAATTTGGTTTGTATACCCTTTAATATCATCTATTTTTTTCGGAAAAGAAGGTTTTTGAACTAACACTCTATTTTCATCACTTTTCAGTTTGTCTTTAGTAAATATATGTTTAACTGCTGGCATAGATATGACTAACATGAAAAGTGCTATGAATATTATCTGGTATATCTTTTTAAGCATGTTCAAAATCTGAAATAAATAAATGGGTTGTAGCTACCACTGGCGATATTTAACAATGATAAAAGAAAAATTGATATATAATACATTTCAAACATGATTTTTAAGATTGTAACTTTGATATCAATTTGTAAATATTCTTTCATGTTCATCTGCCTGAATAAAAAATGATAGATTGGCATTGAAAAAACTGTAGCAAATATAAGCGTTACAGATAACGAACTAGTTAAGTATAGAGAGGGTACAAACTCAATCGTTTGACCTTGTCCTAATCCAAACATTGTCTTGAGGAAATAAACCAAGTGATTGAAGTCCTCTGCTCTAAATATAACCCAACCTATTACTACTACGAACAATGTATAGGTATGGCTAAACAACCGCCAACTGGTATCAAGAAGTTTTTTAAATCCCAATCGTTCGAGTATTAAAAAAAATCCATGATATGCCCCCCAAATTATAAAAGTCCACGCAGCACCATGCCATAATCCGCACAACAAGAAAACTACCATTAAGTTGATATAAGTGCGAAAAGGTGAAACCCTGTTACCTCCAAGAGGGATGTATAAATAATCTCTAAACCATGATGACAAACTCATGTGCCATCTACGCCAAAACTCAGTAATTGATTTTGAAATGTAAGGATAATTAAAGTTTTGAGGAAAACTAAAACCCATGATTAAACCTAAGCCAATCGCCATGTTTGAATATCCGGCAAAGTCGAAATAGATTTGTAATGAATAACTAAAAGCACCCAACCAAGCAGTTGAGGTTGTAAGGCTTGCTTGATTTAATGCAAAAATAGCATCTGCTGATACAGCAACAGTATTGGCAATCAGTGCTTTTTGAGCCAGTCCTATAATAAATATCCGGACTCCTTTAGAAATGTTATCGAGGGTGTGAAACCTTGTATGAATTTGTTCAGCAACAGTTTTAAATCGTACGATAGGACCGGCAATTAACTGAGGAAACATCGAAATATAAAGTGCCAGATTAAAAATGTTTTTCTCAACCCGAGCCTCCTTACGATAAACATCAAACAAATAGGATATCGCCTGAAAGGTAAAAAAAGAAATTCCTAATGGTAAATGCACCTGTGATTCTGCTTTGAAAAAACTGATGTTTTCACCCAAAAAATTAAAATACTTGTAGTACCCAAGTAACACTAAATTAATTACAATCCCGGAAACAAGAACGGTCTTTTTAGTGAGATTAAAATTTTTATCAATCAATATTCCAAAAAGATAGTTGAGTCCAATAGATACCAATAAAAGAAGAACATACCCGGCTTCGCCCCAAGCATAAAACAACAAACTGGCGATTAACAAAACCGTATTTTTAAAAGGAGTAATAAAATATAAAACCAAAAACAGCGGGAGAAAATAGAATAAAAATGTAATTGAACTAAAAACCATATTAATTTAGAACCTGATTTCTATGAGATAGAATTTTATTGTCAGACAAATACATATAATCCGTAACCGTGCCATCAACACCTTCATTTACAAGTTTTTGAAATTCTTCCGGGTTATTAAGAGTCAGAGTATAGATAGTTAAATCCCTAAATCCAAATTGTTTTAACAAAGTCTCAAAATATTCTTTTTTGGGCTGGACAGAAATTGCATAAAGTTCTTTAGTTTTTAAAAATTCAACGATATCAGAGTTCAACTCCAAAGTTTTATACATAGCAAACATTATGTTTTTCTTGTTAAATCCCAGATTAATAATTTGTTGATATTCTTCCAGTTTGTACATTTGCGGGATGATTCTTTGATATGGATTTTTAATTGTTTTTATGATTTTTTTTAATCCCTCGAGATTATTTTTTTTTATATCAGCAACCAATATCGCATCAGGATGATTTTCCATCCAGTTGGCAAACTGATTGAGCGAAAGTTGAGTTTGGCTAAAACTCATTTCAAATGTCATAAACTCCTTTAAAGTAGGAGGTTCTTTAGAACTCTTACCAAACAATCGTTGATATGTACGACTCCAGTCATGAATTAATACGAGCTCATTATCACTGGTCCAGTTGAAATCCATTTCAAAATATCGAAGTCCAAATTCATAGTTATGATTTATGGCTTCCAGTGAGTTGAGATAGATCAGACCATTAATGCCACCACCTGCGTGGGCTATAAAAAGGGGTTTTCTTATTGGTTTGACATCAAAAAACCTATTGAAAATAATAAATGCTAACAAGAAAATGATTATTGAAACAATTATGATTCTCGTAGGTTTTTTCATTATTTCTTGAAGTTAATTTAAACTCTTATTATGTTGAGGCAAAAAAAGGCCTAATTATAAACATTTATCCAGACTAAACAAGAAATTGGCTATAATGTAGGGACTCGGGAAAATAGCATATCAGTTTTTAAAAAATGTCTGAACAATTAAAAAATTATTACGCAGCTGTGGATTTGGGTTCCAACTCCTTTCATATGATTGTAGCTGAGATGATTGATAACCAGATGCATGTTATTGATAGTCATAAGGATATGGTTCGGTTGGCTGACGGTTTGGATGCCAAAGGGAATCTTAGTGAAGAGAAAATGAAGTTTGCCATCCAATCACTGCGAAAAATTGGTCAAAGAATAAAACACATTCCCAAATCACATGTTCGGATTGTCGGAACGAACACACTTCGATTGGCAAAAAATGCCAAGGTTTTTATGAAAAGAGCTCAAAAAGCTTTGGGCAAGTCTATTGAGGTGATCTCAGGCCGTGAAGAAGCAAGAATTTTGTATCTGGGCGTGGCTCATAGTATTCAAAATGATGAACACAATCGATTGGTGATTGACATTGGTGGTGGTTCGACAGAGTTAATTATTGGCAATGATTTTACTCCGATATTACGAGAAAGTTTACACATGGGATGTGTGAGCTATACCAACAAATTTTTTTCTGATGGTTTAATTACGCCTGAAAACTGGAATAAGGCTGTGTTGCATGCTCACAGACAGGTAGTTCCGATTGCTTTGGAGTATAAACAATTGGGTTGGGACTTGGCAGTTGGCGCGTCAGGAACTCTGAGAGCGACTGTGAGTGTTCTTACAGAGAATGGACTAACAAATGAGGGAATTGATCCGCAAAGTTTAAATCAGTTGATTGAAAAATGCTTGCAACTTGGAAGTATTAAGAAACTAAGTCGAATAAAAGGATTAAGTCTGCAACGAATGCCGGTGTTTATTGGTGGATTGGCAATTATCAAGGGTTTATTTGATGCTTTGGACATCAAGCGTATGATTGGTTGTAACGGAGCCTTGCGAGAAGGTTTGATTTATGATTTGAGTGGTCGCCTCAATCACAATGATATTCGCAAAAGAACAATCGAAAAGTTATGCAAACAGTTTGAGGTTAATATCTTTCAATCTGAGCTTGTGCGAGCGAGCTTGAATAAAATGCTAGATATCCTTAATCTAAAGTTAAGCGACAAACAAAAAAGATTGTTAAGGTGGGCGACAAAACTCCATGAGCTTGGTCTGAAAATATCCCATTCGCACTTTGAAGAACATGCTGCATATATTTTGAATCATGCGGATATGCCGGGATTTGCTCAACACGAACAAGATAAACTGGCAGCAATTATTGCATCACAAAGACGAAAAATTAAGACAGAGTGGTTACAGAGACTTTCACGAGAGCAAAAAGAAAAAGTGATTCCTTTGATAGTACTGTTTCGTTTGGCGGTTTTATTGAATCGTTCCCGTGTTGAAATTGAGTTTGGACTCGAGAGAATTGAAATAGATAACAAGAATGTTTCCGTCTATTTCAACCAAAACTGGCTGGAGGAACATCCTCTCACCCAAGAAGATATGTATGCTGAAATAAATTATATGAAAGCACTGAATATAAATTATAAATTATTCAGTTAAGTCCCATGCATTAACCCAGTCAGTTTTCACCGGTTTGAAATTAAAGTCGGTAATAAGCAGTTCTTCCATTTCAGGCATGTGTGCAGCGCCATAGAAAATAGCGAGCTTTTTATGGCCTTTATCCAATTGTTCTCTTAATACTTTTAATGCTTTCAGGTTTCTTGTTGTTAGAATGGTTGAGCCTTCCTTGCCCTCTAGAGCATTCATTACCGGATCCATCTCAATAAACTGAACAGCCACTAATTGCTTTAGCTTAGCTTCTCTGTTGTTTGAAAACATGGCAAATATCAAATCCATATCGTTAATTGCATTTGGGTTTGTCGCTTGCTGTTGCATACCAACTAGCCACATACGCAAAAACATGGATAAAAACGATTCTCCTTTTTCATCCATGCTTTTGACAAAATCGTCCGGTGAAATGTCTGCATGGACAAAGTTTTCAGCATCATAATCCACCTCATCCAGCTGAAAAGTCAAACCAAGAACATTTTTCATACCATGCTGAAGCGCTGACAACATGCTTTTGCCCTCACCTGCACTTTTATCGCTAACTTTTGTACCCTCAGGAGCTACTAATTCATAGAGCACAGCATCATAGTTTTTAAATAAGGAGTTGAGAGACTCATAATATGACTTATCACCAACATGAACAGCACTGATTAAGTCCACATAAACATTTGAGGGGTAATTGTTGGCTGGAGCGTATCTCACATTAGCCAATTGTAGATACTGAGGGGCATTGTTTTCATTATACTGAATTCGTAAAAACTGAGTTTTATCATTTTCGACTTGTGAAGAAACGTTAGTTTGCTCCTGAGAGTTGACAATGAGTGCTGTTAACAGGGAGTAAAATAAAACAAATAATTTCATGTGGTTAATAGATACAAACAGAACACCAATTCTAAGGTCTTATGATTAGACTTCAAGGTTTATCTGTTGATTCTTTGTATATCAATGAGTTATTGGTAAAGTTTTTCGATTGTAAAAATGTTGTTATAATGCTCTTTTTTTCAAATTCGAATATTATGAAATCATTAGCCGTTTATTGTTCGTCCAGCAATATCATTCACCAAGACTACTTCGAGGCTGCGAGAATGCTTGGAAAAGCGATGGCTGAGAAAAGTTTTCAATTGGTTTATGGCGGAGGAATGGTTGGATTGATGGGAGAAGTTGCCCGTAGTGTCAAACAACACGGTGGTAAAACTCTGGGCGTGGTCCCTGAAGCTCTCAATTTAGATAATGTTGTTAACGATATTGATGACGAGCTCATTATTACAACAGGAATGAGGGAAAGAAAAGCCATTATGGATGACAGGGCTGATGCTTTTCTGGGCTTGCCCGGTGGTTTTGGAACTTTTGAAGAAATGTTTGAAGTTTTGACCTTGAAGCAACTTGGCTATCATAATAAACCGATTGTGTTTCTTAATATCAGAGGATATTACGATAAATTGCTCGATATGTTTGATCATATTTATTCAGAACAGTTTGCGAAACCGGAATACCGACAGCTTTATCATGTTTCAGAAAATGTGTTGGATGTGATTGATTATTTGTCAGAATATCAACCTCCTCAACTGCCTGATAAATGGTTTGTATAGGCTTTCTAAAATCAAATATGACATTTATGTTACAAAATTGAAGTATTTGTTATATTTGTAATAAGTCTCGAAATTATTGTTTCCAAATAAAAATGCCTGAAGGTCGTTTTGAGGTAAAATGAACTATTCATTTTATCGAGAGAAACAATGGTCAAAAATATTATTTCTGAAATGTTGGGAAAATCACCTGTTTTTCCAATTCAGGGGCATATAAAAACAGCTTATAAAAGTGCTGAGTTATTGCCGGATTTATTTCGTGCTGCCAATTTGAATGACTGGAGCAAAGTTGAATCTATCAATGCAGAGATTCGCAAATTAGAAAATGAGGCGGATGAGCAAAAATTGAAAATTCGCTCCAATCTTCCGAAAAGTCTTTTTATGCCGGTTCCGAGACAAGATTTGCTTGAGCTCGTTTTGGTACAAGATCGAATTGCTAATTTGTCTAAAAGCATATCCGCTATGGTCAAACAAAGAAAAATCCAGATTCCCGCAGAATTCTTTGATGAGTTTATGGAGTTTGTTGAGCTTTGTGTGAATGCAGCGAAATCAGCACGTAAAAGTGTCAATGAATTGGATGAGTTGTATGAAACTGGTTTCAGAGGTGCAGAAGTCGACCTCGTTCAAAAGTTGATTGATAAACTTGATGTGCTCGAAACAGAAACAGATAACAAACAAGACTCTGTGCAACAAGCTTTATTTAAAATTGAAAAGCAGTTGGATGCAGTTGAAGTTATGTTTTTATACAAATTAATTGACAAGGTTGGCGGAATCGCTGATCAATCGGAAAGAGTGGGTCGTCGCTTAGAAATCTTATTGGCGAAGTAATCAAGAGGAAATATTGTGGATTATCAAACTGTTTTTATCACCCTTGCAGGTGTTTTTGGGCTTTTTATGGCCTGGGGTATTGGAGCAAACGATGTTGCAAATGCGATGGCAACTTCAGTTGGTTCAAAAGCAATTAGTATTAAAACAGCAATTATTATTGCGGCAATTTTTGAATTTGGCGGAGCAGTTCTTGCCGGCGGAGAAGTAACATCAACCATTCGTAAAGGAATTGTTGACTCAGCAACTTTTGAAGGGGCACCTGAGCTATTAATATACGGAATGCTGGCATCATTACTGGCGGCCGGTATCTGGTTGTTGATTGCGTCCAAAAAAGGTTGGCCGGTTTCTACAACTCACTCAATCGTCGGAGCAGTTGTAGGTTTTGCCGCAATTGGCGTCGGAATGGATGCTGTGAATTGGGGTCAGGTGGGAAGTATTGTAATGAGCTGGGTAGTCTCTCCACTTACTTCCGGAGTTATTGCTTTCTTGTTATTCCAAAGCGTTCAGGTTTTGATTCTTCGTACTGATGATCCTTTAACAAAAGCAAAAAGATATGTGCCGTTTTATATCTTTTTAACAGCTTTTTTTATGACATTAGTAACAATCAAAAAGGGTTTGAAACACGTTTCAGATATTAGTTTTAGTTCACAAGAAGCCTATCTCTATGCAGCATTGATTGGCGTGGTAGTGGCTGTAATCGGTGCAATTTTCATTAGTAAAATTCAACCCAACAAGAAGAAAGAAAAAGATTTCCACTTTTACACTGTAGAAAAAGTTTTCGCAGTACTCATGGTCATTACCGCGAGTGGTTTGGCGTTTGCACATGGCTCAAATGATGTGGCTAATGCGGTAGGTCCTCTTGCAGCGGTTGTATCAACAGCAAAAACCGGAATGATTACAGGGAAATCAGCATTGGATTCATGGATATTGCTGGTTGGTGGTATCGGTATCGTTATCGGTCTGGCTACTTATGGTAGAAAAGTGATTGCCACTGTTGGTAAAAAAATCACCCATCTGACTCCTTCAAGGGGATTTGCTGCAGAGTTGGGTGCTTCAATGACGATTGTTGTGGCATCATCAACAGGAATGCCAATTTCAACAACTCACACTTTGGTTGGAGCCGTTCTGGGTGTCGGTTTAGCGAAAGGAATTAGTGCAATTAATCTGACAGTTGTTCGAGGAATTTTTGCATCTTGGTTGATAACAATTCCAGCCGGTGCTGTATTGTCGATTATTTTCTTCTTCATCTTTAAATCCATTTTCGGATAAAATGAACCGTAAGGACTCCTGTGCATTCGTTGCAGGAGTCTTTCTTTGCTTGCATAATTATTATCGCAAGTTAAAATAGTTGGCTATGATTTTAAAAGCCGACTATTTCAACAATGTTTCCACCTGATTTGATAGAGGAAAGAATTGCCTCAATGGCTCAGGCTGAGGCATTATTGCATGATCAGGCGACTGCCACGGATAATTCGTTACGATTGTGGTATCAGTGGTATGAACCAAGAGTTGGTGACAAACATGTACGAAAATTGACAAAAAAAATTGTCACTATTGCTTATGCTAGAATGGCATTACGAAATGGCTCTTTAAGCCTTAATCCTAGAAGTTATCATAGCGAAAAGCATATTGATGACCTATTCAAACGCCTTATAAAAATCTCAGCATTGCAAGAGGGTTCAGAAATTCCAGATTATGGTTGGACATTATTGTCTCTTTTTGTCAGTTGCCATGATTTAAGACAATCCGAGACTCCAAATGTGAGTGATTGCGTCGGTTCAAATGAGCAAGCTAGTTTTCAGGAATTATTAAGACTTTTGGAAAAATATGATACAAAAGATTTAATAACAAAAGAACATAGAAATGTACTCAAACTCATGATTCACGGTAGTACATTTGGACGTAGCGAAGACAACAGAGGCAATATTTATAATGGAAAACTGTTGAAATATCTTCTGGTTGATAATACTGAATTTTCTGATACAGATATAGAATTGGCATATATTGCTTGTGACATTGATACTGCGAATGTTGCTGCGGATCTGAAAGATTATGCCCGATCCAGTATCAATGTTTACAATGAAATTCAAAATGTATCTCCATCAATGATTAGTGCCAGAAAATTTTTTGGCGAACAACAGGAGCAATTTTTCTTTGAACTACAGAAGTTTGACTCTAAACTTTGCGGATTGGCATTTGAAATGGGTAAAGAGAAAAATGCACCTCTGGTCAAACAAATTAGTCAGAAAATCAAGCAGCTTGATAATACCTTAACTAATGACGAGGTGGTAAAGCGATATGTTTCCTTGGTTAAATCGTTAGCTTAAAATGATAAGAAAAACCATTTTTGTAGTCAGACATGGGTATGCAAACTCACATGCGGAAACAGACTTTGCCAGGACTTTAACAGAAAAAGGAATTCAAGCAGTGAAACAAACTGCCGATTTTATAAAAAGCTTTTCAGAAAACTTGTCACAAAAAATACAAGCTTGTATATGTTCGGCTGCGGAGAGAACCTCGCAAACTGCAAAAATAATTTGCAGCCATTGCGTGATTGATTGTGTTGAGACAAAAAAAGAACTCTATTCAACGTATTCCGGAGAGTGGCTCAAACAAGTTGAGAACTCGCCATTTGAAACATTGTTATTGGTTGGGCACAATCCTACATTGAGCGAATTAGTCACCCACCTTTCTGGACAAAGAATCTATATGAGCCCATCGGACTGTGCGGTTGTCTCTCTTGAAATTAAAGAAGATGGCATTATTTATCCAGCTGAACTAATCGCTTTTCACAGCAATGAATAAATATCAAATCGAAAGATTTTTACGAAACGCCAAAAACAATTTCAACTATCACTTAAGAAATATACCGGTGGTTACCCGTTATTTGTTAATTTCTATCATTGTGGTTTTCATTCTGCAACATGTGGTGAATTTATATTTTTTCGTATTACAAAGTTTTAATTACGGATTTAACCCGGTTCAATTGATTAGTTATGCTTTTTTGCATGGTAATTTTGCCCATTTGCTTTTCAATGGTTTAGCATTGTGGATGTTTGGTTCTCAGATTGAGCGATACTGGGGAGCTAAAAGATATTTAACTTTTGTATTTGTTTGTATTGTTGGTGCTGCAATCACTCACATGATATTTGTTAATGCGAATGTAATAGGAATTTCAGGTTTGGTATTTGGCTTGTTGTTGGCTTATGGAATGATGTGGCCGGAACGCGAAATCTTTTTACTTTTACCACCGATGCCGGTAAAGGCTAAATATTTGGTTATTGGATATGGGGTGCTATTATTGCTCAATATTCTAACATCAAGAAACGATGGTATCGCGCACTTTGCCCATTTAGGCGGAGCGCTGAGTGGGTTTTTGTTGATTCAGTATTGGCGAAAAAAACCACCATTTCACAGATAAAAAAAACGAACCCCGAAGAGTTCGTTTAGAATTCCAAATAACGTTCACATTGAAACTATCTTATTCCCTTAATTTCAGAACGAGCTCTTGAAGAAGAGTTTCTCTCTGATGATGAGGGTTTGTTATTTCGACTGGATGAGCGATCCGTGTTTGATCGTGTTGGCCTGACAGCAGGTTTGCTATTGTCATTCACAACTGGTTTCGATTGATTTGGTGAGGACGGTTGAACTCTTTGTCCTTGATTCTGAGGAGTTGATATTGTGCTTCTGTAAGTTGGTTTTACAACAGGGCGATTGCTAATCTGAGGTTTAGTTTGTATGTTTCTGTTATAACTACCTTGGTTCTGTTGATTGTTTATGGTTCTGTGGTTATTAGAGTAACTACTACCCCTGCGAATTTCTCTGACCTGATTGTAGCTTGTACTTGAATTTTGGCGCATTTGCTCCTGTGGGCGAGGTTGGTTTTGTGTATATGGCCTATTGCTTGTATTGCCCCTGTACGATGTCTGTGAATTCGAAGAGTTTTGATATCGGTTGTTGTTATATCGGTTATTTGACTCTGTGAAAGGTTGGCGAGTTGTCGGTTGTCTTTGGCTGGAGTATCCCTCAGTTGTTCTTTGCCTGCTGTTGGGTCTGGGCGTGTTTGGTGAAACACGGTTATTCACACTTACACGACTGTTAGGTTCGGTGCTTCTGTATGTGTGTCTTGGGTTGTTGGTGTATCTATTGCTATAGCCATGATTGTTTCTTGCAGCTATACGAGCCACTTCTGAGCGAGCTGAGATGTGTCTGTCGTTGCGATAGCTTCTCCAGTAGTTATCCCAATAACTGGAATAGTAATAGCTGTTATAAGGATTGTAGTAATGATTGTGATGTCTTCTGCTCGGAGAATCCCAAAAAGAATTCCAAAAATAGTCGATTCCAAAACTCCATCCATAATAATCATTGTAGGAAACATATCCCCACGGAGAATAACTTCCCCAGTAGCTATAAGGGCTATAGTAGTAATGGTTATAAAAGCCGACTCTCGGATAACGATATGGGCTGTAATAGACATTGCTGTAGTTGACACCCCAACGATCAGGATAGTAATTGTATGAATAATAGTCATCATATCCGTAGTATTCATCGTATCCATAGTAGTCATCCTCATAATAAATATCATCGTAATCACTGTAACGATAATAATCGGAGACACACCCTTGTAGCAGAAAAAGTAGAGCCAGTATGGAGAGAATTCTTTTCATGATTTCATAACAACATCTTAAAGTATTGAGATTATAGTCTTCCAAGGATGAATTTTAACTGAATGCCAGCAAATTGTAAAAGATTAGAGTGTAGCCAAGACAGGGGTTATTTAGTGGTTATTTCATTATATTATTATCTGCTAATGTTGCTTTGTATCCCCTAAACCTATATAATTCACCCGCTTTTAACAAGGGCTAAAAATCGGACGCAAAATAAATTCGATTTTTCAAGAGAGAAAAAACCAATATTATGAGTGATAATTTATCTTTCACACAGGTCAAAAAGAAGGTTTTTCTCATACCGATTTGGCAGTTGCTAGTGGGTCTGGTTGTATTTGCAATCCTGTTTATTGTATCTGGTGTCACATCAGCAATCTCAGGGTTATACGGGTCTTTAGTGGGTGTGGTTGGAAGTCTGGTATTTGCCGGAATGGTTTTTGGATTTGGAAGTCGTTCAGGGCAATTAACTACCGGAAGAATATTTAAAGCAGAAGCAATAAAATTCCTTGTAGTTGCAATATTGTTTTATTTGGCTTTTGCAAAGCTGGCACTTCCTTTTTTGTCGGTAATTTTAGGTTTTTTAGCTACATTGTTGGTATTTTTTGTAGCATTGGTAACGGTATTTAGATAAAGAGTAAAAGTATAATGAGTGATGGCGCAGGCGGCATTGGCGGATATATAGAACACCACCTTAAAAACAATACCTTGGAGTTGGTAGAAGGCTCATCTTTTTGGACAATACACTTGGACAGTGTTATTTACACAATTATTACAGCTGTTATCTTTCTAGCTTTCTTTGGTTATATTGCCAAAAATGTGAAAGCCGGAGTTCCTTCTCGTTCACAAAATTTTGTGGAAATGATTATAGGGTTTGTTAATGAACAAGTTAACGACCTCTTCCACTACAAGAGCAAAGTTGTTGCTCCTTTAGCACTCAGTATATTTGTTTGGGTGTTTCTAATGAACTTTATGGATTTGATTCCTGTGGACTTATTACCTGCCGGAGGAAAGTTGGCTGGTATAGATTATATGAGAGTGGTTCCCTCTACTGATTTGAATATTACGTTCGGCATGTCTTTTGCTGTAATACTTTTGGTCATGTATTATAACTTTACCAAAAAAGGACCGATTGGATATGCCAAAGAATACTTTGGACATCCTTTTGAAGCAGACAACATATTTTTTAAATTATTGTTGCTAGTTCCTAATATGTTGTTAAACACCGTAGAAACAATTGCTAAGCCGGTATCCTTGGGGTTACGACTGTTTGGTAATCTTTATGCCGGTGAGTTGATATTCTTGTTAATAGCGGTGTTTACATTGGGCTATGGACTGGAACATTTGATATCATTTGGTGGAATCACAATGATAATCGCTCAATTTTTGTTGGGATTGGTTTGGGCGTTGTTCCACATATTGATTATAACATTACAAGCGTTCATTTTTATGATGCTGAGCGTGGTATATCTGGCTCAGTCACATGATACCGGACATTGATAAAAACAAATTTTTATAACTTTTTTATTTCGTTAAAATAATTAATCGGAGAAAACGATGGAAAACTTGGCTTTAATCGCTGACATTCAAGGTATGACAGCAATCGCAGTAGCTTTAATTATCGGTATGGGTGCTTTGGGTACTGCTATCGGTTTTGGTTTGTTGGGTGGTCGCTTGTTGGAAGCATCTGCCAGACAACCTGAATTGGCACCAATGCTGCAAGGTAAAATGTTCCTGATTGCGGGTTTACTTGATGCGGTAGCGATGATTGGTGTTGGTTTGGCATTATTCTTTACATTTGCCAACCCATTCTTGGCGCAGGTAACAGCAGCAAACTAAATAACACTCTAAAAGAACTTTTTAGATTTATTTAGGAGAAAATGAAATGTCTATAAATTTCACATTAATAATACAGCTGGTTGTTTTTTTGATAGTAGTTTTAATCACTATGAAATACATCTGGCCGGTCATTCTTGGTGCAATGGAAGAACGCGAAAAGCAGATTGCTGACGGTTTGGCAGCAACTGATAAAGCAGAGGCTGAATTGAAAAAAGCTCAGGAAGAGGCGGAAAGCATTCTGAATGAAGCTAAAGATCAGGCAAGTACTGTCAGAGAATCAGCCAACAAAATGGCAACCAAGATAAAAGACCAGGCAAAAGCGGAAGCATTGGCAGAAAAAGACCGTCAAATGGCAGCCGCGGTTGCTGAAATCGAGCAAGAAGCAAATCGTGCAAAAGAGGATTTGAGAAAACAAGTATCAGCTTTGGCATTAGCCGGAACTGAAAAGTTGTTAAACAAAGAAGTTGACTCAAAAGTTCATGCCGATTTATTGAATGATTTGGTAAAAGAGATATAACATGGCTGAACTCATTACTCTGGCAAGGCCTTATGCTAAAGCAGCTTTTGATTACGCAAAAGGAGAAGGCTTGGTTGAGTCTTGGTTGAAACAATTATCTGTATCGGCAGGATTGGCTTCTGTTGATGAGGTTGTTGATGCTTTTTCATCACCGAACAAAGATTTGGCAGGTTTGGTTGATATGCTTTCTGGTTCAGGCGCTGACGAAGGATATAAAAACTTTATTCAGTTGCTGGCAGACAACAACAGATTGGTGCTTTTACCTGATGTTGTCAGTGTTTTTAAAACCATCAGTGAAAATGATGCAAAAACATTAAGTGCTGATGTTTATACAGCAGAAGAAATCAGCAAAGAGCAGGTTGAGGCAATAACAGCATCTCTGTCAAAAAGAACCGGAAAAACAGTTAAAGTGACACAACACATTGATGCTTCATTGTTAAGTGGAGCAAGAGTGGTTGCAGGTGACTTGGTTATTGATGGTTCATTAAAGGCCAAATTAGAAAAGCTAAAAACAGAATTGTTGAATTAATTTAAGATAATCACGAGTGGAAATAAGCCACTCTTAATTGCAAAGAGGACATACAATGCAAACGACATTGAATCCATCAGAAATTAGCGAACTGATTAAAGAACGCATTAAGAATTTCAAAGTACAATCAGAAGCAAGAACAGAAGGTACAGTTGTTTCTGTATCAGACGGTATTGCCAGAATTCACGGACTTGCAGATGTCATGCAAGGTGAAATGATTGAGTTACCTAATAACACTTATGCATTGGCGTTGAACCTTGAGCGTGACTCGGTTGGTGTTGTGATTATGGGTGATTATACAAATATCTCTGAAGGCGACAAAGCGAAGTGTACCGGTAAAATTCTTGAAGTGCCGGTTGGACCAGAGTTGGTTGGACGTGTTGTCGATGCTTTGGGTAACCCAATTGACGGAAATGGACCGATTGAAGCGAAAGAAACATCTCCTGTGGAGCGTATTGCACCAGGTGTTATTGAGCGTCAATCAGTTGATCAACCTGTTCAAACGGGTCTAAAGTCTATTGACTCTATGGTTCCAATTGGAAGAGGACAACGTGAGTTGATTATTGGCGATAGACAAACCGGTAAAACAGCGGTTGCAATTGATGCGATTATCAACCAAAAAGGAAAAGGCGTGACTTGTATTTATGTTGCGGTTGGACAAAAGCGTTCGTCAGTAACGGCGATTGTACGTAAATTGGAAGAGTTTGGTGCAATGGATCATACAATTGTTGTTGCGGCAACAGCTTCTGATTCCGCTGCGATGCAATATATTGCTCCTTATGCGGGTTGTGCAATGGGTGAATACTTCCGCGATCGTGGTCAGGATGCTTTGATTGTTTATGATGATTTGACAAAACAAGCATGGGCTTACAGACAAGTATCATTATTGTTAAAAAGACCTCCGGGACGAGAGGCTTATCCTGGCGATGTTTTCTATCTTCACTCAAGATTATTGGAAAGAGCGGCTCGTGTGAATGCAGATTATGTTGAAGAGTTCACTAAAGGTAAGGTTAAAGGCCAAACAGGTTCACTAACAGCATTGCCAATCATTGAAACACAAGCTGGTGACGTATCAGCGTTCGTACCAACGAACGTAATTTCGATTACGGACGGACAAATTTTCTTGGAAACTGATTTATTTAATGCTGGTATTCGTCCTGCGATTAATGCGGGTCTTTCTGTGTCACGTGTTGGTGGTGCAGCCCAAACTAAAGTGATTAAAAAATTAGGTGGTGGTGTTCGTTTAGCATTGGCTCAATATCGTGAGCTTGCAGCGTTTGCGCAATTTGCATCTGACTTAGACGAAGTGACCAGAAGACAACTTGAACGTGGTCAAAAAGTAACAGAGTTGATGAAGCAAGCACAATATTCTCCTATGAGTGTTGCTGAAATGGCAGTGACTTTGTATGCGGTTGATAAAGGCTACATGGATGACATCGAACTTAACAAGATTGGTGGTTTCGAAGCCGCATTATTAGATCACATGAATGGATCACAAGAAGAGTTTATGAATAAACTCAGTGCATCCGGTGATTACAATGATGAAGTTGAAGCGACTATTAAGGGTGGAATTGAAGGGTTCAAAAAAACCGGTACATGGTAGAAAGAAGTTACTTTAAAAAGTAAAAATTGATTTAAAGAGCAAGTAATATGGCAGTCGGAAGTGAAATTGTAACCAAAATTAAAAGTGTTCAGTCCACGAAAAAGGTGACTTCAGCACTTGAAATGGTTTCGGCAAGTAAAATTAAACGAGCCAAAGACCAAATGATGGAGGCAAGACCTTATGCTACACAGATGAAAAAAATCATCGGGCATATGGCTCATGCATCTCCTGAGTACAGACATCCTTTCATGAAAGAGCGTGAAGTTAAAAGAGTTGGTTACATTATTATCTCTACCGATAGAGGTCTTTGTGGTGGCTTGAATACAAACCTTTTCAAAAAAACCGTTGCTGATATGAAACAATGGAAAGATAAAGGTGTTGATGTAGACGCTGTGACAATTGGTAACAAGGCATCAACTTTCTTCAAGAGTGTTGATGTTTCATTAAAAGCAAGCATTAGCTCATTGGGTGATAATCCGGAACTGACAAAACTGGTTGGTGTTGTTAAAGTTATGTTGGATTTGTTCACGGAAGAAAAAATTGATCGTATCAATTTAGTTTTTAATGACTTTGTTAATTCAATTGTTCAAAAGCCAACAGTTCAACAGCTTCTGCCACTTGAAGCAACCGATGACGATGGAGTCAAAAACAACTTTGATTACCTCTATGAACCGGAAGCAAAAGATGTTTTAGAGTTCGTATTAGGTCGTTATGTTGAATCATTGGTGTTTCAAGGAATTTTGGAAAACTTAGCTAGCGAACATGCTGCAAGAATGATAGCGATGAAAAACGCCACAGATAATGCGAGTGAGCTGATTAAAGACTTGCGACTAGTATATAACAAGGCACGTCAAGCTGCCATTACACAAGAAATTTCAGAGATTGTTGGCGGAGCCGCCGCAGTTTAAGTATTGAGGATTTTAAAATGAGTTCAGGTAAAATAGTACAAATTATTGGTGCGGTTGTTGACGTAGAATTCGATCGTAAAGACGTTCCTAAAGTCTATGAGGCTTTAACAATTGCGGAAACAAACACAACTCTTGAAGTTCAACAACAGTTGGGTGACGGAATTGTCAGAACAATTGCGTTGGGTTCAACAGATGGTCTGAAAAGAAACTTAAATGTTGAATCAACCGGTGCCCCTATTAAAGTTCCTGTTGGTAAGAAAACTCTAGGACGTATCATGGATGTATTGGGTAACCCAATTGACCACGCCGGAGAAATTGGTGAAGAAGAGCGTTGGGAAATTCACCGTCAAGCTCCAAGTTATGAAGAGCAAGCTGCAAGTAACGATGTATTGGAGACAGGCATTAAAGTTATCGACTTGGTATGTCCGTTTAACAAAGGTGGTAAAGTTGGATTGTTCGGTGGTGCCGGTGTTGGTAAAACTGTAAACATGATGGAATTGATTCGTAACATTGCGATTGAGCATAGTGGTTACTCTGTTTTCGCCGGTGTGGGTGAGCGTACTCGTGAAGGAAATGACTTCTATCACGAAATGAAAGACTCAAACGTACTTGATAAAGTATCATTGGTTTATGGACAGATGAATGAGCCTCCGGGAAACAGACTGCGTGTAGCATTAACTGGGTTGACAATTGCTGAACAGTTCCGTGATGAAGGTCGTGACGTTTTATTGTTTATTGATAATATTTATCGTTATACATTGGCAGGTACTGAGGTATCAGCATTGTTAGGTCGTATGCCATCTGCTGTGGGTTACCAACCGACTTTGGCAGAAGAAATGGGGATGCTGCAAGAGCGTATTACTTCAACCAAGAAAGGTTCTATTACCTCAATTCAAGCAGTTTATGTACCGGCCGATGACTTGACTGACCCATCTCCTGCGACAACATTTGCTCACTTGGATGCGACTGTTGTATTATCGAGAAATATTGCAGAATTAGGTATTTATCCAGCGGTTGATCCTCTAGACTCCACATCACGTCAATTGGATCCGAATATTGTTGGTGAAGAGCACTATAATGTGGCTCGTGCGGTTCAAGGAACATTGCAAAGATATAAAGAACTTAAAGACATTATCGCTATTTTGGGTATGGATGAATTATCTGAAGAAGATAAACAAGTTGTTTATCGCGCTCGTAAAGTAGAGAGATTCTTCTCACAACCATTCTTCGTGGCAGAGGTATTTACAGGTTCCCCAGGTAAATATGTTTCATTAGCTGAAACAATCAGAGGGTTCAAAGGAATTATTGAAGGTGAGTATGATCACTTACCGGAGCAAGCATTCTACATGGCTGGTTCAATTGATGAAGTGATTGAAAAAGCCAAAGCAATGGAGTCTAAAGCAGCATAATCCTGCGGAGTGAAATATGAGTACAATTCAATGTAACATAGTTAGTGCAGAGAATGAGATTTTCTCAGGTGAAGTGGCAATGGTTTTTGCTACAGGGATAGCTGGTGAACTAGGTATCGCACCACGACATGCACCTCTGATTACATTACTGAAACCAGGTGAAGTCAGAATTGAAATGAGAGACGGCTCTCGTCAAAACTATTATGTTTCTGGTGGAATTTTAGAAGTTCAACCTCATATAGTAACTGTTTTAGCTGATACAGCAACACGTGCTGAAGACATTGATGAGGCTGCTGCTATAAGAGCCAAAGAAGAAGCTGAAAGATTATTGAAAGATTCTGATAAACGTCAGGATTTGGCAAGAGTTCAGGCTGATTTAGCGAAAGCAGTTGCTCAAATTCAAGCACTTAGTCGTATTAAGAAAAAGCTGCAAAAGAAAAGGTAAGTTAACCTTTTATATAATAACAAAGGTTGGCACTTCAGCTAATGCCAACCTTTTTATTTTGTCTAATTTAATAAATTATTAAAATTATCAGCAACTAACAAAAGGAATATGTTGAAATTTATCAAGTTAATGTTAAAATTCAACTCCTTTAATGATGCGGGGTGGAGCAGTCAGGCAGCTCGTCGGGCTCATAACCCGAAGGTCGTAGGTTCGAATCCTGCCCCCGCTACCAAATTTTATGAGGCAATTTAATTTGTTTCTACTACTAAAGGCTCCATAGGGAGCCTTTTTTGATTGTTAAAAATGTTAATCTGAATATGAAGCAAAAAGTTCTAACAGAGTTATTGGAACCTGTAATTACAGCAATGGGTTATGTATTTTGGGGAATTGAATACCAAATTCGTAAAGCTGATGCTCTATTAAGAGTTTATATAGACAGTCCGGAAGGAATCTCAGTGGACGATTGTGCAGATGTCAGTTATGAAATATCAGGGGTGTTGGATGTTGAAGAGCCAATATCAATGGCTTATGTTCTTGAAGTTTCATCACCGGGTTTGGATAGAATCCTATTCTCACCACAACAATTTGAACAATTTATTGGTGAAGAAGCAAAGATAAATTTGAATCATAAAATTGATAATAGAAGAAAAATTAAAGGTAAAATTATCACTGTTGAGGGTGACAAAATAACAATAGAATCAGAAGGTGAACAAATCATTGTTGATTTTGATACGATTATGAAAGCAAGAATTGTTCCTGGTTTTTGATGGAGTTTAAAAATGAGTAAAGAGATTTTATACGTTGCAGAAGCATTGTCTAATGAAAAAAATGTTACTAAAGAAGTCATTTATGAAGCTATTGAGTTAGCTTTGGCGTCTGCAACACGAAAAAAACATCGTAAAGATATGGATGTTAAAGTGATAATTAACCCACAAACTGGTAACTACCGTAGTTTTAGACGTTGGGAAGTGGTCGCTGATGAAGATTTGGAATTTGAAGATAAGCAAGTTGCGTTATCAGAAGCACAGTCAGACAATCCGGAAGTGGAAATCGGTGATGTTTTAGAAGAAGAAATGGAATCTATTGAGTTTGGCCGAATTGCAGCACAAACCGCTAAACAAGTTATCTTGCAAAAAGTTCGCGAAGCAGAAAGAATGCAAGTGGTCGATAAATATGAAGATCGAGTCGGCGAAGTTTTGAATGGCACAGTGAAGAGAGTCGACAGAGGACATATTTTCCTGGATTTAGGAAATAAAGTGGAAGCTATCATTCCGAAGGATCAGTCAATTCCAAGAGAAATGACTCGTAGAGGAGATCGTTTACGTGGATTACTTATAGAAGTCAACAAGGATAATCGTGGGCCACTATTGACTCTTTCAAGAAGTGCCTCTGAGTTTTTAATTGAGTTATTTAAAGTAGAAGTCCCTGAGATAGATCAAGGTTTGATTAAAATTAAAGGAGCTGCTAGGGACCCTGGATTTCGTGCTAAAATAGCGGTTCACTCAACAGACCCAAAACTAGATCCGATTGGAGCTTGTGTGGGTATGCGAGGATCTCGTGTAATGTCAGTTTCAAACGAACTAGGCGGTGAGAGAATTGATATCGTATTATGGGATGAAGATCCGGCTCATTTTGTCATTAATGCAATGGCGCCTGCGGAAATTGAATCCATAGTCGTTGATGAAGACAGAAATAGCATTGATGTCGCCGTTGCCGAAGATAAATTATCACAAGCCATTGGACGTGGTGGACAAAATGTTCGTTTGGCAAGTGAGTTAACAGGCTGGAATATTAATGTAATGACATCCGAACAAGCGGATGAGAAGAATCAGTCTGAAGCGATGGAATTTGTTGAGAAATTCATGGATCAATTAGATATTGATGAAGACATGGCAGTTATACTCGTACAAGAAGGCTTCAGTTCAATTGATGAAATCGCTTACGTCGATAAATCCGAATTATTAGCAGTTGAAGGATTTGATGAAGATGTTGTGAGTGAGTTGAGACAAAGAGCCAGAGATGCGCTTTTGACGCAATTAATCTCAAAAGAAGAAAAACTGGAAGAAACAAAACCAGCAGATGATTTACTGAATTTAGAAGGAATGGATAGTAAATTAGCATATACATTAGCGTCAAAACAAATTACAACCAGGGATGATTTAGCAGATTTATCAACTGATGAATTGATGGAAATTTCCGAATTATCAGAAGAACAAGCATCACAATTAATTGTAGAAGCTCGTAAACACTGGTTTGAAGAGGAAGAATAAATAAAATAAAGAGGTTCAGAATGTCTGAAGTAACAGTAAAACAATTAGCAGAAGTCCTTGGAATATCGCTTGAACAACTGATGGATCAGTTGTCAGGAGCCGGTATATCCATTAAAAGTGCAGATGACACAATTAGTAATGAAGACAAAAGACAATTGTTAGCATACTTACGTTCTGCTCATGGAAAAGAAAGCAAGGATGAAACACCTAAAAAGAAAGTTGTTCTTAAAAGAAAATCCACAGGTACCTTGAAAATATCCAGTGGTACTGGCGTCCGTGCAAAGACAAAAACAGTAAACATTGAAGTTCGTAAAAAAAGAATTGTCAATAAACTGAATAAAGATGAAATGGACGAAATTGCACGAGATCGTCAAGAAGCATTAAAAGCTTTAGAAGAAAGAAAAAAACAACTTGCTGCTGAAGAAACAAAAAGAATAGAAGAAGAAAAACTCAGAAAGCAAGAGGAAGAAGAAGCCAGAAAAGCAGAAGAAAGTATAAAACAGCAAGAGCAGGAAGAAGAGCTCGTTGGGGTTGAAGAAACTGAACTCGAAGAAGTTGAAGAAGAAAATGATGCTTCTTCAGATACAGAAGAAGAACTGACCGAGGAAGAGCAAGCCAAAGCCAAAGAGTTGCAAGAGATTGAAGATCAGGTGCAAAGACAAGTTATGGCGGCGGTTGAAAAGAAAAAAAGAGAAAAGGAAAACCTCAAGAAAGGCAAGCATGCGAAGAAAAAAGATGATGAAGAAGAGGATGACGATTTTCCGAAGTCAAAAAATAGAAAGAAACAAGGAAAGTACGGTAGAGAAGAGCTACATGTAAAAGGTGGCAAGAAAGGAGCTTTCGCAAAAGACTTCAAAAAACCTGAAAAACATGGTTTTACCAAACCGGTTGCTGATCAGGTTAAAACCGTCAAAATCTCTAGCGATGGAATTACAGTGTCTGAGTTGGCCAAGGATCTGGCAATCAAAGCCGGAGATATTATCAAGGAGCTTATGAAAGAAGGAATGATGGTGACTATTAACCACATTCTTGATCAGGATACAGCTGTATTGGTTGTCGAGGAGCTGGGTCATCAGGCAGAAATCGTTGCAGAGCAAACTCTGGCAGAAGAGTTATTCTCTGAAGCAGAGGAAAAAGAGGATGAAAGCCAAGCAGAAACACGTCCACCGGTTGTGACGGTAATGGGTCACGTAGATCATGGTAAAACCTCTTTACTTGACTATATCCGTGAAACAAAAGTCACGGATAAAGAAGCCGGAGGAATCACTCAGCATATTGGTGCTTATCACGTCAAAACAGATCATGGAGTGATTTCATTTATTGACACACCGGGACATGCAGCATTTACAGCGATGAGACAACGTGGGGCACAGGCAACTGATATTGTCATTCTTGTGGTTGCGGCAAATGATGGTGTGATGCCGCAAACTGTTGAAGCAGTTAAACATGCCAAAGCAGCAGGTGTTCCGATAATCGTTGCTGTCAATAAGATGGATCTACAAGGAGCATCAGTTGATAAGGCAAAGAAAGATCTAACCAATTACGAAATCGTCCCGGAAGATTGGGGTGGAGACACTCAATTTGTGCCTGTTTCTGCAAAAACAGGAATGGGAATTGAAGAGTTATTGGAGGCAATAAGCTTACAAGCAGAAGTCATGGAGCTTAAAGCAGTTGCCAACAAGCCTGCAAAAGGAATAGTTGTTGAGTCGAGTCTGGACAAAGGAAAAGGTCCGGTAGCAACAGTGCTAGTTAAATCAGGAACCTTGAAAAAAGGGGATATGGTTCTAAGTGGTGAACAATTCGGTCGTGCCAGACGTATGCTCAATGAATTGGGTCAAGAAGTTGAAGAAGCAGGCCCTTCTATTCCTGTAGTAATACAAGGCTTGTCAGGCGTGCCGATAGCCGGTGAAGAGTTTTTAGTCGTACAAAACGAGAAATTAGCAAAATCAGCAGCTGCGGAACGCAAAGCTCATGAAAGAGATGTTCGTCTTAAAGCACAACAAGTTGCTAAACTGGAAGAAATGATGTCCAGTATGGGTCAAACTAAAGAAAAACTAATTGTGAATCTGTTGATTAAAGCAGATGTTCAAGGTTCAGTAGAAGCCCTTAAAGAGTCATTAACCTCATTAGGTAATGATGATGTTGAAGTGCGTGCAATTTCCACAGGTGTTGGTGGAATCACTAATGCTGATGCACAACTGGCTTTATCAGCGAATGCGATGATTATTGGTTTTAATGTTCGTGCAGATAAACCAGCTCGTGAAGTCATCAAACAAAATGATTTAGACTTGCATTATTACAGCATCATTTATGAAGCCATTGATAACGTTAAGGCAGCAATCACAGGTTTCTTAGGCACAGAAACTAAAGAAGTTATTATTGGTAATGCGGAAGTTAAAGATGTGTTCCGTTCATCCAAATTTGGGGCCATTGCCGGTTGTATTGTGCTTGAGGGTTCTGTTAAAAGAGATAACCCAATCCGTGTTCTTCGTGATAATGTTGTTATTTTCCAAGGTGAGCTGGAGTCATTGCGTCGCCATAAAGATGACGTTAAAGAGGTTCGTGCAGGAACAGAATGCGGAATTGGTGTAAAAGGATACGATGATATTCAACCTGGAGATGAGATTGAATGTTACGAGCGTGTCGAGGTTAAGAAAACTCTGGATTAATCATTATGGCATTCAGAGAATTTACTCGTTCCGATCGTATGGCTTCACAAATATTAAAAGTAGTTGCTGTTGCAGTCAGAGAAAAGTTTGAATACGACAAAGAGTTAAAACATGTTGCAATTACTGATGTCGATGTCAGTCGTGACCTGTCAATTGCCAAAGTGTTCTTTAATACATTATTCCCGAAATATGAGCAAGAAGCACAACAAGCATTAAATGAAAATGCCGGCTTTTTGCGTTCGATCGTCGCAAAAAAAATTCACGCTAGAAAAGTTCCGGAACTAAGGTTTTATTATGATGCATCTTTGGAAAGAGGAGCATCATTAGAATCTCTCATCAGCAAAGCCAGAGAATCTGATCCGGGATTTGACGAAGAGGAATAATTCTTGTCAAAGCCAAGAAGTAAAAATCAGCAGGAAATTCACGGAATTTTGTTGCTGAATAAACCGCAAGGAATCAGTTCCAACGCAGCTCTGCAAAAAGCCAGAAATATATTTCGCGCAAAAAAAGCCGGTCATACAGGCAGTCTTGATCCAATGGCAACCGGATTATTACCTTGTTGTTTTGGCGATGCCACACGAATCGCCGGATTGATGTTGAGTTCAGACAAGATTTACATTGCCGAATGTGAAATCAGTCGAGAAACTGACACAGGCGATGCCACAGGAACAGTGACACAAGAATCTTCCAAACACTTCTTGCAGGATGAAGAAATCGAAAAAGCAATCCAAAACTTTAGCGGTGAAATCGAACAAATTCCTCCAATGTATTCAGCACTTTATCATAATGGTGTTCGACTTTACAAATTGGCCCGCTCCGGTGTTGAAGTCGAAAGACCGGCTCGTAAAATCACTATCCATGATTTTAAACTGTTAAACATAGACAACAGTTCAGATAGACAAAAACTTTCTTTTGAAATTCATGTTTCCAAAGGAACATACATCCGCACGTTACTTGAGGATTTTGCAAAATATTGCGGAACTTATGCTCACATGACAAAATTGCACCGTATTCAAACCGGAGTTTTGAAAGGCAAGATGGTGACATTGGAACAACTCCAAGAAGCAGAAAACCCATTCGAATTACTTAATGGTATAGATTACGCTTTAACAGAATATCCACAAGTGACTCTGACAAAAGAGCAAATTCAGACCCTTATTCATGGACTTAGATTTGAAAGCAAAATGGTAGAAGGAATTTACCGGATTTATGACGAACAAAGCCAGTTTATAGGACTTGGAGAAGCTCAATCTAATGGGCAGTTCAAAGTCAAAAAGCTGTTTTTGAAATCCTACTTAGGTTAATTTACTTTTTATAGTAGAAATAATCCATAAAGATATTCGTTTTACCTTTTTTCTGGTGGTCATCAATAAAAACATAACCAGACTTTATCACATCATGTGTTTTAAGTTTGCAGATATAATTGTCAGCCATATCATTTTTTTCACAACTATCAACAAACTCACACTTTTTGTAAAAGTCCAGAATATCTTCAGGTGCTGCCGTAGAACTGAGCTCAACTTGTTTCATTAAGATATCGGGATTACTACTGTCCATTTCTTCGCTAAAAATGATTTCAGAATCCGGAAAAGGCGGAACTTCTGGAGGTGTCTGTGCGAATACACCATACGAAAAAAGAATTGTGCAAAAGATTAAAGGTTTTTTCATAATTTAAACCGAGAAGAAAATTTAATTATAAAAATCAAACTTACAATGTACAATTAATTTTTAAATAGAAAATATTCAATTGCATTCCGATAAAAAATATAGCACTCGTTCGGCGACAGCAGTCATTGTTGCCAATATGATTGGCACTGGTGTTTTTGCATCTTTGGGTTATCAGTTGCTGGATATTCAATCAGGTTTTGTTTTATTGCTTTTATGGGCAGTTGGAGGATTAACAGCTCTTTTCGGAGCGTTGAGTTATGCGGAATTAGGCTCGGCATTGCCACGTTCCGGTGGCGAGTATCATTTTCTTAGCAAAATATATCATCCCGCTGCCGGATTTGTGACCGGATGGGTTTCAACAACAATTGGCTTTGCAGCGCCAACCGCAATGGTTGCCATATTATTTGGCGGATATTTTTCATCTGTATTTAGGAGCCTGAATGAAACAATTTTAGCCGCTGGATTGATTATTGTATTAACAGCCATTCATATTACCAACCACAGACAAAGCGGAGGATTTCATCAAATCATGACATTGGTAAAATTGATATTAATCACCCTGTTTTGTGTAGCTGGATTTACTGCTGAACCGATAAAGGGGATTAAATTTGTACCGCATCAAGAAGATTTATCAATTATCTTAAGCAGTAGTTTTGCGGTTTCACTGATTTATGTCAACTATGCCTATATGGGTTGGAACTCTGCAACATATATTTCCAGCGAATTGGAAAACCCGCAAAAAAGCCTGCCTCGAATTTTATTGAGAGGCACGTTACTGGTTGCCATTCTTTATGTTTTGATTAACGCTGTATTCTTGTATGTTGCACCAATTGAGGAAATGAAAGGGGTTAAGGAGATTGGATTTATTGCTGCGAAGTATATATTTGGTGACAGTGGTTCGGTTATTTTTAGTATATGTCTTTCAATCGTGTTGATTTCAACTGTTAGTGCCATGACAATTGCCGGGCCAAGAGCATTTCAGTCGATTGGACAGGACTATTCTTTGTTTAAAATTCTTGCCAAAACTAATAACAACAATATTCCGGTTTATGCCATTTTATTGCAGTCAATATTGAGTTTGATTTTTATCTTTACCTCATCGTTTCAAAGCATTCTGATTTTTGCAGGGTTTACTCTGGGTCTCAGTAATTTCGCCACGGTTTTAGGAGTTTTTGTTCTGCGTTATAAGCAGCCGAAATTGATTCGCCCGTATAAAACCTGGTTGTATCCGCTCACACCATTGCTTTATTTATTGTTGATGGGTTGGACTTTATGGCATATTACCATTGAAAAGCCTAGCGAAGCGTTGATGAGCTTGGTAGTTATTGTTGCGGGAATTTTAATGTATCTGGCTTCAATCATTATAAAACCCGGAAAAAACTAACTCAGTTTATTTTTCAAATATTTTATTAACTCAGATTCGTTTTCCGGTAATAACAATTCAGCAAATTGATTTTCGGCATCTTTCCATATTTGCTCACCATTCTCGACAGCCATGAAATGAGGTTTATTATTTTTCTCACTGGAATAACTGCTGGTCGAATAATGTTTCCCGGCTGCTGCAACGCCACTTCGTCCTCTGTGTAGAATATAACCACCCGAATTACTTCTGAAATCATAAAGCTGATATTTATTTTCCCACAGGCTTTTTTGCATGGGATAAGCCGGCGAACCATGATTCACAATTGGCGAGATTTCTTTGTGATTATAAATATCTCGACGAAGACATAAAAAAGAAGCCTGAGCTTGTGGACAGATATTGGAGCTGTAACGAAGTTCTCCGGCAAAAGCATATTTTTTGGAATTGAAAATTTCTGCAAGCTCAGTTATGGTGTCGGAATTTCTGAAAATAATATCGGTATCGCAAATCATTAGCACATTGCTTTGCAATTGTTTTTCTAAAGAGCTTTCCAGTTTGTTGAGATGATAAATCCCTTTCCTGAGTCCGCGAGCATGTGTACGTATCCAACGATTTTCGACTAACTCAATCCGAGAAATACTTTTACTTAAATTTCTTAAAAAATCCAAACCACCATCTCTGGAATCGTTATCCACAATTACAATCCGAGTTATTTTTTGTAGGTTATTTTGCTGGCATAATGTCAAAAGCATCAGTTTGAGAAAATGCGTTGTTGAAAAATTGACCGTTAACAACGCAAAACGACAATCGCCATCAAAATCAGGAATTTTGGCGATAGGGAATATTTTTTTCTGAATCACAGAAAAAATCTGATCCAGACGTTGACCAATTTTTCGTTGTAAATTAGCGAACAAAGACATACAAGGCGAATAACAAATTTGAACCTAAAAGATAAAAGATTTAAAATCAAAACATAACTTTAACGAGCATCATTTTAACATGACAAAACTCAGTGTAAATGTAAACAAAATTGCATTGCTTAGAAACTCCCGAGGCAGAGACTTTCCGAATGTGATTGATTTTGCGCAAAGATATATCAATCTTGGTGTGCATGGAATCACCGTTCATCCGCGACAGGACGAGCGTCACATTACAGTTCGCGATACTTATGAATTGTCAGAGTTTTTGCAGGATTTTCCGGATGTTGAGTTCAATGTGGAGGGCTATCCGTCAGATCATTTCCTAAAAATTATTAAAGAAACTCGCCCGGATCAATGCACACTGGTTCCTGATGGAGTGAATCAAATCACCTCCGATCATGGGTGGGACATGCGATACAATCAGGACAGGATCAATCAACTAGGGAAACAGTTAGCCGATTATGGAGTGCGTAGCTCTGTTTTTCTCGATCCTGAAATTGAACAGGTTGAATTGGTTGCCAAAACAGCGGTTGACCGCATCGAACTTTATACCGAAGAGTATGCCTCTGCTTATGGGACTGAAAATCAGCAGAAAGTCTGGCAAAAATATGCCGACGCTGCCAAATTAGCCCAAGAACTCGGTTTAGGAGTCAATGCCGGACATGATTTGGATTCGAAAAATTTAAGCACATTTCTCGAAATACCCAATATCCTTGAAGTTTCCATCGGCCATGTTTTAACTGTGGAATGTCTATTAGAGGGAATGCCGACGGTGATTAAAAGGTATTTAAATATTTGTGGTAATAGCAACTCGTAATGTGTAACAGTCATGCTGAATTTATTTCATGCATCTAATAATATTGGTACTTTTTGCGTGCTCAAAAAGTACCGCAAAAAGAGCACCCCGAACTCTCAACCTGCGGTTTCCCTTAATATTTCAGAAAATTTGGCGTTTGCAAAAACTCACATTGCAAGCAATGTTCAAACACTTGCAAACTTAACTCCAAATTTTTCAAAAATATCTCGGTGAGAGTTAAGGGGGTTAAAAATAACACCATCATGCTGAGCGTAGTCGAAGCATCTTCTCAATCCATAGTGATTTATTTTAGAAATCAATTTTGTTTCCCCTTTTGAAAGGGGATTAAGGGTTATGTTATGATTAGTTGTCTGCAGTGATTGTTGAAAATCAGAGTTCATTTGACTAGTTTGATTGATTACAATAAACTTATAACAACTAAACCAACGTGGAGCAAATTTTGACATCAAGTATCAAAACGTTTGGCCAGCTGTCAAAAAGTAGAACGAAAATAAGCCTTTACATGGCCTTATTCTGGACATGAATAAAGTTGGAGAGACACTTATCCATTTTGGTGAGAATGAAAAAATAATTCAAGCCTTTATAGATAAAGGAGTTGAGTTCGTTGTTGTTGGAGGACTCGCGGTGTCTTGGTATTGGCCTGAACGGCAGGTAGATGATTTGGATTTGCTAATAAACCCAAGCCATGAAAATTCAGAGCGGATTTCAAGTGTTCTCAGTAGTTTGAGATTTACAGGCTTCGATAGCTCCTCTTTCACTAAACCTGCATTACAAATACCTCTAAAAAGGACTTACTATGCAGAGCTTCTGACTCCGCTGAAAGAAGGACCTTCATATAAGGAGGTAGTAAAAGACTCAATCGAGGCAAAGTTGTTTGAGATACCAGTGCGATTAGCTTCGCGAGCCTCACTTATACAAATGAAGGAAAGAGCAATTATCTCAGATCCAAATTCAAGCGAAAAACACAAGAAGGATATCGAAAGGTTGGGAGAAAATGGCGTATAACTAATCACTACTACCAACAGCCTTCATAGCAATTATTTGATTGAGTTCAGTTTGGAATAGGATCAAGCTGTAAGTTAAAAATATTTAAACTTTAGGTCTGTATAAAATGAAAACACAAAGAAACTACACCATTCGCACAATGACACGTGAGCAACTTGATATGGCAGTCGAATGGGCAGCAACGGAAGGTTGGAACCCGGGTTTGCACGATGCGGATTGTTATTATACAGCCGACCCAAATGGTTTTCTCATGGGGTTTCTGGATGATGAACCGATTGCCAGTATTTCAGTTGTGAAATATGATGACAGTTTTGGCTTTCTGGGTTTCTATATTGTCAAACCGGAATATCGTGGTCAGGGTTATGGCATCCAAATTTGGACTGCTGGTTTGCAGTATCTAAACGGTTGTAATATTGGGCTTGATGGAGTGGTTGATCAACAACCAAATTACAAAAAAGCCGGTTTTAAATTGGCTTTCAGAAACATTCGTTTTGAGGGCAAAGCCGGCGGTGATTTTCCGCAAAACCCTGAGCTGAAAGAGCTTTCATCCTTGCCATTTTCAAAGATTGAAAAATATGAGCAAGCGTTCTTCCCTGCGAACCGCAGTGAATTTGTTAAATGCTGGATCAATCAGCCCGGAAGTTTCGCTTTTGGCGTTATCAAAAATAATCAGTTTCTTGGCTATGGAGTTATTCGTCCTTGTCGAAATGGTTATAAAATTGGTCCGCTGCAAGCGGATTCGCCAGAACAAGCAGAGCTTCTTTTTTGTGCGTTAAAGTCTAAGGTTAAAGCAGGTGCTTCCATTTTTCTGGATGTTCCTGAAGTTAATGAACAAGCCATTCTTATGGCGGGAAAGTACAATATGAAACTATCTTTTGAAACTGCAAGAATGTACACCGGTAGCTTTCCTGATTTGCCGATGCATAAAATATTTGGCGTTACATCATTTGAGATTGGATAAACTTTTGAAAGGTAAATGCTGACCATACTATGAACAACAAAAAAATCTTTTTTCTCTCACATGGAGGCGGTCCTCTTCCGGTTCTTGGTGAAAAATCTCACAAAGAACTTGTTGAGAACTTAGAACGAATAACACAAGAAATCGGAAAACCCTCAGCAATTTTAGTGATAAGTGCTCATTGGGAAGAAAGCGTGGCAACCGTAACATCCGCAATAAACCCGGATTTAATTTATGATTATTACGGCTTTCCGCAAGAATCCTATAGCATTAAATATCCTTGTCCGGGTAATCCTAAATTGGCGAAACAAGTGTGGCAGAAATTAAAAGATGCAAATATTCAATCAAAATTGGATGGGCAAAGAGGGTTTGATCATGGTTTGTTTATTCCTCTGAAAATCATGTACCCGGAAGCTGATATTCCCTGTGTACAGCTTTCATTATTGAACAATCTCGACTCACAACAACATATTGCCATCGGCAAGGCGTTATCATCTATCGAATATGAAAATTTGCTTATCATCGGCTCAGGATTTTCTTTTCATAATATGGCTGCATTTTTCGCAAAAGAAACAGAAGAGACAAAAGACAAGAATAATCAATTTGAACGATGGCTTATAGACACCTGTTCCAACCATCATATTAATGAAATAGAAAGAGAAAACAGGTTAACCAACTGGAGTTCAGCCCCTCATGCCCGATATTGTCATCCCAGAGAAGAACATTTGTTACCTTTACATGTTTGTTATGGATTTGCACAAAGAGCCTGCGACCTGTATTATGAGTTGCAGATTTTAAACAAGAAAGCCAGTATGTATCTTTGGAAATAGTTAATGATTTTTACTCAAATTTTACAATAGTTGAGCGGGTTTTAAATCATAGTGTATTTGAGCAAAAAATCGGCTTAGTGACAATATAGTAAGGAATATAATTTCATCATGAATAGCAAACAAATTCTTAGTAAAAAACTGTCAGAAATTAGGTTGGCGATAGAGGAAATGTTGGAAGATAAAGCCATCAAACATAAAGTTTGGAATTTTGGAGCTTATGACATTGATCCTAAATATCTGGTTATTGTTGTTGGTACGGAAACGGAAATACAAAAACAAGAACTTCGTTCAGATAAAAGTTTTAATGAGTCGCTTAAAAATTTATTAGAACAGTTTGATTGGCCAGAAGCTGCAAGAGAGCATGTTGTTTTCAGTATTGAATCACAAGAGGCTGTTGATAAACAATCCAATGGGAACTGGTGGTATCACTATAAATGATTTTCTTCCAATCCCATTGAACGAATTAACTTTATAAGATATTAAACTCCTTATCCACCATATTTACCAAAATCATTTCACCACTTTTATTGGCTCTGAATAGTCCGTATTCCGACTGCTGATATTGCTCAGCTTTGCCTTCCTGAAAGTAAAAAGCATTGGTAGTGAAATAAACCTGGTAGTTTCGGTATTTATACGGAATCATGTATTGGTTGCCGGTGAGTTCTTGATTGTTATACAACCCCACAAAACTGACGACATTATTGCTGTCTTTTTCAACAACAGCGAAACCATTTTGAACTTGAACCGGTTTATTGGAGTTGAGCAGAGAGATGCGATCACGTATATCATTGGATAATGCAAACCGCAATCTCATGTAATCCCCTTGCATCAACGAACGTGGATCAACCGGTGCGAGTTCGAATAACAATACATCGCCATTTTCAACCAAATCCTGCTTTTTGGAAATATTCATATTGATTGAAATCAGAACAATCAGAGCTGTTATCGCGGCAATGATATGTGATTTTGCCGGTTTGTGAACTGTCAATTTTTTGTTTTGTTTTTCAGTTTTGTTTTGTTGATAAACCTTGCTTAGAAATATTGCTGAAGCCAACATAACAACACCCAAAATCATCAACACAACCGATTTAAACATTAGTGTTTGAGCGAGATTGTAATAGTACCAAGAAAAGAAACTCACCACAGAAAGCCACCCAAAAACAATAAGAACGATTCTTTGTCGAGCAAATCCTAAAAGAGCAACTAACAAGCCGGTGCTGATACCGCCAATTTTGAAACTAATCAGAACCAAAAGAACAGAAGCACATAAGCTCAGAATACCTGTTTTGGAGTTCCACTCAATTTTGTTTTCTTTCAATAGAATCAACACCAGATTCAGAAAAATTAAAGCGATTAAAATGCTGTTTATCAATCCGGCATGTTCAAACAGCCAGCCGGTTTTATAGTGAATGGTTTCCCTGAGAATAAATTTCCCGAACAATAAAAATCCACTGCTGACTATGATAACAAGCCCGACACCATATCCAACCGTCTCCCAAAGTTCATGTTTTTTACCCCAGGATGTTTCACGCAACCAGATAAAACTAAAAACCACAGCTAAAAAAGCACTTCCCAAACCGTGAAATCCAGAGCTGTTTAAAGCAAATAAGACAGCCAATAAACCAAAAGCGGTTGTCAGCAAACGATGAGCGTATTGCGGAATCAAATACGCCAGGATGAGTTGATAAACACCGAGCACAAATGCTGCGGTAGCGAATTCGAATTTCAAAAAGAAAAGTCCGATACCAAACATCAGTTGACCACATAAGCTGAAAGCCATTCCAACTTGATCAAAAAAATCGTTCTTCTGCATACGAATCACCGCATAAGCAGCGACGGAACATAAAATTCCGACAGTCAGCATGATATCTGCTGTTGGATATCGGAACATAAAATTAAAAGCGACTCCAAAGAATCCGAGGAAGAATAAAGCCGCTATCCAACCGGCAAAGCCTTGAATAAAACGTATATACCAAGGGATATGCTCTGCATCGACTTCCGGTTTATTTCCGGAGACCAGATTATTTTGCAAAAGAGTGTTCCAGATTTGTTGAGGATTATTATTCATGACCATTCTCCTCTGTTGCTTTGGACTCTCTGAGCAGATAGAGCAACCATTTAATGATAGCTGTTGAAGAACCGATGATTAGTATTCCAAAAATCAGGAATGCTAATCCGTCCAAATCATCATTGATTGCTTTCGCAATCATACCAAGAGCGAACACCGCAGTAGCAACCGCCCAAGATGCCATAATTAATACATCAAGTGTTTTAACTCTGTAAAAATAATAAATCGCCGGCATCCATAACAGGAATAATATAAACTCATGATAATATCTTTTTGGATTCCCGATGAAATAGAGACTGAGAAAACTAAAACAAACCATTGCTGCTACTAAAGCGGTTTGAGCAGCAATTCGGTTGAAAAGGAAAGGAGCTTTGCTTTTGTGTAAAAACTCGAAAACGAGACCGGCAGTCATGTTTAACAAAGCAAAAACAAACATCAAATGCTCTCTGCTAAATAACCAAAACCCCCAAAAGGTTCGGTGAACATCCGAATAAAGCGATAAAGTTAAGTTCGCCAAACCCAGCCAAATCAACCACATACCACTACTTCGGGAAGCAAATGCCAAAGGTGTTGTAAACAAGGTCCAGATAAGGAAAAGTTGCCAAGGATCTTTGCCGGTTTGATAAGTTTGTCCAAATAATGCAAATAAAGCACCAAACAACATCGTCATAAAAAATAGTGTCGAGGTACTGGCAATTGAAAATCTTCTGGTTTGGGTATAGGCAATAAAAGCAACAACAATCAAGCCTTGTACAATGGCAAATTTGGTGAAATCCGAAATATCATCCCAGTTATAGGCAAAAAAGAAAATAATTCCGCTGGCAAGGGCTAAAACACCCAACCACAACATCATGGTTTTGATGTAGGTAAACCATTGTGAAGACGTGTTTTTACCACCTCCGAGTTCCAAAGCTTGTTCGATATTGGAGCTATCAATCAAACCCTGCTCTTGCCATTTGAGTATTTGTTGTCTGGCTTCATTCATGTTTTCTTCTCTCTATAAGATTGCATTCAGCTTATGATAAAAGCCGAATCATTACCAGACGACTCACACAACGGTTTATATTCAAAACCGAAAGTATTAAATTTTAATACTATTCATGTAAATTTGTGCTAACTTTTCACAACCTATGCGGTCGTCTTCATCAAAACGATTGAGAACCGGACTGTCAATATCCAGAACTCCGATTATCTTATCACCATCAAATAATGGCACAACAATTTCCGAAGCACTTGCCATATCACAAAAAATATGTCCCGGAAACTGATGAACATCTTCCACCACTTGAGTTTGTCCTTTTGCAAAAGCTGTTCCACAAACGCCTTTGCCGATTTCAATGCGAGTGCAGGCAACTTGTCCCTGAAAAGGACCGAGAACCAACTCGCCATTATTTTCAAAATAAAAACCCAGCCAGTTCACTTGTTCCATCGCATGAAACATCAAACTGGATAAGTTGGCAGCATTGGCAATCATATTGTTTTCAACAGAAAGCAAACCTTCAGCTTGTTTAGTGAGTAATTGATAAAACTCTGTTTTATTATTTGTTGTTATTTTTTCTGTTTCAAAAGCCATTGCTTAATCCTCTATTTCAGTTTTTTGAATCAACGAGCTTAAATAAACCGAATTGATCAACCACTTTTGAGTGCCTTTCCAAAAACCTCTAAAATTTGGATTGAAAGCAAATTTGATTAAGTTTCCTTTTCCGTGTTTTTCAGCAATGAGCAAACTGCTATCATTCACTAAGCCTTTCATCTGTTCTGATAAATAACCGGCTGCAAGTGCATTTTTTGGTGCTTTTAAAGGCGTTACATAAGGATTTTTCGACGGTTCAAGCATCGCTTTTCCTTGCAACATAACATATTGATCTTGCTGATGCATTCCAAAACCAAGTGGATGAGATAAATCGGCTGTCGCTGCAACAATTGCTCCGCCAATAATGTTCTCCGCATTGTCTTTTTCAAAGTCGGCATAAGATTTTCTGATTTTTTCAGAATCATCTTTTTCAGCTTCTTTTTCGGTTTTTTGAATGTTCTTTTCAACCCATAGAGCTGACTTTTGTAAACTGATGATTGTGCCGCCTTGTTTAACCCATTGGCTCATCTTCTCAATAGACTTTTCATCAAGCATTTTATAATTACCGCTTGGCATTATCATATGAGAGTATTCACCGAGGTCAACTTTTGCAAAACGACCGGTATCAACCTTGGTCAATGCCAATCCAATCTCAGAATCAAATAAGTGCCATATACTACCTGCTTGATACGAATTAACTCCTTCACCGATAACAAGCAAAGCTTTGGGAGATTTTAATGTTGTAATTGATGGCGAACCTAAATCCACACCGTTTGAGTTCAAGCCGCTTGTGATGGCGTACGCTGAAACTTTAAAAAATTCAGCCAAATTGGATAATAAAGTTAACAACTCATCTTCTTTGATATCATTGGTCGGAATAATTATTGCACCCGGTTTGAAAGTAACTGTGTGACCATTGCTCTTGATAGTGAACTCTTTTGCCAGAGCTTTGGTGGTGACTTTTTTCTGTTGCAAGTAATTCAATGCTCCGGCAGCATTGCCCTCGTCCCAATTAAAAGCATAAGCTAAAGCATTTTTTCGATAAGAATTGTGAGGTTTTTTCCAATTTGTTTCTTCGGTTTCGGGAGTGGTTTTAAGTTTGGTTGAATTTAATCCCCAAGCCATTACCAGATTCCATGCCGATACATCATAAAAAGTGTTGTCCGTAAATTTTTTCTGCTCGCTAAACAAGGCTTGAATCAAAGTGTATTGAGACTGCTGAATTGGAATAAAAATTGATTTCTCAGCAGGAAAGTTTTCACTGTCGGCTGAAACATCAACTTTCAATTTTGAATATTGAATATTGTGGGAGCTTAGAAAATTGGACAGTTTTTCTGCGTTATACACATTATCCGCACTCAAGATATAACCTTTGAAATTTTCTTTGTCAGCTTGTTTCAAGGCATTGCTGTAAAACTGTTTTTTATAATTGATTAATTCGGATTTCAGAGCATAAGCTCCTTGCAACGTTGAAACAGCGGTGCGGAATTGATTGTCAATTCCCTGCCAGAGCAATCGTTTGCCTTCGGAAGTTTGCAAATGACCACCACGAGCACTCGCCTGTTCAAATAAAATTCCTATGCTTCCGTGTAAATCAGGATAGGTTGAGCCTTTGCCCGGATAAAAGTCATCATAATCTTCACGGCTGTAATATAAAGCCTGCTTTTCATCCAGAGTTTTGGAGTGAAATTGTGCCAACTTATTTGTCAGTTCAATATTTTTCTGCGGAATCAACGGATTGGTTCTTTGCGGAACTCCGGGCTGAAAGAAAAAGGTTTTATCACTGCCCATTTCATGATGATCATCTAAAACATGGGGTTGCCACTTTTGAAATTGTTGTATACGATGTTGTGATTCCGTTTGTGTTAACAACAACCAGTCACGGTTCAAATCAAACCAGTAATGATTGGTTCGTCCGTTGGGGGTTTGTTCATGATGCGAAGCATCATTGCTGTCAGGGTTGTCAATCATGCCTCGCATGGAATTTACATCTGTGATGAAACGATCATAGCCATCGGGATTGATAACCGGATCGATAATAATCAAAGTCTCATTCAATAATTTGTTAAGTTCTTCGTTGTATCCGGCAATCAAGTGATAAGCATAAACCACGCTGGCATTGGCTCCGCTGGTTTCGTTGCCATGCACACTGAAACCATTCCAGACTTTTAAAATAGAGTCATCATTAGGCAATTGCTCCAGATTTTTGATATTTTCTTCCGAACTGATAAACAACAAAACCAGTCTTCGACCCTCATTGGTACGCCCGTACTCGACGAGTTTAGCTCTTGGGGATGATGCAGCAATCACGCTGAGATAATGTATGATTTGATCATGTCGATAATGTCTTTCGCCAACCTCAACGCCGGTAACCGCTTTAGGCGTTGGAATGGCAGTCTGATAACGAAAATCATCAGGAAGATAATCCTCCAACATAACTGCATTTGCATTAAAAGTTATAAAAGCAATCAAACAGAGCAATCTAAACATAAGAACATCATCGAATAAAAGTGAATCTATCATAAATGAAGTCACTTGGTTTTTGAAGATGTTTATTCAACGACTTTAATACAATAGATTTCTAAAGTAGTTTTTTGTCATCTTTGGGCTTGACCCGGAGATCTAGAATTACTTTGGAAAAGTAATATAAACTCGTCATTCCTAATATAAACTCTGTCATACTGAGCGAGAGCGAAGTATCTCAACAAAGATATGGTCATACTGAATTTATTTCAGTATCTTTTCTTTGCTCCTTTTGTTCGTGCAAAAGGAGCGCAAAAGCACGCCCCGAACTCTCAACCTACGGTTTCCCTCCATATTTATTCAAATTTGGCGTTTGCAAAAAACTCACATTGCAAGCAATGTTCAGACACTTGCAAACGTATTTCCAAATTCTCAAAAATATCTCGGTGAGAGTAAAGGGGGATTAATTCTACTTTTGAGGATTCAGCGGTCTCGGCTATACATAGTGCGGAATTTTAAGGTGCTTGCCTTTCAATTTAGCACTTAGTTTATTTAATGTAATTACTTTTATTTCAGCTTTTCGCCCGCATTACGTATAGCCATTGTTACCACCAGTTATTTTTTCAATTCAATAGAGTTTTCAGCTTGTCCATTAGTATTTCTTTTCTCTTTTCGTGATATTCACTAAAATTATCTAAAGACAAGTCCAAATTTGGAATTATGTGTAAATTCAAAAATTGTTCTCTGTTGTTCTCATTAGTTTCTTTCTCGACCCAATCTTTTAAATTTAAGTCGTTTTTTGACATATTTTCATTTGCATCAAGCATCTGCAAATTGTAGATTGAGTTAAAAGTTCGCCATCCATACTTCTCTTTGTTTTCTTCGCTTAAATTCTTGTATGTTGAAGCAGGGTGAACGTGGTCTTTATGAAAGTTGTTGTTTTTATAATCCAAATTCGGATACAAAAGTGAAAGAATTGAAAAAGCATATTGATTGTCAATCTGTGTAAATAGTGTTTCTTCAATAAACTCTTCTCCAACGCTTGTGTCTTTTCTTATGTGATTGAAAATGGTGTCAATCGGGAAATTTGAAATTTCAGGTTTAATTTTTGTTTCCGAAATGTTGTCGGTAAAAGCTCTACGCATTTGTGAAAGTACATTATCTGAAGTCCCACCGAAAAGTCTTTTTATCAGTACAATATGCAACCATTTCTTAATATTCTCTCGGTCTTGCTTAAACTCAATTTTATTTGAATAGTCTCTGTAAATTCCTTTATGATATAAATAGTAAATTATAGGTATCACAGCATTTTTTGAGGTCAAAGTGAAGTCTGTAAACCCAAATGATTTTATCAAGTCAAAGGTTGATAGAATTGCATCTCTAATTTGTTCCCATTCTGTTTCAAATTCCTTTGCGTTTTCTTTTGAGAAATTGGTTACTCTGAATTTAATGTCTTTACTGTGTAAATACAGAAATGACTTTAGCACCAAGTCTTTTGAAATTGAATATCCCTTATCGCGAACAGTATCAACTAACTTGTGGATTTCCTTTCTTGCGTCTTTCTGTGTCCAATTGGCAACAGCTATAGACATTAACAGGTCTGAAAAATTTAGTGGTTCGCCACCGCTATTTATTCTTATGAAAATATTTAAAGCCTTGTCAAGACTTTGTTCTTTTTCAAGGAAGTAGTTTATAATAGGCTTTTCAACAATTGTTCGCCTTAATTGTCTTATGGCTTTTCGTGAAAAGCTATTTTCAAATTCTTCAACGAAGTTGTCAAATGTTTCGTCATCTGAATAGTTTAAGATTGCTCCAACTTTAAACCAATTTTTATCTTCAGTTTCGTAAACTTCACGTTCTTGGGTTAAATCCTTTTCAAGAAAGCTGAATTCGTAAATTCTACCATCTTCTTCTTCGGTCAGCTCGTTAGAAATATTGAGATACAAATGTCTTGTTGGAATGCTCCATTCGGTGTCTTCCCATTTTCTTCTATATTCTTTGTAGCCAAAACTCCCTTTTAAGCCTAAATACAATGACGTCAGTCTTTGCTGTCCATCCAAAACTGCGTTAAATGAGTTAATTCCATTTGTGGAAATTTCCTCATTGTGTGTTTTGTATCTCTCACGATACTCATTTATGAATTTGTAAAATCTATAGTTTTTTGAGGTGCTTTCTTCTACGTTCCATAATAGAAACGAACTTATAGGATAGTTTCTCATTATCGAGTCAAAAAGCCATTCGATTTTTGAGTGTGACCAAATAAATTCTCTTTGGATAGCTGGAAGTAAAAATTTGTTCGACTCTATTCTTTCAATAGCATCAGAAATTGTTATTGGTGTTTGAAAAGACATATTTATTTCTGTGTTCTGTTTTTTTAATTGGTGGCAACATCCTAATATATGCAATTGCGTATAGCAGGAT